>OLYB01000055.1_pt1 | contig 110978 bp, 84 predicted proteins | sample 1674481 | NCBI WGS metagenome assembly OLYB01 (sample SAMEA103958167, study PRJEB25191) | human gut metagenome
CTGACTTATCACTTCTCAACTTCCATAAGTCTCAACCATGATTGAACCTTAGGAGTTCGGGTCCGTACAGAGAACCTATGATTAGTTAAGTTAAGATAAGTCAAGGAAAGACTTGATTTTACTAACTTTCCTGTAAATCCATGTCAAAATAAGAAAACTGAAATCATCCAAGTTAAGCAACTCTCGCTGACAAATGAGTGACACTGTCACCCTGAGGGTTCAACCATTCCGTTCCTGCGAATTCATATTTATGGCTACCATTCTCATTTAACAATGCGGTAATGATAACACTGTTTTCTTATTAGATTACCTATATTATAACGTATGCAAGGTCGGATGTCGATGGATTTTTGACCATTATTTACTCTTATTTTGATATTCAAAATCCATCGCATTAATCCTTAACTGTTCTTTGGAAAAGGCCTTTCCATTCATGCGTTCCATAATCCCCATTTGCCCAAAATGCTGTAATGGAATATGTAGGAATGTTAGTAGAAAAAATAACTAATTGTTGAGCATTATTATAACCTAATGCTGCCTCCTGTATTCGCTCTTCATTCCAACGTGGTTTATATTCTCCATTAGCTTTTCTCTTTGAAGATAATAAAATTGTATAACCTATATCAGTCAGCCATTTTTCAACTAACGTTTTCTGTTCATTATTAAAAAAAATGGAGTTATCAGTAGCAAAAATCTTTTCAGACAAATCTTTTACAAAAAGAATTGTAATATTTTCAATTCCAAGCTTTCTTAACTCTTCTTTTATATAATTTTCTGATTGCTTATTAAAACATAAATATGCCAAAACTATATTTGTCTTTTTTATTTTTTCCTTATTTTCTTGTGTTAGTTCATCTACATGATGCTCATTAGTTGTTCTCTCATCAATTGGAACTCCCATTAATTCTTGAAATATAGAAATTACCTGTTTTCCAGAATAGGCACCGTCATCAAAAAAACATAAACAATCATTTTCAGTAGTATTTTTCAATGCACTTTCTAATGAACCATCAAAATTTACATTTTTTATTCCTTTAATGTCATTAAAATAATACATTAAATGCTTTGCACTATCAAATAATCCACCTAGTGTTACAATATGTTTGTCATTATATTGCAATTTTGAAAGTTCTTCAATTAATTTTCCCACTTGAGTCGAAAAAGATTCTCTATCAAGATAATATGCACTTTCAAGTAATTTAAGAATACCATCCAATAGCAATACTAATTCTTTTTTATCCATATTAAGCCACAAAAATTGACGAAGAAATTTGTTTAAACTTTCTTCTGTAATTTGACATGAATTGACACCCAAAAAGCTACGATATTTATTTATAACTACCTTAAAAGCTTTTTGATCCAATAAACGAGTAAAATTCTCATCTTGTAACAAATAAAGTGCATCATTATAGTATCCTAACTCTAATAGTCGCATACGAGTTTTATTCATTTCCTCATAAGGAACTTTTGAACAAATAGCTGAATCCCTTGCTAGCTGTTCTATACCGAATTTTGTAAGAACTTTTTCCAATGCTAAATATACAATTTTCCGGTCTTTACAATTTGTCAAAAGATAAAACTGCTCTTGCTGAGATTTTTTACCCGCCTCCATAGTTTCTTGCTTCATCAATGAAGATGACCAAACGCAAAAACCATCCCCACTTTCTATGGGCATAGATGACATTGCATCATACTTTGAAAATACAAACATAAACTCAAAGGGTTGTTGTGTACTATCTTGAATCTCTAATAGATTGCAAATTATTTCGTATTCTTCATTCATTAAGCTACAAAATTGTCTATATTTATCTGACAAAGAATCTTGTATCACTTGATTAAAAAAAGTCTTAATAGATGACAAAGACCCTTTAAAACTATTTCTAGAAAATGATGCTACTCTCTTATATAAATTCCTCTCTCTTATATTTTTTATTAATTCCGAAACTTTTTTTACTCCTTCAGTTTCCTTAAATTCTGGCTTGATTAAAATCAAATTCCAATATTCGTTAAACATATCATCTGTTAGGCTCATAATCTTTGTAAAACTTAGATTCGTTTCATCTTCTATTTCATAAAGATTTCTTAACATTTTACGAAACATAGATTCTGCTGTTAATATTTTATGATGATAGTATACGCTTTCATACATATTTGATCTTGCATTCGAAAGTTGCCAAAAAACCTTTTTAGCCGAACTTTTTATGGCCATTATTTTTAAAGGTACTGCATCTGAAGTAGTATCATTCCATATAGCTGGATATTCAATTTCTTTTATATTAACTACATCTAATTTTTGTATTATCCTAGCTATATCGACTGCTATAGGAACTTTTGTACAAGCAGAATCTCTTGATAAATAATCCAATTTATCTGCATCTATAGCACTGTTTATTATTGCTGAATACGGAAGAATAAACTTATCAACAGGTATTCCAATAATTAAACACGAAATATATTCTGCAAGTTGTTCATAATGCTCCTTTTGTACCAATCTAGACTTTTTCATATGCGGAGCAATAAGTTCAAACAATCGCAAAGTTTCCTCTGAATTAACTATCATAACACTAAATAATTCATGAAGAGAAACACTTGATGATGTATTTTCGCAGAAAAATGATTTGGCTGAAAGAATCTCCTCATATCGAGGAAACGATTTATCGTATGAAAAATACAGTTCACTCACATGACTAAAAAACATATGCCCCGTATCGTGAAAAATCGCTGCCAACCGTACTATTTCACCAATATCGTATCTCTTTTCTTGCCCTTCTCCTATTGTCATATTTAATCTCTTTTTTATGACTTTAGCCATTCTATCAGACACTTCTGTGACTCCTATTGTATGGCTGAAACGAGAACTATCCGCATTACAATAAACACTACTGGCTAACCCCAATTGATGAATTCTTCTTAATCTTTGTAATAACGGTGAATCTATTACACATATTTCTGTCCCACTAAAATTAACAGTGCCCCAAACAGAATCAAAAATATCCTTATCTGGAAAACAAAACCCTTCGCGTTTACTATCACGCTCAATGGTATTGTTATACTCAAATAAGGACAGCTTGACAAACTCTTGAATCTCTAAAAAAATTTTTTTACACTTAGGTGCATTCAAAATATCTATTATCCGCATAGTATTCCACTTCCTATCCTATTGACTTCATCTGAATATTAGCTCCCTGGCAAAAGGCCTTGGCAAAATCATATAAATAGTTTAATGGAATCTTTAAATCGTTTTCATTTAATATATTATCAGCATCAGTGTTATTAATTTTAATTATACCTATAGTATATTCCGGATTCTCAAATGACATATACCATCCGTTTTGTTCAGATATTGCATCTCTAAAACGAGCAAAATTTCTTTCAAATGGATTTTTGATAAATAACAAGGAAATTTCATCAGAAACTTCCCCAATATTTTGTCTATTATTTTGGAAATATTGCCTCATTTGCTCAATACCATTATAAAAAGCACTATTGTCAAATGGTATTTCCGTAACACTTAACTTTTTTAGGCAAGCGATAAACTTATCAATAAAAGATTCTTCTGAATTATAAAACATATTACCTTCCCTTCCCTCGGTAGGATATTATGAGTATACCTCACCTACTGTCTAAGGTACTCCATCATCTACTATTATTCTATGCTGAATTCCGCAAAAGATACATAATGGTATTATACGGCAAGGAAGCCATAAAATCAATAGTAATTCCTTTCGCCTTCTCACTTCAACTGTAGGATTACAATACATGTGTTACAACTAAATATTTAAAAAGCAGAGATACTGCCTTTGTGTTATATTTTAGTCACCACAACAAAAACAAAACCAAAGGAGTTCTCTGCTATGGCTACTATAACACAAGATATGCGGTATCGTCTATCCTTAATCAAATATGCTGAAAGATTTGGTGTCACTAAGGCTGCTATCAAGTATAAAACCAACCGACAGTACATCTATCGTTGGAAACGACGTTATGACGGTTCCTTAGAGTCTCTCCGGGACCGCTCCCGCCGACCACATCACCACCCAAACCAGCATACTCCTGAGGAAATCAAGCTGATCCTCGACATGCGCAAACGTAATCCCGATACCGGTCTTGTTGTCTTCTGGGTCAAACTCATGCAGCGTGGTTACTCCCGTTCCATTCCTGGGCTTTACAGATTTCTCCGTAAGCAGGGAATCATGGCAGTTCATCCCCCCCCAATCCCAAATACATCCCAAAGTCTTACGAACAGATGGATTATCCGGGTCAACGCATACAGGTCGATGTAAAGTTTGTTCCTTCCGTATGTCTCAAAAATTCCAGAGTCATTGGGAAGCAATTCTTTCAGTATACTGCCATTGATGAGTATTCCAGATGGCGTTTTGTAGAGGCTTTCGCGGAACACAGCACGTATTCTTCTGCTATGTTTATAGAGCATCTGGTAAAAGCCTTTCCGTTACCCATTAAGTGTATCCAGACCGATAATGGAACAGAGTTTACTAATCGTTTTACCACTCACCGCAACAAACCGACACTATTTCAGAGGCATCTGGAGCAGCATGGAATTCGCCATAAGGTTATACGTCCTTTTACGCCACGGCATAACGGAAAAGTCGAAAGAACTCGTTAAATTTTTCTAAAACTCCATCAAGCGTGAGTATCTCAATTCCTGTTTCCCCTTGAATTCTATCCCTCAAGTAGTTTTCTTCCCAATCTCTTTCTTCCTCAGCTTCTCGTTCTGCCTCTTGTTGTGCATCTGTGGTCATATATTGTTCTTCTGAAAGATCTGACTCTTCAAATTTTTAATCTGCAATTTCAATATATGCTCTTAACAATTCTACATTTTGCTTGATTTTTTGCATACTAATCCAATTTAGTAACTTATTGTGAGCGATATGATTTCTATTCTTTATAAAGTCTGTAATTATCGACAATTCGAAATCAAAATATTGCTCAAAAAGATCTTTCCATATATCCACATTTACTCTTCTTTTTTTCTGAATATATCCAAGCACTGCATCAGCACTCTTATTCTTCTTTTCGTTTAGAACGTTCCAGTCAGTTGATGATATTTCAATATTTTCATCATAAATTTTTCCCTTTTTAATAATTTCCATCATTGTTTCTAGTGTCATTGAAAAAAAGCGTATCATCAACGCCCTCATATTGAGGAGAAATCCGTCGAAAATCTTTCACAAGATTTTCATAACTTAAATCATATTTCTCCATTCCTATTTTCTTTATCCAATCAACTCCAGTATAATGAATCAGCACCTTATTTACCAGTACTCTAATTTCATTTTCCGTCTCAAACACCATTGGATAAAGCATTGTACATAATGCCTCTGACTGCTCATCTGTCATCCATATACATCTATTCCAATCACTAAGCAATCTATCCTTTATTGCAATTTTCAATTGTTCCAATATCATATCATATTCTTCTCTTGGTTCAATTTGCTCAAGTTTTACTTTTAGTCTGGCTTTACTATCACCATATGTATCAATTGTAAATGATGCCCGATATTTGGATTCTGATAAACAAAAATCAAACACTTCATTTGCGATTCCTTGCAGACACCCTACATAATAAATACTTTTTCCTTCTTCAAATTTCCCCACAACGTCCGCAAGTACTTTTTCGCTGTATTCTTTTCCTAAATATTCTGTTTCAGTAACAAGCACTTCTTCAAAATCAGAGTTATCAACCTCTTTGCTTTTGTAAAGCTTTGTTATGTTCTTTATTCCACTAAATAATATCTCAATCATCATGGTTTTATCTTTTTCCCTTTGTTGTATCGTGGATTTTTTTATTAACTATTCTAACACAAAATCCAAGTATCCTTTGCTCTATGCCATTGCGCTACATCTTTTCACAATCAACTTCCGATTTTTCTCTCTGACCAACTTTGTGACAAACTGAAATTTATCGGTTAAGTTTGCTCCATTCTTCTCGTGTTATAGCATACGCGTATGAAGTCTCATTCTTTGCATCGGGATATTCCTTTACCTTTTTCATTCCATTTGCAATTGCTGTAGAATATGATCCAACATTTGTATATTTCATATAGGAGTACAAACAATTATATTCCGTATTTTCAAATGCCCAGTCCCTAACCGCTCTTGCAGCTTCGCTCCCAAACCCTTTTCTCCAATATCTTTTATTAATGTGATATCCAATTTCAGGAAGCAATTCTCCATCGATACTTTGAATGGTCATCCCACAATCGCCAATAAATTTGCCGGTTTCCTTTAAGATCACAGCCCATATACCAAAGCCATATTTTTGATAATTCTGAATATTCCATTCAATCCAGTGCTTTGTCATCTCTTCATCATAAGGTTTAGGGTAATGCTGCATGGTTTCTGCATCGGACAGGATTTCAAACAGTACGTCAAAATCTGCCAAAGTATATTTCCTTAATAGTAACCGCGCTGTTTCAAGTACCATTATCATTCCTCCAAATACCAATTTATCTCCATTTAATTCTACTAAATTTTTTATCTCATATCCGTCTGAATATTGTTTCTTTAACATATCAATATTCTTTGGAAAAATCTCCAAGCTAATTTGCTTAATGTTCTTTATCCAAATCAGTTTCATGAACCATCCATTTTTCACTATATCATTAGTTTTTCTTGACTAACTATACAATCCAATTACACCATTAATCAATACATCCTTTTGGTTTAGTTTAGAATTTAACATTGTCACTGAAACTTTTTGATATTCATCAATTTCATATATTAATAATTTTTAAATTATTAATACCATATTTTGTTATTAGATAATTGACATTGCTTTTCTGTTCTTCGCCTCTTACATAAAACCTCCAATATGCAGCTGGATATCTTTCTCTTATATCACCAAAATATTCAAAATCAATTGCACAAGAATGCCCATAAACAATAATCTCATCTATATTTCGTTTCTCGTCCAGAAATTCGTCTAATAAATCAAGTCTGATATCTTTATAAAATGATTTGCATTTCTCAAGCAAATCTTCGTACGCTGTTCTAATGTAATAATCTTCTATATTCACAATATAATCTTCTATTTCTATTTCACTATAACAACCTCTTCCTTTTCCTCTTATATCATAACTGTATTTTTCAGGTAAAAATTTTCCTTTTGGATATCCTAATTTTAGATTATTTTCTCCAACTTCCCCATGAATATGTAAAACTTGTTCCCCTGGAATTTCATATATGTATTCAAGTGTATGCGTATAATTAAAAGTAAGATAATATCCATCTGGATCAAGAATTTGCCTAACAAGAACATTACTTTGTATATTACTTAAGGCTCTTTCCGCATTATCTGCAAACACATATAATGCATCCTGTAATTTTCCATTCAGTTCCACCTGATAAATAATCGCATCTCTATCTCTTTCTCTTTCTGATAAATAATCTGGTTCATAACCATAGAAAATTTCTTCGATAGCATTAAAATCCGGATATCCCAGTAAATTTTCAAAATCTGACCAAATATCATCCTCACGAGATTGGTATAAATTCCAAAAATTATCCTGTTCATATCTTCTGGCTATATTCTTAAAATCCGGATCAAATTTAGTCGGAAGCCCATGTGCCAGATCAAATCCATTACCTATAACAAATAATTTATTTTTCATACAAGTAATTTTCCCCATTTCATATCTGCAATCAGTTCTATACCCTATTCAAAACTACTACATAGTCAATAAATTCATCATAATCAAATATATTATGATAGGCCGCATCAAGTAATCCATGTTTAAATACTCTTCGAAACACTACCGATAATGTCAAACCAAGATTAAATAAGTTTATCTTTCATCCATCAGAACTTTTGTGGAAATCCGATAGATTCCTCTTCTAGTTCACCAGTTAATACAACTTTACAATAATCATAACAAATATAATCTTATTCCACAATCTCCTCACACCACAAATAGAAATCCATTTACAATAACAAAAGAGACACTCCCCAATAATCTCTTACCGGAAAGTGTCCCTGTTATTTTTCTGTTATTTGATTTTCCTGTGAATCAGGTCAAAATTACTTTGCGTTTCTGTAGATGATATCGTTTCTTCCAGGACCATTTGAGATCATGGTGATTGGGAATCCGATATGCTCCTCAACGAACTCGATGTACTTTCTGCAGTTCTCTGGGAGATCTTCGTACTTCTTGATTCCTCTGATATCTGTCTTCCAGCCTGGAAGTGTCTCATATACAGGCTTTGCCTTCTTGAGCTTTGATGTTGTTGGGAAGTCTGTTGTAACCTCACCGTCGATATCGTAGCCTACACATACTGGGATCTCATCGAGATATCCAAGTACATCAAGTACAGTAAATGCAACATCTGTTGTTCCCTGGATACGGCAGCCGTACTTTGATGCCACACAGTCGAACCAACCCATTCTTCTAGGTCTTCCTGTTGTTGCGCCGTACTCACCGCCATCACCGCCGCGGCGTCTGAGCTCATCTGCCTTGTCGCCAAATATCTCACTTACGAACTCGCCTGCTCCTACTGCGCTTGAGTATGCCTTACATACAGTGATGATCTGCTTGATCTCGTATGGAGGTATACCTGCACCGATGGCACCGTAAGCTGCCAGAGTTGATGATGATGTAACCATAGGGTAGATTCCGTGATCCGGATCCTTCAGTGAACCAAGCTGACCCTCAAGAAGGATGTTCTTGCCCTCCTTGATCGCCTCATAGAGGTATGCTGATACGTCACATACATAAGGAGCAACCATCTCCTTGTACTCCATGAGTGTGTCGAATATATCATCAACCTTTAAGAGTGGCTTGTGATACAGGTTCTCAAGAAGAACGTTCTTCTGTACTATAACTCTCTCGATCTTCTCCTTCAGTGCTTCCTCATCAAAGAGCTCGCTTACCTGGAAACCGATCTTTGCATATTTATCTGAATAGAATGGAGCGATTCCTGACTTTGTTGATCCGAATGACTTACCTGCAAGTCTCTCCTCCTCGTATTCGTCGAAGAGAATGTGGTATGGCATAACCATCTGTGCTCTATCAGATACAAGGATCTTAGGCATTGGCACATTTCTGTCTGTGATAGACTTTATCTCCTTGAAAAGAACAGGGATGTTAAGTGCAACACCGTTTCCAATGATACTTGTTGTGTGACTGTAGAACACTCCTGATGGAAGTGTATGTAAAGCAAATTTACCATAGTCATTGACAATTGTGTGACCTGCGTTGGCACCACCCTGGAATCTTACGATTATGTCTGACTCCTGGCCTAACATGTCTGTGATCTTACCTTTTCCTTCGTCGCCCCAATTGGCTCCTACAACCGCTCTTACCATAATACTTTTCCTCGCTTTCGCAGCATTTTGAAATATTTTCTGATATCCGTATTGTGGCTGTTCAAATGTTTCTGCCTATACATAATATTTATAAGCAGATCACTCACAATACCTTTTCATTATAACACTATAATGTCATAAGTAAAATCAATATTATTTATATTTATTATAAGTGTATCTTATATTTATCTTTACATTTTGTAGAAACCAACATAAACTGTAAATATAATGGATTTTGTCCACCTCAAACACCATTTTACTTATATTATATATGCATAATTTTTTAAGCAAAATTATTTCAATCGTACCATTATAGAACGGTAAAAAGTTCTGAATTATTTTGCAATAAAACATATTGTTGACACACACATATTAAACGATCTCTATTGAATCTGGAGGAAATTATAAATGAACATAAATTTCGAATATTACAAGATCTTCTACCATGTTGCCAAAGCATCCAGCATATCCGCCGCTGCCAGGGAACTGTGTATATCCCAGCCAGCCGTAAGTCAGGCGATCAAAGCTCTGGAACAGGCGATCGGCATAGAACTGTTCATCCGAACCAAGAAGGGCGTCTCACTGACAAATGCCGGAGAACTCCTCTACTCCCACGTTGCAGCGGGATACGAATCCATCTCCCTGGGTGAACAGCAGCTCTCACAGCTCCTCCACATGGAGACCGGTGAGATAAGGATAGGTGCAAGCGATATGACACTGCAGTTCTATCTCCTGCCATATCTGGAGCATTTCCACCAGCTATATCCGGGGATCAAGGTTCATGTCACAAATGCTCCGACTCCCAGCACGATAAATCATCTGCTATCAGGCAACATAGACTTCGGTATCGTCACCAGTCCTCTTCCTGCAGATCCTCACATGGAGATCAGGCAGGCAAGGGAGATCGAGGACATCTTCATCGCCGGACCAAGGTTCTCATATCTTCAGGGCAAAACTCTGGATTACCACGAGCTTGACGAGCTTCCAATCATTTGTCTGGAACACGACACAAGCACACGCGCATATGTCGACACATTCCTGAGCCATGAGGGCGTGACTCTGCAGCCCGAATTCGAGCTGTCTACCAGCGATATGATCGCCCAGTTCGTCATGAGAAATCTCGGCATCGGCTCCATCATGGCAGACTTCGCCCAGAGCTATATAGACCGCGGCGACCTGTTCCGCCTGCAATTTAAAAAGCCCATACCAAAGCGTCACATGTGTATCATCAGTGACAGGCGCCGTGGTATGAGCGTTGCTGCAAATAAACTTATGGAGTTGTTGTAGGAATCATCCCCACACCCATATATCATAGTAAAATAGAGCATGTTCGTCCATTTGAACACGCCCTATTCTTATCACATATTTCTATAATCTGGAATCAGTTCATCGCACAGCCCTGTCTCTTCAAGCAGTTCTCTCGATGAGTCGCCGTAAATTCCAACTATATATCCGGCTCCGGCTGCCGCCGCTGCCCGGATTCCCGATGGTCCATCTTCTATGACCATGGTTTCTTCCGGCACTGCTCCGATGCGCTCCATGGCCCGGATGTACATATCAGGAGCCGGCTTAGCATTCATGGTTCCATCGTCGTATGCGCACAGCGTTATGTCAAACCATCTTCCGAGATCAAACTCTTTAAAATAGAATGCGAGATTTGTCATATTTGACCCTGTGGCTATGTTCATATTTATCCCCTGTTCCTTAAGTTTATCAAGGTATGCCACCAGGCCGTCCACCAGCTTGAAGTTTGCAGTATCTTCCATGTACATCTCTCTGTACATAGCCTCCTTCTCCTCGGTAAGTTCAAGTATCCTCTCCTCGGTGAGCGTGCCCTTTCCCATAAGGTATTCCAGAATATCCTTGTTCGTGTGCCCCAGCACATGATGCTGGAACTCCTCCGTGCTCATCTGTCTGCCGGCAAGTTTCTCCGCATAATCCTTCCATGCTATCTCATGATACTTTCCGTCAAATATCATTGTGCCGTTCATATCAAATATAATGTTCTTTATCTTATTATTCATACTTGTCTCCTATATCTACCGAACGCAAAACATCACTTATCCTCACCCAGCAAATGCTTGTACGTTCCATCTATTCCTATCGCTCCAAGTGGCGCAGTCACCACGATCGCCAGCACGGCAACCGACAATACTATATTACCACATGCCAGCCCTGCCGCAAGCGGAACTGATCCGATGGCTGCCTGAACTGTAGCCTTCGGAAGATACGCGATGACACAGAACAGCCTTTCCTTCCATGTAAGTGATGTATGTGCCACGCAGATCAGAACACCACCCGTTCTAAATGCCAGTGCGACAAATATCATAAGTAGTGCCGGAAGTCCTGCTGTAAGGGTGTATCTGATATCCACAGCCGCACCCACAAGCACGAACAATATGACCTCCGCCGCAAGCCACAGCTTTCCAAATTTCTGTGAGAGTCTTCCCGACACCGACTCTGGACATTTGAGTTTCAGGACACATGCCATAGCCACCACCGCAAGGAGTCCCGACACCGACACCTTTCCCTCAAGCCATCCCTCTATCGCTATAAGCAGGAACGAAAATCCCAGCACAATGATGACCTTCATGCTGTTTCTCACGCAGTGTTTCCTTGCATAGGAAGTCTCAAAGAACAGATAAAGTCCATATCCAACGTCCACGCCAAGCAGTACTCCAAGCACGATGGATATTGGGATATTCACGAAATCCATGACATGAGCACTTCCGCCCTGCGCCATGCTGAGAAATGTGGTAAAAAGCACTATGACAAATATATCGTCGCAGGACGCCCCCGCAAGTATCATCTGCGGAATCGCCTTGTCAGTTCCGTACTTTTTCTCTATGAGATTCACCATTCTCGGAACAACGACCGCCGGTGATACCGCGCCTAACACCGCGCCCATGACAGCTGCCTCTGTGCGGTTTATTCCAAGTATAACAGGTGCGCACAGTATGTATCCGATGATCTCGAATGATGCCGGAACAAATGATAGCAGCACCGCCGAGCGTCCCGACTTCTTCAGATCCTTAAGGTCAAGGGACAGTCCTGCCTTGATAAGTATGATGATAAGCGCTATCTTTCTGAGATCCGCAGATATGGACAATATGGACGGATCAAGGAAATCCAGCACATACGGGCCAAGAACGATTCCCGTCGCCAGCATTCCTATGATGCGCGGCAGCTTAAGCCTCTGACAGATGGCGCCCATCGCCAGTCCGACTATGAAAATGAGTGCAAGTGATGTCAACATGATAGACAATACCTCCTTAATTTAGCAAATGTATCAAAGCATTTTCTTCTTATGGAAACAAAAAAGCTGACACTTCTGCGACAAAAATAATCGTAGAAGTCATCAGCTATATTAGCAGTTTAGGTTGCCCATTCAGGTTTTCCAGAGGAGAACCTCATTCCCTTTTATAATAATTCTACATCTTTATCCAGCCAAGTGCATTTGCAACAGAGCTGAGCAGGATAATGATGGCAAATACAGGGCAGAGATATTTGATCATGACTACAAATACCTTCTTTCTCCTGAAGGCACTCTCGCCGTGAATTATCTCATCCTCTATCTTATCTATTCCAACTACCCTTGACACAAGCAGGCTTGTGAGGAGTGCCGCTATAGGCATCATCACCGAATTGGTGAGGAAGTCGAACAGGTCAAGGAACTGCATGCCTATGATCTTGATTCCTGCCAGCGGACCGTAGCCAAGGGATGACAGACTTCCAAGTGCAAGCATGATAACTCCCACAAGCACCGTTGCCTTCTTTCTTCCCCATCCAAGCTCATCCTCAAATGTTGACACTGCACTCTCAGTAAGTGCTATGGAGCTTGTGACCGCAGCAAATAGTACGAGCAGGAAGAACACGATTCCTATGACAGTTCCAAATCCCATGTTCTGGAATACCTTTGGAATAGTGATAAACATCAGTGATGGTCCGGCCTGAAGGGTATTCGGATCTCCCCCAGAGAATGCAAATACCGCCGGGATTATCATAAGTCCCGCCATGATCGCTATACCAGTGTCGAATACCTCTACATTTCTGGTAGAATCCTCTATCGCCGTATCTTTCTTCATGTAAGAGCCAAATGTTATGAGTATTCCCATGGCAATGGAAAGCGAGTAGAACATCTGCCCCATGGCAGAAACCACTGTCATCCACGAGAAGTTCTTCACATTTGGCACAAGGAAGTATTTTACTCCTGCAAGTGCACCCGGTCTTGTCACGGAATATACCGCAATGATGACTGACAGAACGATCAGTATAGGCATCATGATCTTTGACACCCTCTCTATTCCGTTCTGCACACCAGCAAATATAATGATAAGTGTAAATGCACAGAATGCCATGAAACACAGCTCCGTTGACACACCATTTGATATGAAATCGGTGAAATATCCATCCTCAGCCAGCTGCTTTGCATTTCCTCTGAAATACTCCACCAGATATTTGATGACCCAGCCGCCTATAACCGAATAGTACGGCACTATAAGCACGGGGATAACAGCATTTATCCAGCCGCCAAACGACAGCCATTTCTTCTTTCCAAATGATTTGAATGCTCCAACCGGACTCTTTCTCGTCATTCGTCCGATCGCCGTCTCCGCAACTATCATAGTATAACCAAATGTAAGTGCAAGCACGATGTATATTATGAGGAAAATTCCCCCGCCGTACTTTGCTGCAAGATAAGGAAATCTCCATATATTTCCAAGGCCCACAGATGCACCTGCCGCCGCCAGCACGTACCCCAGCTTGCCCGAAAATGAACTTCGCTTACCATTCTTCATATCTTCCATATACCTTCACCATATTTTACCTGGAACTAATCCCCGTAATCTTTCCTTCCACATTTATTTGCATATACATGTGATTCTAACATGCCCCGAGAGGAAAAGCCACTATATATTTGAACATCATCCGACCAACACTATTGTCACAAGAAAACATACACCATACAGCAACCAAGTAATTGTATTGTTCCAAGTGAAACTCTTTTCTGGATGATTAAATGCAAACATTATTTTGGATAGGCACATGTGGCGCAAGGGGAAACTCCCCTTGTCCGAAATCTCTGATTTCGCTGTATTTCCCGAATTGAGATTTCTCAAAACCGGGCATGACACCGCAGGTCGCACGATACAGGCAGATGGAATTGCCTGTATAGAAGTGCGCTCTTAGCTTTGTTAACAGAATTATATTTCTGTTTCACCGCATATTTTATTAAGTGCCACAAGAGAGAAAGTTTCCTTTATCAAATGTTTTATTTCTCTTGCATTTGACTGAGTAACTGCACCTTTCTTTATTTTGTCAAATAACTCTCTGTCTTCAATATCATAATCTTCCTTCAGTCTTTCTATTTCTCTCTCTGCAATTTTTTCTTTTGCCATACCTGACAAATCATTAAATTTAATAATTGAATCAAAACGGTTATATATCGGCAATCCTAAATGTTCTTTTATCTCATCAATTGTTTTATAATTTGAAGTACACATAATAATTGCCTTATTTACTACCACTTTATAATTATGATCTTCATAAATTCCTTCATCAAATAATTGATAAAATGCACTATGGAATATAGATAAAGCTTTATCAAACTCATCAAACAACAATACATTAGTTTCTCTAGCCAAAAGATCTTGCGCAAAGCTTTTTTCGTTATATCTTCCACCAAAAATATAATTGGCCGACTCATTATTCTGATACATAGAAAATTGTTTTCTTAATAATTTTCCACCCATCAATCCTGCCATATATTGTGCGGATTCTGTCTTTCCAAGTCCTGAATCTCCATATAACAATATTACAACCGGCTTACTCTGCTTACCATCTACCAAAGGATATATTGCTTGAAGCAATTTCTTTTTTGCTCTTTCCTGTCCAATTACCCTTTCACTATATTGGCTGTTAAATGTTTGTATCATTTCTTTTGAAACTTCCAAATATGGCTGTTGCGTTTCATGAATAATACTTTTATTAAATGTTCGGTATATCTGTTCTCGAATATTTTTCGGTGGATTTTGAATGTACATATTTGTTATTGACATTTGGAAAATAAAATTTATAAAGTTTATAATTACATGTTCCTGAACACTACAGTACTCATCTGCATGAATAACAAAATCCTGAACTCTCGGTTTCTTCTTTTTCTTAGGCTTTGGTTCTGGTTGCCCTGGAATGTTAACAAACACATCCATTTTTTTATTATCATCATCAAGTTTCGCTGCCATTTCACTAAGATTTCTTGCACTTTTCGGAACAATCTTTTCAAAAGCAGAATCAGATCCTACAAAAATTTCAATCTTCTTCACGTACTACACCTGCCAATACTATATCATAAACATCTAATTCTTTTTCTTCTTCAGCAGCAAACTTTTCTCCCTCTACAATTTCTTCTGCTGTAGTCTTGTCTTCTGCTGGTTGAAAATCAAACTCTTTATCAATTGATAAATGATTTTCTCCACAAGTTCCAACCTTTATTCCGAAATATGTCAGCTTCATTTTGCTTAAATCGACAAGATTATAATTGTTTTTAAATGCTTGAAGGTTAAATCTCAATACGCTTTTCCGCTCTTTCTCTGTTTTTAAAAGCATGTCATAATAACCCCGTTCACCTAATATTGCCTCATTTAATTTTTCCATATCTATTGGCATTTCTTCTTTAGGCACGATAGTCAAATACGAACTGAACATTTTATATAATGTCACAGAATCTTCTGGTGCATAAACACCACTATTCTCGAATTTTTTTACGTGTTCATCTTTCGATGCTGCCTGTATATAATCTGTAAGCAACGTATTTTTTATTGTTTTGTCAAAAGCACTGGTCAGTTCAGCGGAAGCACTGGCATCAACTTTTCCCTGAAATGTTGCTTTAATATAATTCAAAATATTAAAGCCACTTTTTGCCTGAGCTTCAATTTCAGCAACTATTTTAGCTATTTTTTCTTTATTTTCCTGTGTTGACCAATCAAGTCGTCCTCCATTTGTAACATCAACATAATCCTGTGCAGCAGTTTCATCAAAATATACTATTTTTAGAAACTCTATTTTCTCAGTGTTTTTATTTTTCAACTTTTCTGCTCCTTACTATTTCTGTTTCTCACACAATTTCTGATATCTTTTCATAAGTTCTGCAACACAGGCAGCTTCGCTTTTATAGGCTTCACTACCTTTTGTGAATCCGTATGCCTGCATGACAGCCATATCATTTTGCTGATGTGCCTTTCTCAGTTCTGGAGGCATCGTTAATTCATCATACAGCGTTGCAAGACTGCTATTTGGATACAATGCTCTTGCATCAAGTATTGCTTGAGCAGTCTTCTCTATTTTTTCCTTTTGCTGCTCTGTTGGCTCTGGCCAAGGGAAATTATTGTATACAACATCTTTTGAATAACTATAGTCACTTTTTAATCGCATACATGTTACTCGCATCCAAGCCATGTGAATATTTGAAATTATAATTCCAAAGTCATACAGTGAAGCATCAGGGATTACCTGAACCCTATCGGTTACAATTGTTCCAGATTTAATGAATCCCATAGGAACATAACGTCTTGCTTGTGAAGATACTCTCGGCACAATGATAAAATCTTTATCAACCGGCTGCGTTCTCTGTGCAAAAAGTGTTGGTGTAGTTGCAAATTTTCTTATTCCAGCCGCAACGCTATTTTCTCTCGCCTCTTTACATTTCTTTATTCTTTCCATAATCATCGGACACTTTTTCAAGTCTTCTGGATCTGCTCCATCAAGCCATAAACACCATCTTTTATTCCCTTTGATATATTCTGATGCTCCCAAAAGAGGATGAATATATTTCTTTGCATTCGGATCTTTTTTTATAAATTCATTTAAGTCCGCATCTTCAATAATCAAATTTCCTCCATCTGCTGGTTTATTACCATATATCATTTTAGGAATATCACACAAAGGTTTATTCCTGCTACGTACTAATATATTATCTCCATCCATCAGATAACGATTGATATTTTCAGCCACTGTAGTTCTTCCATTATCATACAAATATTTAGTCGAACGTGAGAATTTTGCAAATCCAATGATTACACAATGTACATGAGCTTTTACACTGGCTTCACTATCCCATACAAACGTTCTATAAGCAAAGTTAATAATATCATCCTGCATAAAGTCCCAAAATCTGGATACTGTTTCACCTTGAACAATTGAATTTGTTGATACAAAAGCGACTTCTATTTTTGTTCCCCGAATATAATCTGACGCTTTTTTATACCAAGCACAAACAAAATCAAGATTCTTTACACCTGGAAAAATATTTTGCATATCTTGTTTTTGCTCAGCTGTCATAAAAGTAAATCCATGAAACGGAGGATTTCCCATAATATACGAAACCTGATATTTCGGCACAACGCTTTCCCAATCAATCTGCAGGGAATTACCTTCTACAATAAACGCATTGGTCGTCAACGGCAGGAAATCCAGATCCATGTGAACGATGTCTTCCGTTTCTTTCATCATCTGTGATTCTGCAATCCATAACGCTGTCTTTGCAACTGTGACAGCAAAATCATTGATCTCAATTCCATAAAATTGATCAATAGAAACGTGGATTGGTGAGGATTCATCAAATCCAAAAGTAATCTGCCCTCTCTGCAGGTCTTTTATGACTTCATTCTCCAATCGACGGATACTGATATATGTCTCTGTGAGAAAGTTTCCACTTCCAGATGCCGGATCAAGCCACCTGAGATTTGACAGCTTTGTCTGGAAGTCTCTCAGCTTTTTATCTTTTGTTCTCTGAACCGTTATCTGCTGAATTTCTTTTAACTCCTTTTTCAGATTGTCCAAAAACAGCGGATCAATGACTTTATGTATATTTTCAATGCTGGTGTAGTGCATACCGCCGGAGCGTCTTGTCTCTGGATTCAGTGTACTCTCAAATACCGCACCAAATATAGTTGGACTGATTTCTGACCAGTCAAAATCTGCTGATGCCTTCTCTAATAATAAATTTCTAATCTCATCAGTAAACGGTGGAATCTCAATATCCTCATTTGCAAAAAGTCCACCATTCACATACGGAAAAGCTGCAAGCTGTGGATTATCATCTTTCAGATAAGGATCTCTGTCCTCCGGCTTTGTATCAAGGATCTGAAAAAGTTCAATAATCGCTTTTCTCATTTTTCTCGCATCAAACTCTTCCAAATAATCATGGAACATACCATGCTGTCCGAAAATACCAGCATCCTCTGCATACAAGCAGAATACCATTCTAACACAAAGGATATTCAGACTTTTCGTTGCACGCTCTGTTGTCGGGTCTACATATTGTTTTGCCAGTGCATCGTACAACAGTCCTACAATCTCACCGGCGGCAATGGAAACTTCCATTTCCCTCTGAAGATTTGTGTTTCCTTCGTCCACTAGGAACTGTAATCTGTAGTATTCTTTTTCCAGATCCTCCAACTGGATAATCTCCGGATCACCACCCGGCTTTTCCATGTCATAAATATAAAATGACTGGAAATTGCTGGTAACAATCCATCTCGGTCTTTTTGAATAAGGCAGTTCAGAAGAATATCTTTTTGCCTGTTCAAATGGTGTCAGCATAGAACCATCAGACTGCCGGATAGCAGCCGTCAGACTCTTGTTGATGCTTTTCTGTTCAATCATTACATGGGTTTTCTCAATATACCCGTCAATAAAACTGGTGTGGTCAAGATGTACCTGATCCTCAAAGGATATAAACTGTGATATTTCCGTCACACCAAATACTGTTGTCAGAAGCTCCACCCAGAAAACCTGGCTGTCGCCTTTTTCATATCCACGGTTTTTCCAGTTTTTCGCAAATGTTTTCGCCGCTACTCTTTGTTGTGTATCTGTCATTGCAGCAACCTCCCATTATTCATCATCTCATCCACGGTGCAGTCCAGTTTTTTGCAAACTATCCGCTTCATATTTTCCGATTAAAGATATTTTGATTATATCACGATTTCGTTAGGTTGAATCCCTACATTCACAAAAAAGAAATCCATAACCTGATTAAAAAAGGGATTATGGATCTTCAAACTGTATCTTCATGGTCTTTAATTGTTCTAACTGATCTCTTCTATCATATATCACGGCTGTAACATATACTCTACTCTCAACTTTATTTATCCAATAGTACACCAAGAAATTATTAACACTTACTTTTCGTATACCATCTGATCTCCATGGTTCCTCATCAGTCAATTTGTGTTTCTCTGGAAATACAGATAATGACATTATTGTATTTTCTAATTTGTTCAAAAGACTTTTTGCAGCCTCTGGCGCAAACAATTCACGAGAAACATAATCTACTATCTCTTCCATCTGTTCCTGTGCTTGTTGCGTAATCTTAACCTCATAAGTATTTACCAAATGTTATACTCTCTTTCTCAAATCAGCAAAAACATCTTTAGCTGGTCTTGAATCATCTGTCCTCGCTTGTTCAAGTCCTTTTTGCATCAATGTATCAAACCTTGTATCAGTCATAGTATCTCTTGTTTCAATTTCTCTTGAAACCTTCAATTCAAAAGGGATACCATTGGCAGAAATGACCTGTCTATAGGTCATATCAATAAATACAGATACTGGAATTCCTAATTTTTCTAAAATCGCCTCTGCAGATTCCTTAATATCCGGTTGTATTCTAGCTGTAACGTTAGCTGTTTTAGTTGCCATAATAACACCACCTTTCACCTTGAGTGTACTACAACGTATTCCTAATTGCAATACATTAATCTTTTAACATAGCAAAATTTTTATGTGTTGGTTTTATATTTCACATCTTTTTATCAAGATTGAATATTTTCAATTACCTGACTTAGCTTAGTATTTTTTCAATCTCAAGATATAAACCATCCAAAATTTCTCTTTGTTTGGTTGATAAACCACTTATTTTTGCCGCATCACGATAAAAGACTTCTTTTGAGTTTTCTCCAAACATTCTTATTCCCTGCACTACGCCATCAAGGTATAAACCAACTTCTTCGAAAATATATTTTGCAGGGAGAACATCAAGCAGATTCATCAATACATTTACATCAGATGCAGCCAGCTTCTTTGTCCCAATTATAAATTGTCCCTGTTTTCCAGGATGCTTTTCTGCTTCTTTGCACATTGCAAATGGGTACATTTTAATTGGATCTTTGTGCCCCATAAGGTATATTTGCGTTTTAATATATGTCAAACTGTAATTATCACTTGTACAACTTAACATAGCATAGTATGCCTGATGGTTATGGGACGGGATACAATAAAAATCTGCGACAATATCCTCAGGGGACAATTTCATATTTTTTATTTCAGTCTTTGCAATCTCTATATCATCCATACATGCTTTATATTTTTCTGTATCCACGCTATTCTCAGTCTCCATTCTATCAATTGCGCAACATCACTTTTTTATCAAACGGGCATACTTATTCTCCGAATCCTCCACAACCTTTATCCGTCCCTGCCTGATGAAATGTTCTATCCTCGCCGCATACCACCAGTCGCCGATTCCAATCGGAACCTGTCCTAGAATATCTCCGATCAGCCTGCACGCCTTAACAGGCTTTTCAGTCAGCCTGTTCCAAATAATAAAATCGTAGAAATCCTCTGACACACTGAGCACAGTTCCGTTTACCACAGCCCTGAGCGGTGCATTTTCAAGGGCAAGCTCGCCCCACATCTCCGCATACATTCTTATCTCATCCAAGGTAAGCTTCCTCTCATTTCCGAGAAATCCGGCAAATTCCTCCGCTGCCACTTCGTTCCAGCTATGATACGACACTATGACGTTTTTCTTCACAACATGCTCTGGCTGCGTGACAACAGTCACTTCATTTGGATAGTTCTTCAGGATGCTGCATACATGATAAAATCCACACCTTGAATATGGAACGTCACTGTACCATATTCTTACCGGCTCACCACCCTCAAGAAATCTTATAAGCCTTACCAGTTCCCCAGCATACACATCACCAAGTTTCTTAAGTTCATTGTCATATTCCTCATCCTGCTCCCACTGATTCTGGGCATACATTGAGTAGATAAAGTCCCTGCGGTACTGGCTATCCACAGCCTCTCTTATGTAACCCATGTCCAGAATGAAGCCAAGGCAGATCACCTCATCAGGAGAACCCTGTATCCACAGTGGCTGACCATTCTTATATTCCTCATTCTCGCATTTTGCCGCTTTCATGGAACCTGCCGAACTTTCTCCAAATAGTATCTCTACCATAATCTGCTCCTTTTGAACCTCGTTTCTATTTTGTGCATTTATCTGCATCACATTCTTTTACCCATTCGCCCAGTTTATCCTGTAGTAGCTTTTTATCTGGTAAATAAAGCTGATACTTCGACGCAAATATATTTGAATCCTTTGGAAGAGTCAATTCCACCATAGAATCGTCCTTGTCTTGGCAAAGTAGAACTCCTATAGTAGGATTTTCATCCTCCTGCTTTTCATAATGTTCTTCATTAAAAGTAAATCTTTTCTGTCTGGCTACAAAAGTATATCCGGTGCCCAACTCTAGAAGAAATGACTGCAGATTATTGATCAGAAACGCTTTCCAGGAATACATGATCTATGGTAGCAATTTCATTCTTACTCATAATCCACGCTCCTTAATCTTTGTGCTTATTTTATGTATCTCTTGAATACCTTAACAAACAACACTGCTTTGTCTATCATTTCATTCATTAAATAATCATAATTTGAATGGTCGTCGAAATTTAATCCAGGTAACCTGTACATGATACGTGAGGCTTTTTTGTCATCCAGTCTTTGCCAATCTAACTTTAATCCTAACTTAGACTCTATCTCTGTTCTCGACAATTCTAAATGATCGAACAATTCTTTATCATCATTTATATACAACTCAATCACAACACAACTGTCCTTATTTACAAGATTTAATGCAACATGACACCCACTTACCCCTATAGCTATATCATACCAATGATCCGTGGATGCTTTTCTGACATTGAATGGCTTTCCTCTTTCCGCAACTATTTCGTTAAATCTATTCCAGAATTCCAGCCTTTCTGATTGTGATCTATTATATTCACCTGATCCAGATTGAGTTTTGGCATTCTTTATAAATCCATTTGGTTTTTCAACCACTTCAAACTTTGGTGCATAAAGTGAATCTCCAATTTGATATGCATGCACCTCAATCAGGAAAAAATTGATATTCGTGGCAGTATTATTATTAAGCCACTCTATAGCACTTCTATGCTCCTCACGAGCCTCCTTAACAATCCATACAATAACATTTGCATCCAACCCGGAAGCATATGTAATAATTTTGCCAAGATGATCGTGATTTGATGCTTCAAGCTGATTTTCAATGATTACTTTTTCTCCTGTAACCTCATCTTTCCCTACCAAGTCACATCTATATGCACCTACATAAACTTCTTTTTCAACTTCACTTAGCGTTAATCCTATTGTCTCGTTTAGTAATTCAAGGTTCTCTTTATCCGCAAGCCAATTTGAAAAATCATACTGTTCATGTCCCCATAACTTTCTGATATCAACCTCGACCAATTTTCCCATTTTTATAGTTGCCATTTCTTTATCCCATCCTTCACATCAGTATAATTACTTTATCTTTCCCCAATACCACCTATCAGTCTGTCAATCTCCTTATATGCCGTTTCTGTCCGTGCTGAATATGTACCATTCGGAGAATCTCCCTGCATAACAAACAAGATCTCTTCATCAGTTTTCGTGTATAGATCAATTCTGTCAGAATACCAGTTATAAACATGATACGGATATTTATTTAATATGCCATCTATCTTTTCAATGTCACCATCATCATACCAGATAATATCCTCTGCGCAAAACTCAAAACAGGATATTGCCGCCTCATATATCAACATTCCCATCATAAATGCAGACAAACTACTTTCTGCCTGGCCGATCTCATTTACAGTGCCATCCTCATCAGTTTCCACAACATACACAGGTGGATCATCCTCAGCCATATCAGCCCTTCTGATCGCGACCTGATATACGCCTTGATTCTCATTCAAGATATAAAAATATCCTTTTGTCTTCCTTGTCCATTTATACCTGCGCTGAAAATCAAGAGTAACCCAGGGATCATTGCTATGATTGAACAGCTCGCTTGTTTTACCACATTTCTTCCATATCTCATATAGCGTATGTGGGATGCTCTCAAAGCCCTCTTTCAGCTCTTTTATCTCCTCATCTGTATATCCTACAAATGACTTGATATTGTATATTTTTTGTAATAAGGCATAATCCATTTACATTTCTCCATAATTCTCATCCCGGTTTTAAGTTTCGGTTTATCAACTCTTAATCCACGATATCATACCCTGCTGCCGCCAGAACTCCAAGTGCATCTTGAAAACTCTCCTTCTTTACCAGAACATAATCCGTATTGTACGTGGATACTGCAAATATCGAAATGCCGTTATCCGCCAGAACAGATGCGATCTTTGCCAGAATCCCGATCAAAGAAAAGTCCAATACGCCCTGAATGCGGAAAGCTCTCCAGCCGTCATCGCGCTTTATCACATTGGCCGGCACTTCACTCACCGGGCATACCAGAGACTTTTCCTCATCAGTTTTCCCTATAAAACAATACTCAGAATCGAGATTAGCATATGTGTAATCTTCCACCTGACACACTGAAAATTCTTCATCAATCTTTTTTATCTCCATGACCTCTCCTTGAATCTATTTTGTAAGCACCTTTTTGCAATATCTATGTGCTCCACAATGAGGACAAACTAATTTACGCTTTGTTAATGTATGTGCTCCCATTACATATGACTTCATATCCGGAACAAACCTTGTGTTGCAATCAGGGCATTCAAATGCTCCTGCCTCTCTATCAAGAATACACGCAATCACTATTCCGCCACATACCACTACTAACCCTATTGCGATAAGCAGAACCCTCAGCCAATTCTCCATCTCCAGAATTCCTGACAATAAAAACAATGGAAATGCCGCAACTATCGTAAGTGTAGCGACCATTGCAGACAAAATAATTTTCTTTTTGCTTTCCTGTGCCTCTCTAACTAAATTCACCATATTAACCTCCGCTTTCTTTCGATAATCCTCTTCAGATACTCTTTCGCCAGATAGTAATTCATTCACTGTTATCTCTAATTCATCACATAACGGCAACAGTAATGAAACTTCCGGAAAACCATTTCCTCGTTCCCATTTTGAAATTGTTTTATCGCTGATTCCAAGTTTTTCAGAAAGCTGTTTTTGAGTATATCCCTTTCTCTTTCTCTCATCAGCGATGAATCGCCCAATTTTAATCTGGTTCATCTGCTTTCCTCCTTTCTGGCTCAATTATCTCCCCTTTTTATTGCAAATCACACCCACGATGCGTAGAATATGGTAAATCTATGCGGGTTCTACGCTTCGTAGACTAGGCAAAATAAGCTATTTGCTCTGAATATTCCATACATATCCCCTTGCATTTATTATCAACGCAATTGAACATACCACTGTCATAAACAACGGCACCACAACAAATCCGGCACTAATATTTTCTTTACTTCTAAATATTACAGCGGCAATTGTGAATCCAAAACATAATATTTCTATAACAAAGAACAGCACCGCTCTAAAGACGGCCTGCCTCTTCTGCTTGTCCGCGTAATCAGCAATTTTCAATAAAGTTTCTTTTGTCTCTTTTTCCATATTCTCACTTTTCCTCTCACCATCAATTATTTCCCTGATATCTACATCATAATAATCAGCCAATTCAACAAGGATTGCCAAATCCGGCATTGTGTTTCCATTTTCCCAGCGCGAAACACTTCTGGAAGATACTCCAAACTTTGTTGCTATTTCTTCCTGAGTCATACCTTTCTCTTTTCTTAACTTCCTTAAGAAATTTCCAATCTTTACTTGGTCAATCATTTCTGTTTTCTCCTTTCGCTGCTGATTATCATACAAATACCTCCGAGAAAACACGTCAAAAAGTGAGGAAATGACGTTTTTTCCACCTGACAATTATGTTATGAAATAATTTTATCTATTTTTGTCACATATTTCTCATCAAAGCTACTTATATCTTCTAAATCACTTACCATCTACGACAGCCTGCAAACCATTATATATTCCTCATCATTCTCATCCACGATCTGGAATCCAACGCTCCACTATCTCCAGCTCATCCCGTGTAACCCGGCATGTGAGATTTAACACCTCCACACCAACCGCCTTCGCCCCATAGAAAGTCTCCGCGAACTCCCTGTGTATTTCCGCATTTGGCCTGACCTCAGTTATCCCTGTCATCGGAATGACAAATGCCACATAGCATTTATATCCCTCGGAGACCGCCTTCATCAGCTCCCGCAAATGCCTGACTCCCCTGTCGGTGGGTGCATCCGGGAAATATCCTATCCCATCAATCTCCTGCGTACAGCCCTTGACCTCCATGAGATACTTCGTGCCATCCTTTTCCATATAGAAATCAATCCTTGAATCCCCGTATACATACTCCGGCTTTATAAAGTCATAATCCTTAGTTTTAAGCCATTCCAAAACCACCTTATTCGGCACCTGACTGTCCACGTTCACCCAGCCAAGCTTTGGATCCTCCACCGCTATGAGATCGTATTTCGTCTTGCGGTTTGGATTTGCAGACTTCTCAAGGCTGACCGTGTTCCCCGGTATCAGCAAACTACTGAGCCTCCCTGTGTTCTTTACGTGCACGGTCTCCGTAACTCCGTCTATCTCCACATGGGCTGTGAACCTGTTTGGTCTGTCTACGAACTTGCCTGAGATAACATTTGTATATTTCACCTTGCCTTACATCTCCCATCTATTCCACAACAGAGCGGTTCATCATGTAGAATGAGAACCTTGCCTTGTCTACAAGCTGTCCCTTGTCATCGTAAATATTTGCCTCGTACAGTGACACCTTCTTGCCCTGGCGGATCTCGATTCCCTCACAGATGAGATACTCCGTGTTCATAGCCGGAGCTATATATGTCATGGTTCCATCTATAGTTGAAGAAAACTTTCCGTAGGTACATGCCGCAATCCCGCTCACTATATCCGCAAGTGAGTACAGGCATCCACCATGCACAGAACCATATGGATTAAGGACATCCTCTGTGACCATCATCTTGCCCTTCACATATCCAAGGCTCATATCGACCAGCTCTATCTTCAGGTTCTGGACATAGATGTTGTCCTTGTTAAACCTTATCAGTGCCTGTTTCACATCCTCGGACATAGCTTTTTTGTTATCGTTTATCTCATTCATGCATCATTTTACCTTTCAACTCTATTTTCATGTTCATACATCCTGCGCACATATCAAAAGCACTTGTCCAGAATATCCGGATCAAGTCCTTTTCTTCCCGTTACAAATCCAATTCCAAAGTACAGCACCGCACCTACCATCAGTCCCCACACGACCGCATTTATCCCGGCGATCTTGATAAAATACGTTGCAAATATATATGTCGCAATCGCACCTACGCTGCTGCACACCGCCGCCTGCTTAGTTCCCTTCTTCCAGAACAGGCCGCCCACAAGAGGCCAGAAGAATGTGCATTCAAGTCCGCCAAATGCAAACATGTTAAGCACGAAAATTATATCCGGCGGATTGATCGTGAGAACCATCACCACCACGCCGAGCAACATCGTAAGTATCGTGCTCACCAGCTTGACATTCTTGTCGTATTTCTCATTTTTCACTGGATCATCACCCACCACGTAATTCTTCCACAGATCCTTCACTATAGCTGCTGTGGCAAGTATGAGGAGCGAATCCGCTGTCGACATGACTGCTGCCATCGGCGCTGCGAGGAATATCGCTGCTATTCCAGGCGGCATGATTTTCTGTACTATATATGGTATAAAATAATCCGAAGTTGGAAGATTGTCCGTATCGACAAGTGCACCAGCCCATGTTCCTGCAAGATGCATTCCCACGATCACAAAGCTGCATGTGAGAACTCCGATCCACATCGCTCTGTGCATGCTCTTCGTATCCTTAAATCCCATGGCGCGCACAGCAGTCTGGGGAAGCCCCAGCGTTCCAAATCCCACAAGCACCCAATAGCTGAGCAGCCCTCCTGGCGTGTATTTTGAGAAAATGTCATCGTACACCTCTGGCAGATTTGTCTGAAGACCGGCATCTATCGCGGCAAGACCGCCCCCGCTCCTTAAGACAAAGAATATAAACAGGAATGTTCCGATACACATTACTATTCCCTGAATCGTGTCAGTTATGACAACCGCACTGAATCCGCCAATAGCTGTATACAATATCACGACTGTGCCAAATATCAAAAGTGAACTCACATGATCCATTCCCGTTATGGATGCTATAAGTGTGGCCCCTCCCGTAAACTGACTTATCATCTGTGCTATGAAGAAAACTATAAGTCCAAGGCTCGTGATGACCACCAGCGCATCGCTCTTGTATCTCGCCTTGAAGTATCCCACCACTGTCACAGCGCCCGTTCGTCTGGACACTATCGCAAGCTTATTTCCAAGCACGCCGAGCACCAGAAATGTGACCGGGACCTGGATAGCAGCTATCCACGCCTGTGCATATCCATATGTAAGACCTGCTGCACCCGGCCCTGATATAAATGAACTTGCGGAAGTGTATGTCGCCATGATCGTCATGGCTAGGACGATTCCGTTCATATTTCTTCCGCCTATGAAATACTTCTTCTCGGACGTTGTGTGCAGACTTTTCTCCGCCCTTCTGCTATAGACAAAGCTCACCACAATATTGAATAACAGATATCCGAGAAAAACCGATAAGATCAATATCTGATTACTGTTCATTTTCACCCTCACTCTCATCCTCTTCATATTGGAAATCTACGAACACAAACTTAAGCAGCCAGAATACCCCAATTACCGCAAGCACCACTGTTCCAAGCACCGAGACCACAAACCACGCCGGCATATGGAATACCGTCCACCCGGTGCCATTTAGCAGGAACGCGGTTAGCACATGCCATAAAAAACATATAAATACCACAAGCAGCGTCGCTTTGATCTCTTTTATGCACTGCCTGTGCTGTTCTTCCTTTGTCAGTTTCATCATAATAATATATCCCCTTATATTTCATAAATACATCGAGCTTTAACCATGTATATATCTTTTATACCTAATGGAATCAATTTTACCGCTGATGCCTACACTATTAGCTTATTATATCCTATCGCCTGTCGTCACAATGCTCATTATATCACGCTGATCAGTTTTTTCATAGTTGCCCCGCCAGCCACCCAAATCCTGTGCATATACAAACTCTGTATTGTTGTCTGCACAAAAAAAATGGCGCACAGACGTTTCGTCCATACACCAGCTATTTATAGTTTACTGTATACCAATTTATGTTACGCTATTTTATCTTTTACATTTTCCAATTCATATAACGTATCCGGATCTATATCCAGACATTTCGATGTATCCCTAGTTCCTGTCACATCCCATGCCAAAGTTCCATTCAAAATTGTACATGAATTCAAAAAGCGCCAGCACATAAGCTCTGGGATATATCAAATATTAAACGGACATACCACCATCTCAAATGCGCCAGCGCCTTATTTACTCTATATACATTTTAATTCAGATCTTTATACATTGATCTCCGCAGTAACGCCGAGGATATCCTTGTTCTCATCGAGGATAGGCTGAATGACCTCTGCAAGGAACTCTCTTGTCTGCTCAGGAGCACGACCTACGAAGTTCTTTGGCTCAAGGATAGATACGATCTCCTCCTTTGTCATACCAAAGTCAGGGTCTGCTGCGATACGGTCAACGAGGTCATTCTCTCTTCCGTACTTCTTGACCTGCTCGCCTGCAAGCATTGAGTACTCTCTGATCTTCTCATGAAGCTCCTGACGGTTGCCGCCACGCTTAACAGCATCCATCATGATATTCTCTGTTGCCATGAATGGAATCTCCTTCATAAAGCACTGGTAGATAACCTTGTCATATACCACAAGACCATCAACAACGTTCAGGTACAGATCAAGGATTCCATCAACTGCAAGGAATGCCTCTGGAACTGAGATACGCTTATTTGCTGAGTCATCAAGTGTTCTCTCAAACCACTGTGTTGCGGCTGTGATAGCAGGATTGAGCGCGTCACACATTACATAATTGGCAAGTGATGCGATTCTCTCACTTCTCATTGGGTTTCTCTTGTATGCCATAGCCGATGAACCGATCTGGTTCTTCTCAAATGGCTCCTCTATCTGCTTTAAGTGCTGGAGAAGTCTGATATCATTTGAGAACTTGTGTGCGCTCTGTGCGATGCCTGAGAGCACGTTAAGAACTCTTGAGTCGACCTTTCTTGAATATGTCTGGCCTGATACAGGATAGCACTCAGCAAATCCCATCTTCTCAGCGATCTTTCCATCTATCTTTCTCACTGTCTCGTGATCTCCTCCGAAGAGCTCAAGGAAACTTGCCTGTGTTCCTGTTGTTCCCTTTGATCCGAGAAGCTTCTGCTGGCTGATCATGTACTCTATATCAGAGAGGTCAAGGAGCAGCTCCTGCATCCAGAGTGTTGCACGCTTGCCGACTGTCGTTGGCTGTGCAGGCTGGAAATGTGTAAATGCAAGAGTTGGAAGATCCTTGTACTGATCTGCGAACTTTGCCAGCTCATTTATAACATTGATGAGTTTCTTTCTGACAAGCTTTAATGCCTCTGTCATAATGATAACGTCTGTGTTATCGCCTACATAGCAGCTTGTTGCTCCAAGGTGGATTATTCCAGCTGCCTTAGGGCACTGAACACCGTATGCATATACGTGGCTCATTACGTCGTGACGAACCAGCTTTTCTCTCTCTCTGGCAACATCGTAGTTGATGTCATCAGCGTGAGCCTTGAGCTCCTCGATCTGCTCATCTGTGATTCTTGGATTGCCGTTCTCGTCCTTGAGACCAAGCTCCTTCTCTGTCTCAGCAAGAGCTATCCACAGCTTTCTCCATGTCTTAAACTTCATATCAGGTGAGAAAATATACTGCATTTCCTTACTAGCGTATCTTTCACACAGTGGGCTTTCGTACTTGTCCTTACTCATGTCTTTACCTCTTTCTTCCTGTAGTCTCCCGCATTTGCCAGCTGACAAATGCTTTTATATCTTATCACACAACTATTATACATGGGTTTCAGATTATTTCCATGCTTTTTTTGCATAAACCAGAAATTCGGAATCAATATCCGCTTTTTCCGCTGATATGATTCCGAATTTTCACAATTTTTGTCTTGCGACAAGTGCGCACTTTCGTGCGCTATCACCAGGACTCCTCCCGCTTACGCGGGCCCCTCCTCATGATATAATATGAGACTCCGATCCTCTCTTGAAATTCTCGTGGTCGCCTCTGATGTCCTCTGTAGGCGGTTTCATAGGATATTGGCCGCTGAAGCATCCATGGCAGTACTGTCTTCCGCCTGAGAGCTCCGGAAGCCTCTCCATCTTCAGGTACGCCAGAGAATCGGCACCTATGATCTTGCATATATCATCCACAGACCTGTTGTATGCTATGAGCTGCTCTCTGTCCGGAATGTCAGTTCCAAAGTAGCATGGATACAGGAATGGAGGTGAACTGATCCTTACATGGACCTCAGTCGCTCCTGCCTCCCTGAGCATGCCAACTATTCTGTCACTCGTAGTTCCACGAACTATAGAGTCATCTATCATTATGACACGCTTGCCATTTACAGCCTCCTTAAGGACGTTCAGCTTGACACGCACGCTGGACTCTCTCTGGCTCTGCTGTGGCTTTATGAATGTTCTTCCCACATATCCATTCTTGACAAATGCCGTTCCATATGGAATACCCGATTCAAGTGAGTAACCCATAGCCGCCGCATTTCCCGATTCAGGAACGCCAACTACCACATCAGCGTCAACCGGGCTGTCCTTTGCAAGGCATCTTCCGGCTGTGATACGCGAATCGTACACAGACATTCCATCTATGACTGAATCAAGTCTCGCAAAGTATATATACTCAAATATACATCTTGCATGCTGCTCCTGGCACATGTTCTTGTACGACTGGATTCCGTACTCAGGTGATATGGTTACAACCTCTCCAGGCTCCACATCCCTGACAAATTCAGCCCCTATGGTATCGAGAGCGCAGCTCTCAGATGCCAGTATGTATGCGTTATCACGCTTTCCTATACAAAGCGGTCTGAAGCCAAATGGGTCTCTGGCTCCGATAAGCTTTCTAGGGCTCATGATAACAAGTGAATATGATCCCCTTACTTTCTTGAGAGCTCTTGTGACAGCCTCCTCAACGGAACCGCACTTAACTCTCTCTCTGGCTATATGGTAAGCTATTACCTCAGAATCAATTGTAGTCTGGAATATAGCTCCTGTGAGCTCCAGCTCACGTCTAAGCTCAGGAGCATTTACCAGATTGCCATTATGGGCAAGTCCCAGAGTTCCCTTTACATAATTGAGAACCAGTGGCTGTGCATTCTCTATAGTGCTGGCACCGGCTGTAGAATATCTCACATGACCCACACCGATATTTCCCTTTAGCTTGCTCAGTGAATCAGTCGTGTACACCTCATTCACAAGGCCCATGCCCTTTAAGGAGCTGACCTTGCCCTTAGGACCGGCAGTGTCTGACACCGCTATACCGCAGCTCTCCTGCCCACGGTGCTGCAATGCAAACAAACCATAGTAGATCGTGTTCGCCACATCATTTCCATCGAAATCATAGATACCGAAGACTCCGCACTCCTCGTGCATCTCGTCCTCGTCATAATAATGGGATCTTAAACATTCGTTCATAAATATATGCCTCTCATGTTATATTATTGTAACTGTCACGGCCACATATTTCTCATTGTAAGTCTGGTGACAGTCATATCTTTCGCCACATAAAACTTTATCTGTTTTGCCACAACATGTCAACAGATAAATTCTATCATTTTCAGGTTGATACCCCACTTTTTTCATGCATTTTCACCAACAGCAGTATATTTCGCAAGTATTTATCTATTTAAGCTTGAGAAAATCCACATCTTTCTGTCACAACCTCGCCTCACCGGACGCTCTGTACTTCTCTCCTGACACGGCAGGTTACCACATAGTCCTTCCGGCTTCCACCTGAAATTATTCCATAGTGGCTGCCATAACATTATATCTTTTTTGAATTTCTCGGTATCTTATGCCACAAAATTTTCACCAAGCACACGAAAAAGCCCAAAAGATACAAATTTTACGTACTTTGTATCTTTTGAGCTTTTTTCTATCTATTGATGATAATTTTGTATCTTTACAAGGATTTTCCTTAAGAAATATCACAAGATCGTCAGACCTGCTTCATGAATTTCCTCAAGAAGTCCTACAGACCACTCTACTCCACAGCGTATCCCTTTGCCTTTATGAGATCTACCATCTTGTATACATACTTCTCACACAGCTCATCTGTAGCTGCCTCGACCATAACTCTGATGACAGGCTCTGTACCGCTCTGTCTGAGAAGAAGTCTTCCGTCGTCTCCAAGCTCTGCTGCTATCTCATCATTCAGTTTCAGCACATCAGCATCATTCATGACTGCATCCTTGCTTGAAACCTTGACGTTCACAAGAAGCTGTGGATATATCGTCAGGCTGTGGAACAGCTCTGAGAGCTTGACCTTACGTCCAAGTATAGTCTCCATGATCATCAGTGAGGTGAGGACACCGTCACCGGTTGTTGCATACTTGGAGAAGATGATATGTCCTGACTGCTCGCCGCCGATGGAATGTCCGTGCTCCATCATATTTTCGAACACGTACTTGTCACCGACTGCTGTCTTCTCATAGTTGATGCCCTTCTTGTCAAGTGCTTTGTAAAGTCCAAGGTTGGACATGATAGTTGTGACGATCGTATTGTTGTTCAGCTCGCCCTTATCCTTCAGATAACGACCGCAGACATAGAGGATCTTGTCTCCGTCCACGATCTCACCCTTGTCGTCCACTGCAAGACATCTGTCCGCATCACCATCAAATGCAAATCCCACATCAAGTCCCTTCTCCTTGACAAATGCCTGAAGCTTATCAATGTGTGTTGAACCGCAGTCCGTGTTGATGTTTGTTCCATTTGGTTCATTGTTGATGACATATGTCTTTGCTCCGAGAGCGTCATACACTGACTTTGCAACCAGATATGATGCACCATTTGCACAGTCAAGACCGATCCTCATTCCCTTAAAAGGTCTGGTAGGGATCGTGAGCAGATATCCTATATATCTGTTTCTTCCCATGGTGTAGTCGGTGGTCTTACCGATGCTGTCCTTCTTTGCAAATGGTATCTCACCGAGCTCTCCGTCTATATACTGCTCTATCTCATTCTCTATTGCTGCCTCGAGCTTATAGCCCTGACCGTTGATGACTTTTATACCATTGTCATAGTAAGGGTTGTGGCTGGCTGAGATCATGATACCGCAGTCAAAATCACCTGTACGGACTATATAAGACACGCTAGGCGTAGGTGTTACATGCATCAGGTATACATCAGCTCCGCTGGCAGTAAGTCCTGCAACCAGGGAATACTCGAACATGTAGCTTGAAAGTCTCGTATCCTTTCCGATGACGACATGAGCCTTTCCATCATCATGCTGCTTGCCATAGTAGTAGCCAAGGTATCTTCCAACCTTATAAGCATGCTCCACTGTAAGGTCTACATTTGCCTCGCCTCTGAATCCATCTGTTCCAAAATATTTACCCATTGTAAAATCCTCGATTCTATTATTCTATAACCTCATCCTGCTCGCTTTCCTGAACGACCAGAAGATCTATCGCTCTCCTGTGGATGTGTATCTTGGTCTCCTTATATTCTCCGCCGAACTCACCGTCGCATGTCCATGCAACCGGATCCTCTGCATCGAACTTGACCCTGTGAGCCCTGAATGAAACCATGCTCCTCTCATTCACATCTCCCGTAAGAAGTGCCCTTACAACTCTCTCCAGATCAGCTGGCGTCTTAATTGTCCTTATCAGTACTCCCTCAAAAAGTCCGTCATCGAACTCAACGCCTTTTCGGGTTATACTCTTAAATCCTCCTACGGATATCGAGTTAGACACCATACCGAATATGAACTCGCCTTCCTGCTCGTCCCCGTCTATTGTAACCTTCATCTTGTAAGATGGTACATTTGCCAGACTTTTTATCCCCTGCAATACATATGCCGCATGCCCAAATATATTCTTCATATTCTGCGGCGTTGCATATGATGTATCTGAGAACATTCCAAAAGCTGCGACATAAACAAAGTTCTTGTCGTTCAGACTTCCTATATCTATGGAGAACGGCTCTGCCTTCACTATCATCTCAGCCGCCTCAACTGTCTCTCTCGGTATGTCCATGCTCCTTGCAAAGTCATTGGTGGAGCCACACGGAATATATCCAAGTGGAACCTTTATCCCGCTCTTCATATATCCTGTAACTGTGTTGCCCAGGGTTCCGTCGCCCCCCGCACATACGATCACATCGTAGTTTGCGCCTTCCTCCTGAACAATTCTCTCTGCGTCATCTGCCGATTTCGTAAGATATGTCCTGACCGCGTAATCGTTGTTGCAGAACACTTCCAGCACATCCACCAAAGAATTCTTCAGAGTAGTCCTACCCGCTTTGGGATTCATGATGAACAGCATATTCTTCATACTTTCAATAACACAACCTTTCCGTTTGATACTGCTTATTTACTTGTGTTCCTCCTTGTACTTCATGTACAGATCATACCCCTTCTTGCGGAGCTTGCATGATGGACAATGTCCGCAGCCCTCGCCCTTGATGCCATTGTAACATGTAAGTGTCATATCTCTGATGACATCCAGTCCACCCAGCTCATCAGCCATCTTCCATGTCTCCATCTTATCGATCCACATCAATGGTGTTATTATATCAAACTCGTAGTCCATTGCAAGATTTAGTGTTGTATTTAACGATTTGATAAATATATCCCTGCAGTCAGGGTATCCTGAGAAATCACTCTGAGACACTCCTGTTATTATATCAGATATTCCCCTCTGTTTGGCAAATATTGCTACAAATGTAAGAAATACCATATTTCTTCCGTCAACAAATGAATTCGGTGTACCCTCGTCAGGTGCATTTTCATCAACCTTCATGTCTGTTCTTGTCAGAGAATTTGGCGCAAGCTGATTGAGAAGGCTCATATCGAGTATGTGGTGCTCCACTCCGAATTTGTCCGCGATCTCCTTGGCACACTCAAGCTCTAACACATGTCTCTGTCCATAGTCAAATGATACAGCATACACCTTCTTGTACTTCTTGAGCGCCCACAACAGACACGTTGTGCTGTCCTGTCCGCCACTGAATACTACAACTGCCTCATCCTTATTCTTCAAATTCTGCATAATCTCATCCTCCATATATAATCAAATATGATATTCCAGGCCGCATTATAACAGTCCCGTATAAACCAATTCACCATTATCAATTCAGTGTATCGATGACTATCTTCCCGCATTGTACATCATCAGCATCTTGTTCTGCAGAGCTGTGTCGCTCTCAAATCTTCCCCTGAGAGTGGTCGTCATGGTCTTGCTTCCCGGCTTCTTGATGCCTCTTGCCGTCATACAGCTGTGATGTGCCTCTATCATGACCGCCACATCCTCAGTTCCAGCAGCCTTTGATATGACGTAGGCAATATCCGAGCCTATCCTCTCCTGGAGCTGAAGTCTCTTCGCAACCATATCCGCGATCCTCGCTATCTTGGAAAGTCCGAGCACTCTTCCATTTGGAATGTATGCAACAGATACTTTCATGTCATACATAAGCGCCATGTGATGCTCACAGTAGCTGAACACCTCTATATCCTTGACAAACACCATATCGCCCGCCTGTCTTGCCACTCCATCCTCGGCAAATGTCTTACCGAACATCTCAGCCAGCTCATCGTTGGTATAGTTCATTCCCTCAAATACTTCCTCATACATGCGCGCGACCCTGTCAGGAGTCTCTATAAGTCCCTCTCTGTCAGGATCATCGCCAAGGGCAATGAGTATCCCCCTTACGTGTTCCTTTATAGCCTCTTTATCTATAGCCATCTTATACACCTCTTTCTTCCGGATCCCAAATGAACTTGTGAAGCTGTAACTGAAGCTTTACATCATTCATATCGTTCTCTATCATAAAGTCCACTATATCCGCCGGATCTATACTTCCATACACAGGACTGATGAACACCCTCGTTCTCTCATCCAGTGCATATTCCCTGATTATCTCAAGGCATTTCTCCAGATCCTCCTGTGAGCCTACCACAAATTTAACCGAATCATTTTTGTCTATATAGTTATAATTTGCAAGGCACATGTCACTCTCCATACCGCTGGATGGACATTTATAATCCAGTGTGTATGACACATTTCCGCCGAGAGCCTTGAACTCTGCAATATCAACACTTCCATTTGTCTCAATCTCAACCCTTATGTCATCCTCAAGCGCAAATGCCAGAAGGAGTTTGTCTATGTCTTTCTGTATCAACGGTTCACCGCCTGTCAGTGTGACATTCTTTACCTCTGTTCTCCTGACGTAATCCACGAGTTCATCCTCTGTAAGCTCCTGATAGTCCACGCCCGGCTCATTTGCCCACTTTGTATCGCAGTATCCGCAGTTAAGATTGCAGCCCGCAAATCTGATAAACACAGCGAGTTCTCCGGCTCTTGCCGCCTCACCGTTGATACTTATAAATCTCTCTACTACTCTGTACGTACTCACGTCTATATTTCCTTTCTCCCAGTGTATATTGTCTCACATCTGACAGATCTTGAGACCAGTCAGTTTTTCACCGGGATCCTATTGTTTATATTACTCGCAATAAGACGCCACATTATTCGGTGTCTCATACACACTTGCCTCTATAACATTGTAGCCTCGGCTCGTCATCTCATCATATATATACTTTGCGAAGTTCTCAGCCGTAGGTCTGAAATCAACCTTCACGATTCTCAGATTCTCCGCCAGCAGCGCATCCTCCGTTGCCTGTTTCAAACTTCCTGTCTCCATGATAAGGCTGTGATCAAAATGATCTGCAAGCGCTCTCAGATCTTTCTTAAGATTCGAGAAATCTACCACCATTCCCCTGTTCTGTGTATCGTGCTCAAGCGTTTCCGCTCCAACCTCTATCTCCACCGTCCATCTGTGTCCGTGGATATTGCTGCATTTGCCCTCATAATCTTTTAGAAAATGGGCGCTGTCAAAACTTGCCTTTGTTTTTAACTTATACATAACTCCTCCTATAAGCATCCAACTGTTCACCACAAAAAAAGACCAGAATAGGACATTCTGATCTTCTTATGTCCTAGTTTTGTTTAGTGACAGGATGGTACTAATGAACTGTCAATCTATTTTATTGTATTTATATTGTGCTCCAATTCTTTACCTGCCGGAATTTCTATCCAACAGACTGGTTGACGTTTCTAATATCACTTTAAATATTAAGGAATCCCTTAACCTCTGCCAGCATATCCTCCTTGTCACATACTGTGTCGTGGAGTACCTTTGCTGATCTGATATCCTCTATAGCCTGAGGCACCTTTACTCCTGAGAGCTTCTCAAGCTCGTCAACGAGCTCAAAGTCTGTCTTGGAATCATACTCAGGATCTATAGCGTTCATAACGCTTCGTGTAAACTTGTATGGGCTTGCTGTTGATGCGATGACTGTAGGCGTCTTATCACCTGTCTCTGCCACATACTTGTCATATACTGTAGCTGCAACTGCTGTATGTGTATCGATGATATAATCGTCTGACTCGTATACCTTCTTGATGGTTGCTGCTGTCTCTGCCTCTGTAGCATATCCACCATAGAACTCGGCAAGCTTTGCCTTCATATCATCTGTGATGGTGTACACACCATCTGTTGTGAGTTCTTTCATAAGCTCTGAGTTCTTCTCAGCATCGTTGCCAGCGATCTTGTATATCAGTCTCTCAAGGTTGCTTGAGATGAGAATATCCATCGATGGTGATGTTGTGAGTATGAACTCTCTATTTCTATCATATGTTCCTGTCTGGAAGAAATCAAACAGAACCTTGTTGTCATTTGACGCACAGATGAACTTCGCGATTGGAAGTCCCATCTCCTTTGCATAATATGCAGCAAGGATATTTCCAAAGTTACCTGTTGGAACATCCACATTGATCTTGTCACCGGCCTTGATGGTTCCATCTGCAACAAGTCTTGTGTATGCGTATACATAATATACCATCTGAGGGACAAGACGTCCGATGTTGATGGAGTTTGCTGATGAGAACTGATATCCCTTCTCATCCATGTACTTTGCAAGCTCTGTATCTGAGAACATCTTCTTTACACCTGTCTGGGCATCATCAAAGTTGCCTGTGATACCTACAACAAATGTATTGTCTCCCTTCTGGGTAACCATCTGTTTCTCCTGAATAGGGCTTACACCATGCTTTGGATAGAATACTATGATCTTTGTTCCTGGTACATCTGCAAATCCAGCAAGGGCAGCCTTACCTGTATCTCCTGATGTTGCTGTGAGGATGACGATCTCATTCTTCACGCCATTCTTCTTCGCTGATGTTGTGAGGAGATAAGGGAGAATTGAAAGTGCCATATCCTTAAATGCGATCGTTGAACCATGGAACAGCTCAAGATAATATGCTCCTGCCTTATTTACAAGTGGTGCTATGACCGGTGTGTCAAACTTTGAATCATATGCTGAATTTATGCAATGCTTAAGCTCATCCTCAGTGAAGTCTGTGAACATTAATTTCATAACCTCATAGGCTACCTGCTGATAGTTCATCTTTGCCAGATCTTCCAGCGACACATCAAGTGCCGGGATCGAATCCGGTACAAAAAGTCCTCCCTCATTAGCAAGGCCCTTAAGTATAGCCTGTGACGCTGTTGCTGTCTCGTTTGCATTTCTTGTGCTTCTGTAAATCAGTTCCATTTGCCAATCTCCTTAAAATGTATTTAATCCTCTAGGTTATATGCATCTTCAAATATTCTATGGATCAAGTAATCCACAAATAATCGTGTGCATTATAACACAGGGATATAGAAAAAACAAGGCATTCAGGCAAGCAATGCTGGCATGATATCAAAACCACGGCCTTCATCTTCTCCATATCGCTTTACACAACACAAAACCCGCCTGATGGCGGGTTTTACTGTATAAGTTTATATTCAATTGAGCTGTGATCGCTGTATTACTTTACATATACATCATAGTAGCCTGTTGCGAAGTTAAGTGCTGCCTGATGGTTTGAGAAGTAGATATCAAGATGATTTCCATTGATAGCTCCTCCTCTGTCCTGAACTGTATATGTATGCCCGTCAACTATCAGCTCTGTTCCGAACTCGAAATTGCTAGGCGCTGCACATGTAACTCCCTCAACTGCAGGTGCTCCTGAGGCTGTTGTTGGGTTATCCATATTGCTGTACTCTCCACAGCAGATCGGACATGGACAATATGCTGTGATCCAGAATGTTCCGAGATATGTACCTGATGTCTCACCATTCACATACATTACCTTATCCTCCGGAAGTCCGTCAGTTGCCTTCTCTGTAGATGGATCCTCTGAGATCTCATCCTCTGGCAGACCTGCTGTTGACTTATTGTCATCCTCTACCTTCATCTCCGTGGTAGCCTCTGTTGCCTGAGTTGTAACCTCTTCAAATTCAATCTTCTGCTCAACAGCTTCTGCTGGAGCCTGCTGAACTCCTCCGCTGATCGCTACTGCCTGTCTTGTAGACTTCTTGCTTGAGAGTACTGTTGAACCGGTCTTGTTGACGTCTGAAAGTGTTCCATCTGCCAACTGTTCAGTTGCTGTGGTCTCCGCGTAGTCTGCTGCATTGTCTGCGTATAATGTATTACCTGCTGCCGCAATGGATATGCCTCTGCTCTTTGATGATACCATGCTGTCATCTGAATAGATAACACCATATGATGATATTCCAACTGCAATGAGCACTGCTCCGATGCTGATTTTCTTTACGTTCTTTCTAAGTGATGTCTTGAGTGATGTTTTCTTTAGTTTCTGTGATTTCATACGTGATGAATCTGAAAACCTTTGCATAACCTTTTCTCCTTAATTTCTTTACGGTTTCAGAATTGTTACAAAACCGTTAATTTTTTACTCATGACGCTATTATAATCTCTGTCAAAAGAAAGGTCAAGCAAAGTAGCTATTTTTATGAATGCTGCACAATTGTACAAAATTCTTTATTTCTGTTAATGTAAATATGTAACATTTTTGCACTATATTTTTGTGCATATCACACATTTAATCCCTGTAACATTTTTGAAACATATTGGCACATTGTATATTTTTACTTTACATTTTTTAAGATTTTCTTTATTTCTTGTTACAATTTTTAATTATTATGTTAACTCTACATCACTTTTTCAGGTATACTTTCTTCCCATCTGTCAAGCAATTCCACAAGCTCCTCGTATGTCTCAACCTCGTTCACAAGCCCCCTTAGCCTTGCCGAATCGTACATTCCAGCAGAGTACCATGCCACATGTTTTCGCATCTCATGGATCCCAATATACTCTCCCTTAAACTCAGTCATCAACCTTGCATGTCTGAGGATCATCCCCCTCACCTCATGGGCATCCGGTCTCGGTGGCAGATCTCCATGCTCATAATAATACTTCATATCCCTGAATATCCACGGGTTTCCTCTGGCTCCTCTGCCTATCATAAATCCGTCACAATCCGTCTGATTTCTCATATCTATAATGTCCTTTGGAGTGTTTATATCGCCATTGCCTATGACTGGTATATTGCACACCTGCTTTACTCTGGCTATGACATCCCAGTCGGCGTGTCCCTGATAATACTGCTGTCTTGTCCTGCCGTGTACCGCAACCGCCGCAGCACCACTTTCCTGGGCTATATGTGCGATCTCCGGGGCATTTATATGCTCAGGATCAAATCCACTTCTTATCTTTATCGTCAGAGGTATACTTATCGCATTTGCCACCGTCTCAACAATCCTGCCCACCAGAAGAGGGTCTTTCATGAGGGCTGATCCCTCACCGTTATTCACCACCTTTGGCACCGGGCATCCCATGTTTATATCTATAAACGAGTATCCATTTCCCTCTATCTTTTTCGCCATCTCAGCCATTATCACAGGATCTGAGCCAAAGAGCTGAAGTCCAAACGGCTTCTCCCTCTCATCCATTGCCAAGAGGGGCTTTGTATTCTTATTCTTATAGTATATCGCCTTGGCGCTTACCATCTCGCTATACAGGATATCGCAGCCCTGTTCCTTGCATAAAAGACGAAATGGCTGGTCACATACACCAGCCATCGGCGCCAGGATCAATTTATCCCTAAAATCCATAAATTTCTCCATTGCTTCTATATATATGTCATTTTTCTATTTCTGCTTGTCCATGATAAGTCTGAGTCCGTGGAGAGTAAGATCCGGATCATACACATCTATACAATCCGTGTTCTCATATATCATCTTGCCGAGACCGCCCGTTGCAACCACTTTCATGTCGTCGAGACCTGACTCCTTCTTCATCCTCTTCACTATATATTCAGTCTGACCTATGTAACCCATACAGACACCCGCCTGCATACTGGATATTGTGTCCTTGCACAGGATAGTGTCAGGCACCTTTATCTCTATCTCAGGAAGCTTTGCAGTTCCCGTCCAAAGTGCATTTGCTATAAGTCTTATACCAGGTGATGTGACTTCGGCTTCAAATATACCATCGCTACTTATGAGATCATATGTGGTAGCAGTTCCAAAATCAATCGTGAGAACTGGTCCTCCATACATGTGATATGCTGCCACAGCATCTACGATCCTGTCGGCTCCGAGCTGCTTTGGATTTGGCAATGCAATATTTATGCCCGTCCTTATGCCTGGCTCAACTATAAGCGGTGTAATACCAAAATATTTCTTTATACCGTTCACAAGTGAATGCATTATCTTCGGAACTACAGAGGCAATTATAACCTCATCTATAACATCCTTGGACAACTGTCTCATTCGCAGCCAGTCGAGCAGAAACACTCCGTACTCATCCGATGTACGCGATATCCCCGTTGTCATTCTAAATGTTTTCTCAAGTTTCTCTCCATCGAACAGTCCGATGGTTATGTTGGTATTTCCCGCATCAATAGCAAATAACATGATCTCTTTCCCTTCCTGATCATCAAATTTTTATCATTCTTTTATAAGACTGTCAAGGTCTACGCCCTGTATAAATATCTTGTAGAAAAGCTCCAGGCTCTGAAACAGTTCGCGCTTCTCATTCTGCAGCTTTTTCACCTTCAGTCCACATCCTATGTCGTCAAACAGAAGATCATCGTCAAGCGCCCTTGTCTGTATCCTCAGATTGCCAGCATCATCAAACACCAGCATAAATATGCCGCCAACTTCCTGAGTAAATGCCCCACACATGGCATGAAGCTCATCCTTTATATCATCAGGAAGTTTTGAAAACTCTTTGTTCAGATAAAACTTCTGATTGTATATCGAACTGGCGCATAGAACCAGCTCGCCATCCTCAGTTCTTGTTGAAATATCCATTGTATCTCCTATCCTATGACATCCGCCATATCATACATTCCTGCCGCTTTGCCCTTAAGGAACTTGCCTGCCTCAACTGCACCCTTGGCAAATACTGACTTTGAATATGCTGTATGCTTGAACTCTATAACCTCATCTATTCCCGCAAATATAACCTCGTGCTCACCTACGATAGTGCCACCTCTCACCGCTGAAATTCCGAGTTCTCTCTTATCTCTCTTCTTTCTCACCTGACTTCTGTCATACACATACTCATACTGTTCTCCGCACGCTTCGTTTATGGAGTCAGCAAGTGCAAGTGCCGTTCCCGATGGAGCATCGACCTTCTGATTGTGATGTTTTTCTACTATCTCTACATCATATCCAGCAGGACTGAACACCTTTGCAGCATCTTTCAGAAGCTTCATGAGTGTATTTATTCCAAGTGACATATTTGCAGACTTGAGTATAGCAACCTTCTCACTACATTCCTTCACTTTCGCCAACTGCTCATCGGAAAGTCCTGTGGTACAGAGAACTATAGGAGTCTGTGTTCTAACACCGTAATCAAGCAGCTTATCCACTGCTGCTGCTGCTGCGAAATCTATGATGACATCAGCCTTTACATCACAATCATCAATATCTGTAAATACAGGATATCCATTATCTCTACAGTCAACCACATCTATACCGGCTACTATCTCAGCTTCAGGATCATTTGCCGTTATCCCGGTTATGACCTGTCCCATCCTTCCATTACATCCATGCATGATAATCTTTACCATCTGTATCATCCTCCATATATCAGTATTTTCATTTGCATGATATTTATCAGTTTCTTTCACTGTTGTATACATTACGACATGTACTCCATTTTACACATTTGCGGTCTATTGTGCAATGTTTTTCCTTACAAAGATAAAATGTCCTTATAAAGACAAAATGTCTGCAGTCCTGACAGACCGCAGACATTTTCAGCATATATTTAAATATTGTGCCATAATTTTTAGAGTACTCCGTAGTCCTCCATGGCCTTCTTCAGTTTCTCTACATTCTGTGGCTCCATCTCTGTAAGAGGCATTCTGAGTGTACCACCGCACATACCGAGAAGTTCAACAGCTTTCTTTACAGGAATTGGGTTGACCTCACAGAACAGTGCATTGCAGAGGTCAATAGTCTTGAGCTGAAGATCCAGACTTTCCTGAACATCGCCATCAAGATACTTCTGAACCATATCGTGTACATCCTCAGGAATGATATTTGCTGTAACTGATATAACTCCCTTTCCGCCAAGCGCCAGAAGAGGTACTACCTGATCATCATTTCCTGAATATATATCTATGCATCCATTTGCAAGGCTTGCAAGCTTTACTACCTGGCTTATATTTCCTGATGCTTCCTTGATTCCCACTATATTCTCCACGTTCTGCGCCAGATATACTGCTGTCTCCGGCTGGATATTGCATCCTGTACGCGATGGAACATTGTAAAGAATGATAGGAACATTTACTGAATTTGCTACAGCTGTGAAATGAGCTATAAGTCCCTTCTGTGTTGCCTTGTTGTAGTATGGTGTAACAACAAGGAGTCCGTCAACACCGTAGCTCTCAGCCTCTGTTGAAAGATAGATCGCTGTAGCTGTACAGTTTGAACCTGTTCCTGCTATAACCTTTATTCTGTGATCGGCAAATTCTACACATTTCTTCACACACTCCAAATGCTCCTCATGTGAGAGTGTGGATGCCTCTCCTGTTGTTCCACATATTACTATCGCGTCAGTCTTATGAGCTACATGAAATTCTACAAGCTCCTTGAGCTTAGCATAATCCACATCTCCATTCTCCAAAAATGGTGTTACAAGTGCAACTGCTGAACCGGTAAAAATCGACATATTGTCATCCTCCTTAAAAATAATAGTTGATACAATATAGCATGTAGCATAAAAATGGGTTGGCGAAAAGCCAACCCATAAAAATATCTCATTCTTATAAGTAGCTCTCCATCTCTATAAATAAAATAGCCTATATAAATATCGATGACAGTCATACAGCTATTAACTGCACAACCAGCAGTGAACTCCGTGGCTGGCTCACAACTTCGGCGGTCTCTCCTTTCACCAGAACTCATATGCAACCACACGCATCATTCTGTCTACTCTTAAATCCCGCGCCTCTACTATATTGTATTCAGTTTAACCTTAGATAGTGCTACTATATCACCGACTTCACCCTATGTCAACATCTATTTAGCCGGAATCCTCCCACTTACGCGGGTCCCTCCTTATGAAATAAGGTACAGGCGCATTCCTATGCGCTTCGCGCGGCGCCTGCGTGCTTCACAAGAAATCCTCCCGCTTACGCGGGTCCCTCCTTATGGAATATTGTGCAGGCGCATTCCTATGCGCTTCGCGCGGCGCCTGCGTGCTTCACAAGAAATTCTCCCACTTACGTGGGTCCCTCCTTATGAAATATTATTCAAGGCATTCCATTTTGCTCACAGATACCTCATAGGCTACTCTGCTAACCACCTGGTCGTTGTCGATACGTTTCTGATATTCTCTGCTCTGTATCCTTCCCCATATCGCCACATGTTCCCCGACCTGAAGTTTTCCTGCAAATCTCGCATTTCTTCCCCAGCATATGCAAGGTATGTAATCACTCTTTCCATACGCTCTGTTCACTGCGAGCAGAACATCAGCTATCTCCCTGCCGAGAGGAGTCATCCTGTACACTGGAGCCTTACATATGTAACCATCAAGATATATCTGGTTCGGTCTGTTCTCCTCCTCCGGCTCATCCTCGTCCAGCTGTTCGATCTCTCTCACAAACACAGATAGTATAAGTCGGTTCTTTGTCTCCTCATGCTTGTTGTAGGATCTGAACTGCCCCTTAGCCATGATCTTCTCACCTACATGGGACTCGTTCACATCAAACAGTCTGTCAGACACCATAAGCGGGATCACATCGTAGGCATCGCTCAAGCGACTCACCATAAGATCAACCATATAAAATCCCTCTCCGAATATTTCGTGGCTGAATGTAAATTCTGATGCTATCTCTCCTGCCACCACTACCTGATTGTTGTTTAATGTTTTTTCAGTCATATTTTCTCCCTCCGTTATAACAAACTTTTGCATACTCTAAAAGTTATGCCAGATGATTCAAAAATATGCTGTCTTGTTTAATCTAGTTTTGTCGTGCACTCCTTCGCTGTCTCATGGCCTCATACGACAAAAGTGTTGCAGATATTGCGGCATTAAGCGACTCCACTTTTCCCTCCATCGGAATGCGCAGAAGTCTGTCGGCAGTATCCGACACAGCCTTTGACAGGCCATTTCCCTCGTTTCCAATGAGGAATGCTATCTTGTCAGGAAATTCCGTATCGTAAAGTTCCTCTCCGTCAAGATGTGCCCCGTATATCAGCACACCTTTTCGCTTCAGCGCATCTATGGTGTAGATCAGATCATCACTCTGCACAAACGGCACCCTGAATATCGCTCCCATGGTCGATCTTACAACCTTTGGATTATACGGATCACATGAACCAGGACCTATGATCACCCCAGTAATTCCCGCAGCCTCAGCACTTCTGAATATAGTTCCCATATTTCCTGGATCCTGGATGGTGTCCAGTATCAGATATGTCTCTGTGTCCGTACTGCCCGCAATATCGGTCATTTCATAATGAAAACATCTGACGACTGCCATGCAGCCCTGCGGCGTTTTCGTCTGTGACACCCCCGCAAATACACTGTCACTCATAACCGTAACCTCAGCCGCATTATAAAGCTCCTGCAGATCGTCCTCATCGCAGTATTCAGCGTACGCTGATTCCGACATGTAGATCTCATCCACACTGTCCACCGGTATTTCCCTGAACATCCTTATACCCTCAACGATAAAGACATCCCGCTCTCTTCTGAGCCTTGAGTCCTTGTTCAGCTTATTTAACATCTTTACTTTAGGATTGCTGTTAGCCGTGATTATATCCAAAGTTTTATTCAATGTTCCTTTTCTCCTTCATCTATACATCTCGTAAAAGCACCCTGTCTTTGCCATATTCCATCTGAAGTGAGTAGAGTATGCCTGAATTCTCATCCACACAGAAGCCTCTTCCCATACTCTTCATCTGTCTCGTGGCTTTAAGCTGCACATACACAGGACAGTTGCCCCTGTGTTCCTCGAGGATCGACATAAATTCCGCCTCGTTTTTCACATACTCATTCATATCGTCAAACAAAACCCACAGCTGCTTGTTGCTCTTAACAGGCTTTTGCTTTGCCCCCCAGCTTCTCTGCGAGGCGAATTCCACCACACCATTTGTCACATTGTCAAATGCAACAAGATCGGAAAGAATGATCTTGCTGTCCTTTTCTCCCACATCTGCGCGGCCTCTGACAAACACTCTATTGTCAACTCTGAGCTGCTCCCTATGTTTTTCAAAATCTCTAGGGAACACTACGATATCTATCTGACCTACAAGATCCTCCAGGGTAACATATGCCATGTTCTGGTTGTTTCTTGTAAGTTTTACCGATACATCCGTAATGATTCCGCCCACTACATACACAGCGCCATCCTGGATCTTTCTGTCCTTCTCATCCGTTCCGGCGTCATCCAGCTCTGCATCATCCTCACTGTCGCCGGCAAAATCCAGAGACTGTGCTGTGCAGTTTTTCTGCAACAGATCCACATATTTTCCAAGAGGATGTCCGGATATATACACTCCAAGAACAGACTTCTCTAGTGAAAGCTTCTCTGTGTCCGGATATTCCTCCACCTCAGGATACGGCACTCTTGTGCTTGCCGCAAAATCTTCACCCATGATATCGAACAGTGACAGCTGTCCTGATTCCCTGCTTTTTCTCTCCCTTGCAGTCTCTTCAGATATGGCTGGAAGCGCCATGAACATCTGCTTTCTATTAGCTCCCATTCCATCAAACGCTCCGCTGAGTATAAGTGCCTCGACAGTCTTCTTGTTGGTATCCTTCGACGGCATTCTTGTGAGGAAGTCATGGAGGTCCTTAAATCTGCCATTTTTCTTTCTCTCCTCAACTATCCTGTCCACTACCGCAGCACCAACACTCTTTATTCCGGACAGACCATATCGTATCTTTCCATCGCTTATGGAGAATTTGGCAACTCCCTCATTTATGTCTGGCGGGAGTATCTCAACGTTCATCTGCTTACAGACATTTATATACTTTGCGACCTTGCCGTTGTTATCGAGAACTGACGACATAAGTGCAGCCATAAATTCCACTGGATAGTAATATTTCAGGTAAGCTGTCTGGGCTGCAAGTACCGCATATGCTACAGAATGGGACTTGTTGAACGCGTACTCTGCGAACTTCATCATCTCATCGAATATCTTGTTTGCAACATCCTCTGATATTCCATTTGCAACACAACCTGGCACATTCAGCTCCTTGTTGCCATAAACGAAGTTTTTACGCTCCTTCTCCATCTCCTCGGGCTTCTTCTTAGCCATAGCTCTTCTAACCAGATCACTTCTCCCCAGAGTGTAGCCTGCCAGTTTCATAACTATCTGCATTACCTGCTCCTGATAAATGATACAACCGTATGTCGGCTCCAGTATCTCCTCAAGCTCCGGCGTATCATATCTTACAAGCTCCCGGTTCTCCTTACCTCTGATATAGTCATCTATGAACTGCATCGGACCCGGTCTGAAAAGTGCCACTCCAGCAATTACATCATCCAGACTCTGTGGCTTCAGCTTCATCATAAAATTTTTCATTCCCGGGCTTTCAAGCTGGAACATTCCTTCTGTCTTACCCTGTCCCATAAGCCCCAGTATATTCGGATCATCATAGTCTATGTTGTCTATGTCAAGATCTCTTCCCGTGTTCTCCTTGATGAGCTTAACTGTATCTTGTATGACAGTGGCAGTACGAAGTCCCAGAAAGTCCATCTTGAGCATTCCAAGGTGTTCGACTGTGTTCTTCTCAAACTGTGTTACAACTGCACCCTCAGCACCAACTGAGAGCGGTGCATATTCTTCTATAGCCTCACGGCCGATAACGACCCCCGCTGCATGCATTCCCGCATTTCTCGGAAGTCCCTCAAGCTTCTTCGCGATATCCACTAGTTTCCTTATCTCATCCGAACCCCTGTACATATCCTGAAAATCCTTGCTTGTCTTCAGTGCTATATCTATCGTCATGTCCTTTTCTGCCGGGATCGCCTTCGCAAGGGCATCACACTGGGCATATGGAATATCCATAGCCCTGCCGACATCTCTTATGACATTTCGTGCACCCATGGTCTGGTATGCGATTATCTGCGTTACGCATTCTTCTCCGTACTTCTTAACACAGTAATCAATAACCTCCTGTCGCCTTATGTAGCAGAAGTCTATATCAATATCCGGCATGGATACACGCTCCGGATTCAGGAACCGCTCAAAAAGAAGATCGTACTGCATAGGCTCTATGGTTGTTATGTCCAGGCAGTATGCGACCACGCTTCCAACCGCTGAGCCTCGTCCCGGTCCCACTGCTATTCCATTTGTCTTTGCAAAATGAATAAAATCCCATACTATGAGAAAATAGTCAACAAATCCCATGCTCTTTATGACCGAGAGCTCATAGTCTATCCTCTGGCGCACATCATATCCTTTATCACCCTCACTGAGGTCTTCCGTGTCCGCATACTTTATACCGTATTTTCTCTCCATACCGTCATATACAAGCTTTTCAAGATACTCCTCCGCCGTATATCCGTCTGGCACGTCAAATCTCGGCACCTTCTGTTCACCGAATATGATCTTGACGTTGCACCTCTCCGCTATCTTATGGGTATTTTCAAGAGCTTCCAGTGCATATGGAAACAGTTCCGCCATCTCCTCTTTGGACTTGAGGTAATACTGTCCTCCATCATAACGCATCCTGTTCTCATCCTGGACCTTCCTGTTTGTCTGGATGCAGAGCAGCACGTCATGCGCCTCCCAGTCCTCGGCATAAATATAATGAGAATCGTTGGTAACTACCATTGGTATGCCAAGTTCCTTTGAAAGTCTCATGACACCTGCATTCACAGTAGCCTGATCAGGAATACCGTGATCCTGCATCTCAAGGAAATAGTTATTCTCACCAAATATATTCCTGTATTTCACTGCGGCTTTCCTGGCGCCTTCATAGTCGTTCTTCCTTAAATGGGTTGCAACCTCACCAGCAAGACACGCACTCAATGCTATTATGCCCTCGTGATACTTTTCCAACACCTCCATATCAACTCTCGGTTTGTAATAAAATCCCTCAGTAAATCCACGGGTAACTATCTTTGAGAGATTGTGGTATCCCTGATCTGTCTCAGCCAGAAGGACCAAATGATAGTATCTATCATCTCCTTTTCCCACCTCTCTGTCAAATCTTGATCCCGGACTTACATAGACCTCACAGCCAAGTATCGGCTTTATACCCTCAGCCATGCACGCCTCGTAGAATTCTATAACTCCATACATGACACCATGATCGGTTATCGCCAGCGAGTCATACCCAAGCTCCTTAGCCCGGTGTACAAGCTCCTTTATCTTGGCAGCTCCATCTAGCAGACTGTAACCTGTATGCACATGCAAATGTGTAAATTCCATACATTTTCCTCCCTGTCATCTGTCAACTCTGTACCCCGCATCACTTCCTGTTATGCAGGATCTCACGTCTTATATAATCGAAAGTAAAATCTTCACCCTTCTCTGCCAACATTGCCAGCATTGATTCCAGAAGCTTTGCAGACTCCGGATGCAACAGATCCCTCGATCTGCCCCTGAGATAATAATTCAGTGGATATGCATCCGTATATTCATCCCTGTTATAATTCTTACTTGCCGCAACCCTATCACAGAACATCTCCACAACATATTTGACTGGCATCTTCATTCCCATGAGCTGTCTGTTGCTCTTGTCGGCGCTGTAATCTATCCAATATTCCAGATGATGCTTATTCCTGCCTTTGTGATGCAGCCACGCGCCAGAATACCCCTTTTCTTCTCTCTCAGCGTCGTTAGGGCTCCTAGTCCCCTGGAAGTATCTTGCTCCCACAGAAAACTCCGTCCATGAATACTTGGACAGATCGTGAAGAAGTCCCTGCTTGTATAAGCCACATCTGAAACAGTTCTTCATCACCATCCATTTATGTCTGTTTATCGTCTTTAAATGTCTGTACCACTTAGGTGCCTCCATATCCACGCCTCCTTCGGGAAGTTCCACCAATATAGCAACGAAAGGCTGCCAGCAAATGCACCCTGATGGGGTTCATTGCAGGCAGCCTTCCCATATTATCAAGCCGAAAAAGGGACTCGAACCCTCGACCCACGCATTACGAATGCGTTGCTCTACCAACTGAGCTATTTCGGCATCTATAAAAATACTGCCAATGGCGGTGTCAGAAACACCATATGCCATACAGCGGTATATTTACCAATCCTTTATCAACGAACATGTCATCTGTAGATATTCTCACAGAAGTCTTATTGTTATATCTCTGTCGGAATACTCTGGAACTCTGAGCTTTCGTATGCGGACTTGTCTGTACGTCCACCGGAATGACCTCTCCATCACCTTCATATACAAAATCCACTTTTGCAGTGGCTGATGATATCCAGAAGTACAAATCTCCAACACTCTTGTTCATATAGAGTTCAGCCATCGCATACTGTTCTGCAATAACTCCATCCATCATATCCAGAACATTGTCAGTATCTATATCCTGAACCAAGATCCCCGCCATCATTCTGAGTAGTCCGTGATCCAAATGATACAGCTCAAATGACTTATCATCCCTCTGATCCGTCAGTGGAAGTACTCCATTTCTTACTCTGAACACCTGTCTCACAACTCCCATTCGAACTATCTGGTCAACAGATGCCTCGTACTCTCTGGCTCGTGCTTTTGGATCTACATATCCATACATGAACTTCTTGTTCTCTTTCGTGAGCTGCGTTGGAATACTCTTCCATATCGCCATAACCTTCGAAAGATACCTCTTCGGAGTGGAGTTTATCAGATAATCGGTCATCCTGTCAAGTATAGACTTCAATATTACGTCTACTCTTCTAAAATCGCCTGTCTTATAATACTCATCAACAGCCTCTGGCATACCTCCCGTGACGAAGAACGCCTCCAACATCGTCTGGACACTTTCCCTCACCTCATCCGGCATCGCTGTCAATTTCTGATTCTCTATAAATGCACAAAGCTTTCTGCCTTTTCCCGCCTTCAGAAACTCGTCAAAGCACATAGGCATCAGCTCATACACGCATATATCGTCTGCGCACTCTTCCTCACCAAGCATAGGTCCACACACTGTAGCCACAACACATATCTTACACTCCGTGTTATACTTTGCATATTGAACAAGATTCTGCAACAGACCACTGCAGTTTTCTGCGTTGTCAAATATGAGCAGCTTGTCTTTAAAATCATACTTATCCAGAGAAGTGGTAAGCTTGGCATGAAGCTTTTCAGGTCTCCTCTCCTTACTTGCATATGCTGCAAAATCTGTCTGCTTATTCATGTCTACAATTATGTGATCCTCAAAAAAACCCATGGCAAAATCTGTGACAGCCCAAGTCTTTCCCACGAACTTGCCACCTCTCACGACAGCTATCTTATTATTTCCTGTCTCGTACCATGTTGCAAGGTCGTTCATTATATTCCTAAACAAGCATCTCACCTCGATTCGGTCACTTTTTTCTAACCTTTTACAATTTATAGCATACCACTAATAATAACACATGTAAATAACCAGCTCATCCATATGTACTATTGCATTCTCACTATTACTTTTTTGTTACAAATTTCTATTTTCTATTCATACAAGAATTTTTCTCTGAAATATGTCTTGAGTGCCGGTTCATCTATATCTACGAACTTCATTACTACCTCATATAAAAATTCCTTGTATTCCTCCCAGTCTTCTCCATTCATATCAACATTCTGCTGATCCTCATAGAAAATCTCTCCCAGACTATTTCTGAGTCTGATGGTGGAACTATATACATTCTGTCCAAACGCATCATCCATCTCCGGCTTCACAACATCCACGGTCATGCCTCCGTATTTTAGATGTGTCTCACTGTGCATTATGCACACTTCCCTCTCTATGCGTGATATGCACCAGTCCTCCACCATATCTCTCAGGAAATACTTTCGGTTCTCATACAGATATCTCTTGATAGCCATAAGTATTATCTCATTTTGGGAATACCCTGTCTGATCAGAAAGTCTCTCTATGTCGCGTGCCATTCTTGAATCCACTCTGAGCGGCTTGTTTGTCATCTCTTTCCTGTTAAGTCCTGGCATAATTATGCTTCCTTTCTCAAATACCGAGATAAAAACCCGGAGGAGATCTGATATATCCTCCGGGTAAATTGATCATTTATCCTCCGTCAGACCCGATACCCAGGTCAGACTGATTACTCGCCCTTGCCAATTGAAAGGAATCCACTTTCATTTGTCTTGAGCAGGAACGCAAGACCTATATTCTTCTTGCCCTCCTCTGTAGCCTTATAAATCTCGCCTGTCTCAACAAGTGATTTTGATATTGCTATAAGCACATCCTTAAACTGCATCATCTGTCTTCTATCCTTTGAACTCAGCTTGAATATATACTGGTTCTTTGAACTTATGAGCAGTATGCTGAATGTATGTACGTTATCTTTTGAAGCCCTGATCGCAGAACCTATCATTCTTGAGTTTGCAATTATTACCTCTGCATTCTCGTCAGGCAGATACTCAGACACGATAAGCTTATATATCTTGAGATAATCCTGCTCTGCACTTGCGTTGACAGGCATCTCTGCAACAGCAAACTCTACAACCGAATCAGCCATCTTAATAGTACCGCCTTCATCGTTGATAACAGCGTTACACTCCTTTGGAACGCACAATCTGAAGAACTTGTTCTCCACAACCTTCTGTCCCTTTGCAGGCTCTCTGAGAATGAGATCCACATAGTTCATCTCAAGCTTGTTCATAGCTACTATAGCTGACTCATCACCTGTCTCTGCTAGCTCTATGAGTGCATCATACAGACTCCATATCTGCTGTGTGGTAGTAGGCACAAGTGCGATAAGCTTTTCAATAGCTGGCACATATCCCATGCTGGCATTCTCAATATAAAGCTTGATAGCCTCATCATTTGAGAGTCCCTTCTCAACTTTATAATTGATAACCTTAAACAGGTTTTCCTTATCCCAGTCATCAAAGTTTGCATTGAATGCTTTCTCAAAATACTTAATACTCTTGATCTCGCCCTTATAGTTATCCTGCTTCTCCTGAACCTGATATATTCTTCCCAGTTCATATCCAGCCTGTGCACTTCCAAGTCCCAGCGCCTCGAGATAGGCCTTCTCAATCTCATAAGGTGTTGCAATATAGAATATCTGCCTCTGTTTCATCATGGCAATCTTGATCGCTGCGGACTCGCTTCCTGCCTGAACGGCGCGTTCCCACTTGTCTATAGCTGTCTGAAGATCCTCACCCTTAAGATCCTCGAGATCCTTTATGTATCCCTCTGCCTCCTGGATGCCGTTCTCTCTTGCCTTCTTGAAGTATGCCAGCGCCTTTCCGCCGTCACGCTTTGTTCTGAGCAGACCATAATAATATATTCTTCCAAGATAGAAGGCAACTCTCTTGTGCCCGAGTCTCTCTGCATTCTCATACCAATTGACCGCTTTCACATAATCCTTGAGCTGCTGGTCATACACTAATCCAAGAAGGAATGCCAACTCAGGATCCTTTGTAGCCTCAAACAACTGCTTTGCGTAGCTGATAGTCTTCTCCACATCGCGGTACGGACTGTCCTCATCATAGTAAAGCTCTATGAGCAGATAACTTGCCTTTATACTTCCCAGCTTAAGAGCCTGTTTTGCGGCTCTCATGGCTCCTTCATAATCCTCAAGGTAATAGCAGTAGATAGCCTCATTGTAATACTGCATATCCTTACGGTTTGCACTGTGCTCACTGGCAAGTGTAGGATCTACAAATGCAAATGAGTTAGCTGTCTCAAATATGATCTCCTCATACTGCTCTATGATCTCCATAGTTGCACATACAAATCTCATACATGCAAGTCGTCTTCCATGATAGAATGCGAAGGAAACGATTCCCTTCTCCATATCCTTGTGGTAGTACGTTGTACATATGCCATCAGCGTACTCTGTAACGTAGGCCTTCATCTGAAGATCCTCGTCAAACGCATCGTTGCAATACCTGAGATAATTCTCAAGGGTCATCTTCGTATCCTTTGGCACACTGTCATAATAAACATACATCGCAAAATCTTTGTATGTCAGACTAGGCGCATAATACTCTTCTCCGGTGGACTCATTGATCGTCTTGACCCAGCCCTTAGGAAGTTTATGTATAAAGCCCTCAACCTGATCATGCACATATGTATACTGATACTGAAGTCGTGATGCCTCTATCACCTTGTAACGAGGCTCCTTACCCTTGGCTTTTCTCGCCTCTGCAATATCAGTGTACAGTTTATCCTTCGCCTCAAACTCCAGGCTGTCACCGTGGGTACTCATGTACTCAACCCTCTCGTATGACGCCTTAGCCTTGGCGTCACCTGTATCGGCAAGCTTCTTGTACCACATCATAGCCTTGTCCAAATCAATCGGCACAACATAATCGCTCTTGTTGCCATACTCATCAACCCTGTTCAGACCACTCTCATATATTGACCCAAGGCTCATATACGCTGCCTTGATTCCATAGTCATTCGCTGCCAGCTCATAATACTTTATGGCCTTTGAGAAGTTCTGAACTTCAAGAAGCATCTTGGCGAGCTTGAATATCGTATCGCCATCATGATTCTGATTGACATATTTCTCGTAGTACTTTGTGGCCTTGTTGAGATCCACATCTATCACAGCATTACGATATTTTCCTTTTTCAAAGAACTCCGCAAGTGCAAGCAGTGCGTCATCCCCATATGACTTATACTGTGCATCCATTATCCCTATGTCTGCAACCTGCTCCAATATAGACACTGACTCTTCCGCATCACCATTATCCATAAGGTTCATAGCCTTGTTAAACTGGAGTTCTACATTGTTAACCGGTTCCTTTTTTCTGGAAAACCTGGATACAAACGGTATCCTCTTTAATAACCCGTCAAAAAATCCCATATCCTGTTCCTCCGACAAATGTCCATTGATGAATTTATTTTACCACAACACTACCAGTGGTGCAATAAAACATGTCGTATGTTTTGGAACTTTATCGTTATACTCATCAATATTTTTTCAAAATTTTTATCGTATGTTGAATATGTCCAACTAACTCTCTGTATACTATATCAGTATTCTTGATCAGAGATTATTGATTGTCCTTGCCGAGATATGCTTCAATGGCATCCACTGCCTCTTTCTCATCAGAACCATCTGCAACGATTGTGATCTCACTGCCATTTGCAAAGTTCATGCTCATCATTCCCATAATACTCTTTGCATTTATCTTCTTGTCCCCTGTCACAAGATGGACTCTACTCTCATACTGACTTGCAACCTGAACAAGTACTGCAACTGGTCTTTCCTCTGCTTCTCCCATCATTGATACTACAACTGTCTTTTCGATCATTACATCCTCCTTGGGCATTAACAGCCCCGCAGCTCTTCTGCGATTTCACTTATTTTTCTTAATCTATGATTAACCCCCGATTTTCCTATCGGCGGAGTCATCATCTCTCCTAATTCTTTGAGTGTGGCATCGTCACTCTCAAGTCTGGCCAACGCCAGCTCCTGAAGATTTTCAGGAAGGAATTCGATTCCTTTTGTGGAAATTATATAATTGATATCATTCACCTGTTTTACCGCCGCACTCACGGTCTTATTGAGATTTGCAGCTTCACAGTTAACTCTGCGGTTTATCGTATTTCTGATATCCTTCTTTATACGGATATTCTCCATGTCCATTAGTGATATATGGGCGCCCATAAGTCCGAGCATCTCCACTATCATCTCTCCATCCTTCAGATAGACCACACTGTACTTTTTTCTCTGTATGATCCTGGATGATATTCCAAATCCATTTATGATGTCCTGGATAAACTCTGCTCTGCCTTTGTTATCACTGACTATCTCCATATGATACCCCTTATTAGGGTCGCTAATGGAGCCAGATGTCATAAACACACCTTTTATGTATGCTCTGCGGCAGCACTCCTGGCTGACCACAAGTCTGCTGACTTTCATCTTCTGGCAGTCATTTGATCCTGCGCAGATATGGTCATTATCTATCTTAAGCGTAGCCATGATATTCTGTACCATATCCGGTTCGGCTATCTCCATACTGTATATCCTGCTGTTCACTCCGGTTCTCTTCACGCTGGAAACCGGTATATATCTGAACAAACGCTTTATAAGCGATGCGATTTCTCTTGCAATTACACTTCTTTCAGTTACGATCACCAGCGCAACCGGCCGGTCTTTCCAGTATCTGACATGTGCCACCATGGATATCATGGCCGCAAGCTCCGCTATCTGACAATGTCTGGCATTCGAAACACTGCCTGAAATCTCAGCTTTTACATCAGAGGAAAATGACATACTTTCACCCGCAATCTCAATTCTAAAATTAGAGCGACCGGACCGGTCGTCACATTTTCTTGACTATCGAGTCCTTCGCTATGTCTCTGTGAACTATTCTGACTGTATATTTAGACTTCTGAAGTCTCTCATACACAGCGTTTGCAATCGTTACAGATCTGTGTTTGCCACCCGTACATCCAACGGATATGACAAGCTGGTTCTTACCTTCTTTTATATAGTTCGGGACAAGAAACCCCACAAGATCCATGAACTTATCCAGGAATTCCGGCCCTTCCTTGCAGTTCATGACGTAATCCTGTACCTCTTTGTCATTCCCCGTCTTGTCACGCAATTCAAGATCATAATACGGGTTTGGCAGGAACCGCACATCCTGAACCATATCTGAATCCCTCGGTATTCCATACTTAAATCCAAACGACATCACCGTGATGATAAAGTTTGAATACTCCTGATTCTGAACAAATATCTTATCTAGCTCTGCCTTGAACTCCCTGACAAGCAAATTGGTAGTATCTATGATGTAATCTGCCTCATCCTTCAGGAATCCTATAAGCTCTCTCTCTTTTTTTATTCCATCTATTATTCTGCCCCCCCTTACGGAGAGAGGGTGATTTCTTCTGGTCTCCTTGTATCTCTTCACGAGAGTTGCATCAGAACACTCTACAAACAATATCTGGTACTGCATCCCCTCATGTCTGATATCCGCCAGACATGAATTGAGCTGCGACAGAGCCCTGCCACTTCTTATATCAACGCTTATCGCCACATCATCGACCTGGATCTCAGCATCATATGCTATTTCGGCAAATCTTTTTATCAACTGAATCGGAAGGTTATCTACACAGAAAAAGCCTGCATCTTCAAGTGTTTTCAGAGCTGTTGCTTTTCCAGCCCCGCTCATTCCTGTAACAATTACAAATCTCACTTTCTGCCCCTCCTAATCATCATTTCTAAAACTCTCCCAGCATCTTCACCTCGGGTTCCAGTGTTACGCCAAACTTATCATCCACATCGTGCTGAACATCTCTTATAAGCTCCACAACGTCCGAAGCCGTAGCCCCGCCTTTATTTATGACAAATCCACAGTGTTTTTCCGCCACCTGCGCGCCCCCGACAGAATATCCACGAAGTCCGGCATCCATGATGAGCTTACCAGCGAAATATCCCTCAGGTCTCTTGAATGTTGATCCTGCTGATGGGTACTCCAGAGGCTGCTTGGAGCGTCTTGCCTCAGCTAACTCTTTCATCCTGTCATCGATTGCTTCTCTACTGCCATGTTCAAGTTCCAATGTGACCTCAAGCACTATGAGTTTTCTCTCCTCAACTATGCTATGTCTGTATGAAAAGTCCATCTTCTCAGAGTCTAACTCATATATTCGTCCATACTCATCAATAGCTCTGACTGTCTTCACAACGTTCTTCATCTCGCCGCCATACGCACCAGCATTCATATAAACAGCACCACCAATGGTTCCCGGTATACCCGATGCAAACTCAAGTCCGGTGAGGGCATTATCCCTTGCCATCACACTCACTCTGACGAGCATCGCTCCCGCCTGGGCTGTGATAATCCTACCGTCGACGGTCACTGAATCCATATTATCCATAATATTGATTATCATGCCCCTGTATCCATCGTCTGACACCAAAAGATTGCTTCCATTTCCAAGGATAAAATACGGAATATTGTACTCTCTGCAGACCACTATCACCGCTGCAACCTCATCCGCGTTACCCGGTTTGACAAAATAATCGGCATTTCCACCAATTCTGAATGTCGTATGTCTGCTCATAGGTTCATCGGTGTGTACATTTTCTTCGCCTACGATATCCACTACTTTATCATATATGTTACATGTATTCTTTTCTGACATACATACCTCTTAATAATTTTACATGACTTTATAAATAAAACAAAAACCTACAAAACACGCTTATATCATGCTATGCAGGTAGCCCTGTCTAAAACAAAAGTCTCTAATGTACTATATTATTGGCATACTTATCCAACACCAATAAATTCATCATACATTAAAGACTTTTATAATTCAATATCAAAAATAAATAGAAATTTGCTATCTTTTGATTTTGCTTTGGATAATTTCACAAAAACAACTGTTAAAAATTACCTAAAATTATATTTTAGATGTTTATTTTAATATGCTTCGAGCTGCTCCGTAGATTCCAGCATCATTTCCAAGCTCAGCAAGGGCAAATTTTGTACCGCGGCATGCGTGGAATGCATATTTCACAAAATACTCCTTAACAGCATCAGTGAGGATAGAGCCAGCCTTTGAAACACCGCCACCAATTACGAATATCTCAGGATCAACGACACATGCTATCTGTGCAAGAGTTCTTCCAAGGATATGTGCCTGTTCATCAACAACTGTCTTTGCAAGCTCATCACCGATCTTTGCAAGATCGAATACATCCTTTGCTGTAACAGTCTCAAGATCTCTGAGCGCTGACTTCTTATCTGATGAAGCCATGGCTCTTGTTGCAAGTCGAACAACGCCAGTCGCTGATGTATACTGCTCAAGGCAGCCAGTATTACCGCATCCGCATATCTCTGTCTCATTCTCATCCACACAGATATGTCCTATCTCTCCACCTGCGCCATTTACACCGAAAAGCATCTTTCCATTGAGTATTATTCCTCCGCCAACTCCTGTGCCGAGTGTGACCATAACAACATTGCTGTAGCCTTTTCCGCCACCCTGCCACATCTCTCCAAGGGCCGCCACGTTGGCATCATTTCCTGCCTTTACCTCAAATCCTGTAAGCGCTCTGAGTTCATCCTGAACGTTCAGTATCCCCCATCCAAGGTTTACGCACTTAAGAACTGTACCATCCTCCTTCACAGGTCCAGGAACTCCAATTCCAACACCTTCTATATCTTCATCTGCAAGGTTCTTGTCAGCTAACTTGCTCTTTATGGAATCTGCGATATCAGGAAGGACATTCTTACCCCCATCCTCCGTGCGGGTTTTGATCTCCCATTTGTCGAGGACTTCTCCCTCAACTGTAAAAAGTCCCATCTTTACTGTGGTTCCTCCGACATCAACTCCAAATACATACTTTGACATTTCTTTTTCTCCTTCCACTTCTGTTTCTTATTATGTTAACCGGCGTCTACTTGTCTGAGCCACCGTTTCCCTTCATGATGTTCTGTGTAACTCTGTTGTAAAGTTCCTGGGCAGCATTGTAACCCATCTTCTTCTGTCTGTGATTGACCGCAGCGGACTCAACTATGATCGCTATATTACGTCCCGGTCTGATAGGTATGTTGTGTGACACGACCTTGTTACCAAGGAACTCCATATAATTGTCCTCTAGTCCCAGTCTGTCATATTCCGTATCCTTGCTCCACTCCTCAAGATTGATAACAAGGTCTATATTCTGATCTATCTTAACACATTCTACACCGAACAGTGACTTGACATCTATGATACCTATGCCTCGAAGCTCGATAAAATGTCTTGTTATATCAGGCGCACGTCCAACTAGAGTTGCATCACTTACCTTCTTGATCTCAACCACATCGTCTGCTACAAGTCGGTGACCTCTCTTCAAAAGCTCAAGCGCAGCCTCAGATTTTCCTATTCCACTCTCGCCCATGATCAGGACTCCCTCTCCGTATACATCGACAAGTACCGCATGCACTGAAATCCTAGGCGCAAGCTCAACATGGAGCCATCTGTCGACCTCATGGACAAATGCAGATGTGACCGCATCAGATGTGAGTACTGGTACCCCGTGCTTCTTTGCCATCTCTATTATAAATGGATACGGCTCAAGTCCACGACAGAATATGAGACAAGGCGGCTTATATGAGAAGAACTCATCCATGATCTTCTTGTTCTCCTCCTCCGTGTGCATAGCCGCAACATATGCATGCTCTACATTTCCACATATCTGTATTCTTCCAGCATCAAAATGCTCAAAGAACCCTCCAAACTGAACCGCTGGTCTATTCATACCTGGATCCTGGATAAGTATCTTGTCGGTGTCTATCTCCGGCGTATGATTCTTCAGATCCATCTTTTCTATCAGCTGCGTGACTGTAACACTGTATACCATATACACCTCAACCGATGTCCATATCTGACATCTTTTCCTTTCATTTTAATATCGTTAAAGATTTTGTTTTTTCATTTATTTTCTAGTCTTAACTTTATTAATTATACTTATCTACAAACACTATTGTCAAGAATTCAGGGCTATTTTGGCATGCATTTTACAGATGACATATGTGTGCTCACGGTGATATACTTATCTATATTTTTTGAGGTGAAAGCTATGTTTGATTTTGAAGAAGAATTGAAAAAACTTCCCCATGTACCTGGCGTCTATCTGATGCATGACTCAGGGGATCACATAATATATGTAGGCAAGGCCATCGATCTGTACAACAGAGTTCACCAATATTTTCAGGCAGGATACAAGAAATCCCCAAAGATCCAGAAAATGGTCTCTCATATTGCATGGTTTGAATATATCGTATGCGGCTCCGAGCTGGAGGCTCTGGTTCTGGAATGCAATCTCATCAAAGAGCACAGGCCGCACTACAACACCATGCTGACCGATGATAAGGGATATCCTTATATCAGGATTACCGTGGAGGAAGATTTCCCAAGGATCCTTTACAGCCATCAGATGAAGCGTGACCATTCCAAATACTTCGGTCCCTACACCAATTCCAGAGCGGTAAAGGATATCATTGAACTTTTGAAAAAGCTTTATCACATAAGAAGCTGCAGCAGAAACCTACCAAAGGATATAGGCCTTGAACGTCCATGTCTGTATCACCAGATAAAGCAGTGCGATGCTCCATGTCAGGGATATATCTCAAAAGAGGACTACAACAATAACATACAGCAGGCCATAAGTTTCCTGAATGGCAATCACGGTCATGTAGTTAAGGATCTTGAGAAAAGGATGAGAGAGCTTGCAGATGAGATGGAGTTTGAGCAGGCCAGTGAGATCCGTGATCTCATAAAGAGCATACAACATATCGAAACTACCCAGCGCGTCGGTGACACAAGCTCTGACGACAGGGACGTCATCGCCATGGCAACGGATCTTGGCAACGAGTGCGTCATATCCATATTCTTTGTGCGTTCAGGAAAGATGATAGGACGTGAGCACTACCATATGAGCGGTGTAAATGCTGAAAAATACAGCACGATCATGGAGTCTTTCCTGAAGCAGTACTACGCTTCAACGCCTTATCTGCCAAAGGAGATAATAATCGAGCAGCAAATAGATGACTACGCACTCATAGAGGAATATCTGAGCGCCCGTCGCGGCAGCCAGGTACACATTGTCATACCGCAAAAGGGCGACAAGCAGAAGCTTCTGAAGCTTGCAAAGGACAATGCCTTTCTGGTGATGAATCAGGATGCAGACAAGCTCAAGCGTGAGAAGGAACGGACTGAGGGAGCGGCAAAGGAACTCGCCCAGCTCATCGGGGTTCCATCCGCCAAGAGGCTTGAGGCATTTGATATCTCGCACATAAGCGGCTACCATTCAGTCGCTTCCATGGTAGTATTTGAAAATGGCCGTGCTAAGAAAAATGACTACAGAAAATTCAAGCTTCGCACCATAGATGGACCAGATGACTACGCCAGCATGCGGGAAGTTCTCACCAGAAGATTCACTGATGAAAAGTTCAACATCTACCCAGATATCCTCATGATGGACGGAGGCCGAGGACAGGTTAACATCGCTCTTGAGGTTCTCGGAGATCTCGGTCTGAACATTCCTGTGTGCGGCATGGTAAAGGATGACCACCACAGAACAAGGGGACTTTACTACAATAACAAGGAGATTGAATTTCCTGCCGGAACCCAGGCTTTCAATATGATCACCAGACTTCAGGACGAGGCTCACCGCTTTGCGATAGAGTACCACAGAAGTCTGAGGAGCAAAGCACAGATTCACTCTGTTCTGGACGATATCGATGGAATAGGTCCTGCAAGAAGGAAAGCACTTTTGGCATATTTCAAGGACATCGACAATATAAAAAAGGCTGCCATCGCAGACCTTGAGATTCCTGCAGGAATGACCAGAGCTTCCGCCGAAGCCGTCTACAATTTTTTCCATGCAGACAGCACTGCATTCAAAAAGAAGGACAACGGACAATAAAAACTGGCCTACAGTTTGTATATATTTATTCATATGTGAGGTATTTACTTTTATGGAATATAATTTTTTTGCACTTATATCAAGAATGAAATACATCGACAGATGGTCGCTGATGAGAAACAGCAGAGAGGAAAATCTGTGTGAGCACTGCCTTGAAGTCAGCATGATCGCACACGCACTTGCCACCATCGGCAATGTGCGCTACGGCAAGTCACTCAACGCCGAGAGAGCCTCCCTTATAGGCCTCTACCATGACGCCTCCGAGATAATCACAGGAGACATGCCAACGCCCGTAAAATACTACAATAACGACATCAAAACCGCTTTTAAGGACATTGAAGATATCGCCTGCCACACTCTTCTTGACAAACTTCCTGACGACCTGAAGAATGCATACACCCCTATCTTTTTCAAGGATGATCAGGACGAGAACGATGTATATATATGGAAGCTCGTTAAAGCTGCGGATAAACTCTCAGCCCTCATAAAATGTATGGAGGAGACCGGGTCTGGCAACACCGAATTCTCAAGTGCCATGAGCACCATACTTGCATCTGTATCATCGATGGCTGGGAAATACCCGGAGGTAAACGATTTTGTCTGTGAGTTTCTGCCAGCCTACGGCAAAACCCTTGACGAGCTGCAATCAGACAAGTGATCAGGCAAGGTCCTTAGCCCGCTGCCCTGAGAAAATCACGAGAAACGAGTCAAAGCATGTTCCCCATGCAAATTTAAAAGGCTCTTCGAGACAGAAACTCGGATTTTTATTTCCCATTTTCCACCTCAAAGAGCCTTTTGTAACAACTTGTTTTTCTATTTTCTTCAAAAATTGCCTCTGTTAGCTACGTTTTTTTTCTGATTATCACACGAAAAGAGAAAAATGTTTCCTTTTCTCCCCAAACTAGTCGATTAAGGATAAAATAATTTTTCACTCGCAAGCGTTCTCAACACGGTGAAATATATCCATAAATTCCTTTCCGGTTATCGACTCTTTCTCGATAAGGAATTTTGCGATCTCATCAAGTGTATCCATGTGATCTGCCAACAATTTCTTCGCCTTATCATATGAATCGCTGAGCACCTTTCTAATCTCCTCATCGACCTTGGCTGCCGTCTCATCGGAGCACTGGAGCACCGCATTTCTGTCGAGGTATTTTCCCTGTACCGACTCAAGCTGCATAAGTCCGAATGTATCCGACATACCGTACATCGTTATCATGGCCCTCACAGTCTTTGTCGCCTGCTCTATATCATTTGCAGCTCCCGTTGTAACAGACTCAAACTTCAGCTCCTCAGCAGCACGTCCGCCGAGTGTAGTGACGATATCCGCCTCAAGCTCAGCCTTCGTCTCCATATATTTTTCTTCCTCCGGCACCTGCCATACATAACCCAAAGATCCCATCGTTCTAGGAACTATGGTAATCCTCTGGACAGGCTCCGTATGCTTCTGGAGAGCAACGAGAAGTGCATGTCCCACCTCATGGTATGCCACCACCTTCTTCTCCTCCTCGCCTAGGAGCTTGCCCTTCTTCTCTTTTCCCGCAAATACCAATTCCACAGCGCCTATGAGGTCAGCCTGTGAAACCATAGTCCTTCCGGCACGCACCGCGGTGAGTGCCGCCTCATTTATTATATTCGCCAGATCTGCGCCAACAGCACCCGCAGTTGCAAGTGCCAGTTCTCTGAGGTCAACACTCTCATCCATCTTCACATTTCTCGAATGAACCTTGAGCGTATCTATCCTTCCCTGAAGATCCGGCTTTTCTACTATAACCCTTCTGTCAAATCTGCCCGGTCTGAGTAGAGCTTTGTCCAGCGTCTCAGGTCTGTTCGTCGCCGCAAGTATCACTATTCCCTTCGATGTGTCAAATCCATCCATCTCTGCAAGAAGCTGGTTGAGTGTCTGCTCCCTCTCGGAGTCTCCACCTCTCACACTGTCTCTGCTTTGTCCGATAGCATCTATCTCATCTATAAATATGATGCACGGTGCCATATCTGCTGCCTGTTTAAACAGGTCACGCACCCTCGACGCGCCCACGCCTACATACATTTCCACAAAGCTTGAGCCTGACATAGAGAAAAATGGCACATTTGCCTCCCCTGCAACAGCCTTTGCCAGAAGTGTCTTTCCTGTTCCCGGAGGTCCGACAAGCAGCGCCCCCTTGGGAAGCTTTGCTCCTATCTCCAAATACCGTTTAGGATTGTGCAGAAAATCCACCATCTCAGTCAGGGATTCCTTTGCCTCATCCTCACCTGCCACATCCGCAAATGTCACACCAGTCTTCTTCTCCATATACACCTTTGCATTTGATTTGCCAAATCCCCCCATCATACCACCACGCTTCGTTATGAGCGACAGGAACAGATAAAATGCTCCGATCATGACAACGTATGACAATATCGTACCTATCATCGCCGATCCGCTCTCATCCTTGCCATTGTATGTGGTGGCATATTTTTCATGGGCTCTGCTCAGCTTGTCAGCCAGGCTGTCATCGTTTATTCTGACAGTAATATATGTGTTCTTGTCAACTTTGCCATCATCATCTCTAGTGGTAAACTTGATCTTCTTTGAGTATATTTCGGCATTTTCGACCTGTCCACCATCCAGCATCTCTATAAAACCACTGTAAGGTATTTCCTTCTTAGTTCCGTTAGTTATCTTGTCATACGCACGCCAACACAGCAAAGTGAGTACGATAGACAGAGCAAGCAGAATTATGACATTTCTGTTTTTTCCCTTTCCTCCATCTCCATTGTCTTTATTCTTGTTATCGTTATCATTCTGCACGTTTCTATCCAAGTCATTTTCTCCTTTTATTTTCACTGTTTTAGATCTGAATATTTCGCATTCACATTTCGCATTTACATTCCAGCTTCTCTCTCGTTTTTTTGCTTCATCTACATTATTCCCCTCAAATATTTCCCTCCAATTATAATTTTTAATAAACATTATAATTATGACTTTAATTCTATTTTATTTATAAGTCAAGTTAACTGTAATTTATATTTTTCAGTAAGACACCTGACGCAGCCTTGACATCAACATTTTATCAGGAGTACACTCATTCTGTCACATACATATTTTTACGCATTGAATTTATATATTTCGGGAGGATGTACATATGCCTGGATACATGATGCACCTGTGTGAGGCTGCATATATAGAAAATATCATACTGAATTCTGACAAAGGCGATGTGGACACAGTGATTTCAAGGGCTCTGATATCAGTTTTCAATTCCCCTGATTCAACAAATGAATTTCTTCTCGGCACAGTCCTTCCCGATGCGGTGTCGGACAAATCCCTTACACACTTCCGTCCACCATGGCAGGACAATCTGATCACCAAATACCCCAACATGCACTACCTGACCGAGCGGCATAACCCGGATCATCTTACTGCAGCTGATCTTGGAATTCTTGCGCACCTATATATGGACAGTATCTATGTAGAAGAATTTTGGCCCAGGTATTTTCAATTTGAGGACTCCTCAGGCAAGCCTACGTGTGTATCAAATAATATAGACCATGTTAAAATGACAGCAATCAGCAGACAGAGCGACGGAACTATAATACCAATAAGAGACTTTTTTTCCGACCGGTATTTCTACGGTGACTACAACATCACAAATCCTTTATTCCAGATAGATTTTGCACCAGCCATCCCCAACATAGCTCCAGTCAGTCTGACCATATCAGAATGCAACGCTTTCTCTCCTGAGATGCTCCGCCGTGATCTGTCACTCTTTGTCAGTGCTGAGCCACCCGTACAGAAGGCGACTACAAACGTCTTCCCATATGATGATCTGAAAGAGTTCACTGTAAGCTGTGCCGATAGATTTCTTTACCTGTATTAAAAAGCTCAATACATACTGCATATAACACAAAAGCGCCCCGCCGGCTGTTTTCACAACCGGCTGGACGCCCTTTTTTGTATCTTGCTTTTATTTTAGTGTTATTTTGCTTTAACAGCCTTGACCGTTGAATATGAGCTGTAATACTTTCTGCCCTTTGCATCCTTCTTGAATGCTCTGACATTTACGTAATATGTCTTATTCTTTGCAAGTCCCTTCTTTGTATATTTTACCTTAGATGCTTTCTTTAATGTGGCTATCTTAGTTGACTTGCCTTTCTTTGTGGTTCTCATGTATACTTCATATCCATCGGCTCCAGTCACTCCATTCCAGCCCAAAGTCACACTGCCCTTACCTGCCCTGATTACAACCACTGGCGCTGTAGGAAGCGTTACCGAACTAATCTGGCTTCCGACATTTTTAACTACACTGTTGCCGTGCTTCTTATAAGCTACTACCTTGTACTTCCACTCTGTTCCGGCTCTGAGCTTAGAACTTATGAAACTGACAGTCGTATTCTTACTGATCTGCTTGATCTTGATCCAGTTCTTTCCGCTGAGCCTGTAAACTATGTATCCGTCCGCACTAGCTACCTTGTTCCAGCTAAGTGCTATGCTTGAAACCCAGTTTCTAGATGTCTTTAGTCCCTTGACTGCAGATGGTGTAGTCATGATCGCTGCTACATTTGCTGTACCGAGGAGAACCTTTCCGCCAACGCTCTTGTATGCAACTACCTTTATCTTGTATACAGTGCTCGCCTTAAGCTTCTTGATCGATACTGCATTCGTCTTTACAGTTCCAACAGCCATGACCTTCTTACCGCTGTCATCGGTCCTGTATACCTTGTAGCCCGTTGCACCTGAAACCTTGTTCCACTTTACACTAATAACAGTATCCGTTCTGCTCGAATATGTTATTCCTGTAACCTTGCCTGGTTTTGTTCCGGTTACTACCTCTGACTTGGTCGATATAAGATTCTTGCCGTTTGAAGTTACATATGCATACACAGCTACTTTATATGTCTGTCCACTTGCAAGCTTTGACAGAACCATTGTCGTATCCTTTGTAGTTCCAAACTTCTTATAACTCTTGCCATCTTTACTGTAATATACAACATAACCGGCCGCATATTTGACCTTATTCCACTTAACCCTTACTGCTGACGTTGTAGACGTTACAAACTGAAGTCCTGCAACCCTCTCCGGAAGAATGTTGAATGTAACCTTCTTTGTTCCATAGAAGTTGTTAAGCCCTGTTATTGTAACCGTTGCAACTCCAGGTTTTACATTGTTGCTGTACTTGACCTCGTACTCCGCAGGATCTATCGTGGTGCTTCCTATCTTGGCCACTACTGTCGGAGTCTTTGCCTTACCGTTGTATGTAACATCTTTTATCACAGATACCGTAGCCTTTGAAATATCAAATGCCTTGATCCTGAACTGCTTTGTGACCTTACCCTTGTAATCTCCATTAAATGTCACTGTACATGAAGCTTTGCTTGTACGTGTCATTGTTATTCCACTGTTGTTCTTGTAGGAGATAGTGTAATCTCTGCCCTCCCTGAGAACTATTCCGCTCCATGTGATCTTCACATTCTTAAACTTAAACGCCGTTCCTGTGTATGTAGCCTCAGGCTCGATTCCCGTTATGACTGCTGTGTTGCTTACATCCACTCTGTTGATAACAAAGTTCTTCTTTACTGACTCTGTATAGTTCCCTGTACCTGTGATCACCACAGTTGCAGTTCCAACATGAACATTGTTGATGTACTTCACTGTGTAGTCAGTTCCCTGGACAAGTGTCTCACCATCCAACTTGACCTCGATATTCTGAGTAATTGCATTTCCGGTGAATTCCTTATCGATAACTCCGCACACAACAGCCTTCGTAATACTTCTTCCTGTTATCGCGAAATATCTTGTAACTGAATCCTTGTAATTGCCCTTACCTGTTATAACGACCTTAGCCTTGCTTGTGACATCTGAATTCTGATCATAACTCAGTATGTAATCGACGCCATTCGCAAGAAGCTTCGTGCCATTCTTAACTGTTACAACTGGAACTATCTGTCCACCTGTGTACTCAGTCGATGCTGTCACTGTTATAGTGCAGTTCTTTATGCTTCCCGCCGTTATCTCAAAGCTTCCATGTACCGTTCCAGTGTAATTGCCCTTTCCTGTTACGATAATCTCTGCTGTTCCGACATCCGTATTGCTTCTGTACTCTACAGAATAATCATCAGCTGACAGAACAACTCCGTTCTTTGTGACAGCAACTGCCGGTGTGACGGCACTTCCTGTGTATTCCGTTGTCTCCGCTGTGGCAACTGCACCATTTAACTGAGCTGGAGCGATCTTGAACTGGGCAGTTACACTTCCCGTATAATTTGAATTGCTTCCAGCTGTTGCAGTTACCTTTGCAGTTCCTGCATTTACATTTCCGGCATATTTTACAACAAATGTATCAAGCTCCTCGTCGTTGATGATAAATGAACCATCCGCACTGCTGATCGATACAACATCCGGCGTTATTGTCTTGCCTGTGTATGTCATATCTGTCTGTGCCAGAACCGCTGTATAACCTGTAATGTCTCTCTTTGTAATGTTAAATGTTACCTTCTTTGAACCTACATAATTTCCATATCCTGTAATGTATACGGTTGCTGTTCCAACGTTGTAGTTGTTTGAATACGATACCTTGTAATCCGTTCCCTCAACAAGCGCTTTGCCGGCATATGTCACATCAACAGCCGGTGTGATGAATGTCTTTGCAAACTCCTGATCGGCTATCGCGTTGATCTTCGCACCGCTTATGTTTACAGGTTCCTTTGTTATTGTAAATTCTCTTAAAACAATTCCGGTATAGCTTCCCTTTCCTGTTATAACCGCCTTTGCAGGAGAATTCTTAGCAGACGCTTCTATATTGTTGCTGTATGTTATCTCATAGTCAACATCCTCAACAAGGGTGATATCTCCATATGTAACTACTACCGCAGGCTCTATCTCCTTGCCTGTATATATCTGTCCACCGATTTCACTTACATGGCAGTCATCATCTGCTATGTTCTTCTGTTTTATTGCAAATGTCTTTATCACGGTTCCGGTATAGTTGCCATTACCTGCGATTCTGACCTCCGCCTTATCCGTGACATTTCTGTTATTGCTGTATGTAACAGTATAATCCCTGCCTGCTACAAGCACTCCATCTCCGTATGTCACCTTAAGACCGGTAAATGTTATCTCACTTCCAGTATATGTCACACTGCTCTTGACTCCTGTGACCACTGCATCCTTTATGTCAGCTCCTGCAATAGCAAATATCTTTACAACAGATCCTGTGTAATTGCCCTTACCTGTAATGATCACCCCAGCCTCAGCTGTCACATTTGTATTGTTTCTGTAACTTACCACATAATCTCTGCCAGCTTTCAGAACTGTTGTACCGTCTGTTACAACTGGTTCCGGCATAACCGGATTGCCTGTATATGCCTGACTGTCTATATCCGCAACGCTTGCAAGAGAAATATCTCTAGGTGATATCTCAAATTCCTCACTTGCATTTCCTGTGTAGTTACCGATTCCTGTTACCTTTACAGATGCTTTTGTCTCATCATCTGTCACATTTACATTGTCAATATACTCTGCCGTGAAATCAACATCCTGAACAAGTGTCATTCCACCGATTGTAACTGTGAGAGCCGGTGTCAGACTCTGTCCTGTGTATCTTGCTGCAGCCACCGTTATGTCGGCATCTGTGATCCTTCTTGGACTGATCGTAAATCTGACTGACTTTGTTCCGCTATAGTTGTTGATTCCTGTTATAGTCAAGACCGCACTGTCAGTTGCATTTACATTGTTGCTGAAGTCTGCCCTGAAGTCCTTTCCACTTACGAGTGTTCTTCCACCAAGTGTGACAACATATGATGGCTCCACCTCTTCTCCGGTATAAACTCCATTTTCAACTCTGACCACTGCATTCTCCACTGAAGCTCCGACTATCGTAAATGTCTTGCTCACGCTTCCTGTGAAGCCCTCTCCTTCAAGTGCTGTGATAGTTATCTTTCCTGTTCCAACATCAGAGTTGGATGAATATGTTATATCCAGGTTATCGAAATCAGTAACCGTCACTGTCTTGCCAAGTCTCTTCACTGTAAATGAGATGATCTCCGGCTTGACTGCTGTACCTGTGTAGAGGTATGTAGCGGCATCGAGTGCTACGACTCCGTCGCTTATGTCTATAGGTTTGATATTAAACTTAGCGGTCACAGAACCGGTATTTGAATTGATTCCCTTTGCCGTGACTGTCGCTGTACCCTCGTCCGTATTGTCCACATATACAAGGGCGTAATCTGTGCCATTTACAAGTTCTTTACCGTTCAGTGTTACTGTGGCATCCGGTGTGAGCGGCTGACCAAAGTTGTAATGCTGATCAGCTATCTTTGATATAACTGCCTTGGATATATCTGTAAGCTTCTTTGATATGGCAAATGTCACTGTTGTCTTTCCTGTGTAGTTGCCCTTTCCAGTGACTGTTATGACCGCCATACTGTCTGCTGTGGTAACCTCCACATTATTGCTGTAGGAGACTGTATAATCCTGGCTCAGCGCAAGTACTGATGAACCATCTCTCACTGTCACCTCCGGCGTGATAGCCTTTGCTGTGTATATCTGACCACTGACCGCATCGACACTGCACTTAGCAATATTCTTAGGTGTGATAGCAAATGCCTTTGTTATTACGCCGCTGTAGTTTCCTGTACCGGTTATGACTACCTTAGCAGATGTTGTTATATTCTTGTTGTTCTCATAGCTTACTATGTAATCCTCGTCCTCCGAAAGTGTTCTTCCGGATACTGTAACCATGATATCGCCAAATGTTATCTCCTTTCCTGTGTAGACAACACTTTCCTCTATTCCAGTCACAGCTGCGTCTGTAATGTCCACATTCTGTATAGCAAACTTCTTTGAAATACTTCCTGTGTAGTTACCTCTTCCTGTTACGATAGCCACCGCATCATCAGAAGCGGCTATGTTGTTCTCGTATGAGACAGCGTAATCTGTTCCTGCTGCAAGCACCTTACCGTCAAGATTTACAGAAAACTCAGGTGTAACCTCTTTTCCTGTATAGTTCTGAACCTCTATATCACTTATGACAGCACCTGATATATCCTTTGGAGCTATGTCAAATGTACATGTAACCGTTCCTGTATAATTACCTGTTCCCTTTATGACAACCGCAGCCTTTGTCTTGTCTGTGGTTGCGTTGATATTGTTGTTATAAGATATCGTGTAGTCGATATCCGCATTGAGTATCTCTCCGTCAACTGTAACTGTTATCGCTGGTGTTACCGGCATTCCGGTGAACTCAGCATCAGCCGCTGCGACATCAGCTCCGCTTATATTCTTCGCTGTGATCTCAAAGTATCCGATAGTCGTTCCTGTATAGTTACCTGTGCCTGTCACTGTAACCATTGCACGTTTTCCGACATTTACATTGTTGCTGCATACCGCGGTGTAATCCGTTCCCTCTTTAAGCGTCTTTCCATCAAGAATAACTGTGTACTTTGGCGCTATCGCACTGCCTGTATATTCGTAGCTGCCATCTATCTCAACAACAGCGTCCGCCATATCCACCTTTGTTATCTCAAATGTTCTGACTGTTTTTCCTGTGAAACCACTTCCCTTTACTGCAGCCACTGTGACATTTGCAGTTCCAACATTGATGTTGCTGTCATATGTCACTTCAAAGCCTTCGAGGGATGTGACCGCCTCGGACTTTCCTGATCTGTTTACCATGACCATTCTGACCTCAGGCTTTATCTCCCCGCCAGTGTACTCATACTCCTCATTCTCAAGTGTCACAACTGCATCTGATATATCTATAGGAAGAATCTCAAATGTAGTGCTTACTGATCCTGTGTTGGTATTGATTCCATTTGCCTGGATAGTTGCCGTACCCTCTTTTGTATTGCCTATGTACACAAGTTCATAATCTACATCCTTTGTAAGCTGCTTGCCCTTATATGTAAGTGTGACATCAGGCTTTATAGGATTTCCAAAATCATAGTAGTCGTCGTCCGGCTTGCTTATCTGAGCCTTTGAGATATCTATGATCTCCTTCGCGATCGTGAATACCGTGCTTATTGTTCCCTTATAATTTCCATTACCTATAACTGTTACGCCGGCATTTTCCGTAACATCCGTATTGTTGCTGTACTTTACCGTGTAATCCTTGTCTTTCTCAAGAACTATCGCACCATCTCTCACAACGATCTCAGGTGTAACAGGTGAGCCTGTGTATGTCTGACCTCCGATAGGATCAATGCTGCATCTCACAATGTTTTTAGCTGTGATTGTAAATGTTCTGCTTACCTCACCTCCGTAATTGCCCTTACCTGTGATGATAACACTCGCGAGCTCATCGGTGGTCACATCGTGATTGTTCTTGTATGCAACTGTGTAATCTGTGCCATTTGCAAGCTGTATTCCATTCACAGTTACCTTTATTCCTGAGAACTTTATGTCCTCTCCGCTGTATACAACAGTATCTGCGATTCCTGATATCTCTGCACCCTCAACGCTGAGCGCAGTGATGATAAATGTCTTTGTTACAGAACCATTGTAATTACCTTTTCCTGTAATAACAGCCTTGGCTGTCTTTGTGACTGCCTCATTGTCCTGATACTCAACTGAGTAATCAGCTCCCGCCGTGAGTACCACGTCTCCATTTCTGATCGTGACCTCAGGTCTTACCGCCCGTCCTGCATATACCTGAGCCGGTATGTCTTCGATACTCAGCTTCGATATATCCATAGGTGTTATGGCAAACTCGGCATCCACAGTTCCTGTATAGTTGCCATTACCTGTAACTGTCACTAAAGCCTTAGCGCTTCCGGTCGTGACATTTACATTGTCACTGTAATCAGCAGTGTAATCTGTTCCGGCCTTGAGCGTCTTTCCATCGAGGATCACTGTAACTGCCGGCTCAAGTGGAGCTCCTGTATACTCCGCATCTGCCACTGTGAGTTCTGCACTCGATATTCTCTTTGGTGTTATGCTGAAATATGTATCAGCTTTTCCTGAATAATTGCCCTTTCCTGTTATTGTTACTACTGCCTCATCTGTCACATTTATATTGTTTGATGCTGCAATTGTGTAATCTGTTCCAGGAATAAGAGTCTTGCCTGCCAGTGTGACTCTGCATACTGGGATGATCGCCTCACCTGTGTATACTGCACTGTCAATGCTTATCACTGCCTGCTCTATTGATGCGGCTGTGATCGTATAATTAACTGTCGCACTACCTGCAAATCCCATACCATCCTCAGCTAAGAGTGTCAGAACTGCCTTGCCCACATTCACGTTATCACTGCATGAATATGTGAATCCTGTGAGATCCGTCAGAGTCTTTGCAACTCCATTTCTCTTAACTGTGACCTTGCTTATCTCTGCATTTACTGCATTTCCAGTGTATGCGTATGAGTTCTTAACAAGTGTTATATCAGCAGTGGTGATATCTATCGGAAGTATGTTGAACGTACCGCTTACCTCGCCCTTGTTCTGATCTATACCCTTCACTGTCACAGTTGCCTTTCCAGGCTTTACATTGTCTGCATATGTCAGGTCGTAATCAATGCCCTTAACGAGTGTCTTTCCGTTCAGAGTTACCTTCACATCCGGTGTAAGTTCTGCGTCAAAGTTGTAATACTGGTCAGCTATACCTGCTATCTTGGCCGCTGAGATGTCAAGTACCTCCTTTGATATGGAGAACTCTGTCCTGATTACACCTTCATAGTTGCCTTTACCTGTGATGACCGCCTTAGCTGACTTCGTTATCTCGATATTGTCATCATATGTAACTGTGTAATCCACATCCTTTTCAAGGACAACTGAGCCATCCCTGACTGTTACCTCAGGAGTCACCTCACTGCCTGTATATATCTGTCCATTTATGGCATCGACTTTACAACTGCTGATACTCTTAGGAGTTATGTCAAATGCAACTCTTATCTGTCCACCATAATTGTCCATACCCTTGATGATCACATATGCCTTTGACTCATCTGTTGTCGCATTTACATTTCGCTCATAGCTTATGCTGTAGTCAGAACCATACACCATGGTCTTTCCGCCGAGCTGAACCTTTATGTCGTCAAATGTAATGCTCTCACCTGTGTAAACTGCGTTCTCAGGTATTCCTGTAACTACAGCTGAAGCTATACTTGTTGCGCATATCTCGAATGTCTTTGCTACAACGCCTCTGTAGTTGCCCTTACCTGTGATGACTGCCTTTGCTGACTTTGTCTTGTCCACATTGTCACTGTATGCCACATCATAATCGCGGCCAGCGACAAGGATCGTTGTTCCGTTCTTTACTGTAACTTTTGGCTCTATGGCACTTCCTGTGTACTCCTGTGCCTCAATATCAGACACATCCGCAGGAAGTATGGTCTTTGCCGTGATCTCGAACTGAACTATAAGCTTTCCTGTGTAATTGCCCATAGCTGTTATGACTGCACTGGCCTTGTGGTCTGCCGTCGTCACGTCTCTGTTATCTGAATAAACCACCATGTAATCCCTGCCTGCGACAAGGACTTTTCCATCCACGCTGACTGTTACGCCCGGTGTAACGTCCGATCCTGTATATACCTGTGAAGGTATCTCACATTTACCATTTGCAACGCTCTTTGGCTGGATCTCAAATGTTCTGTTTATGACTCCTTCGTAGTTGCCCTTACCTGTAATGGTAAATCCGGCCTTATCCCCCGCATTCACGTTATCTGTATATGTGATTTCATAGTCAGTTCCGTTCTCAAGAACCTTCTCACCGATCCTCACTGTGATGTGCGGTGTGACGGCATCTCCGGTGTACTCTGGTGATGAAGCCTCAACAACCGCATCGGCAAGTGATGTTCTCTCTATCTGGAACGTCGCTGTCGCTGTTCCGGTGAAGTTCGTTCCGCTCTTTGCGGTGAGTGAAACTGTTGCCTTTCCAGCATTTACATTGTCTGTATACTTCACATCAAATGAAGCCAGATCTGTTATGATCTCTGCACCCTCTGCCACTGTAAGCATGAGCCTTGTAACTGATGGATTGATCGCTTCGCCTGTATATACAAACGATGTACCCTTTAATATAAGCTCACCCTTTGATATATCTGCAGCTTTTATAGCAAATGTCTTTGAAACTGACTTATTATATCCACCAATTCCAACGATGCTGACCGTTGCTGTTCCTACATTTATGTTGTCTGTGTAATCAAGCTTATAGTCAACATTTTTCGTGAGCACCTTGCCATCATACTTAACTGTGACATCTGGTGTTATCTCTCTTCCAAAGTCATATGTCTGTGCCGGAATAGCTGATACCTCTGCCTTCGATATATCTGAGAGTATTCTTGATATCGTGAATTCTCTTGTTATCGATCCTGTGTAATTGCCATTACCTGTTATCACTGCCAATGCCTTGGACGTATCCGTTGTTTCATTAATATTGTTGCTGTACTCTACATCATAATCTGTTCCGCTTACAAGGAGCGCCGAACCATTTCTTATGGTCACTTCCGGCTTGATCTCCTTGCCTGTCCATATCTGGCTCTCTATCGCCTGTACATCACAATCCTTAATATTCTTTCTTGTGATGGTGAAGTGAACATCCTTTGTACCAGTATAGTTGCCCTTACCAGTCACTGTGAAATATGTTTTCTCATCAGTTGTCACTAACTTGTTGCCTGTGTAGCTTATGGTGTAGTCAACGCCAGCTGTGAGCACTTCCTTGTCATCAGCCACTATGATATTGCCAAACTCCACATCCGAGCCTGTGTATGTAACTGACTCGCTGTATCCGCTCACTGAGACACCTGCAATGTTCTTTGGAACGATCGCAAATGCAACCTTGAGTGTTCCTGTATAATTACCCTTTCCTGCGATAACCGCCTGGGCTGGTGCGTCCTCAGTAGTCACATTAGCATTACCCGTATAAGTAATCTCGTAATCTACTCCGACTGCGAGCACCTCTCCTGATGCAGTGGTTACCTGAACATCCGGTGTGATCTCGCTTCCTGTATACACCTGATCAGCGATAGCTGATGCCTCAGCTTTTCCTATATCGGCCGCTGCTATCTTGAATGATTCCTTAACACTGTCCTTGTAATTGCCTGTACCTGCGATTATCACATTTGCTGTTCCGGCATTTACATTCTTCTCATATGTGACTGTATAGTCAACATCCTGAACCAGTGTCTTATCTGCCAATGTAACAACTGGCTTTGGCGTGAGTGCCTTTCCTGTGTAGACCTGATCAGCTATCTGCACATCTGCACCCGTCAGTGATCTTGCTGTAATGTCGAATGAAACTGTGAGCTGGCCCTTGTAATTGCCGGCACCAGTTATAACCGCCTTGCCCTTTCCGACATTTACATTGCTGCTGTATGCCACCTCGTAGTCTTTTCCATCCACCAGGTTAACACCGCCAAGTGTAACCTTAACTGCAGGTTTCAGTGCTGTTCCCTGATATACCACAGCCTCTGCCACTGCAATAGCCGCAGAAATGTCAGCCTCTGTTATTCTGTAGTTTGCTGTCACACTACCCTTAAAGTTTGTATTGTTCTTCGCTGTGAGTGTAACCTTTGCTGTTCCAGCATTGATATTGTCTGCATATGCCACATCAAATGAACTCATGTCCGTTATCTGCACATCTGAACCAATCTCTATACCGGTCACCACCGGTATCTGAGCCTTTCCATTGTATACAAATGAATCAGACTCAAGTTTTATACTTCCTTTGCTCACATCGAGAGGTTCTATCGCAAAGCTCACTGTCTTTGATCCTGAATAATATCCAATTCCGGTTACTGTAACCTCAGCGGTTCCGGCATCTATGTTGTTCGCATATGAAACCGTGTAATCCTTGTCCTCAGTAAGCTCCATTCCGTCATATACAACGTTCACTGACGGCTTTATCTCAGCGCCCATGGCATATGTCTGTGCCGGGATCGCTGATATTGTTGCAGTGCTTATGCTCACTACACTTCTTGAGATCGAGAAGTACACTGTGATACTACCTGTGTAGTTGCCCTGTCCTGTGATGATCGCCTCAGCCTTGTCTGTCACATCTGTGTTGTTCGCATACTCAACCGTGTAATCCGTACCGCTTACCAGTGATACACTGCCATTTTTGACTGTTACCGCTGGGGCTACCGGCTTGCCTGTCCACTTCTGTCCAGGTATTGCCGAAATCTGACAATCTGCAACATTTCTCTGTACGATATCAAATGTCATCTCTCTGCTGCCTTCATAATTGCCTGCACCGGTAAATATGACTGTAGCAGTTCCAACTTCTTTATTGTTCTTGTATGAAACCGTGTAATCCTTGTTCTCTGTGAGCTTAACATCTGATACAGTAACCTCATATCCTGTCAGAATTATACTGTCTCCTGTATATGCCTCGCTCTCAGGTATTCCTGTTATGACCGCATCGTCAAATGCAGCCTTGGTTATATTAAAGCTAACTATCTTCTGTCCTGTGTAATTGCCATGACCCGTGATAGTTATCTCGGCCTTTTTGGCTGTTGTTGATACGTCTGTATTGTTGCTATATACAGCCTCATAATCAACTCCGCTCTTTAACTCCACATCCCCATTCTTTACTGTTATCTCAGGGGTCTGTGCCTTACCGTTATAAACAACATCCGCAACGTCTGAAACATCACACTCTTCGATATCCTTTGCAAGTATCTTAAATGATCCGGACTTGCTGCCTGTATAGTTGTTCTTTCCTGTGACTGTGACTGTAGCGGTGCCCTTGTTGATGTTTGATGAATAGGTCACATCATACTCTGTATCTGCGATCGTCTTGCCGTCAAGTGTCACTGCAACTGCAGGCTTTAAAGCCTTTCCTGTGTATGTCTGATCCTTAGCTGTCACCACTGCAAGGCTTAGAGACTTTGCTGTGATCTTGAACTGTGCATTGACTGTTCCCGCATAATTTCCGGTACCTTCGACTGTCACTGTCGCAGTTCCGACACTCGTATTGTCTGCAAACTCTACTGTGTAATCTGTACCTTCTGTAAGTTTCTTTGTTCCAAGTACCACCGTTACATCCGGCTTCACTGGAAGTCCTGTGTACTCTGCATCCGGAACCGTCACGCGGGCTGATGTTATATCTGCAGCGCCAATTGTGAATTTCGCACTTGCGGTTCCTTTGTAGTTTGTATTTGCTCTGGCTGTAAGAGATACAGTTCCTGTTCCCTTCTTTATGTTGTTGCTGTATGCTACATCAAAGTCTGAACCAGGAGTGATCTTCCTGTTACCTGCTGTTATGCTCTTAACCTCCGGCTTTATCTCACTTCCGCTGTACGTATAACTGTCACTTTCAAGTACAAGGCCTGCTGATGTTATGTCGTACTGCTCAATAACAAACGTTGTTCCTGTCTGTCCCTTGTAATCACCGGTTCCTGTGACTGTTATTGTTGCCTTTCCAGCATTTACATTATCTGTGTATCTGACTGTATAAGCACTGGCATCAAGTACCTTGTCACCAAGCTTCACAGTCACCTTTGGCTCTATCTCATCTCCAAAGTTATAGATAAATGATCCACCGTCAGCGATCGTCACAACTGCTGAGCTTATATCGATTATCTCTTTTGCGATTGAGAATGTCTTCTTTACTTCTCCTGTATAGTTGCCCTTACCTATGATCTTTGCAACAGCAAGACCGCCAGCCTCTGTCGTCACCTCAGTATTGTTTGAATACTCTATATCATAATCTGTACCCTTTACAAGAGTCTTTGCTCCATCACGAACTTCCACATCCGGTTTAACCTGTTTTCCTGTGTATATCTGTCCCTCGATGTCACTTATATTGCAATTCTCCAGGTTTCTTGCAGTTATAGCAAATTGAACAACTATTGAATCTGTGTAATTTCCCGCAGCTGTTATTGTAATCTTTGCCGGGGTCTTCTCTGTCGTCACATCAGTATTGTTGCTGTATGTCACCTTGTAATCAGAACTTGTGAGCACCTTTTCTCCAACCTTAACTGTCAGAGATGTAAATGTTATTGCAGAACCGGTGTATTCCACATTCTTTGAATATCCGGATACCACTGCATTTTCTATTGATGCAGGCACAATGCTGAACTTGGCACTGCATGTTCCCACATAAATCCCCTTACCTTTTATAGTGACGCAGGCTTTCTTTGAAACTGTTGACACATTCTCATTGTCGGTATAAGAATCCACAACATAGTCCTCACCCTCAGCAAGGATCTTGTCTCCATACTTAACCTCAATGTCAGGACATATTGCAGAACCTGTGTAGGTCTGATCTTCTATAGCCGTTATGACTGCATCAGCAATATCTATTGCCTGAATCTTGAACGATCCCTCGACTGAGCCTGTATAATTTCCACCTTCAACAGCGGTGACAATTACTGTTGCCGTTCCTACATCCCTGTTATTCTTATACTTGACTGTATAATCATCTGCCGAAAGAACTCTTCCATCTGCCAGCGTAACCGTGACATCAGGTGTCTGTGCCTCGCCTGTGTATGTCACATCATTCACAGTTATTTTGGCTGAATTTATTGATTGCTGACCTATAGTAAATCTCTGTGTGAGACTGCCTATAAAGTTCCCGGTTGTTCCTGCTGTAACTGTAACGCTTCCAGTACCTGCTTCTGTATTATCACTATATGATACAGTGAAGCCCGTAAAATCTGTTACCAGCACATTATTTCCGGACTTTATGGACACTGGTCGAGGCTCTGCAGGAGTGCCTGTGTACTCAAACACATTCTGATCAATAACAAGTGTATCCCCTGATATATCATATGGAAGTATATTGAACGTATATGTAAGCGTTCCTTTGAATCTTCCAACACCTGTTACTGTAAGTGTCGCTGTACCCACATTCTTATTATTTGTAAAACTATATGTATAGTCCTCTTTATCAGTCAGTTTTTCTCCGTCATAAGTTACTGTGAAATTCGGGGTTATCGCAGCTCCGAACCTATATGTCTGATTTTCAATCTTTGATACGGCTATCTTGTCATTGTCTTCTATATTGATAAATTCCTTTGTTATCCGGAAATACTTTGTAACACTTCCAGTGTAATGATCGCCCTTACCGATAACTGTATATGAAGCTTCACCTTCATCTGTATTATCACTGTAAATTACATCATAATCTCCGCCATTTTCCAACTTTATTATGCCATTATAGACTGCGACATCCGGCTTTATCTCAGAGCCTGTCCACTGCTGATCCGGAACCGACTCCACTGCACATGAACTTATGCTTCTCTTTGAAATCTCAAATCTTATAACTGTCTGTCCGCTGAAGTTGCCTGTACCGGTTACTGTGATCGAGGCTCTGTCTCCGGATCCTGTAACCTCTCTGTTATTTTCATAAACTACAGTATAATCCTTGCCCTGCTCCAGAGTGTAAATCTTCCTATTATAATATCTTGTTATCTTGATCTCTGGTTCAATGTCAGTTCCTGTATACTCCTGTGTAGCATCTGCATTTGTTATGCTGACACCATTTCCGGCTGCTGTAATTGACACTGGTGTAATCTTGAAAATCTTAGTCGCATCGCCTGTGTAGTTTGAACTCTTTGCTGTGATTACCACCTCAGCGCTATCTGAGACATCTATATTATTGTTAAATGCTAACGTATAATCTCGTCCCTGAACAAGCTCTACCGTTCCATTCTTCACTGTGACCGCAGGTTCTATCGCTGCCCCCATCTCATACTGTGTATCCTCTATTCCTGTTATCGTACAGTCCTCAATAGGTTTTGGAACAATGTTAAACTCGAGACTCTTTGTGCCGCTGTAAGATCCTGTTCCTTCTATCTCAACAGTTGCAACACCTACTTCTGTATTTCCTGTTATTGATTTTATAACATAATCCTTATCAAGCTGAAGAGTGTAATCCCCTTTCTTGATTGTAAGTGTTGGAGTTATCGCTTTACCGGCATAGTACTGATCAGGAATTGGGGCGTACTCCAGATCAGCCATCTCTCCCGCTGGTGCGGTGATGGTTATCTGGAAAATTCTCATACCCGTAAAATACGGAGTTGATCCTGCCGCTCCGCTGATGACCATATTATATGTTCCTGGTTCAGTGTACAGATTCATCACCTTGTAATCTACACCCTTTTCCAGAACGATTCCGTTATATGTGACCGTTATATCAGGATCAATCGGTGAACCTGTATATTCATAATTAACTTTATTTCTAGTTAATATGACATCATTCGCACTTATATCCTTTGCAACGATCTTGAAAGTCTTGGTCACGGTTCCCGCATAGTCGCCTTTTCCGACAAATGTTACAGAACCAGTGTCCTTTGGTGAGAGGTTGTCACCATATGTGACCGTGTAATCGGTTCCCTCAACCAAATTCCTGCCATCATATGTAGGCGTTATATCTGGTTTTATCTGAGAACCAGTATATGCCATTTTCCCTATATCTGGAATTGTAACGTCTGTCATTCCGATCTTGCTTGTCTTGATTGTAAATGTACCTGTAGCCGTGCCCTTGAAATTGCCTTTACCTGTTATGGTGATTATGGCTGAACTGCCCAGCTCAACATTATTCTTATAACCCGTGATCTCGTAATCAACACCCTTCTCAAGTGTTGTATTGCTGAACGTTACCTTAGATGGCACAGGCTTAACCTCTGCCCCCGTATACTCCACTGGCTCCACTGTGATCACTGCAGGCGCAATACTTGTTGCCACCGTATTGAATGTGCATATCTTTGAACCTGTGTAGTTATTATACATAGTCAATTTAAAGCTGTGTTCACCGACATTGTAGTTTTTCTCTGTTCTATATTCGGAAAAATCCAAGAAGTAATCTCCATCACCAGTTGACAGGGTTGTCCCGAGAACAGGATCCGTGATCTTTACTGTTGGCACAACCGCCATAGCTATATTATTTGCAGTATTGTATACAGCATCAGATATACTTATGTTAAGAGTGTCTATCGACTTCGGTGCAATATCAAACTGGATCGTCTTTGAACCTGTAAATGAATTCAAACCTGAAATAGTAACGCTTGCCTTTTTCTTAGCTGTAGTTGCATTTATATTATCTGTATAATATGCAATCTTGTAATCCCTGTCTTTTACAAGCGTAGTTCCCTTGTATGTAACCACTGGCTCCGGCGTCTTGTCCTCGCCATCATATGTGAATTCATCCGTTACAACAGCGTCTGCATCTGCAATATTCTTAACATTACTTCCAGAGTTGAGGATCGTGAATGTCTTGGTCACGGATCCCTGAAATCTATTTGGATGACCCGTTATCGTGACAGTTGCTGTGCCTGGATTCGTATTGTTTGAATATTCAACTTTATATTCATAATCTTCTTTGTTGGTATCTTCAACGCTATAGAGTTTTTTGTTATTGGTCTTATCTATAACCTCAACTTTAGGTTTTATCGGCTTACCAGTATACACAAAACTCTCACCTTCAAGACTTATAGTAGTCTGTGTTTCAAGATCTGCAGCATTTATCCCATAAAAGATATCAAAATATCCATTGCTGCCACCTATAGCATAATTGCTGTTCTTTGTTGATTCGACAATCGCAAATGGGCCATTGCCCATATGTTCCCTCTCTATATCTGCTGCCCGATCCACATTCCAATATTCAACTTGATAATCCACGCCTTCAGTGAGAAATGGACCATTCGCAGATGATCTTACATATATCTTTGGAACAACACCCTGTGCCTGATATGTGTAATACTTCGATGTACTGTTACTGTATTTATTTGACGCATCAGTTCCGCCTACATAGAACCAGCCCGCAGTTGATATTGTCTTGGGCCTGATCGTAAACGTAACCGTAAGAGTACCTGTACAGTTCATATCCGGCTTACCCGTTATGATCGCTGTCGCAGTACCCGCATTGACATTGTTCTCATAACTTATCGTGTAAAGGGTCGATGACAATGCGGTTGTTCCCGATGTATCTCCCACTTTCTTTACACCGATATTACTGTCTATCTTAATCGCATTTCCCGTATATATCTTGCCATTAGGCAAATTCTTAAGATATGCGTAATATCCATCCGCATTGAGGTCTATCGCCCCCGTAGCTGCAAGCTGTGCTTCGCTATCCGCATCCGTTGGTGTGGCTATACCTCCCGTGTCTGCAGCAAGCACCTTTGCAAATCCTCCAATCGCCATATCACTTTGGAATATTACGGACAATGCCATAATAAACGCCATGAAGAATGCGATCACTCGTTTACCAGTTCCTTTTCTCATAATTTACTCCCGCCTTTCTTTGTTGTATAACACCCTACTTATAGAAAATTTTACCAAAAATCAATATCATATTCAATTGTTTTTATGAATTTTTGACTTAACTATTTAACTTAATAACAGGCAAATAAAAGGCTTTCAGTCATAATCCACAAAAACGCATCTTAATGATGTCTCTTGCAGACCATAACTGAAAGCCCTATGTAATACATTGTTCTATTTTCTTATCTTCTTAAATGAAACAACAGCTGAGATAATGGCCATCACTCCAATGACTATATAAAACGGAAGCCTGTCACCTGTCTGTGGAGCTTTTCCCGGATCAACATTATCATCCGTACCAGATCCTGTTGTCGGCTTCGTCGTCGAATCGCCATCCCCATCGTCGTCTTTGATATCTACTTCGTCTTTGACAAATATTGCAAGCTGACCCTCTGATGGCAGTTTCACATTAACCGCGCCGTCAACGACCTCAAAACTAAGTTTCTCCCACGCTCCATCTGTTGGGAGTAGTCTCACCTGAACTGTCATATCCGAGGTTATGACTGCACCTCTTATCTTTGTTATCTCCAAATTCGAAAAATCATAATCATCAACGGCCGTTACAGAGAATACCGCAAGGGTTGAGAAACCCTTAAGGGTACTATCTCCGAGAACACCTGCAGGATCATATCCCATCACCAGATCATCTATATCCTCTATGGATGTGTCTGGCTCCGAAAGCAGTATATGCGACGAATCTGTTCCAAAATCACGATCCGGACTCTCATTAGCCATAGCCGTAATTCCAAATCCTAACAACATAACCATGGTCATTGCATATACAGCAAGTCTTTTTCTTGAAAATATCCTTCTAATCATATGTGTCATAACCTTTTTCATAACCTTTTTCATACCCTTTTCACTCCTTCTCCTCCTAAGACAACTCCCTGATGCCTTAATCTTCTCACATAATACCATCTAAAAAATATACCGTCAATTGTGCAAATTAACATTTTAACGGTTATTCATCGATTTTTAACCGGTATTTCATCAATCTTGACAGCTTGAACCAGCCATCTTTTTCCATCCATTCCACAACATGTTGAAAGTGTCAAAAGTCTGCTGTCTATATCTATATTTTGGTCATTTTTGACAATACCCTCATCAAACTTTTCAGATTTTATATTTAGAAGATATTCTTTTCTGACCTCTTTGTCCGTGAAATCATTATACGTGAGTATATGCCTGTCATTGGTTCTATAGGCGGCGAAAACTTCATATCTCATAACCCGGTCAGGAAGATATACATATACATTCCTGTTGTTTTCCCAGAAAGAGTCATCCTCATAATTATGCAGAGTCTTAAACATTGTACCGGTGGACATATTGTGACCATATATTATTGTATCAAAATCATCAAAATCCAAATTGTTCCCTGCATCAACAAATATAGAACCATCAGGGCTGTATTCACCATATGCATCATGGTTGAGATAATACGCATTGTCACTTCCCTGCAAAACAGGATAGTCAACGTCTGTCCCTGGTATATATATCCATGCACATATATCATCATTCTGAGTTTTCAGGCCGGCAAAATTAACATCCAACTCCGGATAGCTCCCATTTGTTGTCTGCCCTGATCCGATATTTCCTTCTGCACTTTCTGAGCCGTCTGGTGTATCTGTACCTCTATCCACGTATGTCCTAAGTCTGTTCTCTGCCCTGAGACTTCTATTGTGTCCTCTCACATACCGCACGACAAGACATACACAGACTAGTACTGCAAATACAGAGATTGCAAACACGATCTTCCATACTAGTTTATATGACGTTTTATTTACTCTGCGATGTGAATCAGGTTCACGCTTGCTGTCCGCTGTATCATCATCCGCTGTAGCAGCACTGCTTTCATCATTGCTATTTGTGCTGCTATTTTCTCTGCTATTTTCCTCAACTATAGACTGAGCAAGAGCAATAGCCTCCGAAAGGCGTCTTTCCAACTCTCTTTGTTCATGTAGATCTGACATATCATCTACTCCGTTTTTCTGTAAAAAGTTTCAATCATCATCTCTGTAAGTTTATCTTCATCTATAAGATATTTATCATAATAATTTTCTCTCTCGTAATCGCCTGACACCATATATATATCCCCCTCACCAAATTGCACTCTTTTAAGCACTTTTGCAAAGTAAAGCATACTATTTCGAGAAATATCAGTATCCACGTATCCCTGTACACTATCGTACATTTTGAACATCTTAAAAGGATTCTTTTTTATCTGCTGCTGTACTGCATCACACCAAGCTGATATATACTGTTTCTGTCTTGACATTCTATTCTCATTTGTTCCTATATCCGTAGAGGCGCTGTCTCTTTCAGTGACATAATACATGGCCTGTTCATCGTTAAGAGTGACTTCTTCGCCCTTCACAATTCCGGCTTTCGGCACATCTTCCAGCGCAGTCAGGGTAATTCCCCCGACAAGTTCATTTATGCCGCCTATGCCATCAATATCTACGGAAACACTTCCATGTATCGGAATGCCATGTAACAATTTTGACACCGTATCCACCTCAAGTTCCCGTCCTTCAGACTGACTTTTCCCGTAGGAATATGCCAAAGCTATTTGGACATTCTTCGTTGTTGCAGCTTTACCGGAAATATCGTATATCACAACCGGTCCTATGCTATCTCTATTTATACATATGCATTTCACCGTATCTTTTTCTGTATTGATAACCACCAGCGCAAGCATGTCCGCCTGTCCGATGCTCTCATCCTCGCCTCTGGCATCAATGCCCATAAAAAGTATATTTATATTTGCCGGATCATACTTATAAATGTTACCCCTGTACATCAACTGACCACCATTCTGAACGCATCCGGGTATAGATGACATATCTGGTATTTCCACTGATGTATTTGCGTGTAACTCCTGTTCTCCCCTCTTCATACAACCGAATATCATCACCCAGGTTGACAACAAGGCTAAGCTGAAGCACACAGCGACAATCGACGCAATCACTTTCTTTTTTTTCATATCTTCTCCAGTGAATCCCCGTTTCAAAAAAGCGGCACGGAAATCCGTGCCGCCGATATAATCACGTACTCTATTCGTATACTGCAGTATCTTATTGCGACTATTACGAACTAATTATCCATACTGGACTAATTATTCATATAATGGATACTTCTCAACAATACTCTTTACAAGCGCCTCTGCTCTCTCCTTGTCATGATCGAGAACTGCTGCCTTGATTGCCTCGGCAATGGTATCCATATCAGCCTCATCTGCACCTCTTGTTGTAACTGCAGGAGTTCCAAGTCTTATACCGCTTGTGACAAATGGTGACTTAGGATCATTTGGAACTGTGTTCTTGTTGGCTGTGATATGAACCTCATCGAGGAGCTTCTCAACTTCCTTACCTGTAAGGCCAAGTCTCTTGAGATCCATAAGCATGAGGTGATTGTCTGTACCGCCTGATACTATGTCAAATCCTCTTGCCATAAGAGCCTTAGCAAGGGCTGCTGCATTCTTTACGACCTGCTCCTGATATGCCTTGAACTCAGGTGTGAGTGCCTCCTTAAAACATACTGCCTTACCGGCTATGACATGCATAAGAGGGCCACCCTGGATTCCAGGGAATACTGCCTTGTTGAAGTTAAACTTCTCATTGATCTCATTGCTGCACATGATCATTCCGCCACGAGGTCCGCGGAGTGTCTTGTGAGTTGTGGTAGTTGTTACGTGTGCATATGGGATAGGACTCATGTGAAGACCTGCTGCCACAAGACCTGCGATATGTGCCATATCCACCATGAGGTATGCTCCGACCTCATCTGCTATCTCTCTGAATCTCTTGAAATCTATCGCTCTGGCGTATGCTGAAGCACCTGCCACGATGAGCTTTGGCTTGCACTCCTTTGCGATCTCAAGCACCTTATCATAATCTATAAATCCATCATCGTTTACACCGTAAGGAACACAGTGGAAATACTTTCCAGACATGTTGACCGGTGAACCGTGTGTGAGATGTCCGCCGTGATCAAGATTCATACCCATGAATGTATCGCCAGGATTAAGGATAGCGAAGAACACTGCCATGTTAGCCTGTGCACCCGAATGTGGCTGTACATTAACGTACTCGCATCCAAACAGCTCTTTTGCTCTCTCTCTTGCAAGATCCTCTACAACATCTACATACTGGCATCCGCCGTAATATCTCTTTCCAGGATAACCCTCTGCATACTTGTTTGTAAGGTGGCTGCCCATGGCTGCCATAACTGCCTTTGATACAATATTCTCAGATGCGATAAGCTCCAGGTTGTTATTCTGTCTGTTAAGCTCATCTGTCATAGCGGCTGCTATCTCAGGATCTACTTTTGTAATCTCGTCAAAACTGAACATCTATATTACCTCCGTCATAATTTAATATTTTATATTATATCCTCTATGTCTGATCTTTTTCAACACCAAACAGCCTTTTTGCATATTTTTAAGCTATTATACTGTGCCACTTTATTTATTTCACGGTGTATCCTGCAGCTTTAACATTGCTTCATACTGTGAATATTCATATTCATCGTAGAAATATTCCTTATGTCTCTGCCTTATACCCAGCTCTTCAAACCACTCTGACACCAGTTTATTTCTGAGTTTTGTTTTTGTAGGCTCAGCCAGTGTATTGTAATTCCAGAGTGAAAAATGTAATGCATAATTGACAAAATCCTTCTCAAGTTCATTCCACTTTTCTCTGTCCTTAAGGAACTGTCTGAGGGCAAGCAGCATCCTGTAGAAGTTATCCCAAGATTTTTCTCTGGTCTTCGAAAGAGAATCCGCAGTGTCTACTCTTCTATGGATAAGTATCTTTCTAACCGTTGATATTTTCTCTGCAAGCACCAGAGCGCTGAATACAAAGAGTGCATCATTGGTGGTACGCTGTTCCTGAAATTTCAGATCATTCTTAGCTACAAACTCTCTTAGATAAAGCTTATCCCACGCCCATCCGACAAATGCCTTAAATATATTGGTCGATATCTGTCTGTAACCGAACGGTTCATATGGTGGAAGTGCCCATTCTATCATAGCCCAGTTCTCATATACAAATTCGCCAGAGTCCATATTGTACTGATCTGATTTGTATATAACGATTTCTGCTCCCTGCTCCTCAGCCTTCTCATATGCCAGCTGCACCATATCCGGTTCAAAGAAGTCATCACAATCCAGGAATAACATGTACTTGCCAGTCGCCTCTGTAAGTCCGCGGTTTCTTGCTGCTCCAGCGCCCTTATTCTCCTCGGTGAACACTCTTATACGCTCATCCCTGCTGCTGTAGGCCTGAAGCCTTTCTAGGGATCCATCCACAGACCCGTCATCAACACATATTATCTCTATATTCTTCAGTGTCTGTCTCGTCAGCATATCGAGACAATTGTCAATATATTCTTCCGCATTATATATAGCTACAACTATAGATACATCTACTGCCATGCATTCTCTCCTCATATGTCACGCTATTTCCCATAACATATTACTGATTACTCTTTTTTCATCATTCTGAACACTAACCTCTTAATGCCCGAAGGAATAAACATTATCACCCGGCCAGCCTTGAATGTGACTGATGATTCATATTTCTGTTTCTGCTGTTCAAGCTCCAGCAGTCTCTGCTGCTCCAGTCCGCTGCACATTTCCTCGTGCTCCGCCTGCTTCTTTGCCAGTCGCTGTTCATACGATTCCCTCTGTGCCTGCATCATCCTGTCTTTTTCAGCTACAACCTTTTCAAGATCATTTACCTTGTTCTTACAGTCATATACTCTCTTATCCAGGATAACTTTTCCAAGGTAAAATCTTTTTACATATCCCGGATCTTTGGCAAGATTATAAAGGTTTGACCGCTCCTCCAGAGAGAACAGTTTCTCATCTATTTCATCGTTTTCATAGCTTCTGTGGAACTCCACAGCCATTCTCTCTGCAAATTCCCAGCCAACATCTTCCGTCATCCAGTGCAGCAATTCATAATAGCATGCCCATCTCTGAGATGAATAATATCCCTTCCACTTCTGCCACACTTCCCAGTCAGTCATGAGCATATCCTTTATCCTGTCATATGCTCTGTTTACAGTAAATGCTATCTGACTGTCATCTATCCATACCGTATCCCGATAAACTTTTTCACATATGGCTGCACTTACACACATCGCCCTGCCTGCGCTCGTGAACACCTGCCACAACAGATAAATATCCGGAAACAGCTCATCAGAGCCGCCAATCTCCAGATGTTTTTTTTCTATAAACCCCTTACTATATAATCCAGCGCCTATGTTCCTCACGAGCATAACATATGCCGGATCCTTCCCAAGGAATAATTCCTTATCGTATGTCACTCCCTCTGGCAGTCCGACATTCTCATATACTATACCAACAAAGTCCAAATCATGCTCATCAGCTTTCTCCACCAGATCCTGCACCTTCTGATCTGCTATATCCACACATGGCCTCGCGATAAAATAGTAATTATCCAGTTCCATTATTTTCATTTTAACAATCTGTGTACTCACTCTTTTCTCCTCATTACACTGCGAATGTAGCTGCACCAATAAGTATAACATAATACAGCTTATCTAAACAATCCACACATTTATCCCTTATTAAATATACATAAAAATACACGGATCCAAACCATATAATATATCCTTGGTTCAGACCCGTGTCAATTATTACATCCAGTAAACACGTATATTATTAAATGAAACCAGGTAATAAACTACTAATATTTTCTTACAAATAATGTCAAAAATGTAATATTATTCCTTTTCATAATAGCGCACATGCTCTCTGTTGTGAATATTTTATTTTTCATTCTCTGCCCTCAGCTCAGTGCCGTCATAATCTATCACTATAGCCGACTGTGTGCTTACGCTGCCTGCAAGTATCATCTTTGCAACCAGTGTCTCCACATTCTTCTGCAGATATCTCTTGAGCGGTCTTGCGCCATACACCTGATCATATCCCTGATCGATGATGTGCTGCTTTGCGCTCTCCGTAAGCTTGATCGTGATCTCTCTGTCCGCCAGTCTGCTGTTTAGATCTGCCATGAGAAGATCAACTATACCACTGATGTTGTCCTTTGACAGTGCCCTGAATGTGATTATCTCATCGATACGGTTCAGGAACTCAGGTCTGAATCTGCTCTTAAGCTGAGCCATTACGTCATTCTTCAGTTCATCTGTGATCTCTCCGCCGGCAGCTGCGATATCCGCACCGCCGATATTGGATGTCATGATGATGATCGTATTCTTGAAGTCGACAGTTCTGCCCTGAGAATCCGTGATACGTCCATCATCAAGCACCTGAAGGAGTACATTGAACACATCCGGATGTGCCTTCTCTATCTCATCAAAGAGGACAACCGAATATGGCTTTCTACGAACAGCCTCTGTCAGCTGACCGCCTTCATCATAACCTACATATCCCGGAGGCGCTCCTATAAGTCTTGACACACTGTGCTTTTCCATGTATTCACTCATATCAATACGAACCATGTTCTGCTCATTGTCAAACAATGCCGCTGCAAGACTTTTTGCAAGCTCTGTCTTACCAACACCGGTTGGTCCAAGGAAGATAAATGAACCTATCGGTTTGCTAGGATCCTTTATTCCCGCCTTTGATCTGATGATCGCATCGCTGACATAGTCAACGGCTTCATCCTGACCTACAACTCTCTTCTTAAGTTCGCTGGCAAGATTGAGGGTCTTGCTCTTCTCGCTCTCAGTAAGCTTTGCAACAGGAATTCCTGTCCACTTGGATACGATCTTCGATATCTCATCTTCTGAAACTACCTCATGGACAAGCTCCCTCTCCTTATCTGAAGCTGTGGACTCAGCCTCTGCAAGCTCTTTCTGGATCGCTGGAAGCTTACCATACTGAAGCTCTGCTGCCTTGTTCAGATCATAATTTCTCTGTGCATCCTGAATATCAGCCTTGACCTGCTCCATCTCTTCCTTGAGGATCCTTATCTTCTCAACTGCAGCCTTTTCGTTCTCCCACTTTGCTTTCAGGGAATTTGCCTGATCCTTGAGTTCTGCCAGTTCAGCCTGAAGGTCTGCCAGTCTCTGCTTTGACAGATTATCCTCCTCCTTCTTAAGGGCTGTCTCCTCAATCTCCAGCTGCATTATCTTACGTGTGATCTCATCCACTTCAACAGGCATTGAATCAAGCTCTGTCTTGATCATGGCACACGCCTCATCAACAAGATCTATGGCCTTATCCGGCAGGAATCTGTCTGTTATATATCTGTTGGAAAGAACCGCTGCGCTTACAAGGGCACCATCTGATATCTTAACTCCATGGAACACCTCGTATCTCTCCTTGATTCCTCGAAGGATAGATATTGTATCTTCAACTGTTGGTTCATCCACCATAACCGGCTGGAAACGTCTCTCAAGAGCCGCATCCTTCTCTATATACTGTCTGTACTCATTAAGTGTTGTGGCACCTATACAATGCAGCTCACCTCTGGCAAGCATAGGCTTAAGCATGTTGCCCGCATCCATTGCACCGTCAGTCTTACCTGCTCCTACAATGGTGTGCAGCTCATCGATGAACATGATCACTTCACCCTCAGACTTCTTCACCTCATCAAGGACATTCTTAAGTCTCTCTTCGAATTCACCTCTGTACTTGGCACCGGCCACAAGAGCTCCCATATCAAGTGCAAATATCTTCTTGTTCTTAAGTCCCTCTGGTACATCACCTCTGAGTATCCTCTGTGCAAGTCCCTCTACAACCGCAGTCTTACCTACACCAGGCTCACCAATGAGCACCGGATTGTTCTTTGTCTTCCTTGACAGGATCCTGATCACATTTCGTATCTCAGCGTCACGTCCTATTACCGGATCAAGCTTCTGCTGTCTTGCCCTCTCGACCAGATCATATCCGAACTTCTCCATAGCCTCATATGAGCTCTCCGGATCATCGCTGTCCACCTTGTGGTTACCTCTAATCTCTGCCAGCTCCTTGAGGAATGCATTCCTGCTAACTCCCCAGCCTTTAAGAAGCTCCTTGATATCCGAATCAGCCTTATCCACCATGCCGAGGAACAAATGCTCAACAGACACATATGTGTCGCCCATCTGCTTTGCTTCCTTCTCTGCCTGGATGAGAGCCTTTGAGAAGTTATTTCCGGCATACATATTGCCACCGCTGACCTTCGGCAACCTTGCCAGCTTATCCTCCACCGCATTCACGGCACCAGTAACATTCACGCCCATCTTCTCAAATATCTTGGCTATCAAACTGTCATCTATCTCAAGCAAGCCAGCCAAAAGGTGCATCTGCGTAAGTTCCTGATTGTCGTACTCCAGAGCTTTTTCTTTTGCTTTCTCTACAACTTCCAACGATTTACGTGTGTATTTATCCATCTCCATAGCTGTTTACCTCCTAAACTAAACTTTCAGGGAACTGATACCTTAATATCACTTCCCTGTCTGATGATAATATAACACACCTGTTAGCACTCGTCAACACCGAGTGCTAATATTTTTTTATTATTTTAAATTATTTCTCTCTACGGTAAACTACCACCCCGGCAGCCCCTAATAAGCATGTCATCATGACTATGAGCATCAATGCCACATTTCCATCATCTCCGGTATTTGGAGCACCTGACTCCGTCTTTGATACTACTGCCGTTGTTCCCTCTGTTGAAGCCACATCAGTTTTCTCGTCGGACGACTGCACTTCCGTTGTCTGCTCCTCTGTTGTGATCTCCTCTGTTGTAGGCTTTTCCGTTGTCTGTCTTTCTGTCGTCTGCTCACTTGACGTTGGTTTTTCCGTTGAAGGTTCATTTGTAGTCGGTTCATTTGTTGCTGGTACATTTCCCTTCTTTACCACTACCTTTGCAGCAGGGGACGCATAATAATTCTTGGTCTCCTTATATCTCACATAATAATTTCCATCTGCAAGTTTCTTAAGTACCGTGCTTTCGCAATCCAGCCAGTTTCTCTTGTCAACACTATATTCCATTGACATCTTCAGATTAGATATCTGGCCATCATTTTTCCCATCCACAGTCTCTGCCGTTGCGGCCAAACCTGTAGGTGCCTTCTGCTTTGCCTTATCTATTGTGAACTCTTCCACGATCTGTCCATGCATGGTATTTTCACCCTTGATAGTAACTGTAGCTGTTCCCGCATCAATATTATCCGCATATACACATGAGTAACTTTTTCCCTCTGTCAGAGTCTTTCCGCCATAAGAAACCGTAACCGCAGGTTTCTTTTCTTTTCCATCGTACACATACGATTTTGGAGCAATGCTGACAGCGACATCTGCATCATCCGACAAGCTGCGGTAACGGAGAATAAAATCCTTAGCCTTGGCTCCTGTCTCATCATCAATGATTGTCGTTCCTTCTACAGAAAGTCCCTCTGGTACAAACTCCTTCACACCGTCAAATCCATCTGCAATATGCCCAAAGTTGCTAAGTCCGTCACTGTTCTGTACCGTAAATACACAGTCTGTATCCATCTCAAGTTTTTCAAACCAACACTGTGAACCGTTGAGCGTCACATTTGAGCCATTATTCAGACAGATTCCATCTTTTGTCATCCAATTGATATCATCCGTAATGAATTTTACATTTGACAAAGTCAGCATAGCATTAGTAAATCCAACACTTCCATTTGTGATACCGCAATTTAATGTTCCGTTTTTCACGTATAACGAATAATCAAAATTCATCATCTGCAAAGTGACACTTTTACTGTTGAGATCTATAATGATATGTTTATTACGTTCACCATCATTGTATCCTATAGAAGCCGAAGGATCATATATATCACTAATTATACATATTGTATAGCCATTCTGTGCGGCTGCAAATGCATCAGCCAGTGTAACATATGATCCGATCTCATCACCATTGCCATCTGTCACAATTGCCACATCCCCATCCGCGGCCTGCACCTTCACAGAGTTCTTTCCCGCAATAATCACTACAGCCAATATACATGCCATAATCAACCCAGTTATCAATTTCTTTGATTTCATAATTATCCCTTTCCTCCTGTCTTTAATCCCTGGCAGTTACTGCCAGATATTGCCATCAACATAACAAATAATTATAATACACTGGGTTTTTTAGTAAACTAGCCAAACGGCTAGTTTTAAAAATTAAATGCTAAATGAATAACTTTAGTACGAAAAAGAACCAGCACTTATGTGCCGGTTCTCCCTGTTCTGATATTATTCTATTATCACAGCTCCTCACCATTGGTCTCTATAACATGTTTGTACCAATAATAAGAATCCTTCTTGTATCTGTTCAGAGTTCCACTGTTCTCGTCCTCTTCTCTGTCCACATACACAAATCCGTATCTCTTCTGATATCCGTTGAGCCAGCTGAGAAGATCTGTGTAAGACCATGTGCAGTATGCCAGGACACGACAGCCATCATCACACGCTTTCTTGAGCTCCTCTATGTGATGTTTCAGGTAATCTATCCTGTACGGATCATGGATCTCACCATCCTCAAACTTGTCAAATGCGCCGAGGCCATTCTCAGATATGACTATAGGAAGATCATATCTCGATGTTATCTGTCTGCAGCACATGCGAAGTCCCATCGGATCGATGGTCCAATCCCAGTCTGTCGTAGGAAGGAATTCATTTGCAGGATTCTTGTAGAGTCCCGGAACTCCCTGCACCTTTGCGGTACCCTTCTTGCCTGTGGTGTTCATCTCATGTGTAGCGCCAACTCCATCTATCGGATTGTACTCTGCAACACATGTTCTGTAGTAATTTACACCCATGAAATCGATAAGGGAGGCAGCCTTCTTCAGGGTCTCGTCATCTCCATCTTCTATAACCGGCATCAGATCCTTGCTCTCAAGGTACGCCCTTGCAGCTCTTGGATATCGGCCATATGCATACATATCCATCCAGTAGAAGTTCTCAAGATCATCGTAATCCATCTTCGCCATGGCATTCTCCGGCTTTCTGTCAAATGCATACGCTGGAGTAAATGCGAATGATGAACCGACCTTTGCATCCGGACAGATCTCCTTGAGCGCTATAACGCTCTTTGCGTGTGCCATGAATGCATGGTGGTTTACCTGATAGAACATCTTCTGGTCATCAACCTTTCCTGGTGGGTGCATTCCGGCATTCCAGCCAAGACCTGTAAATACATTCTGCTCATTCATGATTATCCAGTGCTTTACCCTGTCACTGTATCTCTCAAACAAAACCTTTGCGTATCTGACGAAATCATCGACTATTCGTCTGCTCTCCCATCCGTGATACTGCTCCTCAAGTGCCTGTGGCATATCCCAGTGATACACGGTCACCATAGGAACTATATTATTCTTTACAAGCTCGTTGATAAGATCATCATAGAACTGAAGCCCCTTCTCATTGACCTCACCGTTGCCGTCAGGTATTATTCTCGGCCAGGATATTGAGAATCTGTATGTCTTCAGTCCCATCTCCGCCATGAGAGCCACATCTTCTTTATATCTGTGGTAGTGATCCACAGCCTTATCTCCGGTAGTTGCCTTGAATGTCTTGCCCGGGATCCTCACGAACTCGTCCCAGTTGGATGGTCCTTTTCCGTCCTCATTCCATGCTCCCTCAACCTGATATGCGGCAGATGCACTGCCCCATAGGAAATCCTTCGGGAAGCCTTTCGATTTCTCAAAATACATAAATCACCCTCCATATTGTATTTATATCAGACATGCCTTCTCCATGCCTTCTCATCATTCTTACAGACTGCCAAGCACATCACCGATCTTATCCGCAATAAGAAGATCAGCATTTGCATCCGACTGTGTCGGAGACATATTGATGACTACAAGCTTCCTGCCCCTAAAGTATCTGACAAGCCCTGCTGCCGGGTATACCACAAGTGAGGTTCCGCCAATTATCAGCGTATCCGCCTCCGATATATACCTGAGAGCATCTGACATATTCTCGTCATTCAGAGCCTCCTCGTACAGCACAACATCAGGTTTTACTGTGCCGCCACACTTCTCACACTTAGGTACACCATCTGAATTCACTATGTAGTCCAGATTGTAAAACGCATGACATCTTTCACAATAATTTCTGTGAACTGATCCATGCAGCTCTATGACATTCTTACTGCCCGCCATCTGGTGGAGTCCATCGATATTCTGTGTTATGACAGCCTTGAGTTTTCCCTCTCTCTCAAGCTCTGCCAGTTTCAGATGGGCTTTGTTCGGCTTTGCATCTGCAAATATCATTTTGTCCTTATAAAACCTGTAGAACTCCTCTGGATTTCTCAGATAAAAGCTGTGGCTGATTATTGTCTCTGGTGGATATTTGTACTTCTGATTATACAATCCATCCACACTTCTAAAATCTGGAATACCACTCTCTGTAGACACCCCGGCGCCTCCGAAGAATACAATATTATCAGATTCCTCAACTATCTTTCTGAGTTCATTTATCTTCTCTGACTTCATATCTGCATTGTCACTCATGATAACCGCCTCCTCTGTGTTACCTTTAACTGATCTACTGTCCTGTCGATGTCACCTTAACTGTGACTGTGCAGGAGCCTTGCACTGTATAGCTGCTTCCATCTGGTATATCCAGCGTTATGGTATTTTCACCATATGACAATTCGGACGCATCAATTGCAAGATGGAAGCTCTTAGCTGTGATCTTGGAAACTGCACTGGACATTCCCTTTATCGCAACGCTGTTCTCTTTTATCACCAGCTCATATCTATAATCGCTCTGTTTGTTATTGAGCTTGATATCGGATGTCTTTATAGCGATATTCCTCGTGACCATCTTTTCTATGGCAACCTTAACATTCACATAAGCACTTTCCTTTGTAACCACCACGCCATCCGGAAGATACTTTGATACATCAAGTGTTGTCTCAACGTCCTCTGTACATCCACTGACATCCACATCATTGATCTCCAACTGCTGTATATCCTTAATTACCGCCGCATCGCCACCTATATCTATAGTCTCCGGTACAAATGTTATCTGTGATACTGCATATCCATCTGCCGGCTCGCCTATAACCGCGATCTTGATAGGTATATTCTTCGTCTTGTAAACCGGTACAGTTACCGCGATCGATACCTCATCATATGTCAGTGTCTCATCTGATACCTTCTCACCATCTGATGTCACAAATGACGGTGTGCAATTGGTCGTTATATCATCCTTTGCATCCTTTATATCGACCGTCACCTCAGCTCTGTCTATACTGGAAACCACACTTGATGGGCCCTTAACAGTTATGAGGTTTGGAGCTGCGACACTATTGCCGGCCGTGTATCCACTGGCAACCTCCCCTGTTGTGACGACTTTCACCGGAACTGACACCGACTTCTCCGCCTCAAGCTCCACAGACAGCACATTATCCACAACAGTTATGCTGATCTTCTTTGCTATACTGTTGCTGTTCGCCGTTACCGCTATCGGCACCGCATTTGTTATGGATATCTTGGACATATCTGCGGTTGCCTTAAAGTCAGAAGCATCCAGATTGCTTATAACAGACTTTCTTCCCTTTATCACCACATCCACCTTATCACCTGATGTTATGGTAAATAACTGATTCTGGCTTGTGATGGCATCGGTATTGACAAGCGTTACAGGAATGTTGCTTATGGTCTTTGTCACCGCCGAATCGTCTATATTGAGTACCAGCAGCCATACAAGGAATCCCAACACCACCGACAATAGCTTCAAGCCCAGATTGGAATATATCTTTGGCTTATTCTTCCTGATATCTCCATTGTTCTCTGTATTATTTCTCATCGTCATCAGCCTCCTTTCCGGAAGCCTTATTCTTGTTCTCTATAACTACCCTTTTTCTTCTCTTCTTTATAGGGCGTGCTCCCGATGCTCTGTGATATCTCTTTTCACTGTACTCCTTGCACAGAGTCTGAAGATGTCTGCGGACACCCTCGCTGTCAAGATTTCTGAACAATTCACCGCCCTGAGCTATCGATATAGATCCCGTCTCCTCCGATACTATGAGCGTCATACTGTCAGACACCTCACTGATTCCGATTCCGGCTCTGTGTCTTGTTCCAAGCTCCTTGTTTATGGAATCATTTGCTGAGAGAGGAAGATAACATGTCGCTGATACCACCCTGTTCTTTCTGATGATCACAGCACCATCGTGCAGCGGTGTATTGTGCTCAAATATATTGAGGAGAAGCTGGTTCGTCACGACCGCATCTATCGGAATTCCTGTATCTATATACTCACCAAGGGCAACCTCATTCTCGATTACTATGAGGGCTCCTGTCCTGTTTGCCGAAAGAACCTGTACTGTTTTCACAAGCTCATATATAGTCTTTTCAGACAGTATCCCATCATCCTCACCATCTCTTATTATATAGTTGATGATCTTTTTCCTTCCGAGCTGTTCAAGGCCTCGTCTGAACTCAGGCTGAAACAGAATGACAACCGCAATGATACCCACGCTGAACGCATTCTTCAGAAGGTATAATATCGTGTTGAACTGAAATACAGCCGCGATCGCTGTGAACAGGAATATCATGACTATTCCTTTGAGGAGAGTCCATGCCCTGCTGGTCTTGAACCAGAGCATGATCCTGTATATAAAGAACGACAAAATGAGAATCTCTATTATATCCACTGTTCCCGGAACTGTTATATAAAACCAGTCAAAATATGTTGAAATAAATGTAGATATCTTTTCCATTTCATCCTCCTTTCCTGAAATCTTCAAAAAATAAAATCAATAAAATTCTTATATAATCAATATGACCTGACATAAGTCAGGTCACATGTTGTCCAGCGTCTATATTCTCTATCTTGTAGCTCCTGTGGTAGACTCACCTCTATGGGCTGGTGTGCTACTTCGTCTTTGAGCACTTGATGGTGTCTGCTTACGAGGCGTCTCAGGTCTTCCCGCCGCACTCTTAGAGCCCTTATGTCTGTCACTCATAATCTTAGGAACAGCTTTTACATAGTAGTAATACTCATCATCCTCAAACTGCGTATTCTCAACACTTGAGTAGTCAACAACCGTCTTGAAGAACTGTACTATGATCGCCACCAGTATCGCAAGGATACATCCAAGCAGTGCTCCGCTTAATGATATCTCTGTCTCCATAGAAAGTGTTCCAACCAAGAATAAAACAATCTCCACTATACCACCTGTTATTATTGCCACATACCATGAGTATGCAAATGACATTCTATAGATGATATATGTCAGCACTATAACGACTGCAAATACTATTATTGTGAGAAGCAGTGTCTTATCCTGTACAAGATGTTCAAATATGTACTTGTAACCCTCTACTATACTATCCGCAGGTGTTGTTGATGCAAGCTGCATATAATCTGCGGTATACTTCATAAAGAAATAGAATATACATCCAAATGCAGCCGGTATCATTCCAGCAAATCCGATAAGCATTCCCGCAAGGAGCGGCATAAAATATGCGAACTTGATGATGTACAAAAATGGCATAAACATGATGACCCATGATGCCTTTGGGAAAAATCTTATGTATACACAATACATGATCACAAATATTATCACAAAAGTGATTCCCAGCTCAATGCTCGCACTCGCAACCTGAGCACATGCATACACACCGCCGATAGCAAGTGTGAGTGAATCTGAAAGAAACGCACATACAAACGAAGCTGCAAGAACAACTACCATACTGCTCATCATGCTGTTATATCCTGTAAGATGTGCTATCGACCAGAACATCACTATCGCCAATATAAACTTGCACAGAGGCGATACGAACTTATCATATTTACTACAGAAATCCTTTACTCCATCTCGAAATGACAAAAGTGCTGTCATAATTACTTAGCCCTCCTCTTTCTTTTTTCAGAACCCTTTGTCCGCTCTTCTTTCTCATAAAATTCAATCAGCTTCTTGAGGTTCTGATTATACTTGATGAGTTTTGGCTTTGCCTTCATATATCTATATGTATATAATACCCAGGCAAACAATGCAAATCCCAGGCAAACTATAGCATAGCTTCCTATAATCTCACCCGCAACACTTAGGTAATCAAGTTCCGTCAACTGTTCAACGATAGAACCTATATTGTAATAAATGTATGCAACCGCAACTACCACAAATAAAACGGTTGAAGAAACAATAGTCTTCAGACAATTAAGTTTTACATAATCGCTCTGAAAATACTTTCCCTTTTCAAGATCTTCCTTTCCGAGGGATTCCTTATACATGGCGATCTTCGTCATCAATATGACTTTTTCCTCATTAATCATCGCTTTTTCTTTCTCCTTATATTGTCCATAAGCCATAAATGCCCATAACTAGCAGTATTATAACCCGATGAATACCAATTCGCAAGTTTTATATTGTAATTTAATGACTGTTAAGCATGCGCACTGCCCAAGTCATACCCTTACCATGTCCGTCCATTATAGTAATTGTAGCCGTCTTTGTATGTCTCATAGGTATCCATCTCGCTGTTTCGCTGTTTTAAACTGTCCCCCTGTATCTCCTGAAGTTTTTCCTTTATCTTTTCCTCCTCCGATGCAGAGCTCGATCCCTTTTCTCCATCACTGTCATCCGGTGTATCTTTATCATTTTGCTGATCCTTATCATCCGAACCTCCAGATGATTTCTGATCCTGAACCGACTGCTTCAGCTGTTCCTCAAAAGCATCTATCTCATCCTTGAGTGTCTGTGCATCCTTGTTGTGACCATCCTCGTCATTCCTGTGCGCACAGCCATTTTCCACCAGTATATTTCTGGCATCATCAAGAAGCTCAATCGTCTCATCAAGATTCTCTGCGTTTACTGACTCAGGATCTATCTGTTTCACTATGGCTAATGCAAGATTTATCCTTGTCATACAGTCTCTTTCCCCACGCGGCTTGTATCCAAGTGCGGTCCTGTACTCCTCCTCAGCGCCCTGGTAATCTTCCTCATTGTAATAAACATTTCCATTATTATAATGATATATATACGGCTGAAAAAACCCCAGAACCTGATTTACCTCGCTGCTTTTATATATCCCCTTGTCATAATTTCTGATAAACCGCATATTGCATATATAATTGACTGACAATGGTACCAGACACAGCAGTCCCGCTATGCCAAGTCCCGTAACGATCTTTTTTATCATATCTGTTCCTTTCGCCAGGCAAGTTCTCCGGACTTTCTTCTGATATCGATAAACTCCCATATCATGACCAGTACCAGCATAGCCGCAAATATATAATATATATCAGCATATCCTGAAACCTTTCCGTCTTTGCTCTCCGATGCAGACTCCCTCTTGATCTTATTGATCGTAGTATCAATGTTTGAAGCGTCGTTCATATTGATATATTTAACGTCCATATCATCTGCAATGCTTTTCAGATTGTCTTCATCGATCACTGACACAGCAGGCTTTCTAGGATAGGATGAGGTATCTTCAATGAGCTCATCCTGACCTGTATAGCTTGACTTCATATACATATTGCCGCCCTCTGTTGTGCCGTATCCTAGCACGGCTCCGCCATCAACATATTTGGCAGCCGACTTGAACGATTTCAAATTCTCTTCATTTGTGATCTCACCGTCGCTTATGAAGAACACAACAACACTTCCATCGGCCTTTTCCCTGGCCCTCTTGAGCGTATCTGTCATCACATCAATGCTGACATTCATGGATGTGCCTTCTGCATACAACTGCTCAAGTGGATACAATGAATCTATCACATCCTCTGCATACTGTGAATTGTTTGTAAATGGCGCCACCAGATTCGCATTGTTGTTAAAACTGATTACCGCAAACTTTGCTCCGTCAAGTTCTTCTATTATATGACCGCAGTCCTTCTTGACCGCAGTAAGTCTCTCCGTATCTCCGTCATAATCACGTGCAAGCATGCTTATCGTGTCATCCACCACAAACAGCACATATGTATCCAACGTCTGCGTATTTGAGCTGACATTATCACTTGGAACCATAATCCTGAGATTTATGAGAAATACTAGGACTATCGCTATTATCTGTCTGACATACGCAATTCGGCTTCTCTTCTTTAGGAAGATCATTCCAACACACAATATGCCCATCAGCCAGATCGGTATTATTGGATCAATTTTCATAATTGCCACCCGCTTTTATCTGATTTATGTTCTCATCTGTGATATCACAGCTTTATGACTCTGCCGATACATGTCATCATTACAAATATTATCAGCAATGCCACAAATGGCCATTCAACCTTCGACTTCTCCTCTACGATCATCTTTGCATCGACCTGGTTTTTACTGCTTTTTTCTATGGCTGTAACTATCTGGTCAAACGTTCCCGACTCCTCTTCCATGAAAAACTGACCACCTGTACTCTCCACTGCCTTTTTCATGGATTCCCTGTTCTCGTCTGTCATCTCCTTAGTTCCGACTCCATATACAGTCACACCATTGTTCTTGCATATCGAAGCTGCATCATCCAGCGTAGCCACCGGATTTCCCTGAATATCGTTATCAGTTGAAAATATCATTATTTTTGTTCTGGTTTTATCCTTGTCGGAAAAGTCACATGCTGCTGCCGCAAGGCCGTCACCTATAAGTGAACTTCCCCTCTGCTCATTTCCAACCAGTGTTCCCGAAGTTATATAACCTTCGTAATACAGCCAGTCATACATACTACTCAGATCAGTGCTGTACAGATCCGAATCGTCCTCTGAATTTCTGACCTTCAAGCTTTTATCGATCATATCGAGCTGCTCTTTTATGAACTCATAGTCATCCGTGAGCGGTGACAATAACACCGGACTTGTGTTAAATATGACTATTCCAAATCTTTCTCCATGCAATTCATCCACGGTTTTCTTGAGTTCCTCCAGAAGATTTTCATTCAGATAATCAACTGAGGTCGATATATCTATGCACAACATGATATCTCTGCAATAACGCTCATCCTGAACACGCTCTTTGCTGTACGGTCTGGCCATCATCACAAATGCGGACACGACAGCAACAATACTCAATATCAGCAAAGCCGCCATGCAGGATCTGTACACCGTCATCTTTCTCTTGAAATAATCTTCATCTCTGCTGTATAAAGGTCCTGCAATCTTCTTGCCGCCCTCATATGTATTTCCTTTTTTCTTGTTCCGTATAAACAGGCTGATGACCATGCCCAGTGCCACCACAGCTCCGAGCCAGATCACCCACATGTATTTTATATCCATCTCTCTATCGCACTCCTTGTTCTGGCCAACGAGTTCCTGACATCACCTTCTGATCTGCGTGCAAATTCCGGCGCATAATATTCTGCCACCAGAGAATACAGATCAGGAATACCCAAAGTTCCTATATCCCGGAGTGTATAGTTCTGAACCTTTATGTCCGTCATCTCATGCACAAACTTCCTTATACACATGCTCATCTTCTGGTAGGCATGACGAATATCCAGTCTGCCATTTTCAAAATCCATGCCTATGACATCAAGCTCAGCTATATACTTCCTTCTTATCCTGTCCTTGTCCTCCGGTCTCAATTCTCTCACAACAGGCTTTTGAGGCCTGTTGGAAAACCTTTTCCGGATAAACACGATGATCCAATATATCAGAGCTGCAAGCACTACTGCTCCAGCAGCCACAATCGGCCATATCGCGTATGAAAATGGTTCCTGAAGGCTTACTGAACTCTCCATATTTACTCTCCTTTATCCATCTGATTATCTGTAGACAGCCGAGCTCTCCTGCCTGTGCCTGCCTAACAGTTCAGCTATCTTTTCATCCATGTCCTCTGTCGAATCAATGATCTGATATGTCATTCCAACGGACTTCATCTTCTCCGCGCATTCCTCTGCAACCTTCTGTCTGCGTATTTTTTCATTGCGGGCAATCTTTTTATCCTCCGAAATAAAATCCGGCAGATAATGTCTTGCCGCCATGTCATAGACACGTTTTCCCTTTATGTCGACATCATCCACACATATCAGAAGTATGTCATTCGTTGCCTTCAGCTGTTTTAAAAGCCTGCCAGAAAGTCTGTTCATGCCATCCATATCTGTAACTATCAACATGATCATCTTCCTTCTGATATTCTTTGATATGAACTCGAGTGCCGCACTTAGATCTGAATCATTGTCCATGGATGTATCTCTGTCATATGCTGCCATAATATTTTCCACATTGAAGAGCCCTGTCTTAAATGGGAAATGCCGAATGGATGATTTGTCTGAATACGTTGCGCTTATATAATCTCCATTTGCACTCACCATACATGCCAAAGTTCCTGCCGCCATGAGCGCCACGTTTTTCTTTTCCTGCGTCTCGTTCGCGTTTGCAAGCATTCTCCTGTTAGTGTCGAGTACCAGCATAATATTATGTTTTTTCTCCGCTATATACTGTCTAACAAGGACCTTCTGGCTGCGCGCAGTCGCATTCCAATCCACATCCTTTATATCGTCCCCGGCAACATACTCTCTGAGTTCGTCAAAGTTCATGCTTCTTCCCTTATATATGGAATTGTATGAACCGTCAATTATCCTTGATGTCGCCCTTGTCGTGTAGATCGTCTTCATGCCTTTCATATTGCCCTGTATGAGAGGGACATATGTCATCTTCATATATTTTTACCTGCTCTCTCTGAAGAAATTCCATTCTCCATCTGCGGTCAGCACCGTAGGCTATGGAGTCTTTACAGCACCTACGATCGCATCTATTATCTGTTCTACCTTTATGTCATCTGCCACAGCGGCAAATGTCAGCATGATCCTGTGTCTGAGAACCGAATATCTAAGTGCCTTTACATCGTCAGGCACGCAGTATCTTCTGCCATTTATGAGTGCAACCGCCTTTGCAGTCTCCATAAATGCTATTGCCGCTCTTGTACTTGCTCCCATGGCAACATACTGGGCAAGCTTTGGATCCATAAATTTATCAGTATTTCTCGATGCCTGAACAATATCGACTATGTATTTCTTTATAGCCGGATCTATATATACTCTCCTGCACAGCTTCTGAAGATACAGCACATCCTCCATGGATGCCACCGCGCTGATATTTGTAAATACATCTGACTCCACTCTGTTTAATATCTCAATCTCATCTGCCGGATTTGGATATGTGAGTGTCTCCTTCAGAAGGAATCTGTCAAGCTGAGCCTCAGACAGCACGTATGTACCCTCGGATTCTATCGGATTCTGTGTCGCTATTACAACGAACACCTCCGGGAGCTTGTAGGTCTTGCCCCCTATACTTACCTCCCTTTCCTGCATCGCCTCAAGCATAGCGCTCTGAGTCTTTGCACTTGATCTATTGATCTCATCGAGAAGTACAAAATTGGAATATACTGGACCGATCTTATCCTCAAATGTATTTGTCGCCATATTGTACATCTGAGTTCCTATGATATCACTTGGTATAAGATCCGGTGTGCACTGTATCCTTGAAAAAGAACCATTCACCGCCTCAGTCATAACGCGGGCTGCAGTCGTCTTAGCAAGTCCCGGGACTGACTCCAGCAGAACATGCCCATTTGTCATCATTGCGACCAAAAGTGAATATCCCAGTCCTGGCTGTCCAACAACTTTGCTGTTATAATAACTGAAAAGCCTGTTTATTATCCCTACGGCTTTCTGTATCTCCTCGTTTGATATCTCCCTGTTTAATTCTGTGTTTTCCTGCATTTTTACTCACTTTCCTTTTACCTTTATACCACTGCGTTCAGCATATGTAACATTAACTGCCTTTTACAGAATATACCATATCACATATCAACTCAAATTAACAAATATAAAGCTATTTCATATTAATTTTCTCATAGAATTCCCTATATTATATAATTATAAGCAAAAAAAGTGACCAGGGATTACCTGGTCACCATAATGAGGGGAGAGAGGATTCAAATAAATGAAAACTCTACTCTCACATATTAACTTATACTCACTTATAAGTCAACACTTTTTTTATTTTATTACTTAAATACTTTATTATTCTGCGTCAGCCACCTTTGCGTCGGCACTTGCATAACTTTCCGGATTTTTCTGTTTGATAACCTTAAGTATAAATACAAACAGAACCATAAGTGCTATAAATATTGGCAGCATCACAAACCACTTAACATGCAGTCTGTATGTGAGCGGTCCGACTATAGCGTATGATATAAATGACAGCACTGCAGCCGTTATGGCATATGGAAGCTGTGTTGATACATGGTTTACATGGTTGCACTGTGCTCCGGCTGATGCCATTATCGTGGTATCTGATATAGGTGAGCAGTGATCTCCGCATACAGCTCCCGCCATACATGCTGAGATAGCTACTATCATAAGCTCGTTGTTCTTTCCCTCAAATACAGCACACACGATAGGAATGAGTATTCCAAATGTTCCCCATGATGTTCCTGTAGCGAATGCCATAAGGCAACCTACAATGAATATAACCGCCGGCAAAAGGCTGAACAGACTTCCTGACGCTGATTCCATAGCATTCTGCACGAAATCCTTTGCGCCCATCATATCTGTGGTTCCCTTAAGAGTCCATGCAAATGTCAGAATCAATATTGCAGGAACCATAGCCTTGAAGCCCTCTGGTATCGCCTCCATGCATTTACTGAAGTCAAGTACACCTCTTATCACATATAATAAGATAGTGATCAGCAGACCAAACAAACTTCCTATTGCTAGTCCAACTGAAGCATCACTGTTCGAAAATGCCTCGACAAATCCTGTTCCACTGAAAAATCCACCTGTGTAGATCATTCCTATAACACAGCATACAACAAGACAGATGATCGGTATTATAAGGTCTATAACCTTTCCATTACTGTTGACAACGTCTGTCTCCTCAGCTGTGACAGTTTTCTTCCCATCTCCAAGTGAGAGAAGATCACCCTTCAGCGCATTCAGTTCGTGCTTTTCCATAGGGCCAAACTCTACCTTCATAACTATCATGGCGAGCATCATAGCCAAAGTTAGGAATGAGTAATAGTTATATGGTATAGCCTTTATAAACAGGCCAAATCCATCCTCACCTTTTACAAATCCACTGACAGCCGCAGCCCAGGATGACACCGGTGCAATAATACATATAGGTGCTGCTGTGGCATCTATAATATACGCAAACTTCGCTCTCGATATCCTGTGTTTGTCAGTCACTGGCTTCATGACACTACCAACCGTGAGACAATTGAAATAATCATCAATAAATATAAGTACACCTAACAGTACTGTACAGAGCTGCGCGCCCTGTCTGGTCTTGATATGAGTCGCTGCCCAGTCTCCAAATGCCTTTGAACCTCCAGCCTTGTTCATAAGGGCAACTATCGTTCCCAGGATGACAAGGAATATAAGTATACCCACATTGTAGGAATCTGAAAGCTGAGCTATAAGTCCATCCTGCAATACGTTTGATATACTACCTGTAAAACTAAAACCTGATGCAAACACACCGCCTATTACAATTCCTATAAAAAGTGAACTGTAAACTTCTTTTGTTATAAGAGCAAGTGTGATGGCCACAACCGATGGTACAAGCGCCCAGAACGTTGCATAGGTCGATGGTGATGGAATCTTATCCACATATATGGACACAATTCCAAGAACCGCGATAATCAAAATCACCACGGCGATAGCAATTAGATTTTTCTTGCTGCTCTTCATCTTGATCCTCCCTGATCTTTTTCTTTTTGTATAGTATTTGTATGTGATAATTCATTGTAAGATAATGTATTATCACGTCACATAATTAAAGTTATATCACATAAACCGGTTGTTTGAACAGTATTAATAACCGTTTTATTTTTTATTTTATTTTTTTTATTCATGCAATCACCTTACAATATGCATTTTCAATCAAAAACAGTCAAAATTTATTATAAATATGTAAATATGGTGGAAAACAGTCAAATGCTATTGCACTAAAAACATTTTTGTCATATTATCAGCTTGTAAGCAGGAGATGAACGAGACATACATACTATAACAATTGCTTACGACCACTATTTTATAACATTGACAATTTACTATTTTTTGTTATTTACTCCCTTTTTGTAGTCAGCAATGACTACACCCCAATCCCTTAATTGGTACAGCCGCTCGGCGGCTGTACCCCTCCCTTAGGATTTCGATAATGGTTCAGGGAATTAAAAGCGGGTAGAAGCTAGTTTATGAGACATACTTTCCCATATCAGCTCACAAAAAACTTATATATAAAAGAAGCAGAATCATGATAGCCTAAAAATGATTCTGCTTCTTTTATTTTCTCTTTTATTTTCTCTTTTATTATTTCTTTTTCTATTTTCCTTATTCTTATATTGTTCATTTATTTCTTTCTTGTTTTGTCTATGTGCGCGCAACCAAAATGTGCGCAACTCACGCTTGTTGTCTTACCTTTTGATTTTTTTAGATTGTTTGTGCATATGCATTAGTTTATAATCATTTATTCGCGTGTATTTGAGTAATATATGATCAAAAACAGTCATAATCGCCGACTTATATGGTATTATGGCTTGAAAGCTTGCAAAGCTATTGCAATATTATTCCATTTGTCATATTATCAGTTTGTAAGCAAGAGATGAATGAGTAATACAGATTACAGCAGTTGCTTACAACTACAATTTTATAACATTGACAATTTACTATTTTTTGTTATTTACTCCCTTTTGTAGTCAGCAATGACTACACCCCCAATCCCTTAATTGGCGCAGTCGCCAAACGGCTGCGCTCCTCCCTATGGATTGCATGAACAGAGGGTAATTGCTAGTTTATGAGACATATTTTCCCATACCAGCTCACAAAAAACTTATATAAAAGAAACAGGATTATGATCGCCTAGTCATAATCCTGTTTCTTTTATTACATTTTTTTCTTGTCTTGATCAACATTATTTTTGAGGGTATTTTTTATTATTACTCCAATATTTTATACGTTTTTACAAATTTTACTTTACTTCTCTTCTATAAAACCTTTAAAATTCTTTTCAACCAGTTTTCTGGACACCATCACCTGGTGATCACATCCAGTACATCTAAGTCTGAAGTCCATTCCAACCCGGAGTATCTCCCAGGCGTTAGTTCCACATGGATGAGCTTTTTTCATCTTTATAACCTGACCTACATTGAATACCATATAAACAATATCCTCCTCTGTTATTCCAATATAATTTACAATACACTTTTATAAAATAAAAAGCTGAAACCTTTAACAGTTTCAGCTTTCATCTTGATCTCTTTGTTTAGTGCCCAAAGCTGGAATCGAACCAGCGACACGAGGATTTTCAGTCCTCTGCTCTACCAACTGAGCTA
>OLYB01000060.1_pt1 | contig 107617 bp, 94 predicted proteins | sample 1674481 | NCBI WGS metagenome assembly OLYB01 (sample SAMEA103958167, study PRJEB25191) | human gut metagenome
AAGATCTATGCATCTTAATTTTCAAAAAGTGTGCAACTTCTTATTGCAATTTAGAATAATGGAAAAATCTGGATTTTTCATCTGCGTAAGAATGTACTGTTTCATAACGGAACGAAATTTAATGCGGATTCGGTGATTGCTAATTTTGACCGAATGAAAAAAGGTGTTAAGCGTTCAACTTTTTATGGCTTGAATATAGATGCATTTTATCCCTCACTGTTGAAATATGAAAAATTAGATGAGTATACTGTTAAACTGACCTTTAAAGAAGCGAATATTAACGAACTGTATAAGATGACAGATTTTGGCAGTCCGATTTATGCTCAGGAATGCTTCGCGGAAGATGGTAATTTTAAAACCTTCGCAATAGGCACCGGGCCATATAGAATAATAGAAAACAAACTGAACAGTCATGTTAAAATAGAGCGTTATGATAATTATTGGGGTGAAAAAGGCAAAATAAAAACATTTATTGTGCGTAAAATACCTAATACGGATACACGTTATGCTGCGTTAAAATCCGGCGAAATTGATGGTGTTACCGATTTGAATGCTATACCGCCTTTTTTAGCGGAAGAACTGAAAAAGGATAACAATTTTGTCGTTTATAAAAATAAATCAACCATGGTACGCTATCTGGCATTAAACGGTAAAAAATTTCCGTTTAATGATGTCAGGATGAGGCAGGCTGTGAGCTTGGCAATTGACAGACAGGATTTAGTTAATGCTCTATATATGGGCTATGCAATACCGACTGTTAACATTCTGAATTATTGTAGTCCGGGATATAAAGAGTTCCCAGTAAAATATGATCTGCAAGAAGCAAAACGACTTGCACATGAGGTGTTGGGAGATAAGCGTGTAGAGATTGTTTACGGAATTAACGGTGCGGAGCCTTTGCAAAAAGGTGAAGCAGAAATTATTGCTTATTGGCTGAAAGATATTGGCTTAGATGTTAAAATAAGAGTATTGGAGTATGCAACCTTATTAAAAATGATACGGAAAGGAGAGTGCAATATAGTTCGTCTGCAAAAGGGTTTGGCAAACGGAGATCCGTATACTGCCTTGTATCCCTTTGTAATGCCTGACGGAGCGTTGAACAAGAATAATAGCGTTGCGTATGAAAATGATGAAATTGTTAGTTTGATGAACGAGGTCAAGCATACTACAGATGAGCAGAAACGACGGGAGATATTCAATAGAATACAAGAAATTGCTGTTGAAGAGCAGCCTGTTGTTCCTTTGTTTAACGATATGGCGATAGCTGCGACCTGCAGTCGTATAAAAAATTACGGTGCCATCAATAAAATTGAACTTGTAACAGATGATGAGTAAAATTTGTAATGATATATTATGAAGAGAGGAAAACTCTATGAACCAATATTATCAGGATAACATGCTTTTTGGCATGAACCCTTCCAGCTATCTGCATCGCTATGCCGTCAACGGCAAGGTGTCGGGAAATCTTGCCTGCATCAGCGAAATCAAAAATGCTGCGGTTGTTTTGTATAGTCCGCGTGGCTGCGGCTTTCATTATCGCTGTCATGTGCGCAGCGGTCAAAGCCCGGTTTATGAGCTGGAATGTGCGGATTTGCGCAACAATGATGTAATTTTCGGTGGTGAGAAAAAGCTGACTGCTTTACTGCAAAAGGTGGAACGCGAGCAAAAGCCTGAGATTATTTTTCTGCTACCTTCAGTGGTGTCGGATATTATCAATGATGATTTGGCGGGTTTGGTCTGCAGCCTGCAGCCGCAGTTTAAAGCGAAGCTCGTGCCGATTACGTCACAGGTTTTTTCGCATATGGACAAGAGCAACGGCCGCAAGGTTTTGCGTGAAAAGGCCTGCCAAAAGCAGAAGCAAAAGTTTTCTTCCAGTGCGGTCTATCCGGGCTGCGGTTATGTAGAGGTGATGGACACTTTAGTGGAGCAGGTGATGGAGCCTCAAGATGTACAGCCGCAAAGCGTAAATATCGAAACCTTTGCCTGGGGTTATAATGGTGAGGATAAGCTACAGGGCATGAGCGAAATGTTGCAGAAAATGGGCATTACCGTCAATGCCTATCTGCCTGCTGCAGATTTGCAGACGATTAAAAAGGCTCCGCGGGCGGCGTTGAATATAGTACGTCGCAAAAAATGGGCGCTGGCGATGGAGCAGCGCTTTGGCACGCCGTTTCTGCATATTGCCGATATGCAGGAGTGGCATGGCATTGAAGGTATCGGTGATTTATACAGGCAGATTGGCAAAATGCTTGGCTGTGAGGATGCTGTTGAACGCGTGCTGCAGGCAGAATATGAACGGGTTGCCGCCCGTTATCAGGAGCTGCGTGCAAAATTTGCTAAGCACAAATTCTGCTTGATTGCGCATGGTATTGCGTATTTGCCGGATGCTCTGCGTGTTTATCAGCAGGATTATGGTTTGCCGATTAAAAAAATCTGCATTATCATGAATCCTTCCTACCAGGCGGAAACAGGCTTGGATGATGCAATGATGCAGAGGTTTAAGGATAGGATAGAGCTTGCCAAAGCGGAATACGGTTGCGAGGCAGAAGTTTTGCTGGAGCCTGCGGAGGAGGCTTTGCGTGAGGCGGCACAGAGCTGTGATTTTGTTATCTGCAACGGTCATCCGCGATATGCTTCTTTGGATGTGCCGGTGCTCTATAATTTGTTTGACCGCTCGGTGTGGAATTATCAGGGTTTTGTGGATATTATGGAAGAGGTTTGGCAGATGCTGCAGCGACCGCAGCGAACAGGCAGCAGTCTTTTGCTGAGCAAGCTAGCCTATGACCCGGTATTTTATCCGATGCGCGAGGCTGATAAAGACAGTAAAGCATCACGCGAACTGTATAGCAGAGTATGGAGGCAGAGAAAATAATGAAACCATTAAGTAGCTGTGCGTTGTTTGGTGCTGTGCGTGCTCTTGGAGGTATTAAGGATGCCTTAATTCTGCAACATTCCGTTGTCGGTTGTCAGTGGGGCAGCTTGGCATTCAGATATGCAGGCAAGCCTTATGATGTGCGTCAGGCCTCTGATGTTATATATGATGAAGATGTTGTTAATGGCGGCGAAAAGGTTTTGCGCAAGGCATTGCAGGAGGCGGAGCGTGTTTTTGCGCATTGCGGTGCGGTATTTGTAGTCAGCGGCTGCGTGCCGAATATGATCGGCGATGATGTGGACGGTATTTTGGCTACTACCGAAGGTTCGCAAAAATTGCTGCATGTAAAAGCGCCCGGATACGCAGGGAACATTGACAGCGGTGTAGAAGCAGCTTATTTAGCTTTACTGCCATTGCTGCAAAATGCGGAAACGCAAGCTGCAAGCGGAATAAATATTCTTGGCATAATGAACGATGATCCCTATGCGGATAATGATTTGGCCGAGCTAAAGAAATTTTTAGGTTCGAAGGTTAGAATTAACTGCGCACTGCAGGATTGCAGCTTGCGTGATATTGCAGCGATGCCGCAGGCAGAGCTGAATATCTGCTTTGGTTACGGCGAGCCGTTGGCGAAAAAGATGCAGGAACAATTTGGCGTGCCGTATATTAAATGTGCTTATCCTTATGGCGTGGCAGGAATGCAGAAGTTTTTACGTCAGTTAGGCGAAGTGTTGAAAATTGATTTTACCGATGAGCTGGCAGAATTGGAAGCTGCGGCTAAAAAACTTGTTTATCGCAGTGCGGATTATCTGGTGAATTTGTATCAGCTGCCGGTGGCTTTGGCTGCGGATAAGGCACATTTAGATGGCTTGCAGAGCTTTTTTGCCGAAGAGCTCGGGATGCGCGTTGTTATAGCGGAAAATACTGCAGAGTTTAGCCTAGATAACATGGCGGAGGCAGTAGCAAAACAAAATCCGGTATTGCTTGGTGGTTCTTCGTTCTTAAAGAATTTGGCTGATGCGCATCAGGTGCCGCTAGTACGCTGTGCTTATCCTGCCTTTGACCAGCTGTGCTTTACCGATAATACGCTGGTCGGGGCGCGTGGTGCCGCTTTGCTTGTTGAGCAGATTGTTAACAGCACTTTACAGCAGCAGTATAAACCCGAAGGCCGATATGCCGGCTTACGTGAAAGTATTTGTGAGGTTAATCATGAGTGAGCTTGAAACACATCCCTGTTTTACAGCTAAATGCAGCGATTATGCCCGTATTCATCTGCCTGTGGCGCCTAAATGCAATATGCAGTGCAATTATTGTCTGCGCAAATACAGCTGTGTGAATGAAAGCCGTCCGGGAGTGGTGGCGAGGGTTATGGTGCCGGAGGATGCTGTTGAGTGGTATCTGCAGATGAAGGCTAAGGTGCCGAAACTGACGGTAGCAGGTATTGCCGGTCCCGGCGATGCACTGGCCAACTGGCCTGCGGTCAGCAGAACGCTGAGCATGATTCGTGAGCTTGATAAGGATGTTTTCTTCTGCCTGTCGACTAACGGCCTGTATCTGCCGAAGTATGCCAAGGAGATTGCAGCCTTGGGCGTTGATTATGTTACGGTGACGGTGAATGCGATTACAAGCAACACCGGAGCGCATATTTACAGCTTTATCAACGATGACGGCAAAAAATATGTCGGTGAAGAGGCTGCAGCGCTGCTTTTAGAAAGACAGATAGAAGGCCTGCAGCTGCTTGGTGAATACGGCGTGAAGGTGAAGATAAATACGGTGGCTATCCCCGGCGTGAATATACAGGAAATCCCGGCGATTGCCAGACGTATGGCGTTGTTGGGAGCGAAGCTGCAGAATATTTTACCGATGCTGCCGGTGGATGGAACTGCCTTTGCGCATCTTGCGGAGCCTGCGGCCGAAGAAATTGCCCAGCTGCGTCAGGTTTGCAAACAGTGGATGCCGCAGATGCAGCATTGCAACCGCTGTCGGGCAGACGCCGTGGGCGCGTTGGCTAATCCCTGCATTTTAGAAGAAAGCTGAAATTGAAAATCCGTGTAATCAGAAGCCTGACTTTGGTTTGCACGGATTTTTTGCTTTAATATGATATTTGATTTGACGGCATTTCCTGCGCTTGCTACAATTAAACTTGTAATATCTCATCTGTAAGGGAGAAGCTAATGGATTGTACTGCGATTATTTTGACAATCGGGATTATTTTTGCAGCGTCGTTTTTTTCTACTGTTTCCGGCTTTGGCTTTGCTTTAGTGGCTATGCCTGTGCTTACTTTGGTGATGTCGGTCAAAGCGGCGGTTATTTTTGTACTGCTGTTGAATTTGGTTCTGCGGGCGATTACTATGTACAGGGTGCGTGAAGGCTATGATAAAGCAACGGTTATCCTGACGACCTTGGGAAGTGTTGTTGGCATGGTTCCCGGAAGCTGGGTGCTGAAGGTGCTGCCTGCGGCACAGCTGGAGGTGTTTTTGGGAGCGGTGCTTTTGCTCGCCACAGTTTTGCTTAGCTTGCAGTTTACGCTGCCGATAAAAAATAAAACCTACGGACGTTTTGCTGCAGGAATTTTGAGCGGCTTTTTCGGCGCATCTACCAGCGTCAGCGGACCGCCGCTGGTTTTATATTTTCTTAACGAAAAGCTGCCGAAGGATGTTATGCGGGCTAACATGATCTGGTTCTTTGGCTTAAGCGGCTTTTTGACGGTGTTGGTAAATTATTTTTACGGCAATGTCAGCGGCACCGTTGATTGGAGTTTGCTGCTGTACACTATACCGATGATATTTTTAGCTATCTGGTTGGGAGAAAAATTTTTCTATCGCCTCAATCAGCATTTGTTCCGCAAGCTGGCGTTGGCGGTGGTGCTTGTAGGAGCGCTGATGCTGCTGTGGAGCGGTTGGCAGAATTTATAAGTAAGCTTAAAAATAATGTTGTTTTATAAATCAGCAGTAAAACTTTCTGTTACAGCTTTGAAGACAGTGTTATTACTGTAACCTAGTTTACAATAATAGTGCGATAAGATAAAAAATAAATAAAATTAAGCTTTTTTCTTGACGTTTGCGGAGCAGGAGGAGTAAAATAACCTCAATCGCTGATTGCGGCGATGAATTTTGAAGCATAAGGAAATGCTGAATTTGTTGCAGGTGAAAATAATGGAATCTAAAATGATGAACACTGCAATTGAATATGGTTTTTATTACGCACCGGTATTTAACTATTATTTTAGCACCGGTTATTTTGCATGGGAAAAATCATATAGCAGTAATCATCGTATTGGAGACTATAAATAGTATTTGCGGGCGCAGTGCTTGCAATTAAGATTTAGCTTTTACAGCAGGCTCTTTTACGGGAGCCTGCTTTTTTTGTAGCATGGTAGCTTATAGCAGTATGGTAAATTAAATGACAAGGGTGTCAGAACGAAGGGGAGACAATTTATGGTAATAGTATTCAAGCCGGGAGCACCGGAGGAAAATAAAGCGAAGATGCGTAGCAATTTGGAAAGCAAGGGCTTCCAAATTAACGAAATCAACGGTGTCAACATGACCATCTTCGGTATCATCGGTGATACCAGCACACTTGATATCAATATGCTGCGTATTGATGATGCGGTAGACAAGGTAATGCGTGTGCAGGAACCATTCAAGCGAGCCAACCGCATGTTCCATCCGCAGGATTCCGTGATTAATGTCGGCGGTGTTGAAATCGGCAGACGTAAAATTCAGGTTATCGCAGGTCCGTGCTCCGTAGAAACTCAGGAGCAGGTTACGGACATTGCCAAGTCCATAAAGCTTGGCGGCGCATCAATGCTTCGCGGCGGCGCCTTCAAGCCCCGCACCTCGCCGTATTCCTTCCAAGGCTTGAAGGAGGTTGGCCTGGAATATTTAAAGGGTGCCAAAAAGGAAACAGGCCTGCCGATTGTAACAGAAATCATGTCACCGTATATGATTGAGCGCTTTGTAGAAGATGTAGATTTGATTCAGGTTGGCGCTAGCAACATGCAGAACTTTGAACTGCTGAAGGAATTGGGTAAAACCAATAAGCCGATTTTGTTAAAGCGTGGTCTGGCAGCAACGATTGAGGAATGGCTGATGGCAGCGGAATATATCATGAGCGAGGGCAACGAAAACGTTATCCTTTGCGAACGCGGTATTCGCACCTTCGAAACATATACGCGCAATACATTGGATGTAAGCGCAATTCCCGCTGTGAAAAAGCTCAGCCATCTGCCGGTAGTAGTTGATCCGAGTCATGCAGCAGGCTTGTGGTGGATGGTAGAGCCTTTGGCAAAGGCTGCTGTAGCAGTCGGTGCCGACGGACTTTTGATTGAAGTCCACAACAATCCGGAAGCAGCGCTTTGTGATGGCGCACAGTCCTTAAGACCTGAACGCTTTGCCAGACTGATGGGTGAGCTGAAGGGTATTGCCAGAATTGTCGGCAGAGATATGTAAGTCAAGGCATTATCCCTTAGCAATATGAAAAAGCGTAAGGGTTTGTAATAACTCCTGATCTGGGAGTAGTATTGTAGCATAGCAGATTAGATTAAAGGAGAGATTTTATCATGATTATCGTATTCAAACAAAATGCAACTGTTGAGGAAAAAACTAAGCTGAAAAACCAATTAGAAAGCAAGGGCTTTCAGATTCATGCCAGTGATGGCGTAAATGCTTCACTTTTTGGTGTAGTTGGTGATACCAGCGCTTTGGATATCAACCTTTTGCGTGTTGTCGAGGGTGTAGAAAAGGTAATGCGTGTGCAGGAGCCTTTCAAACGTGCCAACCGCATGTTCCATCCTGAGGACAGCATTATCGATGTTGCAGGCAGAAAGTTTGGCGGCAAAAAGCTGCAGGTTATCGCAGGTCCATGTTCCGTAGAAACTCAGGAGCAGGTTACGGAAATTGCCAAGGATGTTAAGGCTGCAGGTGCTACGCTGATGCGTGGCGGTGCCTTCAAGCCTCGCACCTCTCCGTACTCCTTCCAGGGCTTAAAGGAAAAAGGTCTGGATTTCCTGAAAAATGCCAGAGCAGCAACCGGTCTGCCGATTGTTACGGAAATCATGTCACCTTACATGGTGGAACGCTTTGTTGAAGATGTTGATCTGATTCAGGTCGGTGCCCGCAATATGCAGAATTTTGATCTGCTGAAGGAATTGGGCAAAACTAATAAGCCTATTCTGTTGAAGCGCGGTCTGGCAGCAACGATTGAGGAATGGCTGATGGCAGCGGAATACATTATGAGCGAGGGCAACGAAAACGTTATCCTTTGCGAACGCGGTATCCGTACCTTTGAAACCTACACCCGCAATACACTTGATGTAAGCGCTATTCCCGCGGTAAAAAGACTCAGTCATCTGCCGGTAGTAGTTGACCCGAGCCATGCAGCAGGCATGTGGTGGATGGTAGAACCTTTGGCTAAAGCAGCAGTTGCAGTCGGTGCAGACGGTTTGTTGATTGAAGTACATAACGATCCGGAAGCAGCATGGTGCGATGGCGCCCAATCCTTGAAGCCTGACCGCTTTGCTAAGCTGATGGGCGACCTCAGAGGCATTGCGAACATTGTCGGCAGAGAGTTATAATAGTAGTATGGCAGATTAGGAGTGATTTTTTTGGAAGCTGATTTTGGTGGCGAAAATAGAAGTACAAAGTGGCAGGAGCTCAGCTTTGCTATCGTTGGCCTGGGGCTGATTGGCGGCTCCTATGCCAAAGCATTGCGCAAGCTGGGCGTTAAGCAGATTATCGGTATAGAGCGTGATGCAGCAACACTGCAGGAGGCAGAGCAGCAGGGCTTGGTTGATATTGGCATGACTGAGCCTGATAACCGGCTTAAGGAGGCCAACGTAATCATCTGCGCTATTTATCCTGAAGCAATCGTGGGCTTTATAGCTGCAAACGTTGATTTCTTTAACGAAAACGTTTTGCTGACTGATGTTGCAGGCATCAAAAACGATATGATCAGCAGAGGTCAGGCTCTTTTAAAGGATGGCATGGAATTTATTTCCGGCCATCCGATGGCCGGACGTCAGGGCAGTGGCCTGGGCATGAGCGATGCGCATATCTTTCAGAATGCGAACTACATCATCGTGCCGGAAAAGCATAATAAGCAGGCTGCTGTCAGCTGGCTGGAGCAATTTGCTCTGGCCCTTGGCTGCAAGCATACGGTGCAGGTTACACCGGCGCAGCATGATGCAACTATTGCCTATACCAGTAATCTGCCGCATGTTACTGCGGTTGCGCTCATGGATAGCGCTTCCTTTGATGATAAGACCAAGTACTTCGTTGCCGGCAGCTTCCGAGATGGCACTCGTGTAGCGGATATCAATCCTGAATTATGGTGCAATTTATTCCTTGCCAACAGGGAAAAGGTTGCGGATGAAATAGACAAATATATGGAGCAGCTGGCGCTGTGGCGCGACGCTCTGCGCGGTGACAACGGCGAAAAGCTGAAGGAGCTGATGCGCAAGGCGGGAGCACGGAGAAGGGAGCTTTTTTAATGAAGAAAATTCATGTTGCATTAGGCGCTCATGCCTATGATATTGAAATAGCCGCCGGCCTGCTGCCGCAGGTCGGCTCTAAGGTTGCAGCGTTGCTGCCGAAGGCACGCAAGGCTGCAATTATCAGCGATACAAATGTTGCACCACTATATGCAGAAAAGCTACAGGCTAGCCTCGAGGAGGCTGGCCTTGTTGTGCATAAGGTGGTAATTGAAGCCGGTGAGCAGAGCAAGAATATGCAGGTGCTCAGCGATGTCCTGGAGCAGCTGGCTGCAGCCGGACTCACGCGCACCGACGTTGTGCTGACGCTTGGCGGCGGTGTTGTCGGTGATTTGGGTGGTTTTGCCGCTGCCAGCTTTATGCGTGGCATTGCCTTTGTGCAGATACCGACTTCACTGCTGGCGCAGATTGACAGCAGCGTAGGCGGTAAGGTTGCCGTAGATTTGAAGGCCGGAAAAAATCTTGCCGGTGCCTTTTATCAGCCGAAGGCTGTGTTTATTGATACAGATTTACTGGCAACGCTTTCTACACGTTTTCTGCATGATGGTCTGGCAGAAGCGATTAAATACGGCTGCATTAAAGACGCGGCGCTTTTTGAAAAAATTGCCGGCTATGCCGATGATGCGGAGCTTTTGGCAGATATCGACAGCGTGGTTGCTACCTGCTGTGCCATTAAAGCACGCATTGTAGAGCAGGATGAATTTGATACAGGCCTGCGTATGCTGCTGAATTTTGGTCATACCTTGGGACATGCGGTAGAGCAGCATTTCGGCTACAGCTGCTTTACGCACGGCGAGGGCGTAGCGATTGGCATGTATCAGCTGACTAAGCGCACCGAAGAGCTGGGAATGACAGCTAAAGGCAGCGCCGAGCGTATTAAGAGCGTGCTTGAAAAGTACGATTTGCCGTTGACTGCGGGCGTAGAAAAAGCGCAGCTGCTTGATACAATGGCAAGAGATAAGAAAAAGAACGGCAACAGCATTACCCTCATTATTTTGCAGCAGATAGGCGAGGGCGTACTGCAGAAAGTTGATTGGCAGGAAGTGCCAAAGTATTTGGGGTGAGGCTAAATGGAAAAGATAAAAATTTATCCTGCAAAATTGGCAGGAACGGTGCAGGTTCCGTCATCTAAAAGCATGGGACACAGAGAAATCATTTGTGCAGGTCTGGCAGGCGGCACCAGCATTGTCGATAATATCAGCATGTCCAAGGACATTGAAGCAACGATGCGCGTTCTGCGTGCTATGAACGTGAGCGTTGACGAAATTCCCAGCATGATAGAGGGACGTAAGGCTTTGCAGATTACGGGTACAGGTCATCCGATTGCGGCGGCAGATAATGTTGACTGCGGTGAATCCGGTTCGACCTTGCGCTTTTTCATTCCCTTGGGAGCAAATCTTGGCTGTCCGCTGACCTTTATCGGTCACGGCAAGCTGGTATCGCGTCCTTTGCAGGCGTATTACGATATTCTTGATAAGCAGTTTGTACAATATTTTAATGATAATGGCAATCTGCCGTTGACTGTCAACGGTCATCTGATGCCGGGTAAATTTGAGCTGCCGGGAGATGTCAGCAGTCAGTTTGTCAGCGGTCTGCTTTTTGCATTGCCGTTATTAAAGGGTGATTCCGAAATTATCATTACTTCGCCGCTGGAATCTGCTTCTTATGTAGATATGACGCTGAATTGCCTGGCGAAGTACGGTGTTAAAATAGAAAATGTAGATGGCGCACACCGTCATTATCTCGTACCTGGCAAGCAGCGTTTCAAAGCGCAGGACAGCAAGGTTGAGGGCGACTGGTCGCAGGCAGCCTTTTGGACTGTAGGCGGTGCTTTGGGCGCAGGCATTACGGCAAGCGGTGTTGACTTTGCTTCGCTGCAGGGTGATAAGGCTGTGGTAGAAATTATGCAGCGCATGGGTGCTGATATTGTAAAAAATGCTGACAGCGTAACTGTAAACAGTGGTGCAACGCAGGCAACGTTGATAGATGCCTCGAACTGTCCTGATATTATTCCTGTGCTTACCGTGCTGGCGGCAGTCAGCGAGGGAACAACGAAGATTATCAATGCAGGACGCTTGCGCATCAAGGAATGCGACAGACTGGCGGCTATGACGAGTGAATTAAATAAAATGGGTGCGGCAATTACGGAAGAACCGGAAGGTCTGACTATTATCGGCAAGCCTGAGGGCTTGCGCGGCGGCGTAGAGGTAGATGCCTGGAACGACCATCGTATTGCCATGAGCCTGGCAATTTCTGCACAATGCTGCGCAGAACCGATTACGTTAACCGGCGCAGGCAGCGTAAGCAAATCCTATCCTGACTTCTGGGAGGATTACAAGAGCGTAGGCGGAAAAATTGAGGTGCTGGCATGAGCGGAATTTTTGGCATGAATATAAAAATGGCGATATACGGCGAATCGCACGGCAAATCCATCGGCGTGGTGCTGGACGGCTTGCCGCCGGGACTGGCGCTTGATGAAGCAACGATTGCTGCCGAAATGGCGCGTCGTGCTCCCGGACAGAATGCGCTGAGCACGGCACGCAAGGAAAGCGATACGGTAGAAATCCAAAGCGGCTTTTTCAATGACTTTACGACAGGTACGCCGCTGTGTGCGCGTATCGTCAACAGCGACCAGCATTCCAAGGATTACAGCATTCTCGCCGATAAGATGCGTCCCGGTCATGCGGATTACGCAGGCCATGTGCGGTATCAGGGCTTTAATGATTATCGCGGCGGCGGCCATTTTTCCGGTCGCTTGACGGCGCCGCTGGTTTTTGCCGGCGCTGTGGCCAAGCAGGCGCTGGCGCAATATGGCATTGTTGTCGGTTCGCATATTCTGCAGATTAACGATATCAAAGAAGAACGCTTCAATCCAATGGGTGTAAGTGATAAAGTATTAGCAGAACTGCATGCGAAAAAGTTTGCTGTTATGAATGACGCTGTCGGCGAAAAAATGCAGGAGCGCATTTTGCAGGCTAAGAGTGAGCTTAACAGTGTGGGCGGCGTAATTGAAGCCATCGCACTGCATTTGCCTGCAGGTATCGGCGCGCCGTATTTTGATTCCGTGGAAAGTATGCTGAGCCATGCGTTGTTTTCCGTGCCTGCCGTTAAAGGCGTAGAGTTTGGCGACGGCTTTGGCTTTGCCGGGCTAACCGGTGCTGAAGCAAATGACGCTTTGCATTACGTTGACGGCAAAGTGCTGGCATTGACAAACCATAACGGCGGCGTTACCGGCGGCATTACCAACGGCATGCCTTTGGTAGTGCGCGTAGCCATTAAGCCGACACCGTCGATTGCACGCGAGCAGCAGACGGTGAGCCTTAAGGAGCAGGCTGATACAACACTTGCTATCGTAGGCAGACATGATCCTTGCATTGTGCAGCGTGCTGTGCCTGTTATCGAAGCGGTGGTAGCGTGGACGCTGTGGGATTTACTTTTAGAAGCGAAGAAATGGGAGAAATAAGATGCAGGAGCTTGATTTAGAAAAAATCCGCCAAGAAATAGACAAGGTTGACCAGCAGCTGGCGGACGTACTGGAAAGCCGTTTGCACCTGGTAATGCAGGTGGCCGCCTATAAAAAATCCAAAGGCCTGCCTGTTAAGGATAAAAACCGTGAAGCCAAGGTTATCGAAAAGGTTGCAGGCTTTTTGGAGAACAAGGATTATTCCGTGGCTGTGAAAAATATTATGCGCGGTATTATCGACCAGGCTTGCCTGCTGGAAGAAACTGCGTTGGCAGAAACGAGCAACAGAACCTTTGAGGTGGCTTGCTTCGGTCCTGCCGGTTCCTTTACGCATCAGGCGTTGGAGGAATATTTTCACGGACGTCAATATAATCGTCATCATTTCCAGACCTTCGAAGAAGTAATTTCCAGTATCAGCGATGGCACTATGGATTACGCCGTGCTGCCGATTGAAAATTCTTCGACAGGCGGTATTACCGAGGTATATGATTTGCTGCGTCAGTATGACTGCAGCATTGTAGGTGAGCAATGCGTAAAGATTGAGCAAAACCTGTTAGGCTGTGAGGGCGCGTCACTTGGCACGATAAAAACAGTGTATTCGCATCCGCAGGGCTTGAAGCAGTGCGCTGATTTCTTCCATGATTATCCGGATATAGAGAAAATTCCATATTTCAGTACCTCCAAGAGTGCGGAGGAGGTTGCCGAAAAGCAGGATGTAACCTTAGGCGCTATTGCCGGTAAGCAGGCAGCAGAGCTTTATAATTTAAAGATTATTGCGCCGGCGATTAACAGCAACAGCAATAATTATACCCGCTTTGTTATTATTGCCAAAAAACCGGAAATCGTAGCGAACGCGAATAAGATTACCTTGATCGTTGCCGTGAAGCACGAAACAGGCTCACTGTATAAAATGCTGGCCAGCTTCTATCATATGGGCCTGAATATGCTGAATCTGGAATCGCGTCCGATTGTCGGCAAAACGTGGGAATACTTTTTCTACATCGATGTCACCGGTAATCTGGCAGATCCGCTGGTTATCGATGTAATGGAAGAAATAAAATCTAAGAGCACCTATTGCAAGGTTCTTGGCAATTATCGTGCTTACGAGCGAAAGGAATAAACAGATGAAGCATTACGGACTTTTAGGCGGTAAGCTGGTACACAGCCTTTCACCGCAGATTCACGAGCTGTTTTTTAAATATACCGGTATCGAGGGCGATTATACGCTGTTGGAAACAACGCAGGAGGACTTGCCCAAGCGAATGGAAGAGCTGCGTGCCAACTATGCGGGCAGCAATGTTACCATTCCGCATAAATTGCACGTTATGCCTTTGTTGGACAGCATTACGCGTGAGGCTAAGGCTATCGGCGCTGTAAATACGATTAAGTTCGATGAAAACGGTGCTGAAGGCTATAACACTGATTACTTCGGCTTTGGCAGAATGCTGGAATACAATAATATTGATGTACGTGCTAAGCGTGTTGCGGTGCTGGGCACCGGTGGTGCAGCGCGTGCGGTTGTCAAATATATGGTTGATAAACGTGTCGGCAAGCTGTATCTTGTTACGCGGGATGTTGCGCATGTTGATAAGGATTTCCTTAAAATTGCGCCTAAGTGCAAGTTTATTGATTATGATGGCCTGGCAGCTTTGACCGGTGATGTGATTGTCAACTGTACGCCTGTGGGCATGTATCCCAAGGTTAACGCAGCACCTGTTACGCCTGAGGAAATCAGCAATTTTGATGCTGCTGTCGATTTGATTTATAACCCCAAGCAGACTATGTTCTTGAAGCAGGCTGCCGAGGCGAAGATGCAGACTGTCAATGGCTTGTTCATGCTTGTGGCGCAGGCTGTGGCTGCCCAGGAAATCTGGCAGGGCGAAAAATACGACAGCGAATTAATCGTCAAAATCATGCAGGATTTGGAGCAGAACATATGAAAAATATTGTGCTGATTGGTATGCCGGGCTGCGGCAAAAGCACCTTTGGCAAGCGCATGGCGAAGCGCTTGCAGCTGCCGTTTTATGATGCAGACTCTGTCCTCGAAGAGCGCGAGCAGCGCACGATAAAGGCTTTCTTTGCGGAAAGCGAAGATGCATTCCGCGCAGCGGAAACGCGCACGCTGGCGTATCTGGCGGAATGTGACGGAGCTGTTATCGCAACAGGCGGAGGTGCTGTGAAACGTGCCGAAAACATGGAGCTGCTGAAGCGCGGCGGTGTTGTGGTTTTTATCGACCGTAAGCCGGAAAACATCATCGGATGTATTGCCGGGGATGCGCGCCCGCTGCTTGCTGCCGATAAGCAGAAGCTTTATACTTTATATAACGAGCGTATTGCGCTGTACCGCCAATATGCGGACTATACGATTGATAATAACGGCGATTTCGGCAGAGTTCTGCATGAGCTGCTGAATATTGCCGCTAAGCTGGAGGGATAATGATGCGTAAAATTTTAGTTTTAAATGGTCCTAACATTAATATGCTGGGCATCCGTGAAAAAAATATCTATGGCCGTGATGATTATGACAGCCTGTGTGCTTACATCCGTTCGGCGGCTGACCGTCTTGGCGTAGAGGTGGAGCTGCTGCAGAGCAATTATGAGGGCGATATAGTTACCGCTATTCAGAATGCTTACGGTCATTTTGACGGCATTGTTATCAATCCGGCGGCATTTACGCATTACAGCGTAGCAATTCTGGACGCATTGAAGGCAGTAAATATTCCTGCAATTGAGGTGCATATCAGCAACATCCATCAGCGTGAGGAGTTCCGCCATCATTCTGTAACGGTGGCAGGCTGCGTCGGCCAGATTTGCGGCCTGGGCTTTGCGGGCTATGCCTTGGCAATGGAAGCTTTGAGTGTGTATGAAGCAAAATAGCATATAATAATTTTTGTAAACAGTCTTCGTAGCTTTGCTTTCGGAGGCTGTTTTGTTATAATGATTATAGAGTAATATTTGCTGACAGAAGCTGTTTTGACAATTAAATTTTCATAATAGTAAGATAACATTAAATTCGTTCTTGGAGGTGACATTATGGGTAAACGTGTAGTAATCGTCGGCGGGGTGGCCGCCGGTATGAAAACGGCGGCGCGCTTGCGCAGGCTGGATGCCGAAGTAGAGATTATCGTGCTGGAACGCGGACCGCAACTGAGTTATGGCGCATGTGGCTTTCCGTATTTTATCAGCGGCGAGGTTAAGAGCATGGACAGCTTTGACCATACACCGCAGGGAGCCTTGCGCGACAGTACTTATTTTGCGGCCGTGAAGGGCGTGGATGCCCGCTGCGGCTGTAATGTGCAAAAAATAGACAGAGTGCAAAAATGCGTGCATTATATGGAAAAGGGAGAGCTGAAACAGCTGTCTTATGACGTGCTGGTGTTGGCAACTGGCAGTACGCCGGTGAAGCTTCCCTTGCCTAATGCTGATGCCGCAGGCATTCACAGCTTCTGGTTCCCGTGGGATGTTGAAGCAGTAGATAAGGAAATTGCCGAAGGCGGCGTTAAGGATGTAGTTATCATCGGCGCAGGCTTTATTGGTCTGGAGCTGGCAGAAGCTTTTGTGCGCCGCGGTTTGCATACCAGCGTTCTGGAACAGCAGGACAGACTGCTGCCGCAGCTGCTTGATGAGGACATGGCAGCACTGCTGCTGCGTGATACGAAAAATCCTCTGCTCGATATTTATCTGGAGGAAAGAGCAGGTGCCTTTACCGTAGAAAACGGTAAAGTTAGCGGAGTGCAGACGGATAAACGCGTAATACCGGCACAGTTGGTTATCGTTGCCGTCGGCGTGCGTCCGAACGTGGAGCTGGCGCGTGAGGCCGGCCTTGTTATAGGTCCGAGCGGCTGTATTGCGGTTAACGAATACCTGCAGACAAGCGATGCTGCAATTTATGCCGGAGGTGACTGTGCGGAAAATACTCATCGTGTCAGCGGAGCCAAAGTGTTTGTGCCTATGGGTTCTACCGCCAACAAGCATGGCCGCGTAATTGCGGATAATATCTGCGGAGCGCGGAAGCAATATCCCGGTGTCCTGGGAACTGCCGCCTGTCGCTTCTTTGCGCAGGAAGCTGGGGCAACCGGTTTGAACGAGCGGACTGCGCGGCAGGCCGGTATTAATTTTGCAAGCGTAGTTGTACCAGGCTTCGATCGTTTGGGTTATATGCCGGGAGTAGGACGTATTGTGCTGAAGCTGTTGGCGGAAAAGAGCAGCGGACGCGTATTGGGTGCGCAGGCTGTCGGAGCGAGCGTAGCGAAGCGCATTGATACATTGGCGGCGGCAATTTCTTTAGGTGCAACGCTGGAGGATTTGTCCGGACTTGATTTGGCTTATGCTCCGCCGTTTAACACGCCGATTGAGAATATCGCAACTGCAGCCAATGTCCTGCAAAATAAACTTGACGGACAGCTGCGCAGCATTAATCCTGTAGACTTTGAAAAGAACCGCACGCAGGAGGATTATTTATTCGTTGATGTACGCACGCCGTCAGAGGTAGCAGCTAAGCGTATTGCCGGCATTCCGTCGAGAGTAAATCTGCCGCTTGATACCTTGCGGACAGCGGATATCAGCAAGATGGATAAAGAGCAGAAAATAGTTACAGCCTGCCAGATTGATTTACGTGGCTACGAAGCGGAGGTTATCCTGCGCGCCCGTGGCTTCCAGGATGTTTACAGCCTGGAGGGAGGCATGAGCGGTTGGCCGTATGCAACGGAAAGCGATAACGACAAAAAGTAAGCATTTCAATATTGTTATACAAGGAGGAGAAAAGCATGAGTGAATTTAGCGAAAAAATGGGCATGGCAGCAGGCAACAATTTTAAGAGCGGTTATAACTGCTGCGAAGCGATTGTGGAAACCTTCCGCAAGGAGGCAGGCGTGAATATTGATGATAATGCATTCCGTCTGTGTTCCGGATTTGGCGGTGGCATTGGACATGCGCGCGATTTGTGCGGTGCGATGGCAGGCTGCGTGATGGTCATCAGTACGTTGGCCGGCCGCAATCAGCCGAGCGAGAAGCCGTTGGCAGAAATTTATCCCTTAACGTTGGAATTCCATGAGCGCTTTGCCAAGGAATTCGGCTCCTGTGCTTGCGGTGATTTGATGCCTTACGAGTTTAATACACGTGAACATTTGAAAAATTGCCTGAAGCTGGTTAATAAGGTAGCGCAGCTGCTGGCTGTGTATCTGGAAGAAAAGGAATTGCTGAAGTAATATTGATAGGCTAAAAGGGACTGTCGCGTAAGTAAAGCTCACTTGCGATGACAGTCCCTTAGTTTTTCTTTCTATGTGTGAGAATACGTAAATACGCTAAAAGCAATAATAAAAAATTGCGGAGTGCATGTTGACGGAAAAATAATTGGCTATCAAAACAAATTAATTGAAGTTTTTGCCGTCAACATGCTATACTATTCTTAGATATAACGTAACGGAGGTGAGATGATGAAGTATCTTTCAGTAGCTGAAACAGCGGAAAAGTGGCAGATATCCGAGCGCAGTGTGCGTAATTATTGCGCACAGGGACGTGTGCAGGGAGCAGAGCTGCATGGCAGAGTATGGAGTATTCCGGAAACGGCAGTAAAACCGGAGCGTGTTAATAAGATTAAGCAGAGCGAGCGTAGCTTGTTAAATCTTCTGCAGGAAGAAAAAGCAAGCAGATATGCAGGCGGTATCTATCATAAAACGCAAATTGAGTTGACCTATAACTCTAATCATATGGAAGGCAGCAGACTGACACATGAGCAGACGCGTTATATTTTTGAAACGAATACGATTGGTGTGGAAAATGAAGTTTTGAACGTGGATGATGTTATTGAAACTGCTAATCACTTTCGCTGTATTGATTTGCTTATAGATAAGGCAAAGACTGCTTTATCCGAAAAGCTGATAAAGGAATTGCACTTTATTTTAAAAACCGGCACGAGTGATGCGCGTAAGGATTGGTTTGCTGTCGGTGATTATAAAAAGCTTCCGAACGAGGTTGGCGGCAGAGATACAGCTTTGCCGGAAGAGGTTCGCGAGCAGATGCGAGCACTTTTGGCAAAATATAATGCGAAAAAGAGTAAGACGTTTAAAGATATTTTGGATTTTCATGTGTGTTTTGAAAGGATTCATCCTTTTCAGGATGGCAATGGACGCGTTGGCAGGCTGATTATGTTTAAAGAGTGCCTAAAGTATCATATCGTTCCGTTTATTATAGAAGATAATCTGAAAATGTTTTACTATCGCGGCTTAAAGGAATGGGGCAAGGAAAGCGGTTATCTGATGGATACCTGCCTTGCTGCGCAGGATAGATATAAGGCATATCTTGATTATTTTAGGATTGAGTATTGAGCAGAAAGGAAATACCATATGCATAAAATATTATTCATCTGCCACGGCAGGATTTAGCGGGCATTATAAAAAGTCTCATATCGTCTTATAACCCACGTTTTTAAGCGTTTTTGGGTTTCAATTTCAAATTTACCCAAGATTTACTGAATGAAATCAAATCATTATGTGTTGTTAAGTAAAACCAATCAAAAAATTCACGCACAAAAAACACAAAGATGTGCGTAAAAATATTGACGTAAATTGCAATAACAAGTTGCACATTTTTCCTAATCAAATTGCATAAATTTCATACTATAGGGAGGAAGCACGATGATTATTTCCCCGTCATCTTTAGACACAAACCTAAGTCAGCTTCTTGACGAAGTAAACTCAGGGAAAACACAGCGATTTATAGGGACTTATGAAAACCTATAATCCGAAAAAGACCGTAATATCAACGCTTTCGAGGCTTATGGAGGAATATAGAGATTATGATTAAAATACTATTCATCTGCCACGGCAAATGATTTGTCAGGAGGTGCCAAGCCGCCAACAATGGGGCAAAATGCGGCAAGATTTTGTGTTGCGTTTGGCGATTACTACCAGTTATACTACTAACATAGGGGGCAGGTTGCAAAAGCTGTAACTTGACAAATCCCTGCTTCAGAGTGACGAACAGCAGCGACCGTTATGGTTAATACTTTTGTTAGGTGGCGCTATCATGAGGGAGAAAATAGAAATCAATGACATAACGATTAAGTAGGCAGCAGTCTACTTCAATATAGTTGACAAGCGTATGCGAAGAATAGCCGAGAACCATATAGGGGAGCTGGCCATTTTCGAAGGCAATCGATATCTGGTTATTCAGTGCAAGGCCGAGGAGTGTTTCCTGAACCAGATAAAAAGGTAGAATAGCGATATAAACTTAATGACCACACCTGGGCAAAAATCATGCTCAGATGTGGTCATTTTTATGGTTTTATAGACTCTTCTGTTTTGGCATCTATTGCTATCGTAAATTTACAATGTGGATAGTTACTGCATCCTAAAAAAGAGCCGAACTTACCATGTCGTTTTACTAATTTATGGCTGCAGTTTGGGCAATATCCGGAGACGATATAGGCTTGTTTAGATTTTCTTATTTCAGCATTACTATTTTCAATGCGAATATTTTGTGGAATATCAAAATCCTTTATAGACGCTATTCTAGTTCTTCCAGAACACAATAAACCAATATCTTTATTTGTAGAAATACAGTATTGGCAGCCCATGCAATCATCTATAAAATTAGCATATGCTCGTCCTTTCCATGTACGAATTTTGATAGGACAGTTATCAACATGTATTGCAAAACCTCTACTCATAAGAGTACGTTTATCAGCATTAGCATAAAATTGCTTTAGTTTGTTTTCTGCTGCAACATTATATTTCCATGCTTTTTCTTTACTATCTGATAGAAGAATATTTTTTAAATCTTTATATGTAATTGTTCTATCTATTGAGCTTAAATCAACTTCTATTGTTGAAATATTTGCTTTCTTAATTTTTGCAAGTTTGGCCTCATCAATTTTATGAGTCACATAGATTTCAAGATAAAAAATTTTCCCACAGGCATGAATAACAATATCAGGTATGATATTGCCGAACTTTTTTTCTAATTCAACTTTATCAATATTGATTTCCCGAGACTCATAATAGAGTTCATCTCGTTTTGGTGAATCAGGAAAAGAAACATAAACAGGAGGCACGGTTATTTTCTGCGCTTTGGAAATTATATCTTTTGCTGCTAAGTGCAGAGATGTTTCATATCCATACTCACAGTCATCTACAGAATGATGTGCGAAGTGATGTATCATTTTACTACCTTTTTTAGCAACTAATACTGCACCGCAAGATGGACACGTACAATTACATTTTAGGCCACTTTCAACTGATTCTATACTTATACCGATTCCATCTTTTATTGCATAAATTAAATTTAAATGTTTTTGCGACATTTTAGCACCTTCTACAAATTTTATCATCCACATTCTTACAAGTATTGAAACCGTTTATGAGTATAAGTTTACACCCTTTAATTTATATCTGCAACAACATCATATTTCTAGAGTATGCTTCTACATTTCTATTGCTATTATCTCGCTTTAGAGTGATATATGTAGTACCGAAAACGAAGGAGGTACAAACATATGAAAATCAGATTTAACGCAACAAAAGAAAATCGCAAACATTTAGCCGAAACAATTGCCGAAGCATCCGGAAGTGTACTCCGCTACCTGCAAGCACCGACTTTCGCTTATAAGGTGGGCGAGATTATTATTGACTGCGAAGGGACGATGGAGGTGCCCAAGGGATACGATGGCGAGAAGCTGGTCGACATTTTAACCGTGGTCGTCAAACATGGCTTTGAAGGAACGGTCATCGAGGAAAATTCATCACAGGAAGAGCTGCCGGAGGCAGAGGGTGCTAGCGCCAAGGAGAACGTAGAAAGCGAAAGCACGCAAAGCGTTGGGCTTACGGTGGAGCTGCCGCATGAGACAGTTGCAGTTGGCAATCTTATGAATTTGCTACAAGCCAAAGGCAAGCTGATTCAGAAAGCTCTTGGCTCTGACAATATCCACTTTGAAATAGACGATGATAAGATAGCCTTCCCGTGGTTTACGAGCATGCCTGACCGCGACCATGTCCAAGCCTGCACTGCTTTTATCGCTGCCATTTGCAAGCTGAGCAAGGAAACGAAACGCACAAGTGCTAAAGAAAAGGAAGTCACGAACGAGAAATACGCATTCCGGTGTTTTCTGCTTCGCTTGGGTATGATTGGCGATGAGTACAAAGCAATTCGCAAGATTCTGCTCCAAAACCTTGAAGGTTCTGCGGCTTTCAAGAACGGCTGCAAAAAGGAGGCTGTGCAAGATGAAATTTCCGAGTAATGCAATAATCGAACGACTTAAAAAAGAATATCCGGCGGGCTGCCGGGTGAAGCTGATGGAAATGGATGATATTCACGCTCCAGCGCCGGGAACACTTGGAACTGTGCAAGGCGTAGATGACGCAGGATCCATTATGGTGCATTGGGATAATGGCAGTGGGCTGAGCATTGTTTATGGAGTAGACCGTTGCAGAAAACTTCCACAGTGCCCTTTGTGCGGCGAATATTATGCAGCACAAAGGGCACTTTCAAGAGCTGATAACAAAACGCAAATATGCCCAACGTGCGGCATACGTCAGGCATTGCAGGCCGCAGGACTAAGTGATGCTGAGCAGCAGAAAATTATCGATTCAATTTATAAGAAATAAGCTCATCAAGTATACACAAAGTAGTGCAGATATAACTTGCTATTATGTGCCTTTAGAGTGATATATATACATGCCGAAGGGCAAACAAGAACATTTTAGGAGGCACAAACCATGAACACATACGAAATGAGAAACAAACTGAACCTGCAAAACTATAACACAGAGATAACCAGAAAAGAATTTGAAGAAAAATTCTACCCTACGAAAGAACGCATTATCTTCACCTTTCAAGGTTGGGACGGCAAGAGCTACGATGGCGAAAGTCGTACAGCAAGAATTTACCGCACCAACATTTCTGGATATGAGGAAGTCAGATTGGTAAAGGTGGGGAAGCACTTGCACATAGTTTGCGAAGATAGTGCAGTTTTAGAAAAAGCAACTGGTGAATACCACAAGACAGTAACCTGGTTGGTAGATGTTAAAAGAGCAAAATAAAAAAATAAGCATAAGTCCCTGCATTAATTAAGGTGCAGGGGCTTGTTCATATGAAGATTTTAGACAAGAAAGATATTTTTTTATGTGTAGAGCATCATTAATACCTTCATGAAAGATTTACATCTATGTAGAGAGTATGAACTATTAAGTCGTTATAATTTTGGGAGGATTAGGTATGCTGCGTGTTAGTGTTAATACCATTTACATGTCAGACAATTATCTCCGCCTGTCCACCCTAATTCATTAGATATTCCACCATTTTCTCCTTGACAAACCTCTTTTAATCGTTCATATGCATATTTAAATGTTCGTTCATCAAAATCTATCCCAATATAATTTCTGCCATATTTATGTGCAACTGCAGCTGTTGTTCCAGAACCTAAAAAACAATCTAATACCAAATCATTTTTATCAGTTGCAATTTGCATAATTCTATATAATAGTTTTTCTGGTTTTGGCGTATCAAAAATATCTTCGTCATAAATATTGAGTGTCAACAATTCTTGTTTTGCGTCCTTTGTGGTTCCCGCAAAATTAGCACTCCATAATGTTTCTGGCACAACTCCGATTTTTGCATCTGACAAAAATTTTTTTAATCGCGGAACATTGTTACCGTTAGCGCCAAACCATATATTGTTATTAGCTATCTCTTCTAACATTTTAGTTTCATTGTGAATCCAACATCTGCCTTTAGGAGGATTTGTAATTTTACCTGTTGGAGAAATAATTGGATAGAACTGAGAGTCAACCGCATGGCCAGCCTGTACAGATAAAGTAATCGACTGCCAAGGTCCTCTAGGATCATTATCTGGATTTTTATACCGTTTTAGCAAATCTGGAGTTGCGGGTAGAAGATTACGCTTTTTCTTAAATTTCTTTATATCTTTTGCATATACTAAAATATACTCATGATTGTTAGAAAATATTTTGCGATTTTCTCTTGTGTTTCTTTTTTGCCATACTATTGTTGTAACAAAATTCTCCCTGCCAAAAATAGAATCACAGCAAACTTTCAAATATGCCATTTCAGAATCATCTATGGAAATCCACAGACTTCCATCTGCTTTCAATAAATCTTTCATTTCAAGTATTGTGGCTTGGATAGTTTCTATCCATTCACTATGTTTTTTGTCGTCTTTATAAAATTTAAAATTATCACCTCTATTATATGGTGGATCTATATAGATTAAACTAACCGTTTGTTCATATGTTGCTTTTAAATCTTTTAGAACTGTTTGGTTATTTCCTAGAATTAAAAGATGCGGGTTAATCATTTTTTTGTTTAAAATATCATTTTTGGTTAATGTCACAATCTCACTTCCTACATATTATTAAACGTTCCGCCTCATAATTAATTTCATAGTTGTTATCTAGTTTATTAAATTTACTGTGCATAAATTGACCTGGGGATATTACTTCTACTTTTTCATAATATTTTCTCGCAATCTCTAATATTTCTTCAATAGATAACAATCTTGGTGTAGCTCCACTAGTTTTATCAAATGGCGAATAAGATAATACAACTGAAGCTTGTGCCTTTTTTGCGTATTTAAACAGGTTTTCAAATGCTTCTGGTGCTTTGCTTTTTATACAAAATGGTGATTGATGCCTATCATTTCTATAGATTGCTCTGCTTAGACCACCCTTACCATTTGGAAAAGTCGTAGAAATTGCGGGGGTATCATGCAAACACAAGGTTTCAAGAACATGATAATATCTACTATAGTGATATCTGGTATAAGGTGGATCTGCATATACTACTTCGACTTCACCGGGCGATAAATTTTTCAACACATTGGCATAATCATCACATATTACCTTAAAATCATGTTTGTTTTGGGGTATTTTTATATAATACTGTAACCAAGTATTGAATCTGTCAAAAACATCTAATTCTCTATCCGTTTTAATTTTCTTTATTAAATTTGTCTTTAATGAACCATCAGCATTTCTTATTTTTAAGGGTTGAGCAAACTGTTTTCCGACAGTGTTTACTACATCTGTAGTTGCACCCATCAAAGCAGCAAGAAGTTTACTTTTCAATGGTTCTTCTTGTCGAAAAGCATACGTAGCTATAGCATCTATATCTATTGCTTGTCTAAAGGAAAAATAAAGTCCACCATAATAGCGAGTTATAGCTGAATCTACCGAATTCACCTGCTCGCCTAATATATCTTTTACATTACTAAAGACTTTTCTTAATGCGCAAGATAAAACACCATCAGCATAATCATAATTTCCAAGATATGCATATAGTGACCCTTTTTCTATAATCTCATAAATAGTTTCTATATGTCCACAGGACAAATCTTCCATACCTTTACTCTCATATTCCAGAATAGGTTTAAACTTATCTAACTGTGTTTTTCGACTTATGGATTCCTTTATTTCTAACTCCAGTTTTTTAGAGTCAATTTCTTGAATTCCTCCAGTAAGTCTTGCTTTGCAATATACACTTGAATATTTTTGAATATCAACCGCTAAAATATCATATTGCTGTAATAAAAATTCAGAAACGACACCAGAACCACTAAATAAATCACATACTCTTCCGCCTGCATGATTTAATTCATCTATACATTTCTTTATTTCAGGTAACATTCTTATTTTGCTTCCTAAATAATGAACTGTTTTAATATTTCTTTTCACAAACTTACACCTTCCAAATTCCTAAACTTGGAGTATTTGGTTTTATGCTCGCTACATCTGTAATAAATCTTGCGATACCTGTCACGTTATGTGATTTTTTCCAAGCGTTAACTAAATGATTTACCTCTGCATATCTAGAATCACTTGGCATAACTAATTCATAAATAAAGGATCTAGTTGACGCCTCACTAAATATCACATATGGTCTTTCATCGCCAGTAGGATAAGGCAAACCACTAGCTGCAGCAATTTCAAATCTCCAATTATGACTTGCGACAGATACACTTGGCCTAGATTCAGTTTCTCCTAACTCACCCTCCGGATTTACACTTTTTAAAAGGATTCTGTATGTGCCTCCCGTTCCACCAGCGGTTGCACCAAAATAATTTTGAAATGAAGCCTTATCAAAATTAATTTGTTTCCATCTAGCACTGGCTCTTGGCACTTCTGCCACTAACACTCTATCCGTTGGCGAGATTGACCATACAGGATTTGTTGTGGGTGTAACGTCTACTGGTGCTATCGTAGGAATTGATGTCTCGATAATAGAAGTCGCTTTTTTGGGTTTTATTTTCTTTGTTCTTGGAATTGGAGGATTAATAGTTTTTTTCACAGAAGTAGCTTTAGGTTGTTTCTTATATAACTTGTTAAGAATGCTATTTGATTCTTTTGTTTCACATATTTTATTGCTAGTAGTTTCAGAAGTTACAAATGTTCTTCTCTTTTTTGTGGCACTTAAATTTACAGCATAATCAATAATAGGGTCATCAATATCAAAAAGAAAATTATTGCTTATTGAATAGTCCAACCAATTATACCAGTCTGATTTAACTTGAGCTATTTCACTGCTACTCAACATATTGTAGGAATACATCTCTATATTGTGAAAAAGCCCTCGCTCAGTCAAATTCCCAGATCCTATTATTGATAGACCTCCATTGCTTGTTTCAAACCAAGTAATTTTAGGGTGAAATAGATTTTTTCTTGGGTCATGCACATATCCATAGACAGTTAAATTCTTATACAATTTACAGTATTCCCTAAGTCTTGCTACTGCTTTAGGATCAGTAATAGAGTCTGTCCCGACTATTAACTCATATTTATTCGTCTTAATATACTTAACAAAATCTGTGTCACCTAAAAATAAATCAATTCCATTTTCTTCGGCAAACGCGTATGCTCCGGCACCATTTACACCAAGTTTACATGCATCTATTAACGCTTCACCTAACTTCATGCTACCAGAGTAAGTAGGATCTTGAATCATCAATCTCATTATGTTACCCCTTAAATTATACAAGTTGTGTTACTTATAGTCAACTTTATATTTTTTTGAAAAAATCTTCAAATGACACATCAAGTGCATTTAATATTTTTTCTAGGCTTTTAACAGATGGGTTTCTTTTGCCACTTTCAACGCCTGCAACATATGTTCTGTCTAAATCAGCATTAAATGCAAGCCTTTCTTGGCTAATTCCTTTTAATTTACGTAATTCTTTAATTCTATTACCTATTTTTTCTGTTATCATAATTAAAACCTCCCCAATATATTCTATCGCTGCGTTACTTATAAGTCTACGGATTATATGTAACAAGAGTCATAATCTTTATATACTTGTAAATCAAACTCCAACAAATGATTAGTGAATTAAGTAATGCGGTTCAAATAAAAAAATAGCATATGCTGATAAATTCATATGATTTAAATAATAACAAGACATGAGAAATATTTAGAAAATCGGTTCAATTAATCTATTGTTGGCATCGGGTTAATTTAGCCATCTAGTGCCGGGTTAAAATAGCCAAAATTGTAAGTGCAAATTGAACATTTTGGGGTTGGACCTATGATAATTTTGTGATTTATAGGGATGCGTCGCATCCCTTGTCTGGCACGAAGAATAATATTGGGGTTAGTCAAGGGTGATTCAGCACCTTGTAAAGCTTCCCTTGACTAAGAAGCAATATTATTCTACTCACCTTCGCTTAACGAGCCATACAATATGTTATAGATAGCTACCGTGGTTTTAATTTCAAGCCGTAGTATTGAAGTCTGAATAATTCACTCATCCGAATACTAACTTACAGATGAAAGGATGATGTATTGGTCATTTTAATCCGACCGAAATTGGCTATTTATTTCCGACCCTGAGTGGTTAAATTAACCCGACGCTAACACTATTGCCTTGTATAATTGTATATATGGTATATAAAATACCGACAAAACCTTAATATCAAATACTGTCAGTTGCCTTTTTCACTTCGCTGTAATAGCAATGGTTTTCCGAATATGGTATCAGTATTGAGATTACATAGATAGTTGGCATCTTCGATATTAAGTTTACGCAGGAGCATGGCCGCTTCATCAGCCATATAGCATTAGCGCAGTATTCATGCTTGATGTATAAGTACAGTTTTACTACATAATCATAAGTAATGGATGGAGTAGTTGCCACAAACTTGGCCCCTTTCTCGTCATGCGAAACACTTGTGGGCATATTAGGTTCAGGGGAGTTGATAAAAGCATCGGCTTCACTTCGTTCATAAAAATCTTCAAGAAATTTTTCTTGGTGATTTTTTTGTTTTCTTAGGTGTGCAACTTGTTATTGCAATTTACGCCATATTTCGCTATAATTTGCGTTGCAGCTTGTACTGCAGAAAAAATCAATAATGCCGAAAATAGCCGCAAAATAAGGCAATATACGGCAGAATTAGGAGTAGAACCCCTATGCACAAAATACTTTTCATCTGCCACGGCAATATTTGCCGTTCGCCTATGGCAGAGTTTTTATTAAAGGACATTGTAAAAAAGCGCGGTATTGCCGCTGATTTTGAAATTGCTTCGGCAGCGACGAGCAGAGAAGAAATCGGTAATCCTGTGCATTACGGCACGCGCAATAAGCTGGCACAGCTTGGCATCAGCGTCGCAGGCAAGCATGCAGTACAGGTAACAAAGCGTGACTACGAATATTATGATTTACTTCTGGTGATGGACAGCAATAATATTCGTAATTTGCGAAGAGTAATTGGTGAAGATACGCAGGATAAGGTACACCTGCTTTTGGATTATACCAATCGCAAGGGCGCAAGCATTGCTGATCCGTGGTATACCGGTGACTTTGAAGTGACCTATGATGATATCATGGAAGGCCTGGATGGCTTACTGAAGTATCTGAAATATTAAAACAAACAAATTTCCGTGCAAACCGTTAATAAGTTAACATAATTTACCATAAAAATAGATAGAATTAATCGAAAACGGTATTTTGCTTGTTTGTTTTAGATTGTGGTGCTACAATAAGTGTTACGGTAAAATAATATAGTTTCCAATGAAGAGAGGTTTTTAATCATGAAATTCGCAACACGTATGGAGCGTATGCAAGCTTCTGAAATCCGCGAGCTGTTAAAATTAACTGCTCAGCCTGATATTATTTCCTTTGCCGGCGGTCTGCCTGCACCGGAACTGTTCCCTGTAGAAGAAATTGCCAAGGTTTCTCATGACCTGGTACTGAAGGAAGGTCGTCAGCTGCTGCAATATGCAACTACCGAAGGCCGTCCGTCCCTGCGTGCAAAAATTGCTAAACGCATGGCTGATAAATACCACACCAATGTTGATCCTGATGACATTCTGATTACCACCGGTTCTCAACAATGCCTGGACTTTGCAGGCAAGCTGTTCCTGGATCCCGGCGACGTTGTTCTGTGCGAAAGCCCGTCCTACCTCGGCGCTCTGAACGCATTCAACGCTTACCAACCGAAATTTGTTGAGGTTCCGACCGATAACGGCGGTCTGATTCCGGAAGAACTGGACAAAATCCTGTCCACCACTCCGAACTGCAAATTTATCTATGTAATTCCTGACTTCCAAAACCCGACCGGTCGTACCTGGTCCATGGAACGCCGTCAAAAATTCATGGAAGTTGTTAACAAACACAACCTGCCGGTACTCGAAGATAATCCGTACGGCGAACTGCGCTATGAAGGCACTATCCTGCCGTCTTTGAAATCTATGGATACCAAAGGTCTGGTTATGTTCCTGGGCACCTTCTCCAAAATCTTCTGCCCGGGCCTGCGTCTTGGCTGGATTGCAGCTGAGCACAGCCTGCTGAGCGAGTTTGTTAAAATCAAACAAAGCGCTGACCTGCACACCTCTAACTTTGACCAAGGTGTTGCAGATGCTTACATGGAACAATATGATCTGGATGCACACGTTAAAGAAATCGTTGCTCTGTACAAACATCGTCGTGATCTGATTCTTGAATCCATGGAGAAATACTTCCCGGCTGGTACCGAATGGACTCATCCGGAAGGTGGTCTGTTCCTGTGGCTGACCTTCCCTGAAGGCGTAAGCGCACGCAAAGTATTTAACAAATGCATCGAGATGAAGGTTGCCGGCGTTATCGGTGATGCTTTCTATCCGAACCAGAAGACTGACCGCAGCATGCGTATCAACTACTCCAACATGCCGGATGACCGCATTGTTGAAGGTATCCAACGCATGGCTAAAGCAATCAAAGAGTGCATGTAATTCTTTGATGGCTTAAGCTGTCTTGTAAATTTTACAACTGATAAAAATTTAACCCCTGCAGAAAAATTTCTGCAGGGGTATTTTTATGTATGCGGTTTTAAGCTTTAGCAGCTTTTAAGGTTCTTTCGAACAGAATGTATAAAACTCCGGCAGCCTCGTCACTGAATTTAAAGATACTGTCGGTACCATCGGTGTGATGGAAGGTTACAATGTTGATGCCGTCAAAATCAGCACCGCTGAGAACGTTGAGCGGGATATGGAAGGCATTTTTCTTACCGATATAAACTAAACGTTGGCTAGTAAGGAAGAACATGCCAAGCTCTTCGATAATAGTCATTTCCTCGGTGAATTTGGGATGCTCGATTTTTTCGCCCTTGAAGGCAACGGTTTCATCAATGCGGAATTTGCGTGTCAGCTCATAGTAGTTGTCTTCGAGTTCTATCATTTTGTTTTGGCATAGACCGCAGTTGGTATAAGCGTGGCAGATTTCGCCGGGGTTGAGCTGGAAGGCATCCTGTTTGATATCGCCTAAAGGCATATGCTCTGCATTCCACAGGCTGCGGTATTTTTCCAGAGCGCTGACAATATTATTCTTTAATTCGTAAGGGATATCCAGAGTTGCGCAGTCGGCACGCAGGGCAGCTTCTTCATCCGGAGTATAGCGCTGTGCACTGCTGATTTCGTCAAACTTCTGATTGAAGTGAGCCTGGAAAACCTGCTTACGCATGGAAAGACTGTCTTCGTAGTCATAGCCGAATAAGTCATTTAATTGTTTGATATCCAGCTTTTCGTTGCCTGCAAGCAAATCACGGCAGCGGACAAAATAAGCAGCTGTTTTTGCTGCCTTATCGGCCTGCTTTGCCAGATGCGGCGGCAGCTCCAAAATTTCAGCTAAGTGTGCAAGCTGTGCCCAAAGGCCGTCTTCTTTAGTTTGTACTTCAGTGAAGATAACATCTGCCAGCTTACGGTATATACCGCTGCGCTGGTTAAAATTATCATCATTGAATTTTACGCCCCATTTTTTCAGAGCGTGATGTACATCATCGGCACTGACAGCCAAAGCGTCGGGTGCTGCAGCCAACAGATTGTTGAGCTCCTTCCAGCCGTTTTCGGTAGGCTTGCTGCCGAATATTTTTGATAAAAAGCCGCATTCTTCTAATTCTTGCATGCTATAAGGTTTCAAATTCTGCACTCTCCTTTACAGGCTTAAAGTCTGCATTTTGATTTTTACGCTGATAAAGTTGCCAGCGGTTTATTTTATCGCTAACAATACGAATTTAATCTAAACAATATTATACGCTAAAAGTGCATCTATTGTCTAGAAAGAAAAAGCTTCGGCATTTATCTGTTGTGACTATCTGCCTGCATTGTGTTATAATAGCAATTAGAGAGATGAGAGGGAGATAAAATGTCAATACAAGCTTTTACTTCTAACAACAAAGGCAATTGGAAGGCTAATTTGCCGGTATTGTGGCTGGGAGTATTTTTGTGCTGTGCCAGCTATACGATGTGCATACCGTTTTTGCCTGTTTATCTGCTGCGCGAGCTGCATGTTGCTCAGCCTGACGTTAACTTCTGGGCAGGTATTACCTTTGCTGTTACCTTTATGGGTTCGGCCGTGATGGCACCATATTGGGGCGCTTTGGCTGACCATGTCGGGCAGAGAAAGATGGCGATTCGCGCCGGCTATGGCTTGGCGCTGACCTATTTTCTTACCGGTGTCTGCCAGGACGTCTATCAGCTTTTAATAGTGCGTATTGTGTGCGGTGTTGTTGCCGGCTTTGTGCCTGCCTGTATGTCGATGGCATCTTCATCCTTGCCCGAAGAGCGCATGGGCTGGGGCATGGGTTTGATGCAGACTGCGGTAGCCAGCGGCACAATCATGGGACCGTTGATGGGCGGTTATCTGAGCAGCTGGTTTGGCATGCGTGCTTCGTTTTATGTAGGCAGTTTTGCCTTGTTTATTGCTACAAGTGCGGTTGTGTTTATCGTTAAGGATATGTCCGTACTGAATAAGGGCGCGCGCGAAGCAAGTAATCTGCTGGCAGATTTAAAGAACGCTTTGCATAACAAGGGCCTGCTGTATATTATGGCTATGTTCTTTGTAGTGCAGACCTGCGTAATGCTGATTCAGCCGCTGATTACATTGTACGTAGGCGAGCTGATGCATGATATGGGTGATGCTGCTATTAAGATGTCCGGTGTGATTTTCTCGCTGGCCGGTATTACCGGTATTTTAGCGGCACCGTTTTGGGGAAAGCGCGGCCAGCGCTTCGGTTATGTGCGTGTATTCTGTATTGTAACCTTTATTGCCGGTTTTATTAACCTTTTCCAGGTGTTCATCAATACTGTGTGGCAGTTTGCAGCCATCCAGTTTGTTTACGGCTTGTTCCTGGCAGGCGCTGTGCCTAATATCAATGCCAACCTGACGCGTGTTACTGCTGCCAATATGCGTGGTAAGGCCTTTGGCCTGGTTACGAGCGCGCAGCAGTTTGGCGGTGTTGTAGGACCGCTGCTTGGCGGTGCCTTGGGCAGCTTTATGAGCTCGCGTTATGTGCTTGTATTTGCCGGTTGCGTGCTTATGAGCGTAGCAGTGTACTCTTATTTCACGCATGTGCGCGGAGCGGAGCAGGAAGCTGCAAGCTAAAAGTTTATCCATATAAAATAAAAGACCGTTGCTGCAGGGAAATTGCGGCAACGGTTTTATTTTTGGAAAAAATATAGAATGTTTTCTTCGGAATCATCAAGCCTTCGGTTTAGCCGTCAGCCATTGGCGTTTTTGCTCACTTTGCGGGAAAAGCTGGTGGTCAAACCACATATAGAAGAAGCGTTCTGCCGGTACAATGCTGTAGCCGTCCTGCAGATGGTCGGTGGTATCATAGGGATCTGCCATAATAAGCACATCGTCACTTTTGTGTGTGGTGCCCATGCTGTCGTAACCGATGATGACACGCCAGTGCCCGCCCCAATCGACGTTTTCTACAATAATAGGAGTGTTGTTTTTCAGATTACTCTCGACAAATTTGAGGAAATCCTTATAGCTATCGGGAGTTTTATCTTTAATGGAAGAATGAACATCCCAACCGATTTTTTCAAAGTAGTTTACCATGCCCTTAGTATTAGTGCCGACGGTTTTGCTGCTGCCCATGATTTTGGCAACGGCCAGTTCATCATCAAGTGTCTTGCTCTTGTAATACTTTACTACCATATTTGCAGCAGCAGGACCACAGGTATAATGAGTGATTTGCTGCGTAGTGGCAAATTTCGGCAGAATGGTAAGATGCTCGTCAGATTGCATATTATAAAAATCAGGATGTTTAAAATAAGGTGAATCATTGATATTGTGCTTGCCAACGAATTGTGCGGCACCGGCTGCCGGTGTGCTGCCGGGAATGCCGATGGGCATAGGGGATTGCTGCAAAAGATAATTAAGACCGCCTAAAATGATTAGCAGGCAAACAACGGCCAATAAAATGCGTTTTGTTTTCATAGCTATTCTCCTGAACTGAGTGTAGTTTTACGCTTAAGATGCTTATGAACTGCTGTGAGCAAAGCTTCTTTTTCGTTGGGAAGATTGCCGGATTGTACGCGTTCCAACAGGTAGGATAAAATATTTTTGATTTCTGCCTTGGGTATAAGCTCCAGCAGCTCGCGTCCGCCGATGGCAAGGTCCTTGCTGCATACAGGCATGCGTGCACGTACCAGCTCCACAACCTGACGGCCTAAAAGGCGACCTTCGGCCATCAGCTGCTCGTTTTCGCGGGCGTGGGTTGCTCCCATATCCGCAAGAAAAACCTCGACCAGCAGACTGTAGGCTTGTGTCAGCTCTGCCTGCGTGCGGAAGCCGGAGTTGGCAGCTTCGCTGCGCACCCAGCGCAGCAGGGTGCGCTCGCCGGTAAGCAGCATAGGCGCGAAGCGCATATGCTGCGCTACCAGCCAGGTGACCAGATGGACGAAGCTGTTGTTGTAGCCGAGGCGCGTTAAAATCGTTTTAGCCATGATTGCACTTTCGGCTTCATGCCCTGGGTCGGAAGGCTGGCCTTCCTTATTCAGCTTGCGTATATTCGGCAATCCCTTGCCTAAATCGTGCAGCACTAATGCCCAACGGATGGCTAAATCGCGCGGGCTGTTGTCAATTGCCAGCAGTGTGTGCTCCCAGGTGTCATATAAATGGAAGCGCGGATTTTGGTGCAGTCCTAAAAGGTGCAGTGCTTCCGGCAGAATGGGAATGACAGTATCGCTGCCGTTTTCGCGGGCATGGCAGCTTGCGCCTAAAAGGCCTGTTGCCATCATCAGCATCAGGCCCTTGCCTGCATATTCAGATGTAATGAGTTTTTCCAGCTCCTTGCGTACACGCTCCAATGAAAGGCCGGCGCAGCGTTCAACAGGAAAGCTGTAGCCATGCGGCAGGTAGTAGGGCGTATTAGGCGCACCGCAGGCAGGCAGTGCTTCGCAGCCTGCCTGCTCGTACGTAAAGCCGAGCTGTGCTACAAAGCGGCAGGCACGCAGCATACGCAGCGCATCCTCATGAAAGCGTTGCTTAGCATCACCTACAGTGCGTAAAATTTTCTGCTGCAAATCCTGCTGACCGCCAAAGTAGTCATATAATGTGCCGTCCAGGGACAGCGCCATAGCGTTGACAGTAAAATCACGGCGGCTCAAATCCTCGCGCAGACTGCTACAAAACCAGGTTGCGGCAGGGCGATGCATATCTTCGTCGTTATAGCGTTCGCCGCGGAAGGTTGTTACTTCGGTAGCAACGCCGTTGATAACGATAACTACGCAGCCGAAATTGTGACCTAATTGGTCAACAGTTTTCCAATCTTGTTGCTTGCAAACTGCCAAAACCTGCTCAGGCAGAGCATTGGTAGTGATATCGTAATCATCCGGTGACTTGCCCAAAAGCAGGTCACGCACGGCACCGCCGACAAGATATGCTTCATAGCCGGCAGCGTTCAAAGCAGACAGTATTTTTTTTGTATAACTGGGAAAAAATAAATCAGGCATTTTATAAATCTCCTGCCGGGCTTAGTATTCTATACCGTCATCCTTGAGCCTGTATTCTACATTAATACCGAAATACTCCCAAAGAATTTCCTTAAGCTCGGCACCGGTGTTAATTTTATAGCGGTACTTTACGCGACCGCCCAGATAAAATTTTAAATAGTTGCCGCGAATGGTAATATTGCAGTCCTCGCGGAAAATAGACAGCTTTTTGCTTTTGATAAACGGTGAGTCGGGATTGGCATCGCACCAAAAGCTGGCGGTAATAAAATCCTTGTCTATCTGCGGTTCTTCAGTGAAGCCAAAGAGGCGTTTCCAGATTTTACCGCGTTCCTTCTGCCAAAGCAGCCAGCCCCAAAATTCACTGCGGGTAAACTTGTATTGGCTGATGCCGTCGCTCTGAATCAGACCTTCAACAATTTCCAGCGGTACACGCGGACTTTCGCTGTTCACGCCGACGTCGGTCAGATAACGCTTCTCACCTAAAGCTACACACATTACGCGGTGACGGCGCAGCTGGTAGGTTTCCATTTTATCGATAAAGCGGGCGGAATAGCTGGTTACATCGAAGCCCAGGGACTCCAAAAGCCAGTTGTAAAGTCCGTTCAGCTCAAAGCAGATGCCGCCGCGGTTGTGCATAATAACCTTATTGAACATATCCTGGCGTTTAAGCGAGGTGATTTTGCCGTTAAGACAGTCAAAATTTTCGTAGGGAATATATTTTAGGTGCGCGTCCTGTAATTTAGTCAGGGTTGCTAAATTAACAGCCGGCTCAAAGTCGTTGAGCTGCAGCTTGCGCAGGTATTGTTCTATTTGCAGCTTCTTCATCGGCCGTCCGTTGATATCTGCATAATTCGGCAAAGCAATCATCTCCATAATGTAATTTTCACAGCCTTGGTACAGCTATGAAAATTGTCTAATCTTCTCTCAATTATTTATTGTATCATTTATTTTGCAGGAAATAAACTATTTTACTTTAAAGAGTTGGAATAGCATAGCCTATATCTGCACAGCGACGATAATAAAAAGACTATTCCCATGCGGAATAATTTTAATGCCAAACAAGAATAAATTAAATAAAACTACTGTTTTACAAAGTAATTCCTAAGTGTTATTATATAAATGGCGATTCTGTTATATTTAATATTCCCGTTGTTACACTCTCAAATACACTCTCAAATAAATTTTTGGAGGTTTCCGATGGCTCTGTTATCCTTGGGTTTTTTACTGCTGGCGATAATGCTTGGTTTTATCCGTAAGATGAATACGGGTCTTTTGTGCATAGCTTTTGCTTTGCTTTTGGGACATATGGCAGGCATCAGTGATGCGGAAATTATTAAAGGCTTCAATGCTTCTTTGTTCCTGATGCTTTTGGGTGTAACCTATTTGTTCAGTCTGGCACAGATTAACGGCAGTCTTGATTTGCTGGCGCAGAAGGTAATATCATTGGCAGGCAAGCGTGTTTATCTGATTCCGGTCATTATCTATGTGTTCTCGATTATTCTTGCCGCGCTTGGCCCCGGTTCTGTGCCGACTATGGCGATAATGATGGTTTTTTCCATGTCATTGGCGGCGGAAATGAAAATCAGTCCCGTGCTGCTTTCAACTTTAACTGTTTTGGGTTCTTGCGCCGGCGGTTTATCTCCACTCGCTGCTACCGGTATTATCGGTGCGAATCTGTGCGCAGAATTCGGCCTGACAGGTATTGAAAATGATTTTCTTATGAATGGTATTCTTTCCTTTACTATTTATGCAGTTATTGTATATATTTTATTGGGTGGCTACAAGCTGCGTTCTGCTGCTGCAGAGCAGAAAAAAGAGGTTCCTTGCTTCAATAAAAAGCAGCTTACGACCATTGCCGGTGTTGTAGTAATGGTGCTTATGGTTATGCTTTTGCGTATTAATGTCGGTTTGGTCAGCTTTGCGGTTGCTGCTGTATTGTCCTTTTTGCGTGTTTCCGATGAGAGCAAAGCCATCAGGCATATTCCTTGGAATACGTTGCTGTTGATTACCGGTGTAGGTGTTTTGATGCAGCTGATTATAGATCTTGGCGGTATTGAGGTGCTTTCCAATGTGCTTGTTTCGCTGATGAGCGCTAAAAGTGCTGCCGCTGTTATGGGACTTACCTCCGGCATTATGAGCTGGTTCAGCTCAAGCAGCGGTGTTGTTATGCCTACGCTGCTGCCGACAGTGCCGCATGTTGCTCAGCAGCTTGGCGGTGTGAATGAGTTGGAGCTGGCGTCTTCTATTACAACAATTTCGCATGTCGCTGCTATCAGCCCTCTTTCTACAGGTGGTGCGTTGGCGCTGGCAGCTTATGCTTCGGCGGCAAATGCTAACCAAAAGCAGCAGCAGAATCTTTTTATGAAAATGTTCGGTGTTTCAGCACTGGGTGTTTCGGTTTTGTGCATCTTCTCTTATTTCGGTATGTTCCACTGGCTGCTGTGAGATAGAAGCTTAATAAATTATTTCGGTCTTCGTGCATATGCGTATGTGTGCGAAGACTTTTTTGTTGCAGCGTGCATAAAAAACGCACGTTGATTACAGTAATACAAAAAGCCGTCGACCCGGAGAAAAATCTCCTAAGCCGACGGCTTTTTGCACTTTACGGCACCATGATAAACTCTACGATAAACACGACTGCGCAGCAGCAACAAGCAACATGAAAAAGGCTCATGCCGCGCCAGGCGGTGGCAACGCCGACGCCGAGGGCAAGCGCACCTGCAGCAGGTGTTTGTGTTTCCTGCAGGATAGCGGGAAAGGTCATTACTGCGAGCGTCGTGTAGGGGACATAATATAAAAACGAACGGATGAAGGGATTTTTGATTTCCTTACGGATGAGTGTGAGCGGAAGCACGCGGATAGCGTAGGTAACAAGTGCCATGACTGCAATATAAATATAAATATTGTGTTCCATCTGCTAATCCTCCTTTTGCTGGGACTGTACCGGCCTGAACCAGGCTGCAGCCGCTGCGATGACTACAGTGAGGATAATGGTACGCGTACCGCCGGTAAGCTGTGCCAACGGCTGCATATATGTTGCTGCAAAGCTGGCGATGAAGCTTGTGATTACAACAGTGAGAATGATACGGCTTTCGTGCGCCGGAGGCATGATAATAGCGAGGAACATGCCAAACAGTGCTACGCTCAGTGCGCTGACAATGCGCTCGGGCAACGCTGCACCGGCGATAATGCCGCAGGCTGTGCCAATCGACCAGCCGGGAATTGCTACAGCCATACCGCCATAGTAATAGTAGGGATTCAAAACACCGGGACGGGAGATAGCGATACCGAAAAGCTCATCCGTTACAGCGAAGGCCATAGCCAGACGATGGATAAAGCTTTGTGCGCTGCTAAGCCTTTGGCTAAGAGCACAGCTCATTAGCATGTAGCGTGCATTGGCGATGAGTGTGACCAGAGCTATTTCGGTATAGCTGGCGTTTTGACCTATGAGGGTAATGGCGGCAAATTCACCGGCTGAAGTGTTATTGAGCAGGCTTGTTAAAAAGCCTTGCAATGCAGAAAGACCGGATGTGCGGCAAATAATTCCCAGAGAAAAGGCTACGGCAAAATATCCCAATCCTATGGGGATACCATCGTGCAAGCCTTGGCGGAAGGCCACAGCATTGCTTGAAGCATTATTAGTATATACGGAATCGATGTTTTCGGTTGAAATTTGCATCATAATACACCACAACAATCGTAAGAAAATCCAAAAAACAAAAAAATCAAAATATAATAATGCCTAAATGTTGGAAAATTTACCCGTAAGCCCCAAACGGAAGGCTTACGGGTAGAAATACTTTGGTAAACGCTGAGGGGATGGCGTTTGCCGATATTTTTATTTGAGCAGTTCCTGAGCAACCAGGTGGCCCATTTCAGAGGTGGAAACCTTCTTCAGACCTTCTGCATAAAGGTCCGGAGTGCGGTAGCCCTGCTCCATAACTGCATCAACAGCTGCTTCCATAGCGTCTGCTGCTTCGTTTTGGTTCAGGGAGTAGCGCAGCATCATAGCAACGCTGAGGATGGTTGCCAGCGGGTTAGCAATGCCCTGGCCGGCAATATCAGGCGCACTGCCGTGGATAGGCTCGTACATGCCTGTGCCGTCGCCGAGGCTGGCGCTCGGAAGCAGGCCAATGCTGCCTGCGATTGTGCTGGCTTCGTCACTGAGGATATCGCCAAAGATATTGTTGGTCAAAATAACGTCGAACTGCTTCGGATTCAGCACTAACTGCATAGCGCAGTTATCAACATAGAAATTGTTCAGCTCGATTTCCGGATAATCCTTAGCCTGCATTTCGGCAACTATTTTACGCCACATGCGGCTAGAGCCCAATACATTGGCTTTGTCTACGCTGGTTACTTTACCGCGGCGTTTTTTAGCAGCTTCAAAAGCAAAACGGGCAATGCGTTCTACTTCCGGACGGGTGTAAAGCTCAACGTCGCTTGCTTCCTCAACACCGTCAGCGTTGAGGTGCGCTTCGTTGTGCTCACCGAAGTAGATGCCGCCGGTAAGCTCGCGTACGATTAAAAGGTCGGCACCTTCGGCACGTTCCGTTTTCAGCGGAGAAAGATGCGCAGTGAATTTGGAAACGGTCATCGGGCGCAGGTTGCAGTACAGGCCCAAAGCCTTGCGGATACCAAGCAGGCCTTTTTCCGGACGGATATCCGGAGCAACATTATCCCATTTCGGTCCGCCGACAGCACCGAGCAGCACAGCGTCAGCTGCCTTAGCACTGGCAATGGTTGCTTCCGGCAGGGGAACGCCGGTTGCGTCGATTGCACAGCCGCCGATGAGCTGCTTGTCATATTCAATTTCAAAGCCGAATTTTTTGGCAGCAGCGTCGAGAACCTCTACAGCTGCATCAACTATTTCTACACCAATGCCGTCACCTGGCAGTAAGCAAATCTTCATTATTTGTTTTCTCCTTTAATATAATTAATCAGGCCGCCGCAGTCTGCAATATGCTGGATAAATTCAGGCAGCGGTTTTGTTTTGATCGTAATATTTTTATTGAGGATTTTGATTTCACCCTTGTTGACATCAACGTCAATTTCGTCACCTGGTTCAATCTTTTCTACGTCGGCACCGATTTCCAGCACCGGCAGACCGATGTTAATCGCATTGCGATAGAAGATACGGGCAAAGCTGTCTGCTACGATGCATTTGATGCCCTTAACCTTTAATACTACCGGGGCATGCTCGCGGGAGGAGCCGCAGCCGAAGTTTTTGCCGGCAACGATGTAATCTCCGGGCTGTACGTTGGCGGCGAAGTTAATTTCCAGGTTTTCCTTCGCATCTTCCATTGCATGCTCTGCTAATTCTTTGAAATCGGCAATGTTCAGATATCTTGCCGGGATAATAACGTCTGTATCGATGTGGTCGCCGTAACGCCAAACTTTGCTCATTTTACTACCTCCTCAGGGCTGGTGATATAACCGGTGATGGCACTGGCTGCAGCGGTATAGGGGCTTGCCAGATAAACCTCGCTGTCGACATGGCCCATGCGGCCGCGGAAGTTACGGTTGGTGGTGGAAACAGCGCGCTCGCCTGCTGCGAGGATACCCATGTAGCCGCCCAGGCAGGGACCGCAGGTCGGAGTGGAAACGGCAGCGCCTGCATCAATAAAGGTATCAATGTAACCGCGGTGCATAGCCTCCTGGTAAATCTGTTGGGTTGCCGGGATGATAATCATACGCACATGGTCACAAACCTTGTGGCCTTTGAGAATTTCGGCAGCCTGTTCAAGATCTTCCAAACGGCCGTTGGTACAGGAGCCGATGACAACCTGGTCGATTTTGATTGCATGACCTTCCTTAGCAGGATGAGTGTTTTCCGGCAGATGCGGATAAGCAACTACAGGGACAAGCTCGTCGAGCTTAATATTGAGTACGTGGGCATATTCAGCGTCTTCGTCCGCAGTAACTGCTTCCCATTCACGGGTTACGCCGCGTTCCTTTAAGAATTCGATGGTCTTTTCATCAACGGGGAAAATGCCGTTTTTGCCGCCGGCTTCGATAGCCATGTTGCAGATAGTCAGACGATCGGCCATAGAAAGCTCGCTGACGCCTTCACCGGTGAATTCCAAAGATTGGTAACGGGCACCGTCAACGCCAATCATACCGATGATGGTCAGGATGATGTCCTTGCCTTTAACGTATTTCGGCAGCTTGCCGGTCAGGTTAACCTTGATAGCCTGCGGAACCTTGAACCAGGAAGTACCGCTGGCCATAGCGCAGCCGATATCGGTCTGGCCCATACCGGTGCTCAGAGCATTGAGTGCGCCGTAGGTACAGGTGTGGGAATCGGCACCGATGATGATTTCGCCGGGAGCAACAAGGCCTTTATCCGGCAGCAGTGCATGCTCGATACCCATCTGGCCTACTTCAAAGTAGTTTTTGATTTCGTGCTTGCGGGCGAAGTCACGCATACGCTTGCACATGGTTGCGGATTTGATATCCTTGCAGGGAGAGAAATGGTCCGGAACCAGGGCAATTTTGTTTTTATCAAATACCGGTTTACCGATTTTTTCAAATTCGTTTATAGCCGGGGGACCGGTAATATCATTTGCTAATACTAAATCTACTTGAGAAACAAGCAGGTCGCCGGCGCTTACGCTGTCGCGGTGAGCGTGCTTGGCTAAGATTTTTTGCGTCATTGTCATTCCCATAAAATTAACCTTCTTCCTTATAATAAAAATAGCCCCTATCTGCGCTTGCAGATAGGGGCGAAGTTTTTTCGCGGTACCACCCTAAGTTGTACTTAATTTTCCCGATTAGCGAATCGGCAGCGTAACGTGCTGGAAACGTCTGCTCCTACTTGGTTCAGAGAAGCTGCTTGCGGGTGAGCTTCTTTGCCTGCTTGCTGGCGGCTTGCACCATACGCCGTCTCTCTGGATGCTGTGGCAGGTAAATTTTCCCGTTCATTGCATTTTTGTTTTTAAAATTAAAATATACACATCGCTGTGTTCTTCACATTATCGCAACAATTTCACGGTTTGTCAAGTGTGAATTTTAACTTTCGCTCAAAAGTAACGTTTACGTCCTTGTTGAGTGGAAAGTGTACAATGGATACTTGGCGTTTTAAGCACATCAATACTTTTTTAGATTGTAGAAATGAGGAGGCTAAGTTCTTTGCTTTTGTAATTTACTGTTGTATAATAAAAATAATGTTTTAAGAAGTATATAAATAGCAAGAAATATATGCTGACTGTGAGTAATGCTTTCTGAAATTACTATTTAGTTATCGTATATTTTTCGAAAGTAAAGGAGAGCGGTTTATGTTTGATTTTATTAAAAATGGTATAAAAAAGTACATTGCTATAGGTTCAACTGCACAAGCAGAGCCTAAAAAAGAAGCGGAAAAATTAGAACCTGTAGCTAAATCTATACTAGAGTTCTGGCATATTTCAGAAGTATTTAGTCAAGAGGATTATTATGCTGACGCTAAAAAAGATGCTGATAATTTTAAGGCTGTAGTAAAAAATAATTCATGCTCAGCTGGTAAAAAGAAGCCTAAATTTCTCAAGAATTTTATCGTGTTGAATTTACCGCCGGTTATTACCTCAAAGCCTGCTGTCAGCGAAAAAATAGAGGACAGGCTTAAGGAAAATGCTAAGGCTGCCGGTTTTAGAAATTGGAGTGATTTAACCTTTTATGTTGGCAAAATTAGTAGAGAGGCTTGTATTAATAAATTTGCTGAGTTTTTGGAGAAAACCAATCCTAAGATTAAAGAGCTTGTAGACACAAGAATAGAAAAAAATGAGACAAAGCTGGCGTGGTGTACTTTTCAATTGGATGCACATGGCAGTTATAAACAGGGATCATTTTCTCTTTCGCCTAATTTATGGATATTAAGCCGTTTAAGCCAAAGAAGTGGTTTTGATGCGGCTACTCTTGATAAAAAGATATATGATGAGGCTAATGCACGTTTAGAAAAAATACTTGCAGGTGAAGGCTTATTAGAAAATGACAGCTTACCAGAGGAAGGCGAAGAAACTTCTTTGCAGGCAGATGGTTATCCTGCCTTAGCTGAAGATGCAATTGATGAAGAACGTATTGCTAAGGTTTGTAGCTTAGTTTATAAGGATTTTGTTCAGCCTTTCTTAGAAGCAAGCTATAAAGAATATTTGGCAGATGATTATGCTGATAAGAGTTATGATGTTTATTGCGGTATCAGCTATAAATTGTGCTCTAGCGGTGAAGATGTAGAAGATGACAACGATTATATGCCACTTTTCAATAGTTTTTTCTGCGATGATTTGAATTTGGCATTACAAACTCTGCAAAATAAAGCTGTAACTACTGTTGATCTTGTTAATTATATAACTAGCGCTTATAGTGAAATGGTGCATACACCAAAAAATTTAAAACGTTCAGATGTTAAACGCATAGATATAGTAAATTCTGATCATGGGGAACTACTGCGATATTTACAGTATATTTTGGATGTAGAAAAAGCACCTTTAGGCAAGTGGCCTTCCGAATTCAGTCCGTCCCTTACCCAGCAAATTGCTATCAATAATATGGTTAGCATTATTGAAAGAAAAGATGGTTTTGATGAAAAAAATATTTTTTCTGTCAACGGGCCTCCTGGTACTGGCAAAACTACCTTATTAAAAGAAATTATTGTGCATTGTATTATCGAAAAGGCTAATGTTCTTGCTCAGCTTAATGATCCTGAGCAGGCTTTTAAGCCGCATAAGCTTAGTGAGTTATATGGAGAGCATGTAGATACAGAATGCCATCTATTTAATGATAAAGCGGATAAACTCAATGATTACAGTATTTTGGTGACTTCTTGTAATAATACGGCTGTGGAGAATATAAGCAAGGAGCTGCCTCAGCAAAGTAAGCTTTTAGGTGATATCAAGGATGAACACATTAAGGACTTGTTTACAGTGACTTTGGCTGAAGATTCTTCGGCAGAGGTTTCGCCAAAGCCTGCTAATGAAAAAGCAGATGGCAAAGGGTCTGAGCAGGAAGCTACGCAGATGGTCAAAGATGTTTATTTTACTGATGAGGCTATAAGCTTATTTGATTTGCGAGATGAAAAGGGCAATCCGGATATCTGGGGGTTAATTGCTGCGCCCTTAGGAAAAAAGAAAAATATTAATGATTTTTTATGGAAGGCGCTGAAAAAGATTCTCCAGCGTTATTCCAAAGACGGCGAAGGACATGATAAGAACAATTTTAGAGATGCTGCTACTGCTTATAATTTACAAAGAGATAAGGTTCTTTGGTTGCGCAAAGACTTGCAGGAGTGTTGCCGGATGGCGCGGATTTGTACTTCAGAAGCTTCCGTAAGCGAAAAAGATGCTGCTAAGAAGTTTTTAGAGAAATTTAAGCAGAAGCATGAGAAGGTTGTTTATGTCGATGAAGGATTTGTAGATAGAGTTTTAGAACGTTTTGAACCTAAGGGTGATGAATTCTATAAAGGGGCGCAGACGCAGGATCCCTGGTTTATTCCTGAATATGACAGGCAGAGAGAAAAACTATTATATTGTGCTTTGAGAGTTATTGAAACTTTTGTTTTGGCTTCGTTTGAATGTCAGACAAATCTTAAGTTTTTGGAGGCTCTGTGGACAGGCAAATTTGCTGGACAGCCGTTAAAGTTTAATGCTACTGATAAAGCTGTAATTGCAAGAGCTGCCTATCAGACGTTATTTTTGCTTGTACCCGTAATTTCCTCTACCTTTGCTTCTGTACAAAGATTCTTCAAGGATTTACCTGAACGCAATCTCTTTGGCTTGTTGATTGTTGATGAATCGGGACAGGCACAGCCACAGATGGCTGTTGGTAGCTTGTTAAGAGCGCGCAAAGCAATTATCGTGGGCGATCCTAAGCAGGTGGAGCCTGTTGTTACCGATGAGTTGGACATTTTAAGACGACTTTTTCATGAAGAGAAATATACTCCGTATAAGGATAAAACCATTTCCGTTCAGAGATGTGCTGATTTAATAAATAAGATAGGCACTTACATGTATGATGCGGAAAATGAGCAATACGAATGGCTTGGCTGTCCTCTGCTGGTGCATAGACGCTGCATAAGTCCTATGTTTGATATCTCCAATGAAATTTCTTATAACGGTATTATGAAGAAAAGTACGCCGGTAAAAAATAAACCGGTTATATTTGAAAAATCATTGTGGATAGAGGCTGCCGGTGCTGAAATTGGCAATAAGAATCATTTTGTTGAGGCGCACGCTGCTATAGTTTGTGAGTTGCTTGATAGAGCTTTTGCAAATTCATATAACGATGAAGACGTTTCCAAACACGGCAATCCTTCAATCTACATTATTAGTCCGTTTACTTCGGTTGTAAAAGGAATTAAAGCATTTCTTAAAAAGAAGCGGCCTAATTATAATATGAATAATAAAATTGGCACTGTACACACTTTCCAAGGCAAAGAGGCTACTGAGGTTATCTTCCTGTTAGGCTGTGATAATCAAAAGGGTTCAGAGGGTGCGATTAAGTGGGTTAATAATAATATTGTTAACGTTGCAGCAACTCGAGCAAAAAATCGTTTTTATGTTGTGGCTCAGTTCGAGGACGCCTGGGCTAAGCAGGGCGAAAACGGACCTGTCTATAAAATGTATCATATTCTTAAAGATAGGCAGAGTGTACTTAGTTGGGAGGAAGTAAGTAATGCATTAAAAGAGAAAAATTGCGCAGCTTCTGCAAGCTCGATTAGGGAAAAGCATATAGCTGATGCTGTTCCAGTGGCGAAAGCAGATTGTTTGAAAACAGATAAGCAGTGCAGTTGCGTCAAGAAAGCTTTGGCTTTAAGCAAAAAAGAACTTGTTTGTCCAATTTGCAAAACAGCTTTACGAAGAGTAGATGGTGAAGAGAGTTATTGGAAATGTTCTAGCGGAAAGCATTCCTATGCTGATTATAATAATGCGCCTGTTTTTCAAATCTGTGATGATTGCAAGAAGCTTTATGGGGTAACACGTTACATATTAAAGAGATATAGTAGGTATGGAAGTTACTTTGTTTGCTCTAATGATGATTATACGAAGCAGACGAAGTATACTTTGGAAGAAGGTAGATTTATACCTCGTAAAAGCAAAAAGAAGTAATAGATGCTGTTGGACATGAAAACATAAATTATACTACTGCCATGGTGTAGTATAATTTATGTTTTGTTACTGTGTGTATAGTACGAGAGGTAAATTTAAAAATATACATGTATACAATTTGCAATCGCGATAGTGCTGTATTACAATTAAAATTACAGTTACAGTGGTGGTCTTTAATAGAAACACTAATAGAACTGTTAATAGATTAACTTATAAAATGTTTTGAGAGGGGAATTTATTATGAATACTTCGCTGCCCAAGAAACAGGGATTGTATGATCCTTGGTTTGAACACGATGCCTGCGGTGTTGGCGTAGTTGCCAATATTAAGGGCAAGAAGTCTAATAAAATTTTAAGACAGGCTCTGGTGGTTCTGCATAACATGGACCATCGCGGCGGTCAGGGAGCAGATATGAACTCCGGTGACGGTGCCGGTGTGCTGCTGCAGATTCCGCACAACTTTTTTGTCAAGGAATGCGCCAAGCAGGATGTGGAGCTGCCGGAAGCAGGGAAATATGCCGTCGGTTTTATTTTCCTGCCGCCTGATGTTGTAGAAAGAGAAAATATTCAGCGCCACTTTGAGCGTATCGTTGAAGCGAACGGTCAGAGCATTATTGCCTGGCGTAAGGTGCCGGTGCATCCGGAGGTTTTGGGTGAAAAATCACGCCAGAGCATGCCTTTTATGGCACAGGTTTTTATCCGTCCGTCGGATGATGTCCTGGACCGTCTGGATATTGATGATAATGCGTTTGAACGCAAGCTGTACTGCATCCGCCGTGAGGCCGAGAATTATATCCGTTACGGCAAACTGCGCGGCGGCAAGTACTTTTATGTTTCCAGTTTGTCCTCGCGTACTATTGTCTACAAAGGCATGCTGACAACACAGCAGCTGCAAACATTTTATGCTGATATGGAGGACAGCTCTATAGAGACAGCAATGGCTCTTGTCCATTCACGTTTTAGTACCAATACATTTCCCAGCTGGGAGAGAGCTCATCCCTACCGCTATCTGATGCATAACGGTGAAATAAATACATTGCGTGGTAATATCAACTGGATGCGTGCGCGTCAGACAATGTGCGGCAACAGTCTTTGGGGTAATGATATCCAAAAGGTTATGCCGATTGTTGATGAAACCGGTTCCGATTCCGGCATGTTCGACAATGTTTTGGAATTTTTGCTGATGAGCGGACGCAGTCTGCCGCACGCTGTTATGATGATGATTCCTGAGCCGTGGGGCAAAAATCCGCATTTGGATGACGACTTGAAGGCCTTCTTCGAATATCATAATTCGCTGATTGAGGCATGGGACGGACCTGCAGCTATGGCCTTTACTGATGGCCGTACTATTTGCGCTGCTTTGGACCGTAACGGCCTCAGACCGTCGCGTTATTATATTACAAATGATGATACTATCGTTCTCGCATCTGAGGTTGGTGTTGTAGATATTGATCCGGCAACTGTTGTCAAAAAAGACCGCCTGCGTCCCGGACGTATGCTGGTGATTGATACGGAGCAGGGCCGCATTATCGGCAATGATGAGATTAAGCACCAAATTGCCTGCGAGCATCCGTATCGTAAATGGCTGGAAGAAAATTCCATTAAGCTGAAAAATATTCCGCTGAAGAGTGAATTGCCGGTGACAGATTCACAGACGCTGATGCAGCGTCAGCGTGCATTTGGCTATACGCTGGAGGATTTGACTAAGTTTCTGCGTCCTATGGCGCAGAAGGGCATTGACCCGTTGGGAGCGATGGGCAATGATGCACCTTTGGCTGTACTAAGCGAAAAGCCGCAGCTTTTATATAATTACTTTAAACAGCTCTTTGCGCAGGTAACAAATCCTCCGATTGATGCTATTCGTGAGGAGGTTTTCACGGATACAACCAGTGGTATCGGTCCGGAACTGAATCTGATTGATCCGCAGCCGGAAAGCTGCCACCAGATTTCGGCCGAATCTCCTGTATTAAGCAATATTGAGCTTGCCAAGCTTAAGAATATTCCTAATTTCGAGGCAGCAACAATACCTATGCTTTACAAGGTTGCTGACGGCGGTGCCGGCTTAAAGCAGGCGTTGGATGCAATCTTTGCTGCTGCTGATAAATATATTGCGGAAGGAAAGTGTATTTTAATTTTATCCGACCGCGGCATTACTAAAGAAATGGCAGCGGTTCCTGCCTTGCTGGCAGGTGCAGGTCTGCATCATCATCTGATTAAAAACGGTACGCGGTTGCGCGCTTCTATTATCATAGAATCTGCTGAGCCGCGTGAGGTACATCATATGGCGTTGCTTTTAGGCTATGGCGTCAGTGGCATCAATCCGTATCTTGCTTTTGAAAGCCTGGAGCATATGTGTGCTGACGGAATGTTGGATATCAGCTTTGAAAAGGCTGCTGAAAATTATATCAGCGCCTGCACTCACGGTATTGCTAAAATCCTGTCGAAGATGGGTATTTCTACTGTACAGTCTTATCGTGGCGCACAGATTTTTGAAGCTATCGGTATCAGCAGTGCAGTTATCGAAGAATATTTCACAGGAACTCCGTCACGTCTTGAAGGTATCGGACTGGACGAGATTGCCCGAGAGGTTGCTATGCGTCATGAGCCTGCGTTTGCTGAGCAAAACATTGATCTTTTCAGCTATGAATCAGGTTCGCATTATCAATGGCGTAATGGCGGTGAGCAGCATATGCTTAATCCGGAAACGATTGTCAAGCTTCAGCAGGCCTGCAAGACCGGTGATTATAAGCTCTTTAAGGAGTTCAGCAAGCAGCTGCGCGGCAGTGCCTTTGCCAACCAGAATCTGCGCAGTATGCTGACTTTTACGCCGCAGCGTCTGCCGGTGAATATTGACGAGGTAGAATCTGTAGAAAGCATCTGTCATCGTTTTAAGACAGGTGCTATGAGCTACGGCTCTTTGAGCCAGGAGGCACATGAATGTCTGGCGATTGCTATGAACCGTATCGGCGGCAAGAGCAATACCGGCGAAGGCGGCGAGAATCCCAACCGTTTTGCACCGCTGCCTAATGGTGACAGCAAGCGCAGTGCAATTAAGCAGGTTGCCAGCGGCCGTTTTGGCGTGACCAGCAATTATCTTGTCAATGCGGACGAAATTCAGATTAAAATTGCACAGGGTGCTAAGCCGGGTGAAGGCGGACAGCTTCCCGGCGGCAAGGTTTATCCATGGATTGCCGAATGCCGCGGTACAACGGCAGGTATTGGTCTGATTTCTCCTCCGCCTCATCATGATATCTATTCGATTGAAGATTTGGCCGAGCTGATTCATGACCTGAAGAATGCTAATCCTCGTGCCCGCATCAGCGTCAAGCTGGTAAGCGAGGTGGGTGTCGGTACGATTGCTGCCGGCGTAGTTAAGGCCTGTGCTGATGTTGTACTTATCAGCGGTTATGACGGCGGTACCGGTGCTTCTCCGCGTACTTCCATCAACCATGCCGGATTGCCGTGGGAGCTGGGACTTATGGAAACGCATCAGACGCTGCTGCTGAATAATCTGCGTGACCGTGTAACACTGGAAACAGACGGCAAGCTGATGACAGGACGCGATGTTATTATTGCCGCTCTGCTGGGTGCGGAAGAATTTGGCTTTGCAACAGCACCGTTGGTAGCTATCGGCTGCATCATGATGCGTGTATGCAATCTTAATACCTGCCCGATGGGCGTAGCAACGCAGGATCCGGAGCTGCGCAAAAATTTCCACGGCAAGCCGGAATATGTTGTCAACTTCATGCACTTCATTGCGCAGGAGGTTCGTGAATATATGGCGATGCTCGGCTTCCGCACTATCGACGAGATGGTCGGCCGTACCGAGGTACTGCTGCCCAAGCCTGCAGAGGAGCGCAACTGGAAGAATAAGAATCTGGATTTGGCGCCGCTGCTGTACAAGCCTGAGGTTGAGCCGGGTGCCAGCCAGGTTTGTACCAAAAAGCAGAACCACCAGCTGGAAAAATCGCTTGATATGCGTGAACTGCTGGATATCTGCCGCAGTAATCTGGAAACTAAAAAGCCTGTTTCGATTACGCTGCCGATTAAGAATACGGACCGCGTTGTCGGCACGATTTTGGGCAGTGAAATTACCCGCCGCTACGGTGCCGAGGGACTGCCTGCCGACACCATCAACCTGCACTTCAAGGGCAGTGCCGGCCAAAGCTTTGGCGCCTTTCTGCCTAAGGGCGTTACGCTGAAGCTGGAGGGCGATGCCAACGACCATGTAGGCAAGGGACTTTCCGGCGGCAAGCTGATTATCTATCCGGACAGCGATGCACGCTTTAATCCGCACGAAAATGTTATTATCGGTAACGTTGCCTTTTATGGTGCAACAAGCGGCGAAGCGTATATCAGCGGTACTGCCGGTGAACGTTTCTGCATCCGTAACAGTGGCGTGAACGCTGTTGTTGAAGGTGTTGGTGATCATGGCTGTGAATATATGACAGGTGGCACGGTAGTTATTTTGGGACGTACAGGACGCAATTTTGCTGCCGGCATGAGCGGTGGTACGGCCTATGTTTTGGATATGCAGGGTGACTTTGCTACCTACTGCAATAAAGAAATCGTGCTGTTGGAAAAGCTGGAGGAAATCGGCGACAGCCTGACGGTAAAGAAAATGCTGCTGCAGCATGCAGAGCATACCGGCAGTAAGCTGGCTTTAGAGATATTGGATAACTGGGATGAATATCAGGAGAAATTTGTTAAGGTTATTCCTAAAGAATATAAGATTGTTACGCAGAAGCTTAATGAGTATCTGCAGCAGGGAATGGGCGCAGACGCTGCCACCCTGAAGGTATTTGAGGAGGTGAAGGCATAATGGGTAAGCCTACCGGATTTATGGATTACAAGCGTGCGGAGCTTGCTTTGCGTGCCCCCGAAGAAAGAATTAAGGATTGGCAGGAAATTAAGACGAGCAGCCTGCCGCACAAGGAAGCACTACGCTGCCAGGCAGCGCGCTGTATGGATTGCGGTGTTCCCTTTTGCCATAGCGGTATGATGATTAACCGCATGGTTTCAGGCTGTCCGCTGCACAATCTGATGCCGGAATTTAATGATCTTGTTTATCATGGGATGGATGATTATGCCTATGCCCGTCTGAATAAAACCAATAATTTCCCGGAATTTACATCTCATGTCTGCCCTGCTCCCTGCGAAGGTGCCTGCAATGCAGGTCTGGTGAACAATCCTGTTACCATTCGCAACATTGAGCAATATGTCATTGAAAACGCCTTCGAGCATGGATTGGTAAAACCTAATAAGCCTGCTAAACGCAGCGGCAAAAAGGTTGCTGTTATCGGCAGCGGACCTGCCGGCCTTGCCTGTGCCGATGAGCTGAACAAGGCCGGTCACAGCGTTACTGTTTACGAGCGTGCCGACCGTGCCGGCGGTCTGCTGATGTATGGTGTTCCGAATATGAAGCTGGACAAAAAGCTGGTAGAGCGGCGTGTCAAGCTGCTGGAGGACGCCGGCGTAAGCTTTGTCTTAAACAGCGAGATTGGTGTAAAGCTGGCTTCCAGCACATTGCTGGAGGAATATGATGCCGTAGTGCTGTGTACCGGTGCAACAGTGCCACGTGATTTGCCTGTTGCCGGACGTGAGCTGGAAGGCATTTATTTCGCTAAGGATTATCTGGAAAGCGTAACCAAGAGCCTGCTGAACAGCAATCTGGAGGACGGACTTGCTATTGATGCCAAGGATAAGGATGTTGTCATCATCGGCGGCGGTGATACAGGCAACGATTGCATGGCAACCGTTATCCGTCAGGGCTGTCGCAGCGTGCGTCAGCTGGAAATCAATCCCTGTCTGCCGCACAGCCGCACATCAGATAATCCCTGGCCGCAGTTCCCGCGTATCTTTAAAACGGATTACGGTCAGGAGGAGGCTATCCATAAATTTAAGCAGGATCCGCGTGAATTCTGCATTACAACTAAAGAATTCCTGGGTGAGGACGGTAAGGTCAGCGGTCTGCGTTTGTGCCAAAATGAATGGAAGCAGATAAACGGACGCAGGGTACCGGCAGATATCCCCGGTACAGAACATATTGTGCCTGCACAGCTGGTGCTTTTGGCTATGGGCTTTGTGGGCAGCGAAGAGCGGCTGTTCGAGGAATTCAAGCTGGCGAAGGCACCTAACGGCAGCATAGCGGCTGATGACAGCAGCTATGCGACCAGCGTACCCGGTGTTTTTGCCGCCGGTGACGCGCGTCGCGGGCAGAGCCTGGTGGTGTGGGCTATTGCCGAAGGGCGTGGCGCCGCACATGCAGTTGATAAATTTTTGCGTGAGTAAGCGATAAGATTCTCCTTTCCTTTTATAGACGTGCTTGTGGTTTTATAGGCTGTAGGCACGTTTTTTTAATAGCGGCTACAGCTAACGCACCATCTTCGTCATAACAACAGAAAGTGAAATATTCGCAAACTCAAAGCTTTTCTGCGGATTTGATTGTTACCACGTTGCACTTTCCCTGCAAGATAAGCTATAATATAGATAAATATACCTAGCAATAGCTAAATTTACGATATAGGAGAAAACAAAATGTTTATTGACAGAGCGAGAATTTATGTAGAAGCAGGCGATGGCGGCGACGGCATGAGCAGCTTCCGCAGAGAAAAATTTGTAGAAAAGGGTGGCCCGAATGGTGGTAACGGCGGTCGCGGCGGTGATGTTGTCCTGATTGCGGACAAAAATCTCAATACCCTGATTGATTTCCGTTATAAGAGAAAATATGTTGCTAAGCGCGGCGGTCAGGGCGGTACTAAAAACTGCACCGGTGTACGCGCCGATACCGTTTTCGTGAAGGTGCCGATGGGCACCTTGGTACGCGATGATGCTACCAGCGCTGTTATGGCTGACCTTGTTGAGGATGGTCAGACCTATGTGGCTGCTAAGGGCGGCCGTGGCGGTAAGGGCAATGCCTGCTATGTCACCAGCACTAACCGTGCTCCGACCTTTGCTGAAAAGGGCGAGCCCGGTGAAAACCGTTGGCTGAAGCTGGAGCTGAAGCTGTTGGCTGACGTTGGCCTGGTAGGCTATCCCAGCGTAGGCAAATCCAGCATTATCGCACAGGTGAGCGCTGCCCGCCCCGAAATTGCTGCCTACCATTTTACAACCCTTTCCCCGGTTTTGGGCGTGGTTCGTCTGGACGAGGAGCGCAGCTTTGTGCTGGCGGATATCCCCGGTCTGATTGAAGGTGCGCATGAGGGTGTAGGCCTTGGCCATGACTTCCTGCGTCACGTGGAGCGTACTAAGGTACTGCTGCATATTGTTGACGTGGCAGGCGTTGACGGCCGTGATCCGATTGAGGACTTTGACAAAATCAATACAGAGCTGGCAGAATACAGCGAGCGTCTGGCACGTCGCAAGCAACTTGTTGTTGCCAACAAAATGGACCTGCCGGAAGCTCAGGAAAACTTTGAGCGCTTAAAGGAATATGTTGAAGCCAAAGGTTACGAAATTTGCAAGGCCAGTGCCGCTACCGGTGAAGGTCTGCGTGAGCTGATGTTTAAGGCTTACGACCTGCTGCTGCAGTATGTTCCCGAGGAGGATGAAGAAGACCTGGCACGCTTCGACGAGATTGATCCGGACAGCTATGAAATTGTTGTCGGCAACGATACCGACTGGGAGGTTCGCGGCAAGAATATCGAGCGTCTTGTTGCTATGACTAACTTTGATAATGACGAAGCACTTTACCGCTTCCAGCTGATTTGGAAACGTCTTGGCATTGATGAGGCGCTGAAGGAGAAAGGCGTACAGGAAGGACAGAGTGTGCGTATTAGGGATATGGTCTTTGATTATAAAGACTGAGACTGCGGGTAACGCACAAAAAAATAGAACTGCAGGTGAGGGGAAATGTTAAACAATGAAGCAAGCCGTGAGGCTTTAAAAAAGGCTAAGCGTATTGTCATTAAGGTTGGTACGAGTACGATTACCTATGCCAACGGCAAGCGCAATTTTAGTCAGATTGACCGTCTGGCACGTGAAATCAGCGATTTGCAGAATCAGGGCAAGGAAATGATTTTGGTTACCAGCGGTGCTGTGGCTGTGGGCGTGGACCGTATGGGCTTGCCCGGAAAACCCAAAACTATTCCCGGCAAGCAGGCCGCTGCTGCCGTAGGTCAGGGCGTTCTGATGCACACCTATGAAAAATTCTTTGCCGATTACGGTCAGATTGTAGCGCAGGTACTGATTACCAAAACAGAGGCCATTGACCGCCACCGTTATACCAATACGCGTAATACCTTTATGGAGCTGATGCGTCAGCGTGTTATCCCTATCGTCAACGAAAATGACGTTGTGGCGCTTGACGAGCTGAAAATCGGCGATAACGATAATATGTCTGCTCTTGTTGCAGGCATTGTGGATGCTGACCTTGTTATCATTCTGTCGGATGTGGATGGCCTGTATACCGCTAATCCGCAAACGCATCCGGACGCTGTTATTGTGCCCGAAGTTGCGGAAATTACTCCGGAGATTGAGGCAAGTGCCGGCGGTGTCGGCTCTGCCCGTGGTACCGGCGGCATGGCTACCAAGATTCAGGCTGCCAAGGCTGCGACGAGCAGCGGCATTCATCTGGTGATTGCCAGCGGTACCGAAAAGAATGCCATTACCCGTGTGCTGCAGGGCGAAGAGCTGGGAACCTTGTTCGTGAGCCGTGAAAACCGCCTGCAGTTCCGCAAACGTTGGTTGGCTTTTGGTGCAAAGATTGCCGGCAGCATTGTTGTGGATGACGGCTGCGCCAAGGCTATCCGCAAGGCAGGCGGCTGCAGTGTTCTGCCGGCAGGCGTGTTTGCCGTGCAGGGAGAATTTTTGCCTGGCAGCACGGTGAGCGTTATCGATAAGGATGCGCATGAGCTGGCACGTGGTTTAGTGCATTATTCTTCTGCCGAGCTGGAGCAGATTAAGGGCTGCAATTCCGGCGAGATTGCAAATATTCTGGGACATAAAAATTTTGATGAGGTTATCCATCGCGATGACCTGGTTATTTTATAAGGCAGGGTGAGGATTATGGCAACGTATGAATTGGTTCAGGCTAAGGCGCAGGCTGCGAAGCAGGCTGCAGCCAAGCTTGCCGTTACTTCTACCGCAGTTAAGAATGCGGCACTTTTGGCGATGGCTGCTGCGCTGGAGGCACAGCAGGCTGAAATTTTAGCTGCAAATGAGCGTGATATGAATGCTGCTGTAGCTAAGGGCATGAAAAGCTCGATGCTGGACCGCCTGAAGCTGACTGCCGAGCGCATCAGCGGTATGGCTGACGGCTTGCGTCAGGTAGCAGGTCTGGCTGACCCTGTTGGTAATGTTATTGACGGCAAAACTCTGCCTAACGGTCTGCATATTACTAAAATTCGCGTTCCCTTGGGCGTTATCGGTATTATTTACGAGGCACGGCCCAACGTTACGGCAGATGCCGCAGGCTTGTGCCTGAAGTCCGGCAATGCTGTTATCCTTAAGGGCGGCAGTGAGGCGATGGAGTCCAATAAAACTGTGGCTGCGATTTTGGCGCAGGCTGCGGAGGGTGCAGGCATTCCTGCGGGCTCTATTCAGTTTATTGATACCAGTGACAGACAGGCTGTGCAGGATTTGATCCATATGAACGGCCTGGTGGACGTGGTTATTCCTCGCGGCGGTGCCGGCCTGATTCAGGCGGTAGTGCGTAATGCCAGCGTGCCGGTTATCGAAACAGGTGCGGGCGTATGCCATACATATGTTGACAAGGATGCCGATGTGGAGATGGCAATGAAAATTGCCTTCAATGCCAAGGTGCAGCGTCCTTCCGTATGCAATGCGATGGAAACACTGCTAGTGCATAAGGATATCGCAGATAAATTCTTGCCGATGATGCTGATGATGTATAATTCTTCTGCCGTAGAAATACGCGGTGACGAAGCTGTACAGGAGTACAGCGGTCAGGTGCATCCGGCAACGGATGAAGACTGGTCTACGGAATACGGCGATTTGCGTCTTTCCGTCAAGATTGTGAACAGCATTGAGGAGGCCATGGCACATATTGCCAAATACGGCACCGGCCATAGCGAATGTATTGTTACGAATAATTATCAGGCGGCACAGCTTTTCCAATATACTGTGGATGCTGCTGCTGTTTATGTCAATGCTTCTACTCGTTTTACCGACGGCAACGAATTCGGCTTCGGTGCGGAAATCGGCATCAGCACACAAAAGCTGCATGCCCGCGGACCTATGGCGCTGCCGGAGCTTACGAGTACGAAGTATCTGATTAACGGTAACGGTCAGGTGCGCAAATAGGCTATCATGTACTTAAGTTGCTGAATGGTTAGCAATGAAAAACTTCAGTAATGGTTTTAATTACTCGGGGCTGACGCAATGCCGGCACCTGAATCTTAATAAAGCATACTGCTTACCGAAAACCCGCTTCAATGGCGTAAGCCGGCGAAGCGGTGTTTTGCTTTTGCAGGAAAGCTGTCGGATGCAGGTAAAATTCACATTTTTGCACTGATTTTTATTGCCTGAGGTATATGCTTTAAGTGTAAAATTTGATATAATTAATTGGATAAGATTGCTTTGTTGCTATTGCACAATTTAGGAAGCTGGAGGGAACTCTTTTGGAAGAATTGTATCGTGAAGAATCTGGAACAAGTACGCAAAGAAAAATCTTTGCAGTGATTGCCTTGCTGATGATTGCGAGCCTTTATTGGCATGAATGGACCTGGCTGCAGGAACATAGACGCTTTGATATGCTGGGCTGGGGTATGGATACAGTGCTTTTGGCTCTGTGGATTTGGCGTGTAGCCTTTGGCTATACTCTGATACTCTACAAAGATATGAAGCTTGAGGTAATCAGCCACGGCTTAGGCTTTATTAAACGCAGTTATGTTGTTGACCTGACCCGTACAGAAAGCTTTACCGATAAATATGTAAAGAGCTTTTTCCGCAAAACAGCGATTAAACATTATATCCATCGCTATAATTCACTTGATGAAAATCCGCAGCGCTTGCTGGTATTTACCGAAGGCAAGAAAAATAAGCTGGCGGGTTTGCTGTTTAAATCCAGTGATGAGTTTGTCCGTGTATTGCGTAAGGAAATGCCGGATAAATTTATTCAGCTTTAATTGATGATTGTTTTGGTATAGGAGGCTTTGACAGATGGAAACAATAGCTAACGTAGAACCGGTGGTAGTCTGCGCCCGCGTTATGCAAATATTTTTTGGTTCTTTTATTTACATTTATCTGATTGCCAAGCTGGTTGGACCCGATAACAAATTGGCCTGGTTCAGAAAACGTAAAAAATATACCTTCTTTAACCGCCGTGGTATTTTCGGTGAGGATATTAACTTCGGTTATCCTGTATGCTGGCAAGGTGTTCTTGTTTTCCTGGCGATTTACGGCGTAGTTTTCGGCGTCGGTTACTGGTATATTTTCGTACACGCATATTAAGCTAAAAGTTTTATAAGAGGAAGGATTTGCTTCAATGGCAGAAATTAGAGGTATTGTTGTTAAAAAGCAGGGCGAGCGCGCTGAGGTAAAGGTTGATAAAGCTGAAAGCGAACTGACAGGCCTGCCTAAATATATAGATTGCTGGAACCCGGTAGGTGCCAAGGCCGGCGATGTGGTTGGTGCGGAATACCGCGATTTTGATCAACGCAAGGCTAAGCTGGTTATTTACGGACTACCGGTAGCAGGCATTCTTGCAGGTGTTGCCTGCGGACATAGCATGGCTACATTCTTCCATATGGATGAATTGCCGTTTATTGCCGGCTGTATTGTTTTGTGGCTTTTGGTAACCGTAAACTATGCACGTATTTTTAAACGTGATGCTGTACGCGAAGGCAAGCAGGCTGTTATTTTTGAAATCCAGCAGCCGAAGATTGTTATTGATATGGGTCAAAAGGAATAGGCTGAAGCATGAAAGTTATTTTGGCATCAGCCTCTCCGCGCAGACAGGCGCTGCTGCAGCAAATAGGTATTACTCCGCTAGTTTGTCCGGCGGATTTTGCCGAAGGCAGCGGCACTGCCAGCCAGGCGCAGGAGGTTGCTTTGCATAATGCAGCAGGCAAATGCGCCGCTGTAGCAGCAAAAATGGGAGATGAGCTTCCCGTTATTGCTGCAGATACAATCGTGGTAATTGATAATGTTATTTTGGGCAAGCCGCAGGATGCAGCAGCTGCCAAGGCTATGCTGCAGCGTTTGTCCGGACGTACACATCAGGTTATGACAGGCGTTGCTGTGCGCTATAAGGGACAGCAAATGTCCGAGGTGTGCGTTACCGATGTAAGCTTTCGTCAGCTGACTGCTGAAGAAATAGATGCTTATATTGCTACAGGCGAGCCTATGGACAAGGCCGGAGCCTATGGCATTCAGGGCAGAGGTGCTGTCCTGGTGGAAAAAATCAATGGCTGCTATAACAATGTTGTAGGTCTGCCGTTGTCGTTGTTATACTTAATGATGCAAAGACTGGGAGTATGAGGAGCTATGAAGAGTGACTAATCCTGCGGTAAGCAGGACCTGCGATTTTTGCAGTGATTTTAGTAGTATCGACAAAACAACAAACACAGAAAGTATTAAAAATCTTCCCTTAGAGGACAGGCCACGGGAAAAGCTTTTTCTGCGTGGAGTGGAGGCGCTGACGGATGCAGAGCTGCTGGCAATATTGCTGCGCACAGGCACTGCTCAAAAATCAGCGTTGGAGATTGCTAAGGAGCTTACAACTGACGGAGGACTTTACAGGCGTCTGGCAGGAGTGAGGGACTTAAATGAGCTTATGCAAATCAAGGGTATGGGGCAGGCCAAGGCAGCAACAGTGTTGGCAGCTCTGGAAATAGGCAGACGTATTGCGTCGGCCCGCCCTTTGGATAAAATCCATTTTGGCTGTCCGCAGGATGGTGCGGCATTTTTGATGCCACGCCTGCGTTATGCCACAAAGGAACAATTTTTGGTAATTTTGTTAAACAGTAAGAATAAAGTAATAGGCACAGAACTGGTATCAGAAGGTTCGCTGACCAACTCAGTGGTGCATCCGCGTGAGGTATTCCTGCCGGCGATTCTGCAGCATGCAGCCTCTATCTGCGTGGCACATAATCATCCCTCTGGTGATCCGATGCCAAGCATTGAGGACAGACAGCTGACAGCTGTTTTGCTGGCGGCAGGACAAACGCTGGGGATTCCGCTTTTGGACCATCTGATTATCGGGGATGGTGCTTATTACAGCTTTCAGGAAGATGGAGCATTAGAAGTTTAGGAGGATAGTCGGAAATGAAGTTTACTTTCCCTAATATCAGTATTTTTAACAATATGTCGGATGACATGGGTATAGATTTGGGCACTGCGAATACGCTGGTGCATTGCAAGGATAAGGGTATTATCATCCGCGAGCCGTCTGTAGTAGCTGTTGAAAAGGATACTAACGAGGTACTGGCAATCGGTGCGGAGGCCAAGAGAATGATTGGCCGTACTCCCGGTAACATTATCGCTATCCGTCCTATGAAGGATGGTGTTATTGCCGACTATGAAATTACCCAGTCTATGCTGAAGTATTTTATTAAGCAGGCTATGGGCAACCGTACCTTTGTACGTCCGCGTATCCTGGTTGGCGTGCCTTCCGGTGTTACGGAAGTAGAAAAGCGTGCCGTTGTTGATGCTACTATTGAAGCTGGTGCGCGTGAGGCTTATTTGATTGAAGAGCCGATGGCTGCAGCAATCGGTGCCGGCCTGCCAGTACAGGAAGCAACCGGCAGCATGGTTGTTGATATCGGCGGCGGTACCTGCGAGGTTGCCGTAATTTCTCTGGGCGGCATTGTTGTCAGCAAGAGCGTACGCTGCGGCGGCGATGCTATTGACAGTGCTATTGTGCGTTATATCCGCAAAGCCTTTAATATGTTTATCGGCGAGCGTACAGCAGAAAATATTAAAATTGAAATCGGTACCGCAATGAAAGTTGACGAGCCTGCTGTTATGGAGGTTCGCGGCCGTGACCTGCTCAGCGGTCTGCCTAAGAGCATTGAGGTTAATGCTAACCATGTATGCGAAGCAGTTAACGAGCCTGTAAGCATGATTGTGGATGCTGTTCGTAACACCTTGGAGCGTACACCGCCTGAGCTGTCTGCTGATATTATGGACCGTGGCATTGTTATGACCGGCGGCAGCTCTATGCTGCGCAATCTGGACAGACTGATTTCTCAGGAAACCGGTATGCCGGTATTCGTATCTGATGAAGCTTTGAACTGTGTTGCTCTCGGCACCGGTATCGCTGTAGAAAATATTGACATTTACCGCAAAGGCTTTATGACCTCTAAATAAGTAGGAATGCAGCATGAATAAGAAGGTTATGTTGGTAGCTCTGTTTATTCTGGTCCTGTTTTCTATGCTGGCGATGGCCGTAGCAGGCAGAAGCCGTTTTCCTTTGGTCAACAGAGCAGTGGCGGCAGTAGTGCTGCCGGTAGAAAGTATGCTGACCGGGTTAGGCAATGCCGGCGATGGCGTGCGTGGCTATTGGAAGGCATTGACAGAAATGCAGAGCGAAAATGCAAAGCTGAAACAAGAAAATATTGAGCTGCGTAATGCCAATATCCAGATGGCTTCGATGTATGCCGAAAACCAACAGCTGAGAGGCTTGCTGGAGTATAAGGAGCAGCACAAATCGCAGAAGGTTGTAGCAGCAAAGGTAATTGCCCGCAGCTTCGGCGATTTACGTGACTGCATATATATCGCTGCCGGTAAGGACAGAGGCCTGGCACCTGATATGGCTGTTGTAAACGGCGGCCTGGTAGGCGTGGTTGACGAGGTATATGATGATTATGCCCGTGTGCTTTTGCTCACATCTCCGCGCTGCCGTGTAGGTGCTAGGGTATTGCGCGCTGATTCACGTGCTGTCGGTGTAGCTGGCGGTGTCAGCGGCAAGGATAAGCTGCTGTTGGAGCATATTTACCGCGAAGCAAGCCTGCGTGAGGGTGATATCATTGTTACCAGCGGTTACAGCGGCACTCATCCTGCGGATATTCTTATCGGTAAGGTTACAGCTACTCATATGGATAGTGTAGGTCTGCTGCAGGAAGCAGATATTGTACCTGCTGCTGATATTGCAGATGTGGAACAGGTATTGGTTATTGTTGGCTTTACGCCGGAAGCGAAAATCGTATTACAGGGAGGACAGGCAAAATGAGGAGACTGATTTGGCCCGTCCTGTTTCTGTTCTTAATGCTGCTGCAGGGATCGATGTCTGTGTACTATACAGGCTGGCTTTCCTGTGATCTGTTGCTTTTAGCGGTATATGCTTATGCGATGCTGCGCGGCGAAAAAGCGGGTGCGGTAGCCGGCGGTATCATTGGACTGCTGCAGGATGCAATGACGGTGGGTGTTTTTGGCTTCCATATTTTCAGTCGTATCTGTGTAGGTTATATAGTAGGCCTGACCAAGGAAAAGGTGTTTAAGGATAATTATCTTTATCATATGAGCGCAATTGCTACAATTACCTTTATCCTGCGTTTTGTTTACTGGTGGCTGGAACTTTTGCGCACTGGCGGACGCTGGAGCATCTTTTTTGCATATTTGTGGGATTCTCTGGGCTATATTATAGGCAATGCGCTGTTGGTATGGCCTGTTGTAGTTATAATGAAGATGATTTATGAATGGATCAGAAAAGAAGATATATCTTATTAAACAGGAAGTGGGAAAGGAGACAGACGTAGCCTATGGAAGATAGAAACCGGATAACCAGATTGCACACTTTGTTGGTTGTGTGTCTGGTATTATTTGCTGTGCTGCTGGGACGAATGGTTTATTTGCAGCTGTGGCGCGGTGATTACTACGCCAAGCAATCTGACGGCAACAGGCTGCGCCAGTCGCGTATTCTTGCTCCCCGTGGAATTATTTATGATAGCGAAGGCAAAGAGCTGGTAAACAATTTGCCCGGTTATGCCGTAGTATTGCAAAAGCAGTCCAGCTATAAACCTGAAACACTGCAGCGCCTCAGCAATTTGCTGCAGATGCCGGTAGAAGAAATTAACGCTAAAATTAAGGCGAGCGAAAATTTTTATGAACCTATTATGCTGAAAAATAATCTTGATCAGCAGATGGTAACGAAAATAGAGGAACAGCGCCGCTATATGCCGGAGGTTATGCTTTCCGTGCAGCCTATCCGCAATTACCCTTATCATGAGCTTGCCGTACATGCTTTGGGTTATGTAGGTGAGGTAAGCTCCTATGAAATTGAGCAGGGGCTGTTTAAGAATATTACTCAGGGCAGTCTTGTCGGTAAGGCCGGACTGGAAAAGACTTATGATAAATATCTTCGCGGTGAGGATGGCGCCTTTATGGAGGAGGTTGACGTTGCCGGCAACGTTGTCAAGCATTACGATTCCGTGCAGCCTATTCCCGGCAAAAATCTGAAGCTGACGATAGATTACGAGCTGCAAAAGGAGTTGGAGGAGTTCACTGATAAGCATCTTGCTTTTCTGCGCAGCTCCGGTATTGCTCCCGGAGCGAGAGCAGCGGCGGTAGTAGCTATTGACCCGCGTAATGGTGCGGTAAGGGCTATGGTAAGCCGTCCTGGCTATGACCCCAACTGGTTTGTGCATGGCATTTCCTCTAAAAATTGGAACTCCATTAATAATGATCCCAATTACCCGATGAATAACAAGGTTATCACCGGTGAATATCCGCCGGGCTCAACTTTTAAGATTGTTACCGGCAGTGCTGCTTTCGAATTGAAAAAGGTTGGCTTGGACGAGCCTATTTTCGACGGTGGCTTCCATCCGATGGTTCCTACTATGGGTAACGCCGGCGGCGAGGTTTTAGGCTGGCTGACATTTATCAAAGCGTTGGCGATGAGTGATAACGTTTATTTTTACGAGCTCGGTTATCGCGTCGGCATTGATAATATTGAAAAATATGCGCATATCTTTGGCTTTGGCGAACGCACAGGTATTGACCTGGAAGGCGAAAGCAAGGGCCTTGTTGCCTCTAAAAAAGTAAAGCGTGAAATCTGGGACGAGGACTGGCGCTTAGGTGATACCTTCAATGCTGCCATCGGTCAGGGCTTCAACCTGACGACACCGATTCAGCTTTCTGTTATGCTCAGTATTGTTGCTAATGGCGGTACTAAGTATCAGCCGTATTTGGTTGACAGTATTATAAACAGTGACGGCAGTCTTTTTGAAAAGCCTAAACGTGCTGAAGGCAAGCATATCGATGTATCGCAGCAGACGATTGATTATATCCGCATGGGCATGAGTGCTACTACGCAGGAGGGTGGTACGGCATCGTACTTTGCCGGTCTGCCCAAGCCTATTGCCGGTAAAACCGGTACTGCCGAAAACTCTCATGGACGTGACCATGGTTTGTTTGTAGCCTATGGTCCGGTAGATGATCCTGAGCTTGTTGTAGTCTGCATTGTGGAACAGGGCGGTTTCGGCTCTGTTGCTGCAGGTCCTATTGTTTATAAAGCATTTGAAGAATTTTTCCAGGAAAGGGGTTATATGCCCCGCCCTGATAAGGCTGCCCCGAAAAAGGACACCATCCAATAATGCAGGAAGGAGTACATTGTGGATTTAAAACGTATCCTAAAAAATCTTGACTGGTGGCTGATTACTGCTGTGCTGATTCTTATGGGCTGTGGCTTGGGACTTATCGACAGTGCTACCCATTCCTTTGCTGTCAGCACCGGTAAGGCCTGGCATGTGCAGCGCCAAAGTATGTTTATGCTCTTTGGCCTGGCTATTGTTACTGTATCGTTGGCTTTTGATTACCGTGTTCTCAAAAATTATGCCACCAAGCTGTATATAATCAATATCATACTGCTTTTGGCAGTAATGTTTGTAGGACAAAGTCAATTGGGTGCACAGCGTTGGATTCAAATAGGATCTATGTCCTTTCAGCCCAGTGAATTTGCTAAGGTCTTTCTCATTATCTGCTTAGCAACCTTTATGGATAAGCGTATTGAATGGCTGGAGGAATTTAAGGATTACCTGCCGGTGTTTGCTTATATTCTGGTGCCGTTTATACTTGTTATGCGTCAGCCGGACTTAGGAACATCGCTGACATTTATCGCTATTTTAATAGGTATGATTTTTGTCAGCGGCTTCAAGTATAAATGGTTCTTCCGTATGGGACTTGCCTTTATGGCCTTGCTGCCGGCATTTTGGATGATTCTGAAGGATTATCAGAAGAACCGTATCCGCGTTTTTCTGAATCCGGAGCTTGATCCTTTCGGCAGCGGTTATCATGTTATTCAGTCTAAAATTGCTATCGGTAGCGGCGGTTTCCTTGGCAAGGGCTGGCTGGCCGGAACGCAGAGCCAGCTGAACTTTTTGCCGGAAAACCATACGGACTTTATTTTTGCTGTTGCCGGTGAAGAGTTTGGCTTCATCGGAACGGTATTTATCATCAGCATGTATATGATTATCATCTGGCGCGGTATTGCGATTGCGCTTGATGCGGATGATACCTTCGGTATGCTTCTGGCAACCGGGGTAACGTCTATGTTTATGTTCCATGTTATGGTCAACATTGGCATGACTGCCGGTATTATGCCTGTAACCGGTGTACCGTTGCCATTCTTGAGCTATGGCGTCAGCTCGCTGACGACGAACCTTATGTTGGTGGCGATTTTGTTGAATATTAAGGCAAAAAAACAGAACTTACAGTTCTGAAGATAATGATATTAACCTTTTTATAAAAAACTAGAGGGAGCGGTCGACGCTAAAGTGCCATATGCTTAGCAACAGCTCCTAGAAGTACGTTTAGTACACCGTCGTCGCTGTCGCTTCGCCTCTGACACTTTCTAGTCAACCTTTTTATAAAAACTATATAGGAATCGGTAGACGCTAAAGCGCCATATAAGATAAATATTGACGAAAACTGTTTTGAATAAACCCTTCCATCATTAAAAATAGAGGAGAAAATGAATTTGAAAAAGGATTTAACTATTGATATTTTAAGCAGCGTGCAAAAGCCTGCGCGCTACACCGGCGGCGAGTTCGCCAGCATTGTTAAGCCTGCTGATGAGGTAGAGGCAACTATTGCTCTGGCCTTCCCGGATGTATACGAAGTAGGTATGAGTTACCTTGGCTTCAAAATTTTATACCACCTGCTGAACAAGGAAGACGGTATTGCTGCAGAACGTGTTTACGCACCCTGGATTGACCTGGAGGCGAAGATGCGTGAGCGTGAAATTGCGCTTTGTACTCTGGAAACCAAAAAGGCTTTGAGCGAATGTGATGTTGTAGGCTTTACTCTGCAATACGAGCTTTCCTATACTAATATCTTAAACATGCTTGATTTGGGTGGCGTACCGCTGCTGGCTAAGGACCGCACCGATGCAGATCCTTTTGTTATTGTAGGCGGTCCCTGTGTGTATAACCCGGAGCCTTTGGCTGATTTCTTCGATTTTGCTGTTATCGGTGAAGGCGAAGAGGTTTTGATTGAGGTAATGCGTTGTTACAAGGAGTGGAAGCGTGAAGGCAACCCCGGCGGCAGACAAGAATTCCTGCAGCGCGTGGTAAAAATCAAGGGCATTTATGTACCTTCCTTCTATGAAGCGGAATATAACGAAGACGGTACATTTAAGGCAATTAAGCCGCTGCGCGAGGATATTCCTGCTGTTATCCAAAAGCGTGTTATAGAGGATATGAACAGCGTAGATTTCCCGACCTCTCCGATTGTTCCTTTCGGTGAGATTGTCCATGACCGCATTATGCTGGAGGTTTTCCGTGGTTGCAGCCGTGGTTGCCGTTTCTGCCATGCAGGTATGGTTTATCGTCCGGTGCGTGAGCGCAAGCCTGAGGTGCTGATGGATCTGTCGCGTAAGCTGGTAGATAATACCGGTTATAACGAAATCAGCCTGGTATCCCTGTCCAGTGCCGATTATTCCTGCCTGGCTCCGCTCGTACACAAGATGATTGGCGAGTTTAAGGACGAACGCGTCAGCGTTTCTCTGCCTTCTTTGCGTATTGATAGCTTCTGTGTTGCTATCGCTAAAGAGGTACAGGCAGTGCGTAAGAGCGGTCTGACCTTTGCTCCGGAAGCAGGCAGCCAGAAGATGCGTGACGTTATCAACAAGGGCGTTACCGAAGAGGATTTGATGAATGCTGTAGGCGCAGCCTTTGAATCCGGCTGGAACAGCGTTAAGCTGTACTTTATGATCGGCCTGCCCTATGAAACTGATGAGGATGTACTGGCGATTGCCGATTTGGCACGCAAGGTACAGTATAAATATTTCCAGATTACCGGTAAGCGTGGCTGCAAGGTTACTGTAAGTGCTTCTTCCTTCGTACCTAAGCCGTATACTGCTTTCCAATGGTTCGCGCAGAATGATTTGGAAGAAATCCGCCGTAAGCAGTTCCTGCTGAAGGATGAAATCAAAAAATATAAGAATATCACCTTAAATTACCATGATGCCAAAACCGGTACGATTGAGGCTGTTTTCGCCCGCGGTGACCGCCGTGTAGGCAAGGCACTGCTGCTGGCATGGCAGAAGGGCGCGCGTTTTGACGGCTGGAGCGATTGCTTCTCCTACGAACGTTGGCTGGAGGCTATCAGCGATGCAGGCCTGGATAAGGACTTTTACGCTGCACGTGAGCGCGGTGAGCAGGAGGCTTTCCCGTGGGAGCACATTTCTCCGGGTGTCAGCCGCCGCTTCCTGTGGAATGAATGGCGTAAGGCTTATGCTCAGCAGCTTACGCACGACTGCCGTCGCACAAGCTGCACCGGCTGCGGTGTTTGCCAGGCTCTGGGCGTAAAAATCGTTGACTATAAAGAAGAGTATCAAAACAATGGGGAGGTACAGGCATAATGAAACTGCGTATGCAAATTACCAAGGATAAGGATATCCGCTTTATCTCCCATCTTGAATATGTGCGCACTATCGGTCGTGCTATCCGCCGTGCCAAGCTGCCTGCTGCCTATTCCGAAGGCTTTAATCCGCATTTGAAGTTCAGCCTGGCTTCTGCGCTAGGCGTAGGCGTTGTAAGCTATACGGAGTTCGTAGAAATCGAGCTTGCCGAGCCGATGGAGGTAGAAAAGGCTGCGTTGGCTCTTGATGCTGCTTTGCCGCGCGGTATCCGCGTACTGGCTGCCGATGCTGTTGATACGCATCACGCTGCCCTGATGAGTCAGGCGGCAGGTGCAAGCTATCGCGTAACGCTGCCTTATAGCAAAGACGTGAGCGCTGCTGTTGCGGAGTTCAATGCTGCGCCGGAGCTGCTGTTCAAAAAAGCTGCACCTAAGACGAAGGCCAAGTTCAAAGAAATCGACGTTAAGTTTTACATACCCCAGCTTACTGCAGAGCAGACCGAAACGGAAACAATCTTCAGCTTTGACTGCAAGATTACACCGACAGGAAGCATGAAGGCCGTAGATTTGCTGAATGCATTGAACGAGCAGTATGGACTGGCGCTGCCGGTAGAAATGGCTGATATCGAGCGTCTCAGACTGTACCGCAATAATAAAAACGGCAAGCCTATTCCGATGCTGAACAGTGATGCCGTAACCTTAGGCTGATTTTAGCTTAAGGCTGTACAAATAAAAAAAGAGCAAAGCCTGCTCAGTGCTTTGCTGATGACAAAACACCGTGGCGACTGCCGCGGTGTTTTTGTGTACATTGGATATGCTATTTTATCTGCAGCTCCAGCTTGTAAATATATTTATCGGTATCACCTGTCAGCCAGTAATCACACAGCGAGGTGACATAGAGCGGTGATATCGGCGTGAGCTGATGCTTCTTACAATATTCTGCTAGCATTTGCAGATATTTTTTATTATTGAACATATAAACGCCTTGAAAATAAAGCGTCAGATAATCGCCCGCAGGCTTTTGATAGCAATGCGGTGTAGCGAGCTTGTCATGGAGCGTATAAAAATAATGCTTCAGATGCTTGGTTGCAAAATCCTGCAAAATTTCCGTATCGTAAATATAACCAAAACCGTTGGTTGTTAAGGTAATATCATTTTGCAGATTGGTAAACATTTTGGCTATATGCGAGGAACGCTTTTTGAAGCATTCATTTTCTTCGGTAGCGTTGCTCAGATAAAGATAATGTGCCTGCTCATGGACAAGCGTAATTTTATCCAGAGTAATGTCCGCAATATGGTCAAGCTTGCCTAATTCGCTTTGTAGCTCTGTTTTCATGGCTTGCAGACGGGCGATTTCCTGCGTGAAGAAATCTATGCGCTCATTAAATAAATCACGATAGTTTTGCGGCGAACGGTTAGCAAGATAATCCTTGATGCGCGCAATCGGCACATCAAGCTGGCGCAGCGTCAGAATCAGCTGCAATAAAAACAACTGGCTGCGCTTGTAATAGCGGTAACCGTTTTCGTCAACAAGTTCTGGCGTAATCAGTCCCAGCTTATCGTAATAAAGCAGAGTCTTGCGGGGAATTTTGCAAAGCTGCGATAATTCACCGGTTGTGAAGTAATTTTGTATGTTTTTTGACATTTTTAGCATTTCCCCCTTGACTGTCTAGCTGCTATACACAGTATTATAACATATAAAAGAGAAAATGCATATTAAGACTTAATCCAAATAATTTCAAGTGCTTAATATGCACTTCGTTGATGTTTTTTGTGATGAGTGAATGGAGGTATATCTGTGAAAAAATTGGCTAGTAAAGGTTTATTGATGAGCGCATTGATTTGCGGTAACGTATTTTTAGGAAGTACTGCAGTATTTGCCGAAGAGGTTCAGGAGTATTCCTTGGATGCGATGGTTGTAACTGCTACGAGAACTATGAAGCAGATTCAAGAGGTTCCGTCCAGTGTCAGCGTGGTAACGGCAAAGGATATCGAGGAGCGTAATATTACATCTGTTCCGGAAGCTTTACAGACCTTACCTGGTGTGTATAAAAGTCAAGCAATTCAAGGCGGTATTCAGCTTAGAGGTTTTGGTTCGGGTGATATTCTTGTATTAGTAGATGGTTTACAGATGAACTATCCTTTCAACAGTAATGTGGACTGGGAGATGATACCGGTAGAAAATATTGAGCGTATTGAAGTTGTGCGTGGTGCTGGTTCTTCTCTGTATGGCGGACATGCTGTTGGCGGTGTAGTAAATATTATTACAAAGGATGCCAAGAAGAAAGGCTTGAATGCTAACATAGTTTTGAATTATGGTAGCAATAATACTTGGAAAAAGGCTCTTTATGCTGATGTAAAAGCCAATGAAAAAGTTTCTTTCGGCGTTGGCTATGAAAATCGTAAATCGGATGGTTGGGGAAATTATTATCAGACTAAGGCTGCCAGCAAGGGCAGTGGCACCATTGTTCCTGATAATAAACCGCCACAATTAAGCAATGGTAAATACATTGTAGCTTCACGCGGCGATAGAAAATATGAGAGCGAAACGTATAGCGCAAATGTAAAGTATAATTTCGATGCGGAACGTTCCTTGAAATATACTTTTGCCAATACTACGAGTACTTATTATTATCCAAGTCCTAAGAGTTATATTTATAAAGACGGTAAGCCTGTATGGAGCGGTAAAGTTGATTTAGGAAATGGAACTTATGTATCTCCTAGTTTAGGAACGTCCTTAGGCTATGATGGTGAGAAAGAGTACAACAAACACACTTTAGCATATAATGATGATAAAAATAAAATAAATGCTAATTTCAGTTTGCTTGATATGAAAAAATCCGGATATAGTAGTGCAAGTGGCACTGCTAAAGAGGTTCCCTGGTATGGAGCAGGCAGTGATTCTTCATATCCTGGAAAAACCTATGTATTCGATTTCCAAAAGGCTTGGGAAAATATTGGCAAACACGATATTTTAATTGGTGGAGATTTTAAACAAGAGGAGTTTACCCAATATAGAAAATATCTGAAAAACTATCATGATCATAATTCCGTAGATACAAGTAAGGGAAAGAATGGCTTATTCCAAGTAAACACCGGTAAAGCACAGAATATAGCTTTATTTGTTCAAGATGAATATAAATTTAATGAACCTTGGACTATGTATCTTGGATTACGCTATGACCATTATAAGAAGTACAATGGTAGCACAACAAGCTATAACCTTGATGGCAGTTTAGATGCAAATAATTCCAGCAAGCATGGTGAAGGCTCATACAATGAATTGAGTCCTAAAATTGCTTTTGATTTTAAAGCTGATGATAATACTAATTATTATGTATCTTATGGTCATTCCTTTAATCCTCCTCCGTTTAGTCAAATTTTCCGTTATGAGCAGAACGTACATGCCAATCCGGATCTTGATCCTGAAACATCTGATACCTTTGAAATTGGCATGAAGAAAAAAATCTCTGATAAGACCAATATGGGTATCTCCATGTATAAGGTGAAAACTGATGATAAGATAGTATATACTTATCATTATAAACCCGGCACTAAAGTAGTAGATTATAAGTCTTATGAAAACTATGGTACTGAAAAGCGTCGCGGAGTAGAGTTTAGTCTTGAACATAAGCTTACTGAAGAATTATCTGGATATCTTAATTATTCTTGGCAGCATGGCAAAGTAGAAAGAACAGCAGTAGCTAATACAAACCTTGGTAATGTTAATTCTACTGATTATGGTATTCCAAAGCATTTATTACACGCTGGATTGAATTACAAAAAAGATAAACTTGGCGTAAATCTTGACTGTCAATATGTGAGTGCTCGTCAAGCACCGGATGATGAAACCGGTGAATATGGTTCTGAAGATCCGTACTTTATCGTGAATATGGGATTCAATTATGAAATTGCCAAAAATGCTGTACTACAATTTACGGTAGATAATGTATTTGACAGAGAGTTCTATGCAAGTGAACCTACTTCTGGTCGTGTTTACAGTGTTGGCCTGCGCTACAGCTTCTAATTACTTGCTTAACGTTTTTCAATAGCTTAAAATAGGGATAGGGTGTTTGAATTACCCTATCCCTATTTGTTATCGAGGTGATTGCCTATGTTATATAACCTTAAACGTTTAACCGGCTACGTTCTTGGCTTTGTACTCTTTTATGCGCCGGTGGCGCTCTTTCAGCGCTGTCTGTGCTATCTGCTTTACGGAAGCTGGCAGCCGCAGAGTATTCACGGACTTTGTTTTCGTATACCGATAGAGCATATTTTAGACGGAATCATCTGGCGTCTGACGCCGATAAGCATGCTGAGTACCCTGCTGCTATTGGCAACGGCGTTCTTCCTGGGGCCTGTTTTTTGCGGCAGGCTGTGCCCGGCAGGTGCTTTTACCGAATATCTGTCGAAGCTGATGCCGTCTAAATTTCAAATAAGCTGGCATCGTTATACAGAAATTGCGCCTATTCGTTACGGAATGCTGGCAGGCTTTTGCCTAGTGCCGTTTTTCGGCGGTATTCTGGCTTGCTCATATTGCAACTTCTTTTTGTTTGATTTATTGGCTAACTATTATACACGAGGTTATTTTATTTCACTGACATCCAGTCTGTTGCTAACTGCTGTTATGTGGGTGCTTGTCTTTGGCATCTTTACTAAAGGCGGACGCGGCTTCTGTAATTTTTTGTGCCCGGTGGGAGCGGCGCAGGGACTGATGCATGCCATAGGCTGCAGGCTGCCGTTTGTACTGCGGATGCGTGTTGATAAAAGCCAATGCATAGGCTGTGGCTTATGCGAAAAGAAGTGCCCGATGGAATCCGCTGAGCTTGCTGAAGGCAAAGCGCAGATTAATCAGCATAACTGTATCTGCTGCGGCGTATGTCAGCATGCTTGCCCGGTGCAGGCTATCAGCTACGGGAGGAAACGTGTATGAAAAATAAGCTGATAAATTTTATTGCGGCAATGGGAATTCCTGTCAGCGGCATTACCACGCAGGGGGCAGGCTGTACAGGGATTTGCGGCAGCTGCAGCTTGAATTGCGCGCCGGGAATTGTTGCTTTACTGCTTTTGGCAGGCAAGGCAATTTACAAACGTTATCATGGCGGGGTGGTGCAGCATGAATAAGCAAATGTTGAAGCGTGTACTGGCTTTTGTGCTGATGGCGGCTGTAATGGTAGGCCTGGTGTTTTTCCGCAGTGAAAATAATTACGACAAGCACTATTTTCGTGCTAAGCTGGCGCGGGGGCAGGAGGTGCATTGCAAGATAGACCTTGGCAAGGAGGGCGAGCTGAAATATTTGCTGCAGCCCAATATCTATACTTTATATTTACGCCTGCTGCCGGATGATAAGCAAGCGCAGCTGCGCTGCGAGGGCGAAGGCCTGCAGATGTTGCTGTCGCGCAGCAGCAAAAAAGGCTTGTGGAAAAAGCTGGCGCCTGATGAGATGATAAAGCAGTACAAGGGACAGATGTCAGTGAGTGCGGAGCTGTATTTTTCGCCGGAGCAGCTAAAGCAGAGAAATGTGCAGCAGGGAAAAATCAAGTTCTATGATGCGAAAGGCTTATACGGAACTGTCGTCGTTGACGTAATCAATTCACGGGTGAAGTAATTTTAATAGAGTAGCATTAAGCTGTGGGCAGAAGTTCTGCCTGCAGTTTTTTGCTTTATAAATAATAAAGATATATTCCTAAGTTTTCTTGCAATCAATTAGGAATAGTGATAAAATAGCGAATGAAAAAAGCAATTAATTGAGATTAAGACTTAATTGTTTTTTATGATATTATAATCCGACAAGCAGTGCTGATAGCTGCTGATGTTAAAAGGGGGCTTATATTATGGCTGAAGTATTTAACAAAAATCAACAAGAAGTGAAAAATGAAATTCGTCAAGGAATAGTTGAGCGTCTGCTTGGCAGCAAGCTGGATACAGAAAATGCAGAAATGCCGATAAGGTCCAGCTTCGTGAATCATAATCTGGATGATTATAATATTATAGATACTCATTATCAAGCATTAAAGGATGAGGTTTTGCATGAGCTGGGTGCATATCTTTTACACAATAAAAGTGCTAATGAGAATGACGAAATGCCTATCAGAGCCAGCTATGTTAATCACACACCTGCAGATACCCGTATTCTTGACGGTCATTACCAAAAGTTGAAGGATGAAATCTGCCATGAAATCGTACAACAGGTTGCCGGTGACAAGGTTACTGTTGAAAAGGATGCGATGGCAATTCGCGCCAGCTATCTCCATGAGCTGCAGGAGCAGGGAAGCATGAATGAAGCTATTGCCAAACGCCTGCTGGCCAAGGGCATGAGTGTGGCTGATGTTGCTGAAGCGATGCAGCTGCCGGAGGAAACTGTTGCCAAGTTGCAGGAAAAATAAGAAAGGCGTAGCAGTTAACAGGTTTTTGAAAGCAGATAAATTATATTTTCATCTGTAAACATTGCACAAGCTGTTTCTTGCCAACCCTCCTCAATAATGATAAAATCAAATCAACAGCAAGGCTGAAAATGCCTGCAAGTTATTTTTTGGAGGAATATATTATGAAGAAAATAGCAATTCTGCGCTGCCTGATAACCTCTGCTTCCTGTGCGGGAGCAGGTTGCCTGCGCGCTTTTTATGAAAAGGATAAAGCCTTTTCACAGTATGGTGATGAGGAGTTGCGCCTGATGGCGATGTGGACCTGCAACGGTTGTGGCAATTCTAAGCTGGAAAACCAGGAAGGCATCCGCAAGAAGATTGAACGCATGAAGGCGTTGGAGCTGGATGCTCTGCATATCAGTCACTGCACGCATAAAAAGGATGCCAATGGCGAAAAGCATCTTTGCCCTAAGATTAAAGCGATTATTGATGAACTGCAGGAAGCAGGCATTACTATCGTAGACGGTACTCACTAAAAAAATATATAAAGTTTGGCAAAGCAGCAGTCAGCAATGGCTGTTGCTTTTTACTTTATCAACTTAAAAAAATCTCCCGTGGCAGGATTTTTTACTCGCTCTAACGAATAAATATAACTATGATTCCAAATACGAAAGGGGTAATAAAATGAGAGAAGCCGTAAAAAAGTATATTGCCGAGCATTATGAGGATTATGTGAAGGACTTGGAAGCCTTGACGAATATTGATTCCGGTAATGGTGACAGAGAAGGTACGGAAGCAGCAAATAAGTTTGTCGCTGAAAAAATGACAGCTATCGGTGCTACTACGGAGTTCAGATATAATGACAGAGCCTGCCACCTGATTTCCCGTTTAAAGGGAACAGGCAAATACACGATTCTGCTTGTTGCCCATGTTGATACAGTATTTAAAAAGGGTGAAGCTGCACGTCGTCCGTTCCGCGTTGACGAGAATAACTTTGCCTGGGGTCCCGGCGTAGGCGATGATAAGGCTACGGTAGTAGAGGTTATATATGGCTTGGAAGCTTTAAAGGCTGCAGGCTTTGATAATTTTAAGGAAATTATTTATTACACCAACGGTGAAGAGGAGGGCGGCAGCAAGACCGCCGAGGATATTGTGGCAGAGCTGTCGCAGCAGTCCGACTTTGCGATTATTATGGACGTTGCCCGTCCGAACTGGGGTATTGTTACCCAGCGCAAGGGCAATGCCAAATATCGCGTTGAGGTTACCGGTAAGGGCGGACATCACGGCAACGCATCCCAATCCTGCGCTAACGCTATTCACCAGCTGGCTTATACGATTACCGAGCTGCAGAAGCTCGCCAGCCCCATGCCGGGCAATCCGGAGGATTATACGGCAGCAGCGTTGAAGGCGCGCGGCATTGTTGATGCAGGCCAGTTTATTCCGCAGAATACCGTCAATGTTGGCGTAATAGGTTCTACCAATGACAAAATTAGCGTTATTCCGGGCGATGCCTTCTGCGAGGTAAATATCCGCTGTTTTACGATTGAAGAGCAGCAGCGCATTGATGCTGAGGTTAAGGCGCTGGCAGATAAGGTTGTTATCCCCGGTACCAGCATTAAAATTACCGGCGGCATTGTTACCGGACCGATGCAGAAAACTGCGCAGGCACAGAAGATGGTTGATGTTTATAAGCGCATCGTCAAAGAGGAATACGGCGCTGAGGTGAACGAATGGGTAGCAGGCGGTTTGACCGATGGTAACCGCACAGCGAAGTTCGTACCGACTCTGGATGCTTTGGGTGTAGAAAACTATGATGAGCATACCGACCATGAATCTGTTGATTTGAATACCGCAGTTCCCAGAACTACAGCCTTTGCGCTGACTCTGGCTGAGCTGGCAGAAACCTTCTAATAAAGATTTTATAATGATTCGAAAGCTTTCCCCGCGTATTGGATTTACGTCGGGGAAAGTTTTTTGCTATATTCTGACTTTCTTCCAACCTTTATATGTTTTACATAATGACTAGACACTGCACTTGTGGTATAATAAAATAGTTAAAATCTTACAGATAAGGTGTGATGATATGTCGAAAAAAAGTAATAAATATGCAGGTGATCAGCCTGCCGCTTACGATCCTACGGGCATAAGCGAGTATCTTGGCCTGGGACGCCCGATTGACTTTGACAAAAAGCCGGTGCGTATTGCGATGATGTGCGCTGTTGCTATTTCCGTTGTGGTAACGCTGTGGAAATGCTCTACCGGTATGGATTCCGGTGCTGCTGTTGTAAGTGCTTTGGGCTATGCTTTATCCTTCCTTTTCAGCTATATGCTGGCTTTGGAGCTTGATCCCGACCGTCAGCTGGGCGGTTTCATCGGCGGCGGTCTGACGCTGGCAGCAACCTATTTTATGGGTGAAGGCAATATCCTGGTAATGCTGTGGCTGCTCTTTATCCTGCGTATGCTGAACCGCAGCTCCGGTGACAGACATCGTCTGATTGATAACGTTATTATGATTGGCAGTGCTGCCTGGCTTGGCCTGCAAGGCTTGTGGGTATTCCCGTTGCTGACCGGTGCTGCCTATATTCTGGAAAGCCAAATTCAGGCAGGCTATTTCCGTAGCCTTTATCTGGCAGGTATTTCTCTGGCTTGCTTGCTTTTTGCGAAGTATGATACTGTTGCCAATGAGCTGTCCATGAGCAATATTATTATCATGGCACTGGCCTTCATTCTTTTCCTGCCGGAAATCCGCGTGGCAGATTATGTGAAGTCTAAGGGCGACAAAAACGGCAAGCGTTTGCTGCCGAAGCGTCTGCAGACTATGCAGGGTTATTTCTGCATGATGCTGTTCAGTCTGACATTTTTGCATGGCAATGCTATCGTACCGTCTTTGATGCCGGCTGTAGGTGCTGCTGCAGGCTGCGGTATCTATCTGTTTGTTGCGTTGCTGAAGCATGAAGTATTTTAAAGCTATTCTGGAGGTAAATATCAATGAGTGAAAACAGAAAAATTAAATTTACGACTAATAAAGGTGTTTTCGTTGCCGAAATGTTTGAGGACAAGGCTCCGCTGACTACCAAAAACTTTATCGAGCTGGTAGAAAAAGGCTTTTACAACGGTATTATTTTTCACCGTGTAATCGACGGCTTTATGATTCAGGGCGGTGACCCGACCGGTACCGGTATGGGCGGCCCCGGCTACAAGATTAAAGACGAATTCGGTGAAGGCCTGAAGCATGATGACGAGGGCATTCTGTCTATGGCTAATGCAGGCCCGAACACCGGCGGCAGCCAGTTCTTTATTACTCTGGCACCTACTCCTTGGCTGAACGGCCACCATGCAATTTTCGGCAAAGTTGTTGAAGGCATGGATGTTGTTCGTCTGATCGGAGTAGTACCGACTGATTTCCGTGACCGTCCGCGTGAAGCTGTGACCATGGAAAAGGTAGAGGTTGTAAAATAAATGGCGGCGTTTGTATATATGCTGCGCTGCAAGGACGGCAGCTTATATACAGGCTGGACCAATGATCTGGAGCACCGTCTGGCAATGCATAACAGCGGACGCGGCGCCAAATATACGCGTGGACGCGGTCCTTTGGAGCTGGTCTACAGCGAGGAGCTGCCGGATAAGGAAGCGGCTTTGCGGCGCGAGTGTGCCATAAAAAAGCTGCGCCGGGAGCAGAAGCTCGCTTTGCTGCAGACATGGCAAGCTCACATTGCAGAATAAAATTATAAAGATTCAGACAAATATTTGCTTTTCCTGTACATATAGGCTATAATAAGCTAAGTGAGTTTTAAAGGCTCAAATAGTATTTAGGGAGGCCTACAGATGACAGGCAAGGTTAAATGGTTTAATGCAGAAAAAGGCTATGGTTTTATCCAAAGAGAAGGCGGCAAGGACTTATTCGTTCACTTCTCCGGTATTAAAAGCGAAGGCTTTAAAACCTTGGAAGAAGGCTGGAACGTAGAATTTGACGTTATCCAAGGTGACCGTGGCGAACAGGCAACTAACGTTGTACATGTTGAATAATAAATGCAAATAAAAAGCTGATGCTAAGGCAGGTAACTGCCGGAGCATCAGCTTTTTTGCTGTTTGCGGGATGATGAGAGTTCAGTTGGTGACAAAGGAGGATATCACTGAGGCCTTGGTGACAATACCGCAAAACAGTTTGTTTTCGTCAATTACGGGCAGAGGGAAGGGCGTGCTTGCTGAAAGCGGCATAATATCTGCCACGGGTGTATCAAGATTATCTATCACAGGCACATTACGTAAAATGCTTTTATCAAAGGTTGTGTAGCCGGAAAGCACCTGCATAGCGCTATCCAATGTGATAATACCGATAAAGTGCAGATGCTCGTCAACTACGTAGGCACTGGATACGCCGCTGTTTTTCATATTGCGCAGCGCAACGGCGGCACCGTCAATATTGCGCACGATACACGTCTGCGTACTCATTACGTTTCGCACAGTAAAGATTTTACTAGAATCGGCATTATTGATAAAGCTGCGTACATAGTCGTCTGCCGGGTTGGTAATCATTTCCTCCGGCGTACCGATTTGCACCATGCGGCCGTCGCGTAAAATACCGACGTGTGTTCCCAGACGGAAGGCTTCGTTGATATCATGGGTGATAAAAACAATGGTTTTGCCGGTCTTTTCTTGAATACGCAGCAGCTCAAACTGTAAATCATTGCGCACCAAGGGGTCAAGCGCGGAAAAGGCTTCATCCATCAGCAGAATATCGGGATCGTTGGCAAGTGCGCGGGCAATGCCGACGCGTTGCTTCATGCCTCCGGAAAGCGCGCTGATGCGCGTTTTTTCCCAGCCCTGCAGGCCAACCATTTCCAGCATCTGCATAGCCTTTTCGGTTCGCTCCTTCAGTGGTACGCCGCGAATCTCCAAACCATAGTAGGTGTTCTCCAAAACATTACGGTTGCTGATAAGTCCGAAGTTCTGGAACACCATGGCTACCTTAGTGCGGCGCAGCTCCTGCAGCTGCTTGCTGCTGAAGTCGGTAATGTTATCGCCTTCAAGGTAAACTGTGCCTGAGGTTGGCGGATTAAGCATATTCAGGCAACGGATAAGCGTAGATTTGCCGCTGCCGGAAAGACCGATGAGAACAAAAACCTCGCCTTTGTTGACGGTAAAGTTTATATCAATAAGGCCGGCGGTAATGCCGGTGGCTTCCTGCACCTCGGTGCGGGATGCACCTTGCTCCAGCATGGCCATAGCTTTTTTCTCGTTTTGCGAATGCTCCAGAGGAATAAACAGCTTGTACAGGTTTTTTACTTGCAATACGGGTACAGTCATTTATTTTCCCTCCTTTTTCTTGTCAGCCAGACTTTGCGTCAGGCGGTCAATGATAATCGCGATAATAACGATAGAAATACCGGCGATGAGTCCACGACCGGATTCGGTACGGTTAATGGCAATCAGCACCTCCATGCCTAGGCCGTTGGCACCAATCATCGCGCAGGTTACAACCATCGCTACGGCCATCATCATCGTCTGGTTGATGCCGGTCATAATCGTGGGCATGGCCTGCGGAATCTGCACCTTGAACAGAGTTTGCCAACGCGAAGCACCGAAGGCAGCGGAGGCTTCGACAACGTTGGGGTCAACCTGCTGAATACCGTGGCTGGTTAAGCGGATTACAGGCACGACGGCATAAACTACCGTAGCAAGAACTGCAGGCACCTTGCCGGGACCGAGCAGCATAACCGCGGGAATCATATAAACAAAGGTGGGCATAGTCTGCATAGCGTCGAGCAGAGGACGCAGCAGACGGTTGGCCAGTCTGCTGGTGGACACAAGAATACCGATGGGCAGGCCTAGAAGCAGCGAGATGATAACCGAGGAAATAACAACTGCCAGCGTTTCATTCATCATGCTCCAATAGCCGAAGGCTCCGATGGCGAATAGTCCTATCCCATAGATAATACCACGCGACAGCTTGCCTGTGAGCACCTTGCCCAAGGCAGCGACAGCGATGATAGTCAGCCACCAGGGAATAAAGTTCAGCAATCGTTCGATAGAAAGAATGCACCAGGTAAGAATATCCTTCACCTTATTAAAGAAGCTTGCGTAGGCAGTGTTGATATAGTTGACGAAATTGTCGATGGGCCTAGTCCAGTCTACCTGCACTTCTTCCGGGAAGCTCAGCAGCCAGCTTGCAGCAGCAGCATTATCTCCTTTGAGTGCTTTGTTGATGCTTTGCAGCTTATCCTCAGGCAGCCACTGTGCAAGCAGCTCGGGGTGGCGCTGCATGAACCAGATGGCAGCCTCGTCATAGGTGCATTTGGTATCTGCAATGTGCGCCAATGCTTCCGCAGTGAGTGCGCTGGTTGTGTGATATTTTTGCAGGAAGGCAACAAACTCCGGTGCTTTGCTTTGCAGCTGTTTGTTGGCAATGATGCAGACGGGAACGGAGCGAGCTTCCGTCAGTCCATGTTGAAAGCCGACTTCATTGTAGGGCTCGTCCTGCAGCAGAACGAGGTCCAGCTTGCCGGTGAGCCAGGTCGGCTCGTAGTTGTAGCCTACAATCGGTTCGCCCTTAGTGTAGGCGGCGAGGAAGGCGCTGTTCAGCGCCGGCTCGCTGCCGGAACGGAAGTAGACATAATTTTTGTTTAAGCCGTAGGCTTCATATTTCAAATAAAGTATCTTATCAATGCTCCAACCGGGGATAGCTCCGTAAAGACGGCCTTTGGAAGGATCTTCTGGATCCTTGAAAAGATGTGCATAGCGTGCCAGGTCTTTGACGGTTTTCAAATCCGGAGCGAGTGCCTTAATGCCGCGGCTGGCGTCACCCTCAATAAGATAGCGGGGAACATAAAGGCCCTGCTTATCATCATCAAAGTTGATGCCCAGGTTGAGCAGCTTGCCGGTTTTCATGTCAGCTTCAAAGGTAGGCACGTTATCGGTCCACAGCTCCATATGCACATCTACGTCGCCGCGGAGCAGCGCCGTCTGGATGATGGGCGTGGAGCCACTGATAATCTTAGGCGTGATGTTATAGGCGTGAGTGCCGATGAAACCGGCAACGGCGTTGTGAAATTTAACACTGTCCCAACCGGCGTCTGCAAAAACAACCTCTTGTTTTGGTTGCTCATTAGCGGCGTTGACATTGCCTGCTATAAATCCCAGTGAGGTCAGTATGAGTAAAAAAATGGCTGATAATTTTCGTAACATGGCTTCACCTCCGTCAAAGCAATAAAAAGAAAAATACTCCTCTTAAATTTATTTTACAAAGCGAAAATTCTTCTTGTCAACTGCAAATGCAACAATGTATAAAAGAATAACTTTAAAAACTAAAGTTATTGCAAATGCAGAGTTTTGTATAAAGAGAAGTGTATGCGAATATTGGTGAGGATGATAAATTATCAGCAGAAAGGATGAGCTGTTATAACGCTTCGTGACTGTCAGGGATTTTAATCTTATTAAGCAGCATTATGCTTCCAATAAAGCAAATTGCTTGGAGTTGTGGAATGCTCAAGGATATTTTTCTCATTTCTGTAACCTTTTTAACACAGATTTAACCGCAAGCTTACTTTGGATTTTACATTCATCCGTTACAATAAAAGTACGTTGTAAAGATGACAACAATAATTTTTGTGGAATATCAGTAAACGGAGGAATGGAAATGAAACTGAAAAAAGTTTTGGCAGCAGCAATGATTTCCCTGCTGGCAACTACTGCACTTGTTGGCTGCGGTAGCGATAAGAAAAGTGCTGACACCGGCAAAAAGGTGCAGATTGAATATTGGCACGTTGCTGCTGAGAGCTTTGGTGGCGCAACCGTAAAGGAATTGGTTGCTGACTTCAACAAAACTCACCCGAACATTGAGGTAGTAGAAAAATATAACCCGGATATGTACAAAGGCCTGACACAAAACCTGCAGGCTGCTATGGCTTCCGGTAAGAATCCGGACGTAGTACAAATGGGTTATTCCTTCCTGAACTACGCTGCTGAAAACTTTAAATACACCGATTTGAACGAAGCATTTAAAGCTGCCGGCGATGAAAACTTCATGAAAGATAATTACCTGCCGAACGTACTGCAGCTGGCACAAACCGAAGACGGCAAGCAAATCGGTCTGCCGTATTCCGTAAGCGTTCCGGTACTCTTCTACAATCCGGAAATTTTTGAAAAAGCCGGCTTAGATCCGAAAAATCCGCCTAAAACCTGGGAAGAGGTTAGCAAGGCAGCTAAACAAATTAAAGATAAAACCGGCAACATGGGCTTCTTCATGCAGGAATATGCCGACAACTGGACTCAGCAGGCTCTGATTGAATCCAACGGCGGCCAAATGCTGACTAAGGTTGACGGCAAGGTTAAAGCAGGCTTTGATACTCCTGAATCTGCTGCAGCTTATCAGGTTGTAGCTGATATGGTAAAAAACGGCAGTGGCCTGCATGCTACCAACGAAGAAGGCTTCCAGGCTTATCTGAGCGGCAAGCTGGGCATGGTTTGCACCACCATCGGTAAACGTGCTAACTTCGAAAAGGGCGCTAAGTTCAAAGTAATGGCTTCTCCGTTCCCGGCTTTCGGTAACAAACCGACCAAGATTCCTGCAGGCGGCAACTTCCTGATGGTCTTCTCTAAAGATGCTGAAAAGCAAAAAGCTGCTATCGAGTTCATCAAATATCTGGAATCTCCGGAAGCACTTGCTAAATGGAGCACCGGTACCGGTTACCTGCCTCCTCGCAAAGGCGTAGCTGATGATCCGAAGGGCTTCAAAAAGCTTGCTGATGAGAACCCCAACATTAAAATGGCTCTGCAGGAAATGACCAAGGTTACCAAATGGGCAAGCTTCCCGGGTGCTAACGGTCTGCAGGCTGAACAACTGCTGATTGATGCTCGTGATATCATCCTGAGCGGCAAAATGAGTGCACAGGATGCTTTACATCAAACCGCAGAAAAAATTAACAAGCTGCTGTAATTAGTCTGATAAATAAGCTGTCGCAGTTGCGGCAGCTTATTTTGCTAATAGCGCAAAGGAGGTTGCTATGAGTAAGAACAACAAGGAAGCACTGCTTTATCTGTTGCCTGCTGCCGTACTTTTCCTGGTATTTTATTACTGGCCGTTGCTGCAGAATATTTATCTGAGTGTTTTTTCCTGGAATATGATCAGCCCTAATCAAAAATTTGTGGGCCTGGAAAACTTTATCACTATCTTCAGCTCTGCTGAGCTGATTAAAATTTTAATTAACACCGTATTGTTTGTGGCAATTATGCTGGTGCTGAATTTTGTTCTGCCTTATTTTTATTCGTTTATCCTGGGACATTTGGTGCATCGGTGGACGGCGTTCTATCGTAGCGCACTGTTCCTGCCGTCTACGTTATCGCTGGCGGTAGCAAGTATTTTGTTCCTGTGGATTTACAATCCGCTGGCCGGACCGATTAACATTATCCTCAGCTGGTTTGATATCGCTTCACCGCGCTGGTTCAAGGAAAACTATCTGGTTATTTTCGCTATCTGTACGATTATCGGTTGGAAAGTTTTCGGCTATAATCTTATCGTCATGCTGGCTGCTATGGTCGCAGTTCCCAAAGAGATGATTGAAGCAGCGAAGCTGGAGAACGCTTCTAACTGGGTTATCTTCAAAAAAATTATTTTGCCGATGACCTCTTCTACCGCAATTTATGTCTTTACGATAACGGTAGTCTTTGGTTTGCAGTACGTTCTGGTACCGGTAAATATGCTGACACAGGGCGGCCCGGATCAGGGCAGCAGTAACCTTGTGTATATTATTTACCAATATGCCTTCACCTTCTTTAAGGCAGGCACCAGTGCAGCCTATGCGGTTATCACCATGGTCTGCTATCTCATCTTTCTCTTCGTGAAGAATAAATATCTGGAAAAGAAGGTGTATTATGAAAACTAAGCTGCAGAATGAATGGTATTGGCATGCATTTTTGCTTATTGCGGTTTTCCTGATGCTGTGGCCGATAGTGTTTATGATTTCTACCTCGCTGAAGGATTTGAATCAGGTCTTTGAATCTACATTGAATCCTTTACCGTTCCCGCCGACCTTTGACAACTACACTACGGTTTTACATAACTTCCCGCTGCTGACCTATATCTGGAATACGTTTTACATTGCTATCGTGGTTACAGCCAGCAAGGCGGCAACAAGTGTACTGGCAGCCTTTGCCTTTGTGTATTACAACTTCAAATATAAGGAAACAGTTTTCAACGGTATGCTGCTGACGTTCTTCATCCCCATCACCGTTTTGATTATGCCAAACTATTTGATGATGTCTAAGCTGGGCCTTTTAGACACACCTTACGGCGTTATGCTTCCCGGTCTTGTAGACGGTATGGGTATTTTCCTGATGCGTCAGACGATGCGCGGTATTCCCAAACCTTTGCTGGAAGCAGCAATTCTTGACGGTGCCAAACCGCATCAAGTACTGTTCAAGGTTATTATGCCTTTGATTAAGCCTTCGGTACTCGCTATTTCGATTTTATTCTTCATTAACAGTTGGAACGAATATTTCTGGCCGTTGCTGATTTTGCAGGATAAAGCAAATCTGACGCTGCCGCTGGCATTGCAGATGTTTATCAGTGCCGAGGGTGGCAGTGAATGGGGCATCGCTATGGCTGTAGCAACGCTGACAAGCTTGCCGCCGTTAGTGCTTTACGGCTTCTGCCAGAAATTTATTATCAATACATTTATGCAATCGGGCGTGAAAGGATAAGAAGATGGATAACTTACAAAACGATTACAGCATTATATTTTCGCATGTGCAAAAGGCTTACGGCAGCAACGTTGTAATCAATGATTTGAATCTGGAGATACAAAAGGGCGAGCGCCTGATTCTGCTTGGACCTTCCGGCTGCGGTAAGACAACTACTCTGCGTATGATTGCTGGCTTTGAGGAAATTACCAAGGGCGAGCTGTATATGGACGGCCGCGTGGTTAATGATATCGCTCCGGGCGAGCGCAACATTGCTATGGTGTTCCAAAGCTATGCACTGTTTCCGCATCTGAGCGTTTGGGACAACATTACCTTTGGCCTGCAGCTGCAAAAGCTGCCGCAGGCTGAAATGGAAAAGCGTGCGCGTATGGCGATGGAAATTCTGCATCTTGAAGGCTATGAAAATAAAAAGACGCATGAATTGAGCGGCGGCCAGAAGCAGCGTGTTGCTCTGTGCCGTGCGCTGGTAAAGCAGTCGCCGTACTTCCTGCTGGATGAGCCGTTATCCAATCTGGACGCCAAACTGCGCCAAAAGGCACGTACCGAGCTGGTAAAAATCCATGAAATGTTCAAACCGACGATGGTTTATGTAACCCATGACCAGATTGAAGCAATGACTGTGGCGCATCGTATTGCCGTTATGAATCAGGGCAGAATTCAGCAGATTGATAATCCGGCAAATATTTACCATCATCCTGCCAATACCTTTGTAGCAACCTTTATCGGTTCTCCGGCAATGAACATTCTGCAGGCTGAGATTTTAGACGGTAAAATTATTGTCGGTGATTGTGCTTTGAAGCTGCCGCAGGAGCGTTTGCAGGAGCTTGGCGGGCGCAGCAAGGTTCTCTTCGGCCTGCGCCCAGAGGCTTGCACACCGAGCTTTGAAAGTGCTATGATTAATGGTAAGGTAGACTTTGTTGAAAATACAGGCAACCTGAAAACTGCTACACTTAAATTGGCAACCGGTGAAAGCTTTTATCTGCAGGACAGTGACCAAGGCCTGCAAATGGAGGATATCCGCGGCTTCAATTTTGATTGGCAAAATGTTTGCTTATTTGATGCCGAAAGCGGTGAAAACTTAGCGAAGGTACGCTAAGCCTTGAAGGGAGGAAGTTGTATGCAATTTGAAGTCAGTGATTTACTCTTTCCGGGATTTACGAAGGATGCAATTAAGAGGCTTGATAAGCAGTATGGTATTGAATTCTTCTATGAGTTCGGCAAGGATTATTATTGGAAACAGCAGGTGGAGGAATGGGGCGAACGCGCACTTTCAATTCATGCTCCCTGTGTTGCGCTGAATCTTGCTGATTCCAAGCAGAAAAATTATGCCCGCGTTATAGAAAAGACCTTTGCCTATGCGCAGAAATGCAAGGCTGATTTTGTTGTAGTGCATACCAATGAAGCCATTGAGGGTGACAAGGAGCTTTTGCAGGCACGTGTTATCCGCCGTCTGCGTCAGGTTATGAACCTGGGCAAGCGCTATGGCGTTAAGGTGCTTATTGAAAATGTCGGCCTGCGTACAAAAAATAATGTACTGTTTGATTTGCCGGAATATATTGCGCTGTTCGATATTTTCCCGCAGGCAGGTGCATTGCTTGATACAGGTCATGCTCATGTCAACGGCTGGGACATTCCTGCGGTAGTAAAGGCCTTGGGTGAGCGCTTAGCAGCCTGCCATGTTCACGATAACGATGGCAGCGGTGATGCGCATTTGCCGGTAGGTCAGGGAGATATTGACTGGAAGGCATATTTCGGCGCTGTCAAAAAATATGCACCGCAGGCAACGCAGGTATTTGAATACTGCTGCGGTTTTAATAACACCAAGGATTTGGAAGCGCACATTGCAGAGCTGAAAGCGGAATATAAATTATAACAGGTTATGACTGACAAATAAAAGCACTTAACGGAACCGAATATTGTTTACCCGGATTTTACCTTAAGGTTAATCTGCATTTAATATTCAGAGGCTATACTATGTATAACAAAGATAAATGAATCTGCGATATGCGTAGGAGGTAAGCGTTATGCAGGATTTATACCCGATATTGATTTTATTTGCCGGTTGGATGGCTGTAGATTTGCTGGTGTTTTAAACACTGTAAGAAAATTTGTCATTTGCTGAGAGAGCAGGGAAAGCCTTGCTCTCTTTTCGTTTTCTTGGGAATGTATTATCAATTACTCTTTTCAGCTGGCTGTTTTCTTGTTACAATATAGTTAACGAATATAGCGAGGAGGAAAGGTCCATGAAAAAACTGTTTCTTTGTATTCTCTGTCTGTTGATGTGTTCTGTTTGCGCTGCTGCCCCTGCGAAAAAGGTAGTGCTGTGGTATCAGGTTCCGGAGGCTGTTCTGGAAGCGCAGAATCTTGAAAATGATGTTGAGAAAGGTAAGACTGAATTTGAAGCCTTCCTCATGGCAAATTACGGCAAGCGTTTTCCTGTACAGATGATTAAGCAGGCTGCTCCGGATAAGGAACTGACTGCCGCAGATGTATCCCTGGTTACCCGTCCTAATTGGGTGCCGGTTGTTGTGAAGCTCGATCTGGCCGGTGTTGGCAGCGGTGAAAAGCTGGTTGGCAAATACAGCACTGTGAAGGTTGCGCTGAAGGAAAGCACCGTTGTAGATGGCAAGCTTTTCAGCTATGATTATGGTATCAAAGAATATGACAGCAGCATGCTGCGTGTAGCAGGTTATGTTATTGCCAGTGAAGATGATCCGCGCATCAATACAAAAAATGCTGTTAATGACTGTATTACCGAGGCTTGCACGCTGAACAGCAAGGTTAACCGCTATGCGGATCCTGCAGCCTATGAGAAGGAAAATGCCCGTTACAACGGCGAATTTGAAAAAATTCAATAAAACGTCTGAGAGTGTATCCCAAAATATAGAAAAGCCCGAATCTCCTGAAGAGGTTCGGGCTTTTTTGTGCTCTTTGTCCAATTGCTGTATTTAAATTAAAGGTAGGAATATATTGATGACTTTTTGTGAGAGAAATATGAGTTGAGCTGTGCTTATCTGTTGTGACCGAAGAATGCTTTTGCTACTTCCGGGAAGGAGATATAGCTCAGCAGGTCTTCCATGCTGGCATTAGGATAGCCGTCCTCAGCCAGGCGTTTGCGGAAATTATCCAGCTGCGGCGGAATTAAATCTGCGGGGCGGCAGGTAATGGGCTCTGCGTTGCCGATAGCCAGACGCTTAACCTCCGGGTCGATAGGTGCGGGTGTACGTCCGTATTTACCCAAAACTAAATCCTTAACCTCGCGGGGAATCATCTTATAGCGGCCTAAGGCTACGTTCAGTACTGCCATGGTGCCTACAATCTGACTGGTAGGTGTTACCAGCGGCGGATAGCCTAATTCCTTGCGCACGCGGGGCATTTCTTCGAGCAGCTGCGGATATTTATCGGCAACGCCCATTTCTTTCATCTGGTTGAGCAGATTAGAAAGCATACCACCGGGGATTTGGAAGGTAAGTACTTTCGGATCGATAGGAATGTTGGTGTTCAGGTTGAAATCATCTACCAGATCCTTTTTGACACCCTTGAAGTAATCTGCCAAATCATGCAACGTGCTTAAGTTAATGCCGGTGTCGTATGCTGTTCCCTGTAATGTTGCTACAAGAGATTCAGTACATGGCTGGCTGGTAGAGCAGGCAAAGGGTGAGAGCGCTGTATCAACAATATCTACGCCTGCTTCGATAGCCTTCAGATAAGTCATATCACCCATACCGCTGGTAAAGTGAGTATGTAAATCAATCGGCACATTAATTTCAGCCTTCAATGCTTTAACCAGGTTATAAGCATCATAGGGACGTAAAAGTCCTGCCATATCCTTAATGCAGATGGAGTCGGCACCCATCTGTACCAGTTCTTTGCCAAGCTGCACAAAATTTTCATCTTTATGATAAGGGCTGATGGTATAAACGATACAGCCTTGAGCATGTCCGCCAGCTTCTTTGGTGGCGCGCATTGCGGTTTCCAGGTTGCGGGTATCGTTGAGTGCGTCGAAAATGCGGATGATGGAAACGCCGTTATCTACAGAGCGTTTAACAAATTCAGAAACAACATCATCGGCTAAATTGGTGTAGCCAAGAACGTTCTGACCACGCAGCAGCATTTGAATCGGGGTGTGCGGCAGATTCTTCTTCAGCAGACGCAGGCGCTGCCAAGGATCTTCATGCAGGAAGCGCAGGCAGGAATCAAAGGTTGCGCCTCCCCAGGCTTCAACGGCATGGTAGCCGGCGTTATCAATTTTCTCCAGCACGGGCAGCATATCAACGATACGCATACGTGTTGCGGCGATGGATTGGTGTCCGTCACGCAGGACGGTTTCTACGATTTTTACAGGTTTGTTTGCCATGCTCTTGCCTCCGGTTAGTTGAGATGCATTGCCGAAGCAAGCAGATTTACTTTAAGGGTACGTACGCTTGTCCAGGGTTCAATTCTGATGAAATCTTTTACATTGCTCATGATAGTTACCTCCGTAAGTTTGAATAAAAAGTCTTGCTGATGTTAATTAGTCGTTCAGACCAAGCAGTTGAAGTTTTAAAGCACGAACGCTTTTCCAGGGCTCGATTCTGAAGTATTGTTTTGCATTATTCATAGTAAAATCCCTCCGTAAAATAAAACATGATTTTTAAAATTTGTATGGATAACAGCTGCTGTGTATTTTTCTTTATGCTTGTTTAGCAGCTGTTTTTTGAACTGACTAAAATATACCACGGATAATAAGATAAATCAATTTTATGGAATTAATAAGCGTATAAATCTGATTTATAATAAAGCACGAAGAAAAGCAGCTGAAGGGCAAACCATCAGCTGCTGTATTTTTCTTCATATAATGTCATTGCCGGAAAAGCTTGATGAATTCGATGACTGCGTTAGGAACGTAAACATTATGTGGTAAAAGCAGAGAATATTTTCTTTCTGCCTGCTTAGACTGCAGCTTGAAAAAGCGCAAAGTGGATTCATTGCCGGTTACCAGCTTGTCGCTGATAAAAGTAGCGCCGATACCATGCTCCGCAAGCTGGAAGGCTGTGACGAGCTGCGGCACCTTGACCTTTATACGTGGCAGAATTTCTGCTTCTTCAAACATTTTGAGCGTGCGCATGCCAAGGTTGACATGGGCGTCGATACGGATGAAGTTGTAGTCCGTGAATTGATGTAAGTCAACACTGGGACAATTTTCCGATAGGTGGATGCCGTGTCTGACTTCTATTGCGCTCAGGCTATCATCCAGTAATTTATCGCTGAGCGCGAAGGTTTGCGGAACAGCGAGCAGGATATGGTCGGAAAAGGTGGGATAGCTGTCAAACTCTTGCACTACGTCTTCATCACAGCTGAAGGTGAAATCAAGCTCGTTGTTCCTGAGCATTTCAATGAGCATGTCAGAGCTTGTTTCTGCCATTGTAATGTTAATGTTGGGATAGAGAGTGTTGAATTGGGCTATGTATGATGGCAGGAGATAAGCATTCATATAATGCGTGCCGCCGATTTTCAGATCACCGCTTTTTAAACCATGAATATCATCAATCTGCTGCTTGAGCTGCTGCTCCAGCAGCATTTCCTTTTTGATGTGCTGCAGATACAGTTCGCCGATGCTTGTGAGTGTGAGCGGTCTTTGACTGCGGTTAAAAATGGCAGCACCTATTTCCTGCTCCACTTTTTTGATAGCTATGCTCAGTGCAGGCTGAGTAATGAATAACGCTTCTGCAGCTTTAGAAAAACTGCCGCATTGATAGACCTGGTAGATATACTTTTTTTCTAGCTCCATACTATAAATCTCCTTTATAGAAACATTAATTCTATAAAATTGATTATACACTAGATTGATGTTATAGTAAAGGCAGGTCAAGAAAGACTGCTGCTAAAGTACAGGATAATGACATACAGATACTTTAATGTATGTGGTTTCAGGCGGTCTTGATTAGAGAAAAAGCATGAGGAGGTCAGAGGATGGCTTTAATGTATCAGGTATCAACCCTGCAGGCTTTAGCAAAGGGTGATTTTTATGGCAATGCAACAATTGAAGAACTGCTTACCAACGGTGATATGGGCTTAGGTACTTTTGAAGCGGTTGATGGTGAAATGATTGTACTCGATGGTGTCTGCTATCGGGCGAAAGCAGATGGTACAGTAGAGATTGCCGATGCCGGCGACGCTACCCCGTTTGCTTCCGTAACATACTTAAATAAGAATATAGCTTTTGAGCTGGAGAACATCGCTGATATGAGCGAGCTTCTGGCTAAGCTGGACGAGGTTGGCAAAGCTCATGGTGAGAACAATATCTACGCTTGCCGTATAGATGGGTATTTTAACGAAATTTACGCGCGTTCTGAAAAGAAGCAGCATAGCGAGCCTTATAAAACCTTTGCTAAGGTTTTGGAAACAGATCAGCGTGAGTTTGAATTTAAAAATGTCAGCGGCAGCCTCGTTTGCGTATATTTTCCGCAATATATGGATGGCTTGAATGTTTCAGGCTGGCATGTGCATTTTATTTCTGATGACAGAACTATGGGCGGTCATGTTTTTGACTGCTCCATGCAGGAGGGCAAGGCTTATATGGGCAGAACCGAAGGCTTTAACTTCCTGATTCCGAAAACAAGGTTTTTTCAAAAGCTTACTCTTACTGATGTTTCCAAGGAGGAAATTGAGAGTGTGGAGAAAGCAGGCAATAAATAATAAATTTGCAGCCGATGCTGCGTATGGAGGGTAAAAATGGATAAGCAAGAACAAGTTGAACAATTAACAAACTATGTAGCACATTTTGTAGCGCACACCGCTAAGGTTTTACCTGACGATGTTATCGCTAAGCTGGATGAGCTGGCAGAAAAGGAAGACAGCCCGCTGTCTAAAACTATCTACCAGACCATGAAGCTGAACCAGAAGCTGGCTAAGGATCTGAATCGTCCCAGCTGCCAGGATACCGGCGTTATGCAGTTCGTAGTAAGATGCGGCACCAATTTCCCGCTGATCAACGAGCTGGAAGTATTGCTGAAGGAAGCCGTTATCCGTGCAACTCAGCAGGCTCCGCTGCGTCATAACAGTGTAGAAACCTTTGATGAATACAACACCGGCAAAAATGTCGGCACCGGTACTCCGACTATTTTCTGGGAGATTGTGCCGAACAGCGATGAGCTGGATCTGTACACTTATATGGCCGGCGGCGGCTGCAGCCTGCCCGGTAAAGCAATGGTGCTGATGCCCGGTGCCGGTTATGAAGGTGTAACCAGATTCGTGCTGGATGTTATGACCTCCTATGGCCTGAATGCCTGCCCGCCGCTTCTGGTAGGTGTGGGCGTCGGTACTTCTGTAGAAGTAGCTGCTCTGCACGCTAAAAAAGCATTGATGCGTCCGATTGGCAGCCATAACCCGAACAAGAATGCAGCACTCCTGGAGCAGCTGTTGGAAGATGGTATCAATAAAATCGGCCTCGGTCCTCAAGGCTTAGGCGGCAAATATTCCGTTATGGGCGTTAACGTAGAAAATTCTGCTCGTCATCCGTCTGTAATCGGTGTTGCTGTAAACGTTGGCTGCTGGTCTCATCGTCGTGGCCATATCGTATTCGACAAAAACTTAAACTACAAAATTCTTTCTCATAGCGGGGTGACTTTATAATGTACGAAGTAATTGATGGCAAAAAGGTTTTAACTACTCCTGTAAGCGCAGAAGACTTAAAGAATATTCATATTGGTGACATTGTTTATCTGAATGGTGACATTACCACCTGTCGTGACGTTGCACATCGCCGTGTCGTAGAATATGGCCGTGAGCTGCCTGTTGATGTTAAGGATAAAGCAATTCTGCACGCCGGTCCGATTATTCGTCCCTTGGGCGATGACAAATTTGAAATGGTATCTGTTGGTCCTACCACCAGTATGCGCATGGAAAAATTTGAGAAAGAGTTCGTTGAAAAAACCGGTGTCCGCGTTATCGTCGGCAAAGGCGGCATGGGCCCCAACACTGAATATGCGTGCAAAAACTTTGGCGCTATTCACTGTGTATTCCCCGCAGGCAACGCTGTTGTGGCAGCAACTGAAGTGCAGGAAATTGTGGATGCCAACTGGCGTGAGCTGGGTATGCCGGAAACTCTGTGGAGCTGCCATGTAAAAATGTTTGGCCCGCTGATTGTTTCTATCGACAGCTATGGCAGAAACTTTTTTGAAGAGCAAAAGGTAATTTATAACCAACGCAAGGAAGAAGTATATAACGAAATTATTCCGCACGTTAAGTTCATTAAATAAGCTGTCCGGTTTATAGGAGGATAAAATGAAACAGATACTGGCAATTGTTGCATATAATCGTCCTGGTGTGCTTATGAAAATTACGGGACTGATTTCCCGCCGTGGCTATAATATTGAAAGTCTGAGCAGCGGCAGCACCCAAAATCCCGGGTATGCGCGTGTGACAATCACCGTTGATGCCGACAAGCAATCTATTGAGCAAATCTGCAAACAGGTTGCCAAAATCAGCGAGGTGGAGCAGATTAAGGTGCTGCCCTATGAAAGCAGTACCCTGCGCAGTATGTTGCTGGTTAAGGTACGTGTAGGCGAAAAACAGATGGAGGTGCTGCAGCTGGCAGCAGCTTTCCGTTCACATGCTATTGACGTAACAGGCAACAGCATGACCTTCGTCAACACCGGTAACGAGGGCAAACTGACGGCCTTTGCTAATGCTCTGAGACGTTATGGTATTGTTGAGATGTGTCAGACAGGTATTGTAGCAATGGAACGCGGCGATGAGGCCTTGGTTGTGAAAGAATCACGCTATGAATGGCCTGATATTAAAGAAGACTAAGAAAGGAGTATAACGCTATGCAGATTACTGGAGCAGAGGTTATGGTGAAATGCCTGGAAGAAGAAGGCGTTTCAACAATTTTTGGTTATCCCGGCGGCGCTATACTGCCGTTCTATGATGCTTTGCGCGGAGCAGGCATTAAGCATATTCTGACAGCCCATGAGCAGGGCGCTGTGCATGCGGCAGACGGCTTTGCGCGTGCCAGTGGTAAGATTGGTGTTTGCTGTGCTACATCTGGCCCCGGTGCCACCAATTTGGTAACAGGACTGGCAAATGCTTTTTTGGATTCTATTCCTGTAGTAGCTATTACCGGTCAGGTAAAAAGCAGTATGATTGGTCATGATGCTTTTCAGGAGGTAGATATCACCGGCATTACCATGCCGATTACCAAGCAAAATTTTTTGGTCAATAAGCCTGAGGAGCTGGCGCAAACTATGCGCCTGGCCTTCCAAATTGCCAAAAGCGGACGTCCCGGTCCTGTGCTTGTGGATGTAGCGCATGATGTGCAGACCGCTATGGTGGAGTATCGCCCGGCAAAGATGGGTGAGCTGCCGACTGTGATGCCTGATGAAAAACTTGTGGAGAAGGCTATTGCGGCTTTGAATAAAGCCGAACGCCCGGTAATGCTTGTGGGCGGCGGCGTAGCTATCAGCGGTGCCGAATATGAGGCGGTGCATGTTTGCGAAAAAATGCATATGCCCGTAGTAAGCACTCTGATGGGTTTAGGCTGCATCAGCGCCTACCGTGAACAATTTTTGGGCATGAGCGGATTGCATGGACATGAGCGTGCCAACAATGCTATCGCTAATGCAGATGTTGTTCTGGCAGTAGGTACACGCTTTAATGACCGTGTAACAGGTGACCGTGATAAATACAGCGCACATAAAACAATCATCCATATTGATATTGATCCCGCTGAGCTGAATAAAAATATTGCCAGCACGATTGATATTTCCGGTGATATGCGTACTATTTTGAAGATGCTGGACAAAGGCTGCAAGGGACATGATATAAAAGCTTGGTGGGATACAATCATGACCTGGCCCGGTATGGATGAGGATTACGGCAATAATGCCGCACCGCTCTTTATTGAAGCTCTTAATCCTGTTCTGAAGGGCAAGGACTATCTTTTGGCAACGGATGTAGGACAGCATCAGATGTTTACGGCACAGCATCTGAAGGTTGAATATGCACGCCAGCTGATTACCAGCGGCGGACTGGGAACAATGGGGTTTGGTCTGCCGGCAGCTATGGGTGCAAAGCTTGCCCGTCCGGAAACAAAAGTTATCTGCATCAGCGGTGACGGCGGCTATAAAATGACAGGCAGCGAGCTGTTTACATTAGCAAGCAATAATATTCCTGTAGTTTCCGTTGTTTTCAATAACAGCGGTTTGGGCATGATCCGTCAGCTGCAGACGGTGCAGTTTAATAAACGCTTTATGGCCTGCGAATGTCCCGGCTATGTTGACTTTGTAAAATATGCGGAAGCCTTCGGTTTGGAAGGAGAGCATGTTGCTACACCGGAAGACTTTGCTGCTGCAGTAAAGCGCGGCTTAGACAAGGACCATACCTATGTAATTGATGTTGATATCGATCCTAAGGATATGGTAGTACCGATGGTTGCGCCCGGTAAAGGTGTGGATGAATTTGTCCAAGGCCTTGGAGAATAATTGTAAGGTAAGCATATAACAGTATATATAAAGTAAAAGTCCGAATCTCTTCAAGAGGTTCGGGCTTTTGTGTTATAATAATAGCAATGGTATGTTACAAGGAGGTGCAGCATGCTTAAGCTTATGCGTTTACTTACAATTGTATGTCTGTTTTTCGGCTTGGGTACGATGACATATGCAGCGTCCCCTAATCCGGTAAGCTCTGCTTATATGCAGAGTTATTTTACAACAATTGCGGCAGCATCATGTTTGGGTGTTTATTTGCCGCATACTTCTCAGGAGTTTGACTATCTGCGTAGCTATGGCTGGCAGATTGAAAGCCAGCAGGGAAATGACGGCAAGGTAGAGATGAATTATGCTGTTGCCAAAAATTATTTTCCGCAGATTAATAAGCAAATATATCTGGTGACCTTCCGCGGCAGTGCCAGCAAGAGTGATTGGAAGATTAATCTGGAAACGAAGAAGGTTAATTACGGCGGTTCTACCTTAGCGGAGATGCAGGAGCTGGCAGCGCAGCCTGTGCCTAAGGATGGCGCGGCAGTGCATGCAGGCTTTAACAGTTATGTGGATGCTGTGCTGCGCAGCGGCGTAGTTGACGAGAACGGCAAGCTGAGAGGGCTTTTCAAGCGCGTAAGCGAGGATCCTGAGGCTTATCTCGTGCTTACAGGTCACAGCCTTGGCGGAGCGACAGCGACGCTGTTGGGCGAGCGTTTAGTAAGCCTGGGAATGCCCAAGGAAAAATTTGTTGTTATTACCTTTGGTGCTCCGGCGATTGGTAACAGCGCCTTTGCGGAGCAGTACGGTGATAAGATTAAGCTGGTGCGTATCAGCAACACGGCGGACCCTGTTCCCGGCAGCCTGCAGACTTTTTTCGGCGGCTATAAGCAGTTCGGCGAGCCGGTGAAGTACAGTCTTTCCAATAAAATCAGCAATCTGCAGCATGCTATGGCTATGTATTTTGATTACAGCATCAGCGAATACTACAAAGAGCGTGACAGAGAGATAAGCATGGGACGCTTGGAGCCTGTTACGGATAGAAAAATTACGCAGCAGCCCGTGGTAGCTGTTTGGGTAAATACCTCCGACAGCCTGAAAAAGCTGGCCTATGTAACGGATATCAAGCGTTTTGTGCTTGACGAATATCGCAAAATGCTGCCAAGCTATATTATTATGGAACGCAATCTGCCGAAGGATGCCTACACAAAGCAGGATTTGCTGAAGCTCAGCAAGGAGGCCGGTGCAGAATATATGCTGGTCTGTGGCATGGATGGCAGTCAGGCTCCCAAGGAGGGTTATTGGTATCTGACGTTGGAGCAGGCTTTGGTTGATAAAAACGGGCACATGCTGGCGCTTGGCAGCTTCGGCCGCAAGGTATCGCCGTCTGTAGGCAACATTCAGGCTGTGGGCGAAAATCTGTGGCAGGCACGCGAAGCCTTGTGCGAGCAGCTGCCGTTTATCGTAACGCAGCATGAAGCTAACTTGGGATATTAAAACGTTAAAATAGTGGAGGATGAGGATATGGATTTAAGTGAATTGGAGAGCGAGTTGGCAAATTGTCAAGCCTGCCCCTTACGGCAGGATGCTATTGCTCCCGTAGGCTGGTACGGTAATCCCGAAAGCCCGATAGTGTTTGTAGGAGAGGGCCCAGGCCAGGTCGAGGATGATTACGGCTGTCCTTTAATAGGGCCGTCCGGACAATTGTTGGACAAGGCTCTGTGGGCAGCCAAGATGACGCGTGACAGAGTATTGACCACGAACGTGATTAAATGCAGACCGAAGAATAATCGTACTCCGGATATTGCCGAAGCTGATTTTTGCGCAAAGAAGTGGCTGCAGCATGAGCTGGAGATTATTCAGCCGAAGGTAATCGTTGCCTTGGGAAGTGTGGCGCTGCATTGTCTGGGACGTCCAGATATGCGCATTACGCGTGATCGCGGCATGTGGTTCCGTACGGAGCAGGGCTTTGACTGCATTGCTACTTACCATCCTGCGTATTTGCTGCGTCAGTACGGTAAGCAGCTGGTGGCTTCCAAATGGGATGTATTCCATGACTTGGAGGCGGCACGCGAGCGTGCTGCACTGTTGGCGCCAGGCTATGAATTTATGTCTGAAGAAAAGACGGAGCTGTTTAAATTTTTTAAGAAGCGTGTACGCTGAAAAGCAAGCTGTTGCAAATAAAAAAGCGTTCTGCCGCAATTTGGCGGCAGAACGCTTTTGGTGTCTTATGCTTATGATATTAAATAATCTTAGTGGTCCAGTCTTCAATGTTCCAAACCTTATCTACCCAATCCTCGTAGAATTCCGGTTCATGGGAAACAAGCAGAACGCTGCCCTTGAATTCCTTCAGCGCACGCTTCAGCTCGTCCTTTGCGTCAACATCAAGATGGTTGGTAGGTTCGTCCAGTACCAGCCAGTTGACATCCTTCAGCATCAGCTTGCACAGGCGCACCTTGGCAGCCTCACCGCCGCTGAGGACGAAAACCTTACTGGTAATATGCTCGTTGGTCAGGCCACAGCCTGCGAGTGCTGCACGCACCTCGTAGTTGGTTAAGCCGGGATATTCGTTCCAAACATCATCGAGAGCAGTATTCTCGTTCTTTTCGCGCTCTTCCTGCTCAAAATAGCCGGGCTCCAGGAATTCACCCAACTCAACTTTGCCGCTGACAGGCGGAATGATGCCTAAAATAGTTTTCAGCAGGGTGGTTTTACCTAAGCCGTTGACACCGCGGATAGCGATTTTCTGACCGCGTTCAAGATTAAAGGTAACAGGGCGGGTGAGAGGGCTGTCGTAACCGAGTACTAAATCCTTTGCTTCTACGATGAAGCGGCTGGGAGTGCGTGCCTCGGTGAATTTGAAGGTCGGTTTCAGTTTTTCACGCGGCTTTTCAATCATTTCCATCTTATCGAGCTTGCGTTGACGGCTTTTTGCCATATTGGTAGTAGCAACACGCGCCTTATTGCGGGCGATGAAGTCCTCCAGCTTAGCAACCTCCTGCTGCTGACGCTCGTAGGCTGCAGCCTTCTGGGATTGATAGATGGCGTACATTTCCTGGAATTTATCGTAGTCACCGCTGTAACGGGTAAGCTCGCAGTTTTCCAGATGATAGATAACATTGACAACCTTGTTGAGGAAGGGAATGTCATGGGAAATCAGAATAAAGGCATGCTCATAGTTCTGCAGAAACTTGGTGAGCCATTCGATATGCTCAACGTCCAAATAGTTGGTAGGCTCGTCCAACAGCAGAATTTGGGAGTTCTGCAGCAGCAGCTTAGTAAGCAGAACCTTGCTGCGCTGACCGCCGGAAAGCTCGCTTACGTCTTTATCAAGACCGATGCTGCCAAGACCGAGGCCGTTGGCAAATTCTTCGATTTTGCTGTCTAAGGAATAGAAACCGCTGTGCTCCAGCTCAGACTGGATTTCGCCGACGGTATTCATCATTTTATCAAGCTCTTCGGGGGTAGCATCGCCCATTTTATCGTAAAGCTCCAGCATCTGCTGCTCCATAGCGTACATGCCGTCGAAAGCAGTACGCAGAACTTCGCGGATGGTCATGCCCTTTTCCAGAGTGCTTTGCTGGTCCAGATAACCGACGGTAACCTTGCCGGGCCATTCAACCTTGCCTTCGTCAGGCAGTACGTGACCGGTTACGATATTCAAAAAGGTGGATTTGCCTTCGCCGTTAGCGCCGACAAGACCGACGTGCTCACCGCGCAGGAGCTTAAAGGAAACGTTTTCTAAAATCTGGCGGCCGCCAAAGGAGTGGGAAACATTGGTGACGTTTAAGTAGCTCATAAAAACCTCGCTTTATTAGTTTAGTTTTGGTATAATGATAATGGTCTGACGAACGTTGGCTGCCCCTCAAGGGAGGTGGGAGCTATGCGAGTGTACGAAGCCTTAAGTCTTATGATTGCTTTCGGCATTCTTGTTGCGACCATTATCTTGGCGTGTAAGTAACATTACAGAAAAGAAAAAGACCGACATATAACCGCCAGCCTTTTCTTCAATAAAACAATTTTTATGGGAAGAGCTGACGGAACCACTCGTCAGACCAACCTACATATATTATAACAATCAACAATGCTTTCGTCAACGATAGAGGAGGAAAATAATTATGCTGCAAGGAAATAAAAATGATATTGAAAAGCTTCTGCCGTATGTAAGCGAGCGTTTGCAAAAAGCTTTGGCTTACGTTGCTGTGACTGATTTCAGCAAGGTAGAAAACGGAGAATATGAAATTGACGGACGTAATGTTTTTGCCCGCGTCAATACATATGATACCGAGCCCAAGGCTGACCGTCGTCCGGAAAAGCATAACGATTATATTGATGTACAGTTTGTAGCTCGCGGTGAGGAAGTAATTTGGTATACACCGCTGACCGCTGATTGTGTAGAAACAGAAAATAAAGCAGAAAAAGAAGATGTAATTTTTTATGCTGACCCGCAGGAGAAAAACTGCGCAGTATTAAATTCCGGTGATTTTGCAATTTTTTTCCCGTGGGAATTGCACAGACCTAATTGTTCTGTAGAAAAAATCGCAAGTAATGTACAAAAAATCGTAGTTAAGGTAAAAGCCTGAAATACGCATGGTTGAGCGGTTTTTGCTGCTTAAACAAATCGGCTCGACAACTTCGAAAAACTTTTTCTAAAAAAACAATAAAAAAGTTCAAAAAAAGTGTTGACAAATGCGTGTGGACTTAGTATAATAACACTCGTGATGTTGAGCAACACAAAACATCGCAAAATATTCCCCGATAGTTCAGCCGGTAGAACACCTGACTGTTAATCAGGGCGTCGTAGGTTCGAGTCCTACTCGGGGAGCCACCTGGCCGGTTGGTCAAGCGGTTAAGACACCGCCCTTTCACGGCGGTATCGGGGGTTCGATTCCCCCACCGGTCACCATTTTCGGGCGCTTAGCTCAGCTGGGAGAGCGTCTGCCTTACAAGCAGAATGTCAGCGGTTCGATCCCGTTAGCGCCCACCACGTAAATTCAGCACTTCATGCAAATGGAGTGCTTTTTTCGTTATGTGGCTAACTTAATGTCTGCCAATTAGCAGACATTAGCTGCGTATATTTTTATTATAATCAATAACAGGATGCGAAGCTGAGGCATATGCTTGCGCATCCTGTTTTACTTTGGGAGCGTTTTTTAAGCTTGTCATAGGACTTGAGTTTAGTAATCGGCTTAAACGAATCCGGACTACTGTGCTTCGATTTGTAATTTTCTCGGCGCTGTTTCCGAAAAAAATTTTCCTAGACAGTGAATTTTGCTGTTTTGACCATAAATTTTCCCGCCTCACTATAAATTTTCCTGAAAATATTATATAATAAGAAGAATGCTGTTAAAAGGCATTTTTAAGTGCGCTGTATTGCAAAATATTTGCAAATTGTAGGCGCATATTTGCGTTAAGCGCTTGCATAGTGCGAGAAATAATTTTATAATAGGGTATGGAATTCATACTAGAAATGTGGGAATTAAAATTTTGAGAAGCAGTTCTTCCGGATTGCTTCGATTGGAGGATAAATATGGCAGAGAATTTATTAGAGGTAAGAAATCTCGTAGTCAATGTAGAGGACAAAGAGATTCTGCACAATATTAATCTTGATATTAAGCCGGGTGAAACTCACGTGCTTATGGGACCTAACGGTGCAGGCAAATCCACCTTGGGTTATGCGCTGATGGGTAATCCCAAATATACCGTAAAGGGCGGCAGCATTAATTTTGCCGGCGAAGACATTACCAAACTTGCCGTAGATAAACGCGCTAAGGCAGGTCTGTTCCTTTCTTTCCAGAATCCGCTGGAGGTTCCCGGCATCAGCCTGAGCAGCTTTTTGAAAACTGCTTTGGAGCAGCAGCGCGGTGTACGCATCAAGGCTTGGGATTTCCGTAAGGAACTGCGTCAGGCTATGGCTTTGCTGCAGATGGACAGCAAATATGCCGAGCGTGATCTGAACACCGGCTTCAGCGGCGGCGAAAAGAAGAAGGCAGAAATTCTGCAGCTTTTGATGCTGAATCCTAAGCTGGCAATTCTGGACGAAACGGACAGCGGTCTGGACGTTGACGCAGTGAAGATTGTTTCTCAGGGCATTAAAACCTTCCAGGAGCATCGTCAGGGAGCATTGCTGATTATCACTCATAATACTAAAATCCTGGATGCACTGCATGTTGACCACACTCATATTCTGGCTCAGGGACAGATTATCAAAAATGCCGGTCCGGAGCTGGTTGACGAAGTCAGCAAAAATGGCTTTGAAAAGTTTTTGCAGAATAAGGAATAACTGGTGGGAAAAATATGGAAGAAAAAACCTATGTTGATGATATAGACAGAAGCCTTTACGACTTCCGTAACGAGGATAAGGACGCTTATCGCATTCAGGAAGGCCTGACACGCGAGATTGTTGAAAAAATTTCCCGTGAAAAGCACGATCCGGATTGGATGCTGGAATTCCGTCTGAAATCCCTGGATATTTATAATAAGCTGCAGGTGCCGAACTGGGGACCTTCTATTGACGGTCTGAATATGGATAACATTGTTACCTATGTACGTCCGAATACGAACATGCAGGGTAAATGGGAGGATGTTCCCGAAGATATCAAGGATACCTTTGATCGTTTGGGTATTCCTCAGGCAGAGCAGAGCAGTCTGGCAGGTGTAGGCGCACAGTATGATTCCGAGGTAGTATATCATAATGTGCGTAAAGAGGTAGAAGAACAGGGCGTTATTTATACTGATATGGAAAGCGCTTTGAACGGACCTTATGCGGAAATGGTGCATGAGCATTTTATGAAGCTGGTGCCTCCTACCGACCATAAATTTGCCGCACTGCATGGCGCAGTGTGGTCCGGCGGTTCCTTTGTTTATGTGCCGAAGGGAGTAAGCGTGGCTATTCCGCTGCAATCCTACTTCCGCTTAAACGCAAAGGGTGCAGGCCAGTTTGAGCATACGCTGATTATTGTTGACGAGGGCGCGGACCTGCACTTTATCGAAGGCTGCAGCGCACCGAAATATAATGTTGCCAACCTGCATGCAGGCTGCGTTGAGCTGTTTATCGGCAAAAATGCTAAGCTGCGTTATTCTACGATTGAAAACTGGTCGAAGAATATGTACAACCTTAATACCAAGCGTGCTTTGGTTGAAGAGGGCGGTACTATTGAATGGGTTTCCGGCTCATTCGGTTCGCATGTTTCCTATCTCTATCCGATGAGTATTTTGAACGGCACCGGCGCGCACAGTGAATTTACCGGCGTAACCTTTGCCGGTCACAGCCAGAACCTGGATACAGGCTGCAAGGTTGTGCACAATGCACCGAAAACTACCAGCATTGTCAATACACGCTCTATTTCCAAGAGCGGCGGCATCAGCACCTTCCGCAGCAGCGTAGTTGTTACCAATAAGGCTAAGCAGGCCAAATCTTCTGTTTCCTGCCAAAGCCTGATGCTGGATAATATTTCCCGTTCCGATACCATTCCCGCTATTGATGTGCGTACTGCCGATGCGGATATCGGACATGAGGCTAAAATCGGCCGTATCAGCGATGATGCGGTGTTCTACCTGATGAGCCGCGGTATCAGCGAGGAAGAAGCAAGAGCGATGATTGTCAGCGGCTTTGCGGATAATGTTTCCAAAGAATTGCCGTTGGAGTACGCTGTTGAGATGAACAACCTTATTCGCCTGGAAATGCAAGGCAGTATAGGTTAAGGAGGAGCAGCATGATAGAAGAATTAGTAATAAATCAGTTGCCTGCTCCGACCTGGAACAGGTTAAAAATGAATGAAACAAAGCTGGCCGGTCTGGAGCTGCCGCAGGATATCTGTGAACCGCGTGTAGCCTTAGAGGGCAGCGTTTGCCTGAATAAAAGCAAGGGCAGCAATTGCTGCGGCTGCAGCGAAAAGGCACAGTGCGCAGTTCATGGTACTGATTTTGCCAAAATAGCAGGCGGTGTCGGTGAAGCAATGAGCAATCTGGGCGAGGGCAAAAAGCTGCGTCTTGTTGCTGACGCAGGCAAGAGCGTAGCTGCTGTTACTCTACGTTATGCCGATAATACAAGCTGCTATAATCAGATTGAAATTGAAGCTAAGCCCGGCAGTGAGGTTACTGTGCTGATGACCTATATATCTACAGCGCAGGCTAAAGGACAGGCAAGTATCCAGACTAAGATAGATGTAGCTGCCGGAGCTAAGGTTAAGCTGGTGCAGGTGCAGCTTTTGGGCAAGGATTTCCTGCATATCAATGACGTTGGCAGTGAGCTTGGCAACAATGCTGCCTTTGAGCTTCTGCAAATCCAACTTGGTGCAGATAAAATCTATAACGGAGCACGTACCGAGCTTCTCGGTGACGGCAGTGATTTCAACGCTGCTATCGGCTATTACGGACGCCATGGACAGACTGTGGACATGAACTTTATTGCCAACCATTACGGCAAAAAGACTACCTGCGAAATGACTGCAGACGGCGTGCTGCAGGGTGGTGCCAAGAAAATTTACCGTGGCACTATTGATTTCAAAAACGGCAGCGCCGGTGCGATTGGTGACGAAAAGGAAACAGTGTTGCTGTTGAGCGACGACGTGGTTAATCAGACGATTCCGCTGATTCTGTGCAGCGAGGAGGACGTGCAGGGCAACCATGGCGCCAGCATTGGCAAGCTTGATGACGAATTATTATTTTATTTGTGCAGCCGCGGCTTTAGCGAGCAGGAGGCTGTTGATATGATGGCTAAGGCGAAGATTGATGCTTTGTGCCGCAAGATTGACGATGAGGATACGGTGCAGCTGGTGCAGCGTTATCTGGAAGGAGTGATGGCAGATGGTGAATGATAAGGATTTACTGTCCTTTGATTATAAAAAGGATTTCCCTTTGCTGGCAGCTAACGATGTTGCTTATTTGGACAACTCTGCTACCACACAAAAGCCTGCCTGCGTTATTGAGGCAGAGCGTGATTTTTATCTCAAACACAATGCTAATCCATTGCGTGGCTTGTATGACCTGGCAATGCAGGCAACCGACATTTATGAAGATGCGCGCGTTGCTGTGCAGAAGTTCATCAATGCCAAAAGCGAGCAGGAAATTATTTTCACCCGCAATACTACAGAAAGCCTGAATTTGGTGGCATACAGCTATGGTCTGGCTAACCTTAAGCCCGGTGATGAAATCGTTACCACGATTATGGAGCATCACAGCAACATGCTGCCCTGGCGCATGGTTGCGCAGCAGACCGGTGCTGTAGTAAAGTACATTGAATGTGCTGTTGACGGCAGCATCAGCGATGAGGCTATTGACGCTGCTGTAACCGAAAAAACTAAAATCGTAGCGATGGCAGAGGTTTCCAACGTTTTGGGACGCTTGAACCCGATTGCCAAGGCTATCAGTGCTGCGCATAAGGTTGGCGCTGTTGCTGTGATTGACGCAGCGCAGAGCGCACCGCATATGGCGATTGATGTGCAGAAAATGGACGCTGATTTTCTTGCCTTCAGCGGTCACAAGATGCTCGGACCTATGGGTATCGGTGTGCTGTACGGCAAGAAGGAATTGCTGGAGGCTATGCCTCCGTTCCTCAGCGGTGGTGAGATGATCAGCTTTGTAAGCCGTGACGGTCAGGAATATGCACCGCTGCCGCATAAGTTTGAAGCAGGTACGGTAAATGCTGCCGGTGCTGCCGGACTGCATGCAGCTATCGAATACATCAACAGCATCGGCTTTGAGGTAATCGAAGCGCGCGAAGCAGCGCTGACGAAATTAGCGTTTGATGCTATGAAGAATATTCCCGGTGTACATATTATCGGCGGCAAAACCGCAGAAGAGCACAAGGGTATTCTTACCTTTACGGTAGAGGGCGTGCATCCGCATGATATCGCTGCAATTCTTGATGCTGACGGCGTAAATGTACGTGCCGGCAATCATTGCGCTCAACCGTTGCTGGATCACCTTTGCACCGGTGCGACTGCCCGTGCAAGTCTGGCCTTCTACAATTCGGCAGCAGATGTAGAGCGCTTCATCAGCAGCTTATCTACAATAAGGGAGAGAATGGGCTATGGCAGATAATAGAGCCTTTTATAACGAAATTTTAATCGACCACAATATGCATCCCGGTCATAAGCACGATTTGCCTGACGCAGACGTAGAGATGCGCGGCTATAATCCCAGCTGCGGTGATGATATCACCATGAAGCTGAAGCTTGCCGACGGCGTGGTTGTTGACGGTGCCTTTCAGGGCAGCGGCTGTGCAATCAGCCAGGCAAGTGCTGACATGATGCTGGATCTTGTTATCGGCAAGAGTGAGGAAGAGGCTTTGCGCCTTGCTGATATTTTCCTGCGCATGATTAAAGGGACCGCCAGCGAGGAAGAAATTGACGAGCTGGAGGAAGCAGGCGTGCTGCAGGATGTATCCCACATGCCGGCGCGTGTAAAATGCGCTGTACTTGGCTGGCATACACTGGAGCAGATGCTGGATAAAAAGGCATAAGTTAATTTAAAAGGCAGCTTTCGCACAGGCGGAGGCTGCCTTTTAATATATACAGGTACAAAATAAAGTTATCGGCGTTCTTGCCAAAAGCCGGCTTTTGCTGTTAAATAAGAGTAGACGTGTTTATGAGGGAGATGAAGCAATGCTGACCAAAAGCTTTATTGAATTTTTGTATGATGCAGCGCATATCCAGCGCTGGAATGAGCATATCCGCCCCAGCGGCTTTACAGAGCTTGATAAGCAGGCTCATAAGATGATGATTATGTATGTGCTGGCCCGCCATGAGGAGGATGACCATGGTGCGCAGCTCAACTGGCGTCTGCTGATAGAGGGCGGCATTTTTGAGTTTTTGCAGCGCAACGTGCTGACTGATATCAAGCCGCAGATTTTCCATGAAATGATGCGTGTTTATGGCAAGGAGCTTAATGCCTGGGTTTATCAGGAGTTGCGTAGAAGAATTCCTGATATTCAGGAAGATTTTATGGAGAAAATGCAGTGCTATTTCGAGGACCCGCAATACTGCGCTATGGAAAAAAAGATTTTGCGCGCTGCCCATTATCTGGCAACAAAATGGGAGTTTGAGCTGATTTATCACTTTAATGAGGGTATTTACGGCAGTGAGGATACCAAGGCTGTTATAGAAAACGAGCTGGAGGATCATTATGATCTGGCAGCGGTAAAGAAGCTGGCGCTTAAGGGCAAGAGCAGCAAATTTATCGACCTTGTCGGCCAGCTGCGTTTCCAAAAGCGTTGGGCGCAGTCACCGCGTGTTCCCGAAACCTCTGTTATGGGGCATGAGCTGCTGGTAGCAATTATGGGTTATTTTTGCGCAGTTAAGTTGGGAGCCTGTGATGAGCGCATCGTAGGTGATTTTCTCTGCGGTCTTTTCCACGATTTGCCGGAGGTGTTGACACGCGATATTATTTCACCGGTCAAACGCAGTGTACCTGGCCTTGATGAGCTGATTAAGCGCATGGAAGAGCGTATGGTAGCTGAAAAGATCCTGCCGCTGCTGCCCTATACCTGGCATGAGGATATTCTTTATTATACGCAAAATGAATTTTCCAATCGCGTCCGTATTGACGGCAAGGTGGTGCAGACGAGCATTGAAGAAATCGGCAGCAAGTATAACAAGCCCGGTTTTCATGCGATTGACGGCAGCGTGCTCAAGGGTTGCGATAACCTTTCGGCCTTTGTGGAGGTGTGGCTGTCACGTCGCTACGGTATAACCTCCAAGCATATGGAGGAGGGCGAGCGGGCGATTCGCGAGCAGTACAAGAATAAAATTATTGGCGGAATTGATTTTGGCAGAGTATATGATGAGTTTCCTGTGATAGACTAAGGTAAAACGCCGGTGGCTTTGCCGGCGTTTTTACTGTAAACAAAGCGATTTTGTAAGTAAAAAAGCTTCTGAATATAATAAAAGTTACAAAAAATTTTGTAGACAGTGAATAGTGTACACGATATAATAAAAGTACGGATATGGGGTTATATCCTTTTGGAAAGCAAGGAGGCTTGATTATGAATATTTTTGAAATGGCCCAAATTCCACTGAATAAAGCGATTGAAACAATGGAGCTTGATGCAGGCGCAGCAGCTATTATTGCGGTTCCCGAACGTACTTTGGAAGTTTCTATTCCTGTAAAAATGGATGACGGTACTACAAAAGTATTTACCGGCTATCGCAGCCAGCACAGCACAATCCTTGGCCCCGCAAAGGGCGGCGTACGCTATCATCAGAATGTAAGCATGGATGAGGTAAAGACGCTTGCCTTTTGGATGACCTGTAAATGTGCCGTGGCAGGCCTGCCGTATGGTGGCGGCAAGGGCGGTATTATTGTAGATCCGTCTAAGCTTTCGAAAGCAGAGCTTGAGCGTCTGACACGCGGTTATATAGATAAAATTGCACCGATTATCGGTGAAAAACGTGATATCCCGGCACCTGATATGAATACTAATGCTCAGATTATGGGATGGATGATGGATGAATACAGCAAGCTGAACGGTCAATATGAGCCTGGCTTTATTACCGGTAAGGCAATCAGCGTAGGCGGCTCCTTGGGACGTACTGCTGCTACCGGACGCGGCGTTGTTGTTGCGGCACTGGAAGCACTGAAGCTGAAAGGAATTCAGCCGCATGAGGCAACCGCTGCTGTTCAGGGCTTCGGCAATGTAGGCAGCTGGACTGCCAAGCTGTTCTGTGATGCAGGCGTTAAGGTTATTGCCTTGAGTGATGTTTATGGCGCTATCTTTAAGGCAGATGGCTTTGATTGCTATGATGTAGATGCTTACGTTAAGAAAACAGGCAGCATAGTAGGCTATCCGGGCAGTAAAGCGATTACCAATGCTGATTTGCTGGCGATGGAAGTTACTGTGCTGGCACCCTGCGCTATTGAGCTGCAGCTTACTGCGGAAAATGCAGCTGCTGTACAGGCCAGCATTATCTGCGAGGGTGCCAACGGACCGACTACACCGGAGGCTGACGATATTCTGGAGGCTAAGGGCGTGATGGTTATCCCGGATATTCTGGCTAATGGCGGCGGTGTAACTGTAAGCTATTTCGAATGGGTACAGAATCTGTACCGTTACTTCTGGCCGGAAGAAGAGGTTATCGAAAAGCAGAACGCATTGATGCGCAAGGCCTTCAAGGCTGTTTATGAAAAGGCAAAGCAGTATAATGTGCCGCTTCGTGTTGCCGCTTACATGGTTGCTCTGGGCAGCCTGGAAGAAGCAATGAAAATCAGAGGCATGG
>OLYB01000062.1_pt1 | contig 106783 bp, 101 predicted proteins | sample 1674481 | NCBI WGS metagenome assembly OLYB01 (sample SAMEA103958167, study PRJEB25191) | human gut metagenome
CTTGAGTGATGTGGAGGAGAAAGTTTATACACGTGATATATTTCGTCGCGATTAAGATATGGTACAATATAATATAATATGGGAGAAGAACGGATATAACTTAAATAGAGAATATTCATAACTAACAGGAGGCTTATATGCACGATGAAATACATGTTGTCGTAGATAGTATTTCGGCAGCAGACGAAACAGCTTTGAAGGATGATCCACGTTGCCACATTCTGCGTTTGATTATCCGTCACGGAGAGTTGGAATGGCAGGACGGTGACCGTTCTCTGGCAGAATTGTTCGGTATGGTAGACGCAACCGGCAAGCTGCCGATTACTTCTCAGCCGCCTATCGGCGTTGTAGTGGAGCTTTTCACCAAGCTTGCTCAGGAAGGCAAAAAAGTTATTATGCTGACAGTAGACAGCGTGCTCAGCGGTACCTACCAGACCGCCTGTGTTGCTGCACGTCAGGTAATGGATGATATAAAGGGCGCGGATATCCGTGTAATCGACAGCAAGACTGCTGCCTGTCCTATCAGCGGTATTGCGATGGAAGTACTGAAGCATACAGCTGAAGGCATGGATATTGACGAGGCCGAAAAAATGGCGCGTGAGATGGTTGCGCGTACAGAAACATTTTTCAGTGTAAATACATTAGACTATTTGCAAAAGGGTGGACGCATTGGCGCAGTTGGCGCTTTGATAGGAAGTATTTTTGGTATTCGCCCTATTGTGCACTTAGATAAAGAGGGCAGACTGGAAGTTGCGGACAAATGCCGTACCCGTAAAAAGGTTATGAAGCGCATGGTTGAGATGGCTGCTGAAAAGGCACCCATTGAAGCAATTTTCGTCGCTCATGCAGAGGCTTTGGCAGATGCAGAGGATTTGAAACAGCAGATGCAGGAATTATTCCCGAATGTACCGACTATGCTTACAGGTATCGGCACCGTTTTGGCTGCTCATCTCGGACCCGGTGCTATCGGCTTGTTTGTCCGTCGCAAAGCCTGAAAGGAAAGGTGTGGGGTTTAGATGAATAACAGCAAGGTAATTACCGGCAAGCAGCTGAAGGATATGCTGCTGGGTGCTTACCATAGCTTTGAAAAAAATTTTGAAGCTATCAATGATTTAAATGTTTTTCCGGTACCGGATGGCGATACCGGTACTAATATGATGCATACTATGGCGTCCGTGGCGAAGGCTATCAGCGCAATGAGCGATGAGGCCGAGGCCGGCGAAATCGGTGCCGCAGCTGCCCGCAGCGCTATTATGGGTGCACGCGGAAATTCCGGCGTAATTTTGTCGCAGCTGCTGCGTGGTATCGGCAAGGGTGTTGCCGGTAAAAAGACGCTGAACAATACAGAAATCGGCAAGGCCTTCCAGTTTGGTATTTTATATGCTTACCGCAGTGTATCCAAACCGGTAGAAGGCACTATTCTGACGGTAGCCCGCGGTATGGCCAAGGGCGCTTATAATGCTGTCCGCGGTAATGTAAGCCTGGAGGAAGTACTGCTGGAGGCTATCCGCAGCGGCAAGGAAGAGCTTGCAAGAACTCCGGAGCTGTTGCCTGCATTGAAGGCAGCCGGTGTTGTTGATGCCGGCGGTCAGGGCCTGATTGTCTTTTTCGAGGGCTGTCTGGCAGGCCTGCGCGGTAAGGATTGCGAAGTGTTGCCTGTTACACCGCGTGCCAAGGTACAGATTCAGAAGGGCGAGCCGCTTGATCTGGAATATCCTTATTGCACCGAATTTATCGTCAAGGATGCAAATGTTGATAAGCAGACTGTCAGCAAGGCCTTGGAGGGCATGGGCAATTCCATGATTGTGGCAGTGGTAGAGGATATTGTAAAAGTACATATCCATACCAAGCATCCCGGTGATGCGCTCAACATGGCGCAGACCTGGGGTACTTTGCATGATATCAAAGTAGAAAATATGCGCGACCAGCACGAAAACCGTCTCTTTAGCGCTGATGATATTCAGCCGGTGAAGCATGGCGTGGGTGTGCTTACTGTCGCAGCCGGTGACGGCATTGCCAAGATTATGCATGAAATGGGCGCTGCAGAGATTATCAGCGGCGGTCAGAGCATGAATCCTCCGGTAGAGGAGTTTGTCAATGCTATTGAAAACGGTACCTGCGAGCAGTATATTATTCTGCCGAACAATAAGAATATTGTTTTGGCGGCTGAGCAGGTGCGTAAGCTGTTGGGTAATTCCAAGGTGGCTTATGTTCCTACTACCAATATGGCGCAGGGTTTGTCCGCACTGCTGCATTTTGATGCAACCCGCAGCATGGACGAAAACACTGTTATTATGACCAAGGAAGCCAAGGAAACAGCCAGCGGCAGCATTACCGTAGCTGTACGCGACAGCGTAGTAAACGGTATTTCCATCCATGAGGGCGATTATCTTGGTATCTTAAACGATAAAATTGTTTGCAACGGCAGCAGCATGGAGGAAGTGTTGCAGAAGATGCTGACAGATGGGGATTATGAACTGATCAGCTTATATTATGGTGCCGATGTAACCGAAGAGCAGGCTGAAAAGCTGGCAGCTGAAGTGGAAGAGCTGAATGATGAGTGGGAGGTTGAAACCTTTTACGGCGGACAACCGCTGTATCCGATTCTTTTGGCAATGGAGTGATGAATATGCTTACAAGTCAGGAATTAACCAACCTGTTGCGCGAGCGTGGCTATAAGGTCACCCCTCAAAGACTTGCTGTATATGAAGCCTTGGCTGATGAAACATGGCATCCGAATGCAGAGATGCTGTTTAATAAGCTGCAGCCGAAGTTTCCTGCTATGAGCTTTGCTACGGTGTATAAAACAGTAGAAATTCTGCATGATATCAATGTTATCCAGATTCTGAATACAGGAGAGGACAGCTTCCGTTATGATGCCGATATCAGCGAGCATTATCATCTGCGCTGCTTGAAATGCGGTGCGGTAGACGATGCACTGATGGATGACGGCGTTAAGCTGCAGCTGACACAGGATGTAGAAAAGCAGAGCGGTTATACTATCAGCCGCCGTCAGTTCTATTTCTTTGGCCTGTGTCCGAAGTGCTCCACGATGCATTAAACTATAAAGAAGTGTACCGATTCTCTAGCTGATTGGTACACTTTTCTTTATATATTGAGTAATTATGTCAGATTTTTGTAGCGTTCTTTTTACCAAAATGCCACAATAGCAGTATATGAATTTGCTATAATAAAGATGTTATATTGATAGGAGTGAAGGCTTGGTGCTAAACGACTTTCAGATTGTGATGCTGGCTAGCGGCAGCAAGGGGAATGCCGCTTTGATAAGCACAGCAAACCAACGCTTTTTGGTTGATATAGGTATCAGCTGCAGAGCGTTGACAACGAGAATGAAGGAAATAGGCGTCAGCGTAAACGAGCTGGACGGCGTGTTTATTACACATGAGCATGTCGATCATGTCCGTGGGCTGGCAACCTTTTTAAAAAATTATCAGGTGCCTGTATACAGCAGTGCGCTTACCTGGCGTGCAATATTAGCCAAGGACAGCAGTCTGGTGCGCCAAAACTGCCGTCTTATTGACAATAACCGTCTGCTTTGCGGTGATTTGGAGGTGCAGAGCTTCAGTATTCCGCATGATGCCGTTGACCCGCACGGCTATACCTTTACGAGCCGTAGCAACGGTTCTAAATGCACATATCTTACGGATGCAGGCTTTGTTACCGATACCATCCGTGAGGCAGTTGCCGGCAGCAGTGCTTTGGTGCTCGAAGCCAATCATGATGTGGAAATGCTGAAAAACGGTCCTTATCCGCGTCAGCTGAAGCAACGCATTTTAAGTACGCTGGGACATTTATCCAATGATACTGCCGGACATTTTCTGACGGAGCTTGAGCGTCTGCCGGAGCATATCGTGCTGGCGCACCTGAGCGAGCACAATAACCTGCCGCAGCTGGCGCAGGATACGGTGCAGAATATTTTACAAGATAATAACCGCCTGCAGGAAACAGAGCTTTTTGTGGCTGCCCAGAACAGGGTAGTAGCAGACAGTCCGCTGCCGGCAGGCTTAGATTTAAAATAAGGAGTGGATACAGATGAACAAGAGTATCTGGAAAAAATCGGCCAATATTTTTGTCTGTGGTCTTTTAGGTGCGGCAATTCTGGTTGCCGGCTGCGGCGACAATAAAACATCTGCTGCAGTGCATGATAAGCCTGCTGCCAAGACTGAGCAGCAGCTGAGCGCGGCGCGCAATACACCGATTGTAGCTGCCGCCAAGAAGGTTGGCCCTGCTGTTGTTGGTATTACCAACAAGGCTTATGTGCGTGACTTCTTCAACCGCACGCAGCTGATGGAGCGTGGTACAGGCAGCGGCGTTATTTATGACAAGGCCGGCTATATTGCAACCAACAACCACGTAGTTGAGGGCGCATCGGAAATCATCGTCAGCCTGCCTGACGGACGTACCGTTAAAGGCAAGGTTCTGGGTGCCGATGCCGTAACCGATTTGGCTGTAGTAAAAATTGATGCGGATAATCTTACCGTTGCTACCTTTGGTGACAGCGATACCTTGCAGGTCGGCGAACCGGCAATTGCTATCGGCAATCCGCTGGGATTGGAATTCCGCGGCAGTGTAACCGCAGGCGTTATCAGTGCGTTGAACCGCAGCATTGAAGTAGGCGAGCGCAAGTTCAATCTGATTCAGACTGATGCGGCAATTAACCCCGGCAACAGCGGCGGTGCATTGGTCAATGCTGACGGTGAGGTAGTAGGCATCAATAGTGCTAAGGTTGCTGTAAGCGGTGTTGAAGGCATTGGCTTTGCTATTCCTATCAACACAGCTAAACCGATTCTGCAGGAGCTGGCAGAGCGCGGACGCATTGCAAGACCGTATCTGGGTGCTTCGCTGATGGATCAGGAAATTGCTGACCGCTATGGCTTTGAAATCAACCTGCATGGCGGTATCTTCCTCGTTAAGGTTGTTCCCGGTAGTCCGGCAGCGAAAGCTGATATCCGCCCCGGCGATATTATCCTGAGCTTTAACGGCAGCAAGGTAAAGACAGCGCTTGACCTGCGTACTGCTCTGTCTAAATGCAAGGTAGGCGACAGAGCCGAAGTAACTATTATGCGTAATGGTCAGAGAGAAAGCAGAACTGTGGTATTGGAAGAGGTTCCGAAGGATTACGGCAATTGAAGATAACGATAGCCTGTGTAGGCAAAATTAAAGAAAAATATCTTACTGCGGGTATAGAGGAATTCAGCAAAAGGCTGACGCCCTTCTGCAAGCTGGAAACGCTGGCAATTAACGAAGAGCGTATGCCGGATAATCCATCTCCTGCGGAAAAGCAGCAGGTGCTGGAGCGCGAAACGCAACGCCTGCTGGCAATTATCCCGGCAAATTCCTATGTGATTTTGCTGGATGTCATTGGCAAGCAGCTGAGCAGTCCGGATTTGGCGGCAAAGCTGGACGAGCTGGCGCTTGCCGGCAACAGCCATATCACCTTTGTGATTGGCGGTGCCTTTGGTTATACTGATGCGTTGCGTAAGCGTGCCGATCTGGCGCTGAGCTTTTCTAAAATGACCTTTACGCATCAGATGATTCGCCTGCTTTTGATTGAACAGATTTACCGTGCTTTTAAAATCAGCAGAGGCGAAAAGTATCATTGGTAAGTTAAGCTGAATAAGCAATAAAAAAGAGTCGTGCGCAGGCACGGCTCTTTTACGTTGCAACGAAAATGCAACGTAAAAATTTGCGTTTCTTTTGCTTATCGGTTTTGAAACGTAAATGAAGATGAAAATACAACCAAAATATAATCCGGACTGCAATTTAGGCATATAAAAACGCGTAAAAGAATAGCTTTTACGCGTTCTAATGTGCTTAATGTTTTATCAGACCTTCAGCTTTATACGATTGTACCGCCGCCGACAACTACGTCACCGTCATACATTACCACAGACTGGCCTTTGGTAATGGCGCGCTGAGGCTCGTCAAAAACGAGCTGCAGCGTATCTGCGTCAGGCTGGGTAACAGTTGCCCATTGCTCCTGCTGATGGTAACGGATGCGTGCTTTCACGCGGCGCGGTTCGGTGATAGCGTCGCAGTCGATAAGATTGATATTCTTAGCTGTAACGTTTTTGGTAAACAGTCCCTCGTTTGTTGTGAGGATAACAGCGTTGTTCTTGGTGTCAATCTCTTTAACATACATAGGCTGCGGCAACGCCAAGCCCAGGCCTTTGCGTTGGCCGACGGTGTAATGGATAATGCCTTTATGTCTGCCAAGCACGTTGCCTGCTTCATCTACGAAGTTGCCGGGCTTGAATTTTCGTCCCAGGCGTGCTTCGATGAAATCAGCGTAGGTGCCGGTCTGGATAAAGCAGATATCCTGGCTGTCGTGCTTTTGAGCGTTGACGAAGCCATGCTTTTCGGCAATTTCGCGTACCTGTGTCTTATGCAGACCTCCGAGAGGGAACATAGCGTGTGCCAGCTGTTCCTGTGTGAGCGAATAAAGCACATAGCTTTGGTCCTTCAAAGGATCAACTGCCTTACGCAGCAGGTAGCGGCCTTTGGCTTCATCATAGCTGATTTGCGCATAGTGACCGGTGACAACATAATCACAGCCAAGCTCCTGTGCGCGCACGAAGAGCTGGTCGAATTTCAGATAGCGGTTGCAGTCAATGCAAGGGTTAGGTGTTCTGCCGTTAACGTAAGCGTCAACAAAGCGGTCGATAACGTCGCGTTCAAAGCGGTCGGCAAAGTTGAAAACGTAGTAAGGCATGCCAAGGCTTGTTGCTACGCTGCGGGCATCTGCTACGTCATCAATGGAGCAGCAGCTGTTGGCTTTGGAAACGCCGATATCCTCGTTGGCAAAAAGCTTCATGGTTACACCGGTGCATTCATAGCCCTGCTCCAGCATCATCAATGCGGAAACGCTGGAATCAACGCCACCGCTCATGGCGATTAGTGCTTTTTTGTTCATAATTTTTCTCCTTCTGGTTTATCTAAAGTGCGGCGTACATCGCCTCTGTCAGTTACTATGTTATAGCCTGCTATTTTTACGCGTGCCTCCAGACAGCCACGGCATTGGGCTGCCTCCTCGCCGGTACAGATTTTGTTGGCGTACAGCTCGTATTTTTTGCGTACTCCTACAGGTGAAAGGTTAGGCATTACGACGTTGCCGCCGGCCTGCAGTCCCAGCTCGCGTCCGTTGGGATGTATAGTACCGAGCGCTGTTGTCGAAGGCAGCAGCGCGTAAGGGAAGAGCAGGCGCAGGATAGACAGCAGGCGCAGCGTCTGCTCCAGTGTACCGCTTGCCATATCCTTAAACGGTGTATGTTCATGCGTAATATAGGGACCTATGCCAATCATATCGGGCTGCAGCTTTTGCAGAAAGCGCAGGTCGCTGACAAGGTTTTGCGGTGTCTGGTAGGGTGAACCGACCATGAAGCCGGAGCCAACCTGATAACCTATTTCCTTGAGGTCGAACAGGCAGCGCTTGCGGTTTTCCAAGCTCATGCTGGCAGGATGCAGCTTGGCGTAATGCTCCGCATCCGCTGTTTCGTGGCGCAGCAGATAACGGTTGGCGCCTGCATCGAAGTATGCCTGATAGCCGGCACGGCTTTTTTCGCCAATGGACAGCGTAATAGCGCAGTCGGGATGCTGCTTGCGGATGGCGCTGACGATGGCGCAGATTTTGTCATCCGTATAATACGCATCCTCGCCACCCTGCAGCACGAAGGTGCGGAAGCCGAGCCTATAGCCTTCGGCGCAACAGGCCAGGATTTCATCCTGCGTCAGACGGTAGCGTTCCGCGAGGCTGTTGCCGGCGCGAATACCGCAGTAGTAGCAGTTGTTTTTGCAGTAATTGGTGAATTCAATCAGTCCGCGGATATAGACATTATCGCCGTAATATTGACGACGTAGTTTATCCGCTTTACAGGCGAGCAGCTTGTTGATGTCAGGTTCGGTGCTTGTTATCAGCGTCAACAGCTCTGCGTCGTTCAGGTCATGCTCGCAGGCGAGCTTTTTTATTAAATTGGCAGCTGTTGACAGCATAGTTTTACCTCCGTAAGCGGTTTACCGCTTCTGTGACTTTAGTTATAATTGTTTGGACTTCGTCCATGGTATTGTATTCGCACAGCGAAAAGCGCAGGGCGCTTTGTGCTGTTTCGTGGCTCAGACCGAGGGCGAGCAGTACATGACTGGGCTCAAGCGAGCCTGCGGAGCAGGCAGAACCGGACGAACAACAGATACCTTCGTTGGAAAGCAGCGAAAGCAAAGCTTCACCGTTTACTCCCTGAAAGCTGTAGTTGACCGTGCCGGGAAGGCAGTGCTCACGGCTGCCGTTAAAGCTTGCAGCGTCAATTTTATCTAACCCATTGCGCAAAGCATCGCGTAAGCCGGTGATATAAGCGGTGTTGGCCTGCATATTTTCCTGCGCATCCTTAAGCGCTGCGGCAAGTCCGATGATGCCGGGAAGATTTTCCGTACCGGCACGCTTTCCGCGCTCCTGACCTCCGCCACGGATAAGGCTTGTAAGCTGGATATTGCTATTGGCAAATAAAAGGCCTATGCCTTTAGGTCCATGGAATTTGTGTGCGGAAAGCGAAAGCATATCGATGTTATCGCGCTGTACGTCGATTGTAAGGTGACCTGCGGCCTGCACAGCGTCAGTATGGAAAAGTATATCGCGCTTGCGGCAGAGCGCGCCGATTTCGCGGATAGGCTGGATAGCGCCGGTTTCATTGTTGGCGTACATGACGGAAACAAGGCAGGTGTGATCTGTAATAGCTTCTGCTACCTGCATTGTGGTGACGATGCCGTCAGCTTGCGGACGCAGCAGGGTTACGGTAAAGCCCTGATTCTCTAGCGCTTCGAGCGTGTGCAAAATAGCATGATGCTCCATGGCAGTGGAAACGATGTGGCATTTGCCCTGCTTTTTGCCGAGGGCCGCAGCGCTGATAAGCGCCTGGTTATCTGCTTCGCTGCCGCCGGAGGTAAAGAAAACTTCCTTCGGCGCACAGTTAAGTACCTGTGCTGCCTGCTGCCGTGCGCTAAACAAAGCTGCTGCACTGCGTTGACCTAAAAGGTGCACGCTGGAAGCATTGGCATATATTTCCTGAAGATAGGGCAGCATTGCCTTGACGGCAACGTCGCTCATTTTAGTTGTAGCTGCATTATCTGCATAGATAAATTGCTTTTCCATAATAGTAAAACATTCTCCTTCAATAGCGGAAATCCTGCTTTTACTTTTATATTATACGCTTACCGGCGTGAGATTTACAGAGTCAGCGTCTTTTTGCGGCGTATTTTGAGTAAAATTTAATTCCTACTGTATTAATATGTTTCATATGGTACATTACAGACCTTTTTTTGTCAAGAGAAGAAAATTTTAATTCTTTTTGTTGACAGTAAGTAAAAAATCAGTATAATAATACCTATAAATCAACTATGCTTACTAGAGATTACAAAACAGAGAAAATGAGGGATTATACCAATGAAAAGCTTGCATTTTGATACACGATGTAGACTCTGATTACCTGTTAATATAAGAAATAAAAACTATGTAACGATAATTTACTGATCAGATGAATACAAAGGAGCGATTTATTATGGCAATTTATACTAGCATTACTGATTTGATTGGCGGCACTCCGCTGCTGGAGCTGAAAAACTACGAAGCTGAAAACAAGCTGGAAGCAAAGATTCTGGGCAAGCTAGAATACTTCAATCCTGCAGGCAGCGTCAAAGATAGAATTGCTAAAGCAATGATTGATGATGCAGAGGCTAAGGGTGTTCTTAAGCCGGGGGCTACTATTATTGAGCCCACCAGCGGCAACACCGGTATCGGTCTGGCATCCGTAGCTGCTGCCCGCGGTTATAAAATTATTTTGACTATGCCTGAAACCATGAGCGTTGAACGCCGCAATCTGCTGAAGGCTTATGGCGCACAGCTGGTGCTGACTGACGGTGCTAAGGGTATGAAAGGTGCGATTGCCAAAGCTCAGGAGCTGGCAGAAAGCACTCCGAACAGCTTTATCCCCAGCCAGTTCACTAATCCTGCTAACCCTGCAACCCACAGAGCATCTACCGGTCCGGAAATCTGGCAGGATACCGAAGGCAAGGTTGATATCTTTGTTGCCGGTGTAGGTACAGGCGGTACTCTTTCCGGTGTAGGCGGATATCTGAAATCCCAAAATCCCAATGTTAAGGTTGTTGCTGTAGAGCCTGCAGGTTCTCCGGTACTTTCTAAAGGTGTTGCCGGTCCGCATAAAATTCAGGGCATCGGCGCAGGCTTTGTGCCTGACACTTTGGATACCAAGGTTTATGATGAAATCATCGCTGTTGAAAACGAAGATGCCTTCAAAACCGGTCGTGCTATTGCCCATAAGGAAGGCGTGCTCATAGGCATTTCCTCCGGTGCTGCTGTATATGCGGCAACTGTGCTGGCAAAACGTCCGGAAAACAAGGGCAAGGTTATCGTAGCGCTGCTGCCTGATACCGGCGAGCGTTATCTCTCCACTCCGTTATTTGCTGAATAAGCAGATAAAATACATATCACATCCCATTTCCTAACCAAAAGAAAGCAGTCTGCGCGGACTGCTTTCTTTAATTTAGAGCGCAAAAAACCGCCGGCGTTATGTAACCGGCGGTTAAGCATTAAATAGAATAATTATCAATGCTGCGAGCTTTATAATTGTCGAGAATATCCTGCAGGGTGATGTTGTCCAGATAGTCTGCAATAACCTTGTTCAGTCCCTGCCACAGCGGCAAGGTAATGCATTCGTTGCGGCGTTCGCAGCCTACAGGGTTAAAGTCCAGACACGCTACCGGTGTGAGGTTGCCTTCTGTCAGGCGCAGAATGCTGCCGACAGTATACTCACGCGGTGCGTTTACCAGACGATAACCGCCCTGAAAGCCACGGTTTGCTTGCAGGAAGTTTGATTTATTCAGAATAGGCACAATCTGCTCCAGATATTTTTTGGAAATGTTTTGTCTTGCCGCAATGTCCTTGAGGGCAACGAAGCCGTTCTGCTGATGCTCTGCCAGATCCAGCATCATGCGCAGGGCATAGCGTCCTTTAGTTGATATTTTCATTGATTCTCCACCTTTGAGTTAAACTCGGTAATTATCTATAAACCTACTTAAATTATATGCTATTATGGGTGATAAGTCAAATCGAGAAGGTTGGGGGAACGGAATAATAAGCAGCAGGCGGAAGTGTTTATGGATAGGGAGATTTTTATAAAGGGAGTGCACAGCTTTTATCCACCAATCCACAAAAGTTATGCACACTGTGGATAACTTTTGTGAAAAACTGGGGATAAGTGGGAAATTATCGGGATAAATCCACCGGGAGAAGTGAATAACCTAATTTTAAAAAAATCATTTTTACATAGTACTTGCAAGTTATCTCAAATAGTGCTATAATCACTAGCTAATACTTGATTGGGAGGAAATAGTGTTGGAACATAAAAATATTTATCAGCTTGTTCTCGCCGGTGTATTGTGCGCTATAGGCTTGGTTGTACCTATGGTTATGCCGAAGGTGATTATCGGACCGATGTCCTTTACTTTGGGTGCGCATGTGGCAATTTTTTTGGCAATGTTTATTTCGCCTAAGGTGGCAGCAGCTGTCTGCCTGGGTACAACAATGGGCTTTTTCGTAACTACGCCCTTGATTATCGCTGCGCGCGCGGCAACGCATATTATTTTCGCTCTGGTCGGTGCGTTAATTATTAAACGCTATCCGAATATTATGGAAAGCTTCGTGGCCGGTATCGGTCTGAATCTGGGACTTGCCGTATTGCATGCTTTGGGAGAAGTGCTTGTGGTAGCTCCCTTCTTCTTCAGCGGTTATATGTTTACGCCGGAGCAGTTATCTAACGGCTTTGTGATGAGCGTTATCGTGCTGGTAGGTGCGGGTACCGTTTTGCATTCTGTTATGGATTGCAGTATTTCCGTGCTGCTGTGGAAATTTGTCAGAGCAGCAGTGCCTTCTATCAAGCTGATTCGTGGCTAAGATGAGATTTTAAAATTTAAAATTAAAAGCGTGCAGGCTTACGGCTGACTGATGTCAGCTTGTGCAAGCCTGCACGCTTATTTTTTTGATGCTTTAGCTGTTATTTTCTTGCTTTGGCAACCTCAGCGAAGGCTATTTCCGCAGCATCGATAGTCTTTTGCAAATCTTCGGGACTGTGAGCAACGGAAACAAAGTTTGTTTCGAACTGAGAAGGAGGCAGATAGATGCCTTGCTCCAGCATAGAGTGGAAGTAGATTTTGAAGGCTTCCAGATCGCTGGCTGCAGCGCTGTCAAAATCAGTTACCGGTTTATCGCTGAAGAAAACGGTGAACATGCTGCCGAGGCGATGAATCTGTACAGGTACACCGGCCTTAGCTGCTGCCTTTTCCAAGCCGCCGGTCAGAATAGCGCAGAGGCTTTCTGCGCGGTTGCAGACATCGTTCTGTTCCATGTAGGTGAGTGCAGCAATGCCTGCGGCCATAGCCAGCGGGTTACCGCTTAAAGTACCTGCCTGATACATTGGGCCTGCAGGAGAAACCATCTGCATGATTTCGCGCTTGCCGCCGTAAGCAGCAACAGGCAGACCGCCGCCGATTACCTTGCCGAGGCAGGTGATATCGGGGTCAATGTCATAAAGAGACTGGCTGCCGCCCTGAGCGCTGCGGAAGCCGCTCATAACCTCATCACAGATGAGGAGAGCACCATACTTTTTAGTGATGGCACGCACGCCTTCCAGGAAGCCTTCGTGCGGAAGTACCAGACCCATGTTGCCCGGAGTAGGTTCCATGATAACGCAGGCAATTTCTTCGCCGCGCTCGGCAAAAACCTTTTCCAGAGCAGGAAGATCGTTGAACGGTACGGTAATAGTGGTTGCTGCTACTGCCTTGGGTACGCCCGGGCTGTCGGGTACGCCGAAGGTAGCTCCGCCGCTGCCTGCTTTTACAAGCAGGCTGTCGTGGTGACCATGGTAGCAGCCGATGAATTTGATGATGCAGTCACGGCCGGTGTAGGCGCGTGCCAGACGCAGAGCGCTCATGGTTGCTTCGGTACCGCTGTTGACCATGCGGACCATATCCATAGACGGAACGAGTCGGCAGATTAATTTTGCCAGCTCGGTTTCAGCAACAGTCGGAGCACCGTAGGAGGTGCCCTTTTCAGCAGCAGCCTTGATAGCGTCGGTTACGCAGTCGGGTACATGGCCCATGAGCAGCGGACCGTAGGACATAACGTAGTCGATGTATTCGTTGCCGTCGATGTCATAGATTTTGCTGCCCTTGCCGCCGGAGATGAACGGCGGTACACCGCCGACACTGCGGAAGGAGCGCACGGGGCTGTTAACGCCGCCGGGGATATATTGGCGTGCTTCCTCAAAAGCAGCCTGAGATTTTGTATGTTCCATTGTTATATCTCCTTATTTGCCTTGCAGCCATTTTGCTACATCAAGCGCATGGTAGGTAATAATCATTTTGGCACCTGCACGCTTGAAGCCCAGCATGGTTTCCATAACGATACGTTTTTCGTCAATCCAGCCTTTTTCAGCTGCAGCCTTAACCATAGCATATTCACCGCTGACATTATAAACACACAGCGGACGGTTAAAGGTTTCGTGTACACGTTGTACAATGTCGAGGAAGGCCAGCGCCGGTTTAACCATAACGATATCTGCGCCTTCTTCAATATCCAGAGCAACCTCGCGCAGAGCCTCGTCGCTGTTGGCGGGGTCCATCTGGTAGCCTTTGCGGTCACCTGCGGACGGAGCAGAGTCTGCTGCGGCACGGAAGGGACCGTAATATGCGGAAGCAAATTTTGCGGAATAAGCCATGATAGGAATATGGTTGAAGCCTGCTGCATCCAGTGCTTCGCGGATAGCCTTAACATAACCGTCCATCATATTGGAGGGAGCAATCATGTCAGCACCGGCCTGAGCGTGGGAAACAGCAACCTTAGCCAGCAGCGGCAGAGTTTCATCGTTGTTGACGGTGCAGCCGTTTTGCAGCACGCCGCAATGACCATGGTCGGTGTATTCGCACAGGCAGACGTCGGTAATGATAACCAGTTCAGGATATTTTTCCTTAATAAGCTTGCAGGCCTGTTGTACAGGCTCGTTCATATCCCAGCCGCTGCTGCCGACAGCGTCCTTGTAGGACGGTACGCCGAAGAGCAGGACTGCGGGAATACCAAGCTCTACAACCTCGTCAACGCATTCCATAACGCGGTCGATGGACCAGTGGTAGTTGCCGGGCAGAGATTCGATTTCATGCTTAACGTTTTCGCCGGGAACGACGAAAAGCGGATAAATTAAGTCTTTTATGGAAACCTCGGTTTCACGGATCATTGCACGCAGATTTTCAGTAGCGCGTGTGCGGCGCGGACGGTATACAGGAAAACCGGTAATACTCATCTTGATACACTTCCCTATTTATTATAAAAATTTGTGATAGCGGTCATGAGGCCGTCGATTGTATATTCAGCGGCATTGATAGCCGGAGTATAGCCATGCTTTTTCAGGGTATCGGCGGTTACGGGGCCGATAGCAGCCAGAGCAGCCTTGTTCAGCAGTTCCTTCTTGTCGCCGAGAACCTCCAGCAGGTTGGTTACGGTGCTGCTGCTGGTGAAGGTTACGATGCTTGCTTCGCCGCTTTCGAGGGCTTCGATGAGCTCGTCCTTGTTTTCGCAGTCGGCAACGGTTTCGTAAGCAGTTACAACGTCAACGATAGCGCCGATTTTACGCAGGGATTCGGGCAATACTTCGCGTGCAACCTTAGCGCGTGCCAGCAGGATTTTGTCACCGGCGGTGATTTCGCCTGCCAGTGCTTCAGCCAGCTCCTCTGCTTTGTAAGCGGAAGGAATGAGGTCGGCGGTGAGACCGTGCTCAGCCAGAGCCTTGGCGGTGGCGCTGCCGATAGCGGCAAGCTTAACGTTAGCCAGGGCGCGTGCGTCCTTCTTAGCTGCACCCAGACGATCGAAGAAGTAATCTACGCCGTTAGCGCTGGTGAAGACAAGCCATTTATAGTCATTGATGTTGGCAATAGCGTTGTCCAGCGGAGCGTAATCTGCTGCCGGAACGATTTTGATTGCCGGAGCTTCGATAACCTTGGCACCCTGTGCTTCCAGCTTTTTGGTGAGAGCGCTGGCCTGTGCACGTGCGCGGGTAACGATAACGGTTTTGCCGAAGAGAGGCTTGTTATCGAACCATTGCAGCTGCTCACGCAGGCGTACAACCTCGCCGACGAGGAAGATAGCAGGCGGCTTCATGCCGGTTGCTTTAACGTCAGCGGCAGCTCTGCCGAGGGTAGTAATCAGTGTGCGCTGTTCGGGATGAGTACCCCAACGGATAACAGCGGCCGGGCAGTCGGCGCTGCGGCCGTTGGCGATGAGCTCGCGGCTGATTTTTTCAATATTTTCTACACCCATGAGGAAAACGAGGGTGTCAACAGAGGTTGCCAGGCCCTTCCAATGGATGGTGGATTCGCCTTTAGTAGGATCCTCGTGGCCGGTAATAACGGCAAAGGAGGTAGCTACATGACGATGGGTAACAGGGATACCGGCATATTCGGCAACAGCAATAGCACTGGTTACGCCGGGAACGAATTCAAACGGCAGGCCTGCTTCACGCAGTTCGATGGCTTCTTCGCCGCCGCGGCCGAATACAAAGGGGTCGCCGCCCTTCAGACGTGCTACAACCTTACCTTCGGCAGCCAGTTTTACCAGCAGCTTGTTGATATCGGGCTGGCGCATGGTGTGGTTGGCGCTGGCTTTGCCAACGTAAACCATTTCTGCGTCCTTGCGGGCGAAGGCCAGAATACGCGGATCTGCCAGACGGTCATAAACAACAGCGTCTGCAGTCTGCAGGCATTCCTTAGCCTTGAGTCCCAGAAGTCCCGGGTCGCCGGGGCCTGCACCGATTAAATATACTTTACCTTGTTTTGTCATGATGTCACTCTCCTTAAAGAATAGAGGCCAGAATTTCCTGACCGCCGGCAGCCAGCATTTTTTTGCCAAGCTGTTGACCGAGGCTGACAGCATCATCAGCCTTGCCGTTTATTGTATCACGCAGAATAGTGCTGCCGTCTAAGGCAGCAATGATTGCTTCAATGCGAATGTTTTCACCTTCAACGTCGGCATGTACGCCGATAGGAACCTGGCAGCCGCCTTCAAGCAAGCCCAGGAAGGCACGCTCGGCATCAGTAGCCTGTTTGGTATTCAGGTCGTTTAAGAAGCTCAGCATTTCGCGTACTTCCTTATCCTCGGTACGTGCTTCGATGGCCAATGCACCCTGGCCTACAGCCGGCAGGCAGACATCAGCGGAAATCAGGCTGGAGATACGGTCGCCGTGACCCAGACGCTCTAAGCCTGCAGCGGCCAGAATAATAGCATCGTACAGTCCTTCGTCCAGCTTACGCAGGCGGGTATCAACGTTGCCGCGCAGGTCGCGGATTTCCAGATCCGGACGCTTAGCTAACAGCTGTGCCTTGCGGCGCAGGCTGCTGGTGCCGACTACAGCGCCGAGCGGCAGCTCTTCGAAGCTGCCGTATTTGTTGCTGACAAAAGCATCGCCGACGTTGGCACGCTCGGTAATTGCTGTCAGGCACAGGCCTTCCGGCAGAACGGTAGGCATATCCTTCAGACTATGTACTGCCAAGTCAACAGTGCCGTCTAAAAGATCCTCTTCAATTTCTTTGGTAAACAAGCCCTTGCCGCCGATTTGCGCCAGGGGTACGTCTAAAATACGGTCGCCTTTGGTGACAATTTTTTTCAGTACAACCTCACATTCAGGATATTCCTTGCGCAGTAAGGCTGCAATATGATTACTTTGCCAAAGCGCTAAAAGACTTTGTCTAGTCCCAATCGTCAATTTTGCTTTCATCACCAAACTCCTCTCCGGTTTCGTTCAATAAAAATAAATCACACATCATTTTTTTATAGCGTTCTTCCTCAGCAGTACCTGCTACAGCATTCATGGCCTTCATAGGCTCGCGCAGGAATTTATGCTCCAGACGTTGAGTCATCAGGTCAATAATGCGCTTTTCATGGTCGGTAAGCTCCGGCATCTTAATGAAGGCTTTTTTCAAAACCTTCTGGCGCAGGAAATTCATTTTATCATGCAGCTGTACCATAACTGGGCGCATGGTGTAATAACGCAGGCGCTCTTTGAGGGCACCGATTTCTTCGCTGATAATCTGTTCGGCAACGTGAGCTTCTTTTTCACGGAAGTTTTTATTGGTATCAACAACGCCTTCCAGATCATCAATGTTATAAATAGTTACGCCGGCAACATCGGCCAGTCTGGGGTCGACGTCACGCGGAACGGCAATATCAATCAGAATCAGCGGTCTGCCGTTGCGCTTGGGCAGCAGCGGTCCTAAATTTTCTACGGTAAGCACGTAATGCGGCGCACCGGTAGAGGTAATGATGATATCGGCATCGGCGGCATGCTCGAACATGGCACGGTAGGGAATGGCCGTACCGTGGAATTTGCCTGCCAAATCCTGTGCTCTCTCGTAGTGACGGTTGCTGACGCAGATGGTTTGCGCGCCCTTGTCCAACAGATGCTGTGCGGTGAGCTCGCTCATATGACCGGCACCGACTACCAGAATCTGTGCCTTGCTCAGGTCGCCTAAAATTTTGATGGCCAGGTCAACAGCGGCACTGGAAACAGATACGCTGCTGTAAGCAATTTTTGTTTCGGTACGCACCCGTTTGCCGACAGCAATTGCCTTATTCATGATGGTATTGAGAATTGTATCTGTCATACCGTTATTGCGGGCAATCTGATACGCATTTTTAATCTGGCTGAGAATCTGGCCTTCACCGACAATCAGGGAGTCCAGACTGGATGCTACACGGAACAGATGCTTGACGCAATTTGTTCCGTTCAGATTGTAAAAATAATCGCTTTGGTAATGTTCACCTGCCAAATGCTTGAGCAATGATTTGATAAAAGGAATTGCTTCATGCGGATTTTCGATAACCATGTACAGCTCTGTGCGGTTGCAGGTGGAAAGCAGCATGGCTTCGGGAATATTATCGTAATTGCGCAGGCGGCGCAGAATACTTGCCACCCTGTCATTGGAAAAATTAAAACGTTCACGGATCTCAACGGGGGCGGTCCTGTGATTGAGTCCTAAAACTGTTAACTGCATCTAATACCTTCTCCTTTGCTTGAGCAGCCTTACCTGCTATAACTAAATTTAGTAAATCCTGTTTCAAAACACTGCGCCAGAATTGCGTCCGCTCCTGCGGCGTACTTTCGATGTTTTTGACAGCTTCCCTCTGCAGCAGCAGAAAGCTGTTGAAATCGGCCAGCTCGGGTGTCAGAATGTGTTCCAGCTGTTTTTTCAGCAGGCGTGTAAAAGCAGGCATGCCGCCTGTTGCCAACGCAATAGTAATATCACCTTCACTGATGGCTGAGGGGACAGTGAAATTACTCAGCTCATGTTCGGTAATATTATTGACGAGGCAGGGCGCAGCCTCTGAAATCTGCCTGTTTACAGCCTTATTATCTGTGGCGGCAATAACCACAAATGCATTCTGCAGATATTCCTGTTTGTAGTAATCCTTGATGAGCGTGCAGCCTTGTGCTGAGGCAAGCTTTTGCACCTCGTCACAGAAAAGCGGGGCAACAACCGTTACTTTAGCTTCGGCAGCCAGCAGTGTTGCCAGTTTACGGGCAGCAACAGCACCGCCGCCGATGATTACGCAGTTTTTGCCTGTTACACGCAGCATAGCAGGATAATGAAAATTAGTTTTAATAAGCATATAATTAACCACCTATAGGAACGTGATAATGAGTGTCATTAAATATGTTTCCTAACCTTTATATAATATCATATCTGAAGCAATTTATAAAGATATTGAAGGCTTTTTAAGTGTGAAAAACATAAGAAAGTGCATAGAGCAAGAAGATTGGCGGAATGATTCCGGCTAAAAAAGTAAATGGCTGTTAAAAACCGAAAAAGCTCCCGCCGTAATCCTTCAGGATTACTCAGCGGGAGCCTTATTAAGTCTTATTAATTTTTATTGGTTAATTATTTACCGAAATATCTTTTCAGCAGGCCTGCGAAAGCTTTGCCGTGGCGAGCTTCGTCACGAGCCATTTCATGAACGGTGTCATGGATAGCATCCAGGTTCAGAGCTTTAGCACGTTTAGCCAGGTCGGTTTTGCCTGCGGTTGCACCGTTTTCAGCTTCTACACGCATTTCCAGGTTCTTTTTGGTGGAGTCGGTTACAACTTCGCCCAGCAGTTCTGCGAATTTAGCAGCATGTTCAGCTTCTTCGAAAGCAGCTTTTTCCCAGTACAGGCCGATTTCCGGATAGCCTTCGCGGAAAGCTACGCGGCTCATTGCCAGGTACATACCAACTTCGGAGCATTCGCCGTTGAAGTTAGCGCGCAGATCAGCTTTGATATCTTCAGGAACGTCGGAAGCGATGCCTACAACGTGCTCGGCAGCCCAGCCCATTTCAGCAGCCATTTCCTGGAATTTGGAAGCGGGAGCGCCGCATTGCGGGCATTTTGCCGGAGCAGCTTCGCCTTCATATACATAACCACATACTTGACATACAAATTTTTTCATATTAGTTCCCTCCATGTTTTTATATTGCATTGCTTAATTTTATTTTGACTTGCACAGCTTGTGTGCCCTTGACACTTATATAATAACACAGGCCGGCACAGTTGTCAATAATAATTATCCGGTAGTTTTTATTTTAATTTAGTTAGCCGTAGCTGACAAATTAAAATTTGAGAGTTAAGCCCAGGTTAACACCTTTAGCCTTCATGTCGAGGTCTTCGCCGAAGGCATCATCAAATGTCTGATTATAGTAAGAAGCATTAACTTCCAGGTTGTTCAGAATAGGCTTGCTGATGCCGATTTCATAGCCGCTGTTTCTGTTGCCGTAGCCCACATTGCCCCAAACGGTGAAGAGTGCGGGAATATCATAGGCAGCCTGCAGACCGATTTGACCGGAGTTTTTGGTTTTGCCGCCAAAGTCACCGGAGGTATCAGCGTTCAGATAACCTGCGTAAGCGGAAATACCCGGCAAAATCTTGTACATAAGATTGAATTGTTGGGCGCGGGTTTTGGCTTCGTCTGCCTTGTAGTTATTCCATTTGTAGTTCACAGCAGTATTTTGGCCGATGCCGACGGTTGCACCGAGATAGGTGCTGTTGGACTTGCTGAATTTATAGTTGTCACCTTTGAGGCTTGATGGCAGAGTAATGCCTGCGTCAATAGCGACCTTGCCTGCGTCATAATTCTTCAGCGGAGAAGCATAGGCGCTCAGGCTGCAGGTGGTTGCAAGGCAGATTGCTGCGCCAAAAGCTAATAAAGCATGTGTGGATTTCATTTTGCATCGCTCCTTTTACAACATAATTTTGCTCTTAACTTAATTTTAGCATATAAAGATAGTTATGCAAGCAAAAAGCAGTGATGTGTTTATGACAAATGTGTTAAAAGTACTTGTAAAATCACGCGGAAAAGAGGATAATTATAATGTATATCTATCTATAAACAAGGGGATTTTATGAGCGCAGATTCTAAAGCTTCGAATAGCAAATTTTTAAAGGGAACCTTAATTCTCACGGCTTCAAGTATTGTGGTCAAGGTTATCGGTTCTCTGAACTGGATTATTTTATCACGTGTATTGGGTGGCGAAGGTATCGGCCTGTATCAGATGGGATTTCCTATTTATCTGATGGCAATCACCGTATCAAGTGCTGGCGTGCCGGTGGCAATATCTATTATTACCTCCGAAAAATTGGCGAATAAGGATTATCGCGGAGCCAAGCGAGTCTTTAATGTTTCGCTGCGAGTGCTGCTGTTGACCGGCCTTTTGTTTTCGTCCTCACTGTTTTTCGGTGCGGATTGGCTGGTTAATAACCATATCATCCGTGACAGCCGTGCGTATTATTCTATTATCGCTCTGGCGCCTGCGGTTTTCTTCGTAACCTTTCTGGCCAGCTTCCGCGGTTATCTGCAGGGCTGGCAGATTATGACGCCGACGGCGGTCAGTGAGATTGTCGAGCAGCTGACGCGTGTTATTACCATGCTCGTTTTTGCCGACCTTTTTATGCCGTACGGTCTGGCATTCGCTGCAGGCGGTGCCAGCATGGGCGCCGGCGTAGGCGCGTTCTGTGCACTTTTGGTGCTGATGTGGTTCTATCGCCGCCTGAAGCAGCGTCTGCAAAAGGAAATGGCAGAGCAGGATGACAGTGCGCCGGTAGAAAGCGCCGGACATATCATCAAGCGTCTGCTGAAGCTGGCGTTGCCGGTTTCTCTGACCAGTCTGATGCTGCCGATAGGTGCTAACCTTGACCTTCTGATTGTGCCGCAGCGTTTGGAAGCAGCCGGTTTTAATATTCATCATGCGACTGAGCTGTTCGGTTATCTGACAGGTATGGCTGTACCGCTGGTTAATCTGGCAACAATTTTTACTGCGGCAATGACTATCAGCTTGGTGCCGTCGATTTCCGAATCTCGTGCGCTGAGCAGCTTTGATGCTATCCGTGATAAAATCCGCATAGCTTTCCGCGTAGCGATGATTATTACTTTCCCCTGCTTTATGGGCTTATATTGTCTGGCGGAAAAGGTTGCGGCGCTCGTATATAATGCTCCCGGTGCGGCACCTGCGATTCAGACGATGAGCATCGGTATTCTGTTTTTAGGTATGCATCAGATCAGTACAGGTATTCTGCAAGGCCTTGGCCGCACGGCAATCCCTGTAATCAATATGATTATTGCCTGCATTGTAAAAATCGTTATGAGCTGGTATCTTACTGCTGTGCCGGAGCTGGGCATCCGTGGTGCGTCGATGGCGACGGTGGCAGATTTTGCCGTGGCAGCGATTATCAATATGGGCTTTATTTACAAGCTGACAGGCTATAGCTTCTCTGTGGGCAGCATTATCCGTCCCTGCTTTGCTTCCGGTGTCATGGGCGCGGCGATTTACGGCGTGCTGATGCTTACGGAAAGCATGGGTATGTGGTGTGTACTGTTTGCAATGGCGGCAGCTGTTCCTGTCTATGCATTGGCACTGCTGGCTTGCGGTGGTCTGAATAAAGAGGATTTGGACAACGTGCCCTTTGTGGGACGCAGATTGTTGGCAGTCGGCCAACGCTTTGGTCTTTTCAAGTGAGGTAATAAAAATAATGGAGGAAAGGAAATGTGAGCTGCGCTTGCCCAACGGCAAGGTAGTAAATTTTTCATATGCTAAGCTCAAGGCAGGCATTGCTGTTACTGCACTGGTGCTTGTCGGAGCAGTCGGCGGAGCCGGCTATTTATATCATCAGCTGGCGGATTATCGCAGCGAAGCAACAGATTATGCTGCTTATAAACAAAATAAGGCCGAGCAGCAGACAAAGCTGCAGAAGCTGTTGCAGGATAACGAAAGAATGCTGCGCGATATGGCAGAAATCTCCAATTTGGAGAAAAAGCTGCGCCGTGCTGTCATCCGTGATGTAGACAGCAGCAAGCTGGGCGAAGGTACCAGTATGGTTGATTCAACAGCGGCAAAGGAAACGTCTGCCAATACGTCTTATACAGGCAAGGGCGGGCCTGCTAAAATGGATATCAACGGCACCATGGCGGTGCTGACAGCGCAAAATGCCAATATCAAAAAGATGCTTGACGGTACAAAAAAATCTGTCAGTGAGCTCTTAAGTGAGGTTGAAGGCTCCGGTGGCGGCATGTCGTCCTTCCCAGATAAATGGCCTACCGACGGCGGCACTATTAGCAGTAATTACGGTGTACGCACCGGTCCGATTGAGGGCGGTTATGATTGGCATCCTGGTCTGGATATAGCGGTTGACTTTGGTGCACCGGTTTATGCTACGGCTGCAGGTACGATTGAACAGGCAGGCTGGAACGGTGGCTACGGGCGTTATGTGCGTATCAATCATGGTAATGGCTATGAAACAGCCTACGGACATATGAGCGGCATTGCCGTTGCCGCAGGGCAGAAGGTCATCAAAGGCGAGATTATCGGCTTTGTCGGTAGTACAGGCTACAGCACAGGTCCGCATATTCATTATGAGGTGCTGGCTGACGGACAGAATATCGATCCGTTCTATGTGCTGAAAAATAAATAAATAAAGACTGCTGTGTATTGATATCAGCAGCAAAACAGTTCGGTGCTAAGCTGAGCAGTAAAATTAAAAATAGATTTTGCAAGCCACTATGACAAATTTGTTGTAGTGGTTTTTTGTATGCCTTGGTTAGAAATTATGAGGGATATGCAGAGATGGATTTAGTGTAAAAAATACGTAAAACATTCTTCTGAACGCTATTATTGCTTTACAGCAGGAAATGCAGGTGTTATCATTATCTTAATATTATAAATAATTACAGGCGAGGAGGTCCGCATTATGTCCATCAGAGAAATTTCCTTCCCCTCTGCCAACGGCAGAGATACCATCAAGGCCTGGTCCTACAGTCCTTTAGGCAAACCGAAAGCTATTGTACAGCTGATTCACGGCTATGGTGAGCATTCACGCCGCTATCTGCACATGATCAGCAAGTTCAATGAAGCAGGCTTTGTAGTTTTTGCTGATGATCATCTCGGTCATGGTAAAACCGGCTATGACGGAGGTACCTTGGGTGACCCGCATTCCGGTGGCTATATGACCTACCTGAAGGATGAAAAGGCTTTGCATGATATTGCTAAAGAGGCTTATCCCGAGCTGCCGTATTTCGTTTTTGGCCACAGCTGGGGCTCTATGCTGGCGCGTGCTTATGCGTCAATCTACGGTGAGGATATCAAAGGTATGATGCTGTGCGGTGTCTGCTCGCAGTGGCAGGGCTGCGAGGATGCCTATGTTAATGCAGAATTCAAGGCTGCCTATGAGGCAGATCCGTATCAGCCATGCGGCGTCTGGTTTGAGCGTGTTTTCTGCGGTATGACGGACAGAGTGGAAAATCCTAACGGTCCGGCAGACTGGATTGCAACAGATCCGCGTATTGTTGAGGACCATGCAGGCGATATGTTCAATACCTTTGATACTACGCTGGAGCTGTGCTATGATTTCGTTCAGCTGTATCATTATATTGAAAATGATGAGTGGGCTGCTAAGGTGCCGCAAAATATTCCCAGCTATCTGATTGCCGGTGACCAGGATCCTTGTGGTAATTACGGCGAGGGCTTGTATCATGTAGCGAACCTGCTGGCAAAAACAGGACATAAGGTTTCCGTAAAGCCGTATCCGGGATTCCGTCATGAAATTCACAATGAGCTTTGCTTGCGTGATGAAGTGGAAGCAGGCTTGATTAAGTTTATGGATGATTGCTTAGCGTAAAATAGTTATAAAATAAGAGGCTGCCGTGAGGCAGCCTCTTTTACTTTATAAGCTTCCAGATATCGCCCACGTTTTCAGCCAGCAGCTTGGCACCGTGTGCTTCCAAAAAGGCACGGCCTCTGAAACCCCAGCAGGCGCCGATGCAGGCCACGCCTGCATTGCTTGCGGTGGCGATATCGGTGTCAGAATCACCGATATAGATAGTGCTTGCGGGCTCAGCCTTTAATTGCTGCATGATTGCCAGCAGCATATCCGGCGCAGGCTTTTTGGCGATGCCGGCGCGCTCGCCGCAGGCAGCGTCGAGCTGCCCGTCAAAGTATTGCTTAGCCAGCGCCTGTACGCCGTAATCCGCTTTGTTGGAAACAATGGCGGTGCGGCAGCCTGCAGCGCGCAGCTGCTGCAAAAGCTGCGGCACGCCTTCATAGGGGCGGGTGCTGTCGGCGCAGTGCTGCTTATAGTATCTGTTGAAGCTTGCAAAGACATCTTCCTGCAGCTCTGCAGGGGTGTCAGCCGGTACAGCACGCTCAATCAGCTTGTGAATGCCGTTGCCGACAAACAGGCGCACCTCGTCTGTGGTGCGCTGAGGCAGCTTGTGTTCTGCCAAAGCATAGTTGGTAGCGGCAGCTAAATCTGCCAATGTGTTGAGTAAGGTACCGTCAAGATCGAAAATAATGGTTGTATATTTCATGGTTAATCTCCTTTTGAGCTTCAGATTTTCTTCCTTGTCTATTGTAGCACAAATAAGGCAAATGCATTATAATATTGTTATATTTAAGTATGGAGGATAGGGCATGACTTATGATTACGCTCGCTTAGCGAAAATTAAGTGTTTTCTTTTTGATATGGACGGAACCATTAACCTGGGTAACGAACTGATTCCGGGTATGGAGGGCTTTTTTGATAAATTGAAGGCAGCAGGCAAGGAATATTATCTGCTGACAAATAATTCTTCCCGTAGCCACGAGCATTATGTTCAGAAGATGAACGGACTGGGCGTACCTGTTACACGTGAGAATATCCTGATTTCGTCAGACGCACTGACCAACTGGATGCAGAAGAACAAACCGGGAGCGAAGCTGTTTGTGTTGGGAACACCGCAGCTGTTGGCAACAATTGAGGAAGCAGGTTTTACGCTGACGAATACGTTGGAGGAGGGCGCTGATTATGTAGTTGTCGGCTTTGACCAGACACTTACATATGATCGTCTTACAACAGCCTGCCGCCTGATCGACAAGGGTGTGCCGTACGTTGCTACGCATCCTGATGTGCGCTGCCCGATTGAAGGCGGCGAATTCATTCCTGATACCGGTGCGATGCTGGAGCTGATTAAAACTGCTACCGGCAAAAAACCGCAGCTGATTTTCGGCAAGCCTTATCAATATATGGTAGACGTGGTTTTGGACAAAACCGGTTACCAAAAAGAAGAAATAGCTATGGTTGGTGACCGTCTGGCGACAGATATTGCCTTTGGCCTGAATAACGATATTCTTTCTGTTATGGTGCTGACTGGTGAAGCGACAATGGAAGATGTGGAAAACGGTTCTGTTAAACCGGATATTATTTTGCCGCATGCTAAGGAAATTCTGCAATATCTTGGTTAATAAGGGAAAAATACTTTGTTTTGACAATGAAAGGAGTATTGCTATGGCTGTTTTGGAACAGACTGCTGTATTGACTGATGCTATTCGCCCCGTGCCTGCGAGTGAGCTGGAGGCGCGACTGGAGAAATTCCGCCGCCTGATGGATGAAATGCATCCCGGTTGGGAAATGGCTGCAGTCAATCATAAGATTGCGATGTATTATTTTACGGGTACAATGCAGGAAGGCGTGCTGCTGATTCGTCCGCAGGATGCAATTTTCTGGGTGCGCCGCAACTATGAGCGTGCAGTAAACGAATCGCATTTCGGCGATATCCGTCCGATGCACAGCTTTCGTGAGGCTGCTGCCTATTATGGCAGTGCGCCGCGCATTATGTATGTAGAAACGAAGAAGGCTACGCTGGACTGGGAGCGCATGCTGCATAAGTATTTTGCTTTTGAAGAGATTGGCTCCTTTGATGCTGTACTGCAGGAGCTGCGTCTGCGCAAGAGTGCATACGAGCTGCAGCAGATGGAACGCTCCGGCGCTATTCACGAAACAGTGCTGGATGTTATTGCACCGAAGCTGATTCATGCAGGCATCAGCGAGGCTCAGCTGGCCATTGAGCTTTACAGCGAAATGGTGCAGCGTGGCTCGCACGGAACAGCGCGCTTTAACCAGTCCTTGGGCGAGGAGGTTGTCGGTCTGGCTTCCTTTGGCAAGAGCGGTCTGGTACGCACAGGTTTTGACGGCCCCGGCGGTACCGGTGGCACCTGTATAGCGGTGCAGTCTATCGGTAATGCTTTCCGTAAGCTGCAATCCGGCAGACTGGTTTATCTTGATGTTCCCTGTGGATTTGACGGTTACCATACAGATAAGACTGTCGTGTATTATTTCGGCAGCCTGCAAAAGGACGAGCAATGTGCAAGGCTTTTGGCGGCGCAGGAGCGCTGCCTAGAGCTGGAGCAGGAGGTAGTGTCCATGATGGTTTCCGGTGAGCCGATTGAAAACCTGTATTTGCGCACTATGGAAAAGTTTGATAATGTCTACGGTGATGCGTTTATGAACGGCGGTAAATTCCTGGGCCACAGCATTGGTCTGGTGATGGATGAAGCACCGGCTATAGCAAAGGGCTTTAAGCAGCCGCTGGAGCCCGGTATGACCTTTGCCGTAGAGCCTAAAATTGCTTTGCCGGGTTTAGGATTGGTAGGCACGGAAAATACCTATGTGGTTACGGAAAAGGGCGCACGCTCGCTGACCGGTGCTCGCATGCGCTGCGTGAAATTGAATAGTATTACGGTAAAACAAAAATGCTGCGGGCGCAAGCCTGCAGCATTTTTCAGTAATAGTCTTATTCAGCTAATTCCTTGGCGCATTCTACGAATTTTACTCCGGCAGCAGCCATTTCCTGCATAGCGCTTGCGATGGTTTCGGGAGCAATGCCGCGGCAGGCAGCCTTGTTCAGGATTACGTCGAAGCCAGCAGCCTTCAGCTGCAGTACAGTGTTTTTTACGCAGTAATCGGTTGCCAGACCGCCGCAGATAACGGTGGTGATACCATGACAACGCAGATATTCGATGGCACCGGTGGAAAGAGTGTCCTTCAGATCATGGTAGCAGGCACCGTAGGGATGCTTATCTGCTTCAATGCCCTTGAATACCTGATAGTCATAGGCAGCTTCATCGAGGCCGTCGATGAAGTCAAAGCCTTTGGTGCCGATAATAGCGTGTGCCGGCCAACGGATATCGAGATCAGGATAGCCGCTGATGGGAGTGAGCGGAGCGTGCTCAGCGTCGCTGATCCAGAGTGCGCAACGGCTGTGCGCATCGCGGGAAGCGAGGCGCAGGCTGGCGAATTGCGCCTGGGCGTTCAGCTCGGGAGCAATGGTATCGCCTTCGGCAACCGGCAGTTCATCGGGGCAGACCGGGGTGAAGGTGTTTTGCGCGTCGATATCAAAGGAGGCAATGTATTTTTTTTCCGGTAATTGCATAGTGAACCCTGCTTTCTGTTTTAATTTAGACTTATTGTAGTATACCGCCGTGATTTTAGCAATAGGGAAAACGCTTTTGCTATAGGAATATACGGTGAGTTAAATAAAATGTCGCAAGCAATATATTGTTTTGCTCAGGAAAAATTTTCTAGTGTCACTCTTTCACAAAGAATTCATTTGTCAAAAAGGCAATTTTAGTTTACACTATAGCTAGGATTCTTGGTTAATATAACAAATAATGATAATTATAAAGTGAGGCAGACTGATGGCAACCTATATTATTGGTGGTTTGTTGGTAATATTGGTGATTTTGGCAGTGCGCAGTTATTTTGGCAACAAGTATCGCGGCGGGTGCAACGGCTGTTCCGGCTGTCCGCATGCTAAAAACTGCAACTCGATAAAAAAATAAAATGTTGACAAAATCCCCTGTTGGTTATATGCTAATATTAGAGTTTTGTAAAATTATTGTATGCTAAACAAAATTCACGGGTAAGTTTGATGCCGCAGCAACGATGCTTTGCCTGCGGTTTATTTTTTGGACGATAAGCTGAGGAGGATGCCATTGTGCATATTCAACGTGGTGCGTGGGCAGAAATAAATTTAGATGCAGTTGCACATAACGTGCAGATGGCTAAGGCCAATCTGAAGCCGACAACCAAATTATGTGCTGTCGTCAAGGCAGATGCCTATGGTCATGGCGCTGTGCGCGTAGCGCAGGAAGCAGCGCGTAATGGTGCAGACTTTTTTGCGGTAGCTCTCCTGCAGGAGGGCGTGAAGCTGCGCGAGGCCGGCATTGAAACACCGATTCTGGTGCTTGGCTCAATGCTGCCGGAGGTTGCGGAAATCTGCGTGCGTTATGATATCAGCCATGCAGTATTTGATGAAGAACGCTTATATGCTTTGAATGCGGCGGCTTTGAAGCTGCATACTAAGGCTAAAATACATATTAAGATTGATACAGGTATGCACCGTATCGGTGTACATGTGCGTGATGCCGGCAGATTTGCCAAGCTGGCAGCGTCCTTGCCCGGTATCTATATCGAGGGCGTATTCAGTCACTTTGCGACTGCTGACGCCGATGATAAGCAGTATGCTGCCTATCAGTTTGAACGCTTTCAGGAGGCGTTGCGCCTGATTGAAGCGGAGGGAGTACATATCCCTATCCGTCATATCGCCAACAGTGCTGCGCTGACAGAGCTGCAGGAATATCAGCTGGATATGGTGCGTCAGGGAATCACCCTGTATGGCCTACATCCGGCGCATATGATTGACTGCTACAAGGATTTTGAACCTGTTATGACTGTTAAGACGCAGGTTGCTTTTGTGAAAACACTGCCGCCCGGTGAAACCATCGGCTATGGCAGAACCTATACATTGACGAGACCTAGTGTTATTGCTACTGTGCCTATCGGTTATGCCGACGGCGTGAGCCGCCGCTTGTCTAACCGCGGGTATATGCTGGTCAACGGCAAAAAGGCGCCGATTATCGGACGCGTATGCATGGACCAGACGATGCTGGACGTAACGGATATTCCGGACGTTAAGCTGGGTAGCGAGGTTATCGTGTTTGGCGGCCGTGAGCTGCCAATGGAGCTGGTTGCGGAATGGGCAGATACTATCTGCTATGAAATTGTCTGCGACGTGAGCCCGCGTGTGCCGCGTGAATATGTACGCGGCAACTAAAAAGAAGCATTGGCGTGAGCCGCTGCTTCTTAACTAAATACGCTTTCCCTTATTTTATGGCTGCTGGACGCATTTGCGAAAGGCAGTCCTTTTTTGTGGGCGGAGGAGCTGCAACCTAAAAAGGCTACTGCGTAAGCATTTTTACGCAATAGCCTTTTTTTACATGCTTATTTTTCAGCAAAAGGTATCTTTATAGCGCTGTTGGCACTGCTTGATGATTTCCTTTGCTTTGTCTACATCATGTGCCTCTTCAAGAGCGGTGCTTTTGCCCTCAAGGGACTTATACACGCTGAAGAAGTGAATCATTTCATCGCTGATATGCTGCGGCAGTTCGCTGATGGATTTGTAGGAATTATACATTGGGTCCCCGAAAGGAATAGCAATGATTTTTTCGTCCATATCACCACTGTCCTCCATGATGATAACGCCGATGGGGTAGCAGCGCATCAAGGTCATCGGTACAACGTTTTCGGAGCATAAAACCAAGACATCCAACGGATCTTTATCTGCTGCGTAGGTACGGGGGATAAAGCCGTAGTTGGCTGGATAGTGGGTTGCTGTGTACAGGATGCGGTCCATTTTGAGCAGACCGGTTTCCTTGTCCAGCTCGTACTTAACCTTGCAGCCTTTGGGGATTTCGATAACCGCAATAAAGTCATCAGGAGAGATACGTTTGGGATCAATGTCATGCCAAATATTCATAGTCATTTCGTTTTTGCCTCCTCTTGTGCTTTGGGACAGAAATAAATATGTTTATTACAAATTCCTCTCTTAATCATAGATGTTATGGAGGCCGATGTCAAATTTTGCAGGGCGATTTTGCACAACTTTTACCAAACATTATTACACCCTCATATACGCGCTCATTACGCATGCTCCGCGTGCTCCATTCGCTTGAAGCTCGGCGTGCTGCGCAGCATCGAAGCCTATGCCGCCGATGGCGTAAACCGGCAAGCTTACAGCGCTGCAGACAGCCTGCAGAAAGCCAAGACCGCGCGGTGCAAGGCCTGCCTTGCACTGTGTAGTGTAGATGTGTCCGGCGATGAGTACAGTGGTACCAAGCGCTTGTGCTTCGATTGCTTCGTCTACGCTATGAACTGATGTAGAAAGCCAGGTGAAATGCGCACGCTCGCAAGTTGGCATTTGGCGCAGCAGCGCCAGCGGCAGATGCAAATTTTGTATGCCAAGCTCATGTGCCAGCTGCCAATCACTGTGCAAAATAAGCGGTATGCCTGCAGCTTCGCAGCTTTGCTGTGCTTGCAGCGCGAGCGTGCGATAGGCTGCTCTGTCTAAAGATTTCGCACGCAGGATAACAGCCTGCGGACGCAGCTCCGTAAGCTTTGCCAGACGCTCAATTTGCTCCGCCAGCGGACGGGGACAGGAGGCGCTGTCGGTAACGGCAATCAGCGGTAGCTCAGACATAAACGTACTCCGACATTACAGGCTGCAGACCGATTTTCAGCAATGCATCATAGATTTCCTGCAGGCTTCTGCTGTCATCAATCTCAAACTGCTCGTCGCCCAGCTCCTGCTTTTTGCTGTGCGCACCGATGCCTGTGTTGACGCCGGCGGAAATTTTGTTGGCGGCAATCAGCATCAGGTTATCACGCACACGTGCGCATTCGCGGCTGGAAACGGTAATCGAAGCGAAGGGCATGAACAGGCGGTAGGTACAGACAACCTGCAGCAGCTGGCGCTCGTGCACGTCCATCGGTTTAATTTTGTCATTGTTGATGATGGGGCGCAGGCGGGGGCAGGAAAAGGCAATTTCCGCATGCGGATATTTCTTTTGCAGCAGGTAGGCATGCAGGCCGGTAGCGAGGGCATCGCGACGGAAGTCGTCGAGACCGAGCAGAGCGGCGAAGCCGACACCGCGCATTTTTCCGCGCAGGGCACGCTCTTGTGCGTAAAAACGGTAGGGGAAAACACGCTTATGGCCTGCAAGATGCAGTTGGGCATATTTATCCTTATTATAGGTTTCCTGGAAAACAGTTACGTAATCTACGCCGCATTCATGCAGATAAGCGTATTCATCGCTATTGAGCGGATAGATTTCTACGCCTACAACCTTGAAGTATTGGCGTGCCTGCTTGCAGGCCTCGCCGATGTAATGCACGTCGCTCATCTTGCGGCTTTCGCCTGTAAGAATGAGAATTTCCTGCTGGCCGGTGGCGGCAATAGCCTGCATTTCGGCAGCAATCTGCTCACTGCTCAGGCAGGCGCGCTGAATTTTATTATGACTGTTGAAGCCACAGTAAATGCAGTAATTTTCGCAGTAGTTGGCGATATACAGCGGTGTGAAAAAGGTGACGTTATTGCCGAAGTAACGCTGGCGCTCGACCTGTGCGGCGTGGGCAATTTCCTCCAGAAGCGGCAATGCGGCAGGCGAAAGCAGGGCAGCGAAGTCCTCAGGCGTACGCTCGCTGTGAGCGAGTGCCGCGCGTACGTCTGCTTCCGTATATTTTGTGTAATCATAAGCGGCACGGGCAGTCTGCACCTTAGCAAAAATATCGGAGTCGATAATTTCCATGCCCTCCTGATACTGCATCGAATCAGTTAGCTGATTTTCGCTGAAGGCTGCTGCCTGCTCATCATAAATACTGTTGTTGAAAAATTTATCTTCGTCCTTCATGCTGCCACCTCAATCATGCAAAAAGCCTGTCAGCGGGGAACTGGCGCTGGCAGTGTCGCGGACACTGCCGCAGCCTGCGAGATAAGCCTTACGGCCTGCGTTGATGGCATCGCGGAAGGCACTGGCCATGAGCGGCAGATTACCGGCGCTGGCAATCGCGGTGTTCGCCATGATTGCCGCTGCGCCCATTTCCATAGCTTCGCAGGCCTGTGACGGTTTGCCGATGCCTGCGTCGACGATAATCGGCAGGTCGATTTCGTTAATCAGAATTTGGATGAAGTCCTTGGTGCAAAGGCCCTTGTTGCTGCCAATCGGTGCGCCCAACGGCATGATGCAGGCAGCACCGGCGTCACGCATATCACGGGCGCTCTGCAGGTCAGGGTACATATAGGGCATAACGATAAAGCCTTCTTTGGCAAGAATTTCTGTTGCCTTGATGGTTTCATGGTTGTTGGGCAGCAGATATTTACTGTCTTTGATTACTTCGATTTTTACAAAGTCGGTGTGGCAAAGCTCGCGTGCGAGGCGGGCAATGCGCACTGCTTCTTCGGCATTACGCGCACCGCTGGTGTTGGGTAGTAAGGTGACGTTTTCCGGCACATAATCAAGAATGTTGGCAAGAGCACCGCTGTTGGCGCGGCGCAGGGCGAGCGTAAGGATTTCCGCACCGGCCTGCTCTACGGCTGCCTTGATTAAATCCAGCGAATATTTGCCGCTGCCTAAAATAAAACGGGAATGAAATTCGTGTCCGCCTAAAGTCCATGTATCGTTAGTCATTTTAATTCTCCTCCAAGTCTAAAATAATGCGTGCGGCAAGCAGTGCCTGCTGCATGGCGCAGAGTGCGACGCGCGCACCGCAAAGCGGCAGGTCGTGAAAATCGCTGCTGGCGTCGCCGCAAAGATAAAGATTTTTGGTGATTCTTTTACTGGTGATTTCTTCAGCTTTGCCGAAGCCTGCAATGCCGCTGCCGGCGATAACCTTTTTGTCGCTCCAGGTACTCAATACGGTGCTCACGAGCATAGCCTTGCTTGCAGCGTTGTCCAGCGCTTCACAGATAATATCGCAGTCACCTAAAAGTGCGGGGATATTTTCCTGATTTACCTTGACTACCTGCGAATGCAAAGCTGCGTAGGGGTTAATCCGGAGCAGATGCTTCACAAGGGCGTCGGCCTTGTATTGTCCTATATCGTCAAGAAAATAATATTGGCGGTTGAGATTGGAAAGCTCTACTCTGTCAAAATCATAAAGATAAAGATTGCTTACACCAAGACGTGTTAGGGCGACTGCTATGTTGCTGCCGAGCCCGCCGAGGCCGACAACGCCAACGCGTGCGTTATGCAGAGCGTCGAGCTGCGCCTGTGTCAGTCCTTTGCCGAGTGCGTTGCTGATTTCCTCCTTGCTAATCATTCAGCCACCTCCTACAAAGCTGACGATTTCCAATTTATCGGCGTCGGTAATTGTTGTACTGCCAAAATCTGCCTGCTTGATGATAGTGCCGTTAAGCTCTACGGCAACAAACGCAGTACGATAGCCGAGCTGCGTAAGCAGCTCGCTGAGCGCGGTAGGGCAGCCTAAAGCCTTTTCTTCTCCGTTGATAAGCATGTTTTTTCTCCTTTCGGGTAATAAAAAAGCTCATGAAAAAGCTACACCCGTGGTGGTGTACCCCTTCATGAGCTAAATTTCAGACTCACTCTAAGTTTTGTTTATGAAGTTGTTAGCATAAGTATAATGTTTTTGTCAGTAAGTGTCAAGGAGATAACTTATATATGCTGTCAGAGAAATATTTGCCTGCAGCACGAAATAGGCATATAATGGAAGCAGTACAAAAAGAGGGGGCTTTGCTTATGAAAATAACAAACAGCAAAACAGATATCTGCGCCAACCGCTTCGGTGGCAATGGTGACGTAATTATTGAACATTATCTTGACGAAAGCATGCTTAATGACAGCGTAGTAATGTATGCTAAGGTAACTCTTAAACCGGGCTGCAGCCTTGGCTATCATATCCATGACGGCAACAGCGAAACTATCGTGGTGCTGCAGGGAACTGCTGAGTACAACGATAACGGCAAGGCAATGACGCTGCATGCGGGCGATAAGGTGCACTGTCCCAGCGGCGAAGGTCATGCTATCGGCAATCCGGCGGATGCTGCCGAGGATTTGCTGCTGCAGGCTCTGGTCATCAAAAAATAATTATAGCTTTTATGTCTAAACTAAAAGGACTGACGCCTCTAGTGTGCGTCAGTCCTGAATTTTTTTATTTACCTTTGAAAAGACTTCCTAAAATACCGCGTACCAGCTTGCTGCCGATTTGATTGCCTACTGTGCGGGTTGCGGAATTGACGGCGCTGTCAAATACCTTGTCCAACACGCCCTTGGTTTGGCGGCCGCTGCTTCTTTGTGCAGCACGTTCTGCTGCAATGCGCTCACGTTCCGCAGCTTTGGCGGCACGCTCCGCTTCCTTGGCCTGCTTGGTTTCTTCTTTTTCTCTCAGCGCTGCTTCCTTCGCTTCAGCTTCAGCCTTCGCTGCCGCTTCGGCTTCCGCCTGTGCCTCTTCTGCCTTTTGTGTCAGCAGCTCGTAGGCGGATTCGCGGTCAACTGCTTCGGCATATTTGCTGTAGAGAGGGCAGTCCTTAATCAGCTGCTGGCGTTTGGCATCATCACACACGCCAAGATAGCTGCGCGGTGGCATTACATAAGCACGCTGTACGACAGAAGGAATGCCTTCGGGGTCCAGCGTAGAAACAAGCACCTCGCCTGTGCCAAGCTCGCCTAAGGCAGCTTCGGCATCTAATGCAGGATTTTCGCGGAAGGATTGCGCCGTGGCCTTCAGACTCTTACGTTCCTTGGGAGTGTAGGCGCGCAGTGCATGCTGCAGCTTGTTGCCCAACTGTGCCAGTACGCTTTCGGGTACGTCTGTCGGCTGTTGGGTGATAAAGTAAATGCCGATGCCCTTGGAACGGATGAGGCGGACAATCTGTTCAATTTTATCCAATAGGGATTGCGGTGCATCCTTAAAAATCAGATGAGCTTCATCGAAGAAAAAGACCATCTTGGGTTTATCCAAATCGCCTGCTTCAGGCATCATTTCGTAGAGCTCGGAAAGCATCCACAGCAGGAAGGTGGAGTAGAGCAGCGGGCGTTGGAACAGTTCGGTAGCGTGCAGCAGGTTAATAACGCCGCGGCCGTCTTCTGCCGTAGCAAACCAGTCCTTGATATCAAGTGCCGGTTCACCGAAGAAAATATCCGCACCTTGGTCCTCCAGACGCAGTAAAGAGCGCTGGATAGCACCGATGCTGGCGGGAGTGATGTTGCCGTAGCTTGTTTTGAACTGGGCAGCATTGTCACCGACATATTGTACCATGCTGCGCAAATCCTTGAAATCCAACAGCAGCAGGCCTTGGTCATCTGCCACGCGGAAAACAATATTCATTACGCCGCTTTGGGTTTCGTTCAGCTCCAGCAGACGGCTGAGCAGATCCGGTCCCATTTCCGAAACGGTTGCGCGCACGGGAATGCCTCCCTTGCCGTAAACGTCCCAGAAGCGCACCGGATAACCGGCAAATTTCCATTCTGTTTCCAGGCCCAACTTGTTTCTTAAACGCTTGCGGAAGCCTTCGCTGTCCTCACCGGGCAGGCACATACCGGAAACGTCGCCCTTGATATCAGCCAGAAAAACAGGTACGCCCATTTCGCTGAAGCTTTCTGCCAGCACCTTGAGCGTAACGGTTTTGCCTGTACCGGTAGCACCGGCAATCAGGCCGTGACGATTTGCCATTTTGGGATACATATAGATACCGCCCTTGTCGTTTTGACAAAGCCAGATTTTGTGCAGTTTAGGGATATACATCTTGCATTCCTCCTTGCGGCATTAAAATTTAGTATGAACGCTTGCCCCAAAGAGGATGAGTGCAGGGGCGCAGCGCAAGACGGTGAACCTGCTGTGCCGCTTCTTCAAGAGGCAGGTCTTCACGGCTGCCGCCGCGTTCCAGCACGCAAAGAGGCGCTTCGCTGCCAACCTCGCCGCCGGGCAGGTAAATATATTCTTCGTTATCATTATCGCCGAAAATAATTCCGGCGAGCAATTTTTCTTGCGTAACTTTAGACATTTTCTAACCTCAGAACATTCTCTTCTTCCATAGCAGGAAGGCAGTACCCAAAGCAATACATGCCGCCAGACTGATGACGATAAGGAACCCGAAGGGGTTTTCTGCAAAGGGGACAGGTACGTTCATGCCCCACAAACCGCTGATGAGTGTAGGAATCGCCAAAATAATGGTGACGGATGCCAAAAATTTCATGACCAGGTTCAGGTTGTTGCTGATGATGCTGGCAAAAACTTCCATCATGCTGTTAAGAATGTGGCTGTACATTTCAACCATTTCTACAGCCTGCTTATATTCGATGATAACATCGTCCAGCAAATCCTCGTCTTCTTCGTATACCTTTATCAGATGCTGGGACTGTGTTGCATTGCGCAGACGCAGCAGTCTTTCCAGTACAATGGAATTACTGCGCAGAGAGGTGGAAAAATAGGTTAAGGACTTCTGCAGATCAAGCAGGTTGAAGAGCTCGCTGTTTTCCATGGACTGGCGCAGATGAATTTCCAGTTCATCCGTACGGCGGATGATGATACGGATATATTTCAGATAGAGAGTAGCGGATTTATAAAGAATCTGGAATAAAAAGCGCGTTTTTTTGAAGGTGCTGAACATTTTGCTGTTGTGCGTGCCGAAATCTGCAGTTACAGCGTTGGGCTCTAAACAGATAGTGGCAATGCCTTCTTCGGTTACTACGATACCCAAAGGCAGCGTATCGTAATCCTTGTTGCTGCGTAAAAAAGGAATGTCAACCAAAATCAGAATCTGGTCATCTTCCACTTCGATACGGGATTTTTCTTCTTCGTCCAGTGCTGCGCTCAAAAAATCCATCTGGATTTTTGTCGCTGCCGCTATTTCCTGCAGCTCTTCTACAGAAGGAGCCACTATGTCAAGCCAGTAGCCCTTTTCCAGATGCTCCAGCTCCAGCTCGTCCAATCCTTGGTCGGTACTTTTTAAAATTTTGTACATAGTAGGGTTCCTCCTTTCCTCTTTCCTGTCAGGCGTGATATAAAGCACCGTCTGCGTCACAACGGCTCCTATATCTTATCTTAATAAATTAAAGATGCTCGGCGATAGCTTTGGCCAATTGGTCGGCGCAGCTGGTGCCGCGACCACGGCAGTCATTGCCCTTGAGCAGATCAGCAACTGCTTTGGCATCCTGCCCTTCTACCAGCTTGCCGATAGCAGCTAGGTTTCCGGGGCAACCGCCGTCAAAGCTTACATTGTGCAGCTTGCCGTCAATTATATCAAAATGAATCTCGCGGGAGCAAACTCCACTGGTTTTATAAGTAAACATATTTCTTTCCTCCATTGTATCACAACATACATTAAGCAATTCGACAAAAATAAATAAAATCCTTTTTCTTACGCTTGCGCAAGAAAGATTTTACGTAAATTTTATTTCAAAAATTTTCCCGCTGCAGAAAAGTTTTGGCGGGAGCTTTAATTTACTAAAAAAAGTTGGTATAATATAAGACAAATTATTGTACGTTGTAGGATGGTAGCATGGTTTATATTCTTACAGCACAAGTATTATGCTTTTGTAGCATGGAAGAAAGGTAGTGTAGTTTTTATGTCTATTCAGTTGGTAATTGTCGTAGTGTACATCGCGTTGCTTTTTGGCATCAGCTTGTGGGTTAAGCACAAGGCTGATTCGGGTTCGACAGCGTTTTTGCTGGCCGGCCGTAAGCTGAACACAATTCTGGTAGCTGTCAATGTTACCGGTCTGGCAGTAGGTGCTGCTTCTACAGTCGGCGTAGCACAGCGTGCCTTCAGTGTTGGTCTGGCAGCAGGCTGGTATAACGGCGCGTGGTCTATCGGTGCTATTGTTATGGGCCTTTTAGCAGCAGGCAAGCTGCGTTCTATGAAGGTTTCCACTATCCCGGAATTCTTTGAGTTCTATTATGATACTAAAGGCCGTGCAATCGCTGCCATCGGTCTGGTTATCATTATGTGCGTTATTACTGCTTTGCAGTATATGGCAGGCGGTGCGATATTGTCCTCGCTGCTGCCGGAGATTTTCTCCTTCCATGGCGGTATGATTATGAGTGCCGTGGTATTTATCGGTATTACGCTGATTGGCGGTCTTTGGTCCAGCGGTCTGGCAAATATTGTCAGCGTTACCTTGATTTATATCGGTATTATCTACTCTGCAATCCAATCTGTATCCAACGTAGGCGGTTGGGATGCAGTACTCAGTAAGCTGCCTAACCCCGAGGTTATGGGCAGTCCGGTAGCAGGCCTGGCTTTTGCTACTATTCTTGGCTGGATTATCGTTATGATTACCCAGACTATTACTGCGCAGGGCCCTGTACAGATTGCCTGCGGTGCGAAAAATGCCAAGGCTGCCCGCAACGGTTATGTTCTGGCCGGCCTGATGATTTTCCCGGTTGGCTTCATCTGCGCTGTATTGGGTGTTGTCTGCAAGGCAATGTATCCGGAAATGCCGGTAGCACAGGCTGCACTTGCTATGCCTAAGGTTGTTATGACTCTGGATCCTCTTGCCGGCGGTGTAACTCTGGCTGCTTTGTGGGCTGCGGATGTATCTACTGCCTGCACTATTCTGCTGGGTGCGGCTACGCTCTTCAGTAATGATATTTACAAACGCTTTATTAATCCTACTGTTGCGGAAAATAAATTTGTCATCATCAATCGTCTGTCTGTTTTTGCTGTCGGCCTGATTACTCTGTGGTTTGCCTTCAATGCGGCAGGCATTGTTAAGACGATGATTGCCGGTTTGTCTATGACCTGCGGCCTGACCTGCGTATTCTTCTTTACGATGTTTGCTCCCGGTCTGTGCCGTCGCAGCTCTGCCTTCTGGACTACTCTGGTGAGCCTTCTCGGTATCGCTCTCTGGTTTGTTCCCGGCAGCCCGCTGGCAGGCATCAAACCGCTTTTTGCCAACGAAGTAATTTACTTTGAATGGCCTATCTGCATTATTACCTTCCTGCTGGTAGCAATGCTGGATAAAAATAAAATCAAAGAGGTTGTAGAGGTTCCCGAAGAGGACGAATAATCTCTGCGCCTGCTGATATAAAAATTGTTTGGTGAGGGGTGTGACTAACATGCATGAATGTGGTAAAAGCTGCATCAACAGCATCGAAATCGGCCGTGCTGCCTTGCGTATTGCACTTACCTCCAGTCGCGTGGAGGAAACGAAGGTAAAGGAACGCTTGGCGGAGCATGGTATCCGCTCGACAGCTGTTGATTTTGGCGGTGAATTTATTCCTTCTATTGTAAAAATTGTCGAGCGTGCCGTAGTGGCTGCGCAGCGTCAGGGACTTGTAACCGAATCTCATGTGGGTGCGGGTGCTGTGGCCGGTGCGGCGCACGAAGCACTGGAACAGGTAAAGGTTAAGGCCTTTGGCTTTAACGTCGGTGGCAAAATAGGTGTTGCCCGCGCCGGAGAGCATCTTTGTGTTGCTATTTATATGGGCGTTGGCGTGCTGAATCTCAATGAGCTGTGTGTCGGACTGGCACATCGTTCGCTGGCCAGTGATGAATAGAGGTGCTTTATGAGTATTTTGGATATTATCGGACCGGTGATGATAGGTCCCTCTAGCTCGCATACTGCCGGTGCTGTTCGTCTGGGACTTTTGGCCGCCAGTATTCTTGGCGCTAAGCCGGTAAAGGCGGAAATTTATCTGCATGGCTCCTTTGCCGAAACCTATAAGGGACACGGCACGGATATGGCGCTGCTTGCCGGCCTGATGGGCTGGCTGCCGGATGATGAACGCATTCCAAAGGCTGACAGCTATGCTGAGAAAAACGGCCTGGAATATTCCTATCATAAAATTGATTTGGGCAATAAGGCTCATCCCAATACTGTGCTTTTCAAGCTGACTGCAGAAAATGGTGCCCGTTGTGATATCGTTGGTTCTTCTGTTGGCGGCGGTCAGGTACAGGTTACGGAAATCGACGGCTTCCCTGTGGAGCTTACGGGTCGCCTGCCTGCTATTTTGACAGTGCATATTGATACAAGAGGTGTTATTGCGCTGGTTACCAGTACCTTGGCCAATGCCGGCGTAAATATTGCTACGATGCGCCTGTTCCGCAGCGATAAGGGCGGCATGGCATCTATGGTTATTGAATGTGATGAGGCAGTGCCGCAGGAGATTATCAATCTTATCAGCGCGCTGCAGCAGATAGAATCGGTGCGTTTTATCGCCAGTGTTTTGTAAGGGGTGCAGCATGAAAAAAGAAATGCTGTCTTTGAACAGCTGGATTAAAGAGGCTGTTGCCTGGCAACAGCCGTTAGATGAATTTCTCATAGATTACAATATGCGCGAGCTGGAATGCAGTCAGGAAGATTTACTGGCGAAAATGCAGGAAATGTTGGATGTCATGGAGAAATCAGTAGAGCATGGTTTAACCGGTGTCCGCTCGCACAGCGGTCTGACCGGCGGTGATGCCAAAAAGCTGGCTGCAGCCGCAGGCGCCGAAGGCTTTGTCAATATTTTGGGCGAGAAGGCCTTAGATGCTGTTATATATGCTACAGCAGTGGGCGAGTGCAACGCGGCTATGGGACGTATAGTTGCTGCTCCTACCGCAGGTGCCAGCGGCGTACTTCCGGGAGTATTCTTCGCACTGAAAAAGCACTGCGGACTGGATGCTGCAACCTTGCAGCGCGGTATGGTGGTTGCGGGCAGTATCGGTATGGTAATCAACGAGCGCGCTTCCCTGGCAGGCGCTATGGGTGGCTGTCAGGCAGAATGCGGCAGTGCTGCGGCGATGGCAGCAGGTGCTGCGGTTTCTATGCTGGGCGGCACACCGCAGCAGGTAGGTACGGCAGTAGCGGTCGTTTTTAAAAACGTGCTGGGCCTTGTTTGCGACCCTGTGGCAGGCCTGGTAGAAGTACCCTGCATTAAACGTAACGGAGCCTGTGCTTTGCAGGCACTGTTGGCAGTAGAGCTGGCGTTAGCCGGAATCAGCAGCTTTATTAATGCTGATGAAGCAATTGATGCCATGAAGAGCGTGGGGGATGCGCTTCCCTGTGCTTTGAAGGAAACCGCAGGCGGCGGTATGGCCGCAACGCCTTCGGCTATAGAGTGGGCGAAAAAATATTTTGCCCGTAAATAAAAAAGTAGCAAAGGAGACTTTAATCATGGAAGTTATTGCAACAACAAATGCACCCAAAGCTTTAGGTCCTTATTCTCAAGCTGTATTGGCAGGTTCTATTCTGTTTGTATCCGGTCAGATTGCTATTAATCCGGAAACAGGTGAAATGGTTCAAAGCTCTATCGAAGCTGAAACTCAGCAGGTTTTAGACAATATTGAGGCTATCCTGACGGAAGCACGCTTCAGATTCATGGATGTTGTAAAAACTACTATTTTTGTAGATGACATCAAGAATTTTGATGCTATTAATGCTGTTTATGCAAAAACCTTTAAGATTGAGCCGCCGGCACGCTCCTTTGTACAGGTAGCAGCTCTGCCTAAAGGCGCTCATGTAGAAATTGAAGTTATTGCCCGCCGCTGATTGACAGCTGCAAAGCAATTTTGACTATGTCCGGTGATTGATGTAAAATTTTTTATAAAAATTAAATTTTCCTATTGACGCAGTGCCGGTAATATAGTATAATACTATTCGTCGCCAAGCTATTCAGCTTGGAAACAAGATGGTGGCTGTGGTGAAGTGGTTAACACGGCGGATTGTGGCTCCGTTACGCGTGGGTTCGACTCCCACCAGTCACCCCACCTTTTCAGATTTGGTAAATCTGAATAACCACTAATAAGCTTGGGGCGTAGCCAAGTCGGTAAGGCACGGGACTTTGACTCCCGCATGCGTTGGTTCGAGTCCAGCCGCCCCAGCCAATGATCCACTAGCTCAGTTGGTAGAGCACCTGACTTTTAATCAGGGTGTCCCGAGTTCGAGTCTCGGGTGGATCACCACGAATTTAAGGCCGTTCTTCGAAAGAAGGACGGCTTTTTGTTTACATGGACAGTTGCCATAGATGTTCTTGTTATGATATAATAATTTATATGCGAGTGTGGCGGAACTGGCAGACGCACTAGACTTAGGATCTAGCGCCTTTCGGCGTGCAGGTTCGATTCCTGTCACTCGCACCAACTTTATAAATCAGGCTCACGTGTAATAGTCGCGTGAGCTTTTTGATTATTTGCTTCAACTGTTAAACAAAAGAATGCTGTTGGATGTTTTACTGCTCACGTGGCAATAGCTGCGTGGGCTTTTTTGTACACTGAAATCTGTAATAGTGTTTACACTAATAAGCTGCAATCGAAAAATAATTTATAAATATTACACTTTCTGTTGACAAAAAAACTGCTTGCTGAAATAATAAAAAAACACTGATTAGATGATGCCGGCAAGCCTGACAGATTTGTAAGAGCATCAGAACTGTAGACATGTTATTGCAGGAGGGAAAGATATGGAGCAGATTTTATCGATTGTTGTACGTAATCAGCCTGGCGTACTGATGCGTGTAGCAGGCATGTTTTCACGCCGTGGCTTCAATATTGACAGCCTGGCGGTAGGCACGACGCAAAATCCGGAGTTCTCACGTATGACAGTGACGATGGAGGCTGACGAGCCGACCATTATCCAGGTTACCAAACAGCTGGCGAAGCTGGTTGAGGTAGAGCGTGTCAAGGTGCTGCCTCCTAAATCCAGCGCTACCCGCAGCATGATTCTGGTTAAGGTAAAGGCCGGCAATAAGCGTCCGGAGCTGCTGCAGCTGGCGGAAGTATTCCGTGCGCATGCAGTGGATGTAACCGGTGAGTCACTGATATTTGTTGCTACCGGCGATGAGGGCAAGCTGCGCGCATTTGTTGATGTCATGCGTCCATACGGCGTAACCGAAATGGTGCAGACCGGTCTTGTTGCTTTAGAGCGCGGCGATGCGTCGCTTGCTGTGGAACAATCACGTTTTGAATGGCCGCAGATGGATGATGGTCATGCGGCAATATAAGAGATAGATTTGCGAAAGGATGTGAGCGTATGCAGTTAAGCGGCGCAGAGATTATGTGCAGAATACTGGCAGAAGAAGGGGTAACAACGGTTTTCGGATATCCCGGGGGTGCGATTCTCCCTTTTTATGATGCATTACGGCAAAGTCCGATACAACATATATTAACGGCGCATGAGCAGGGTGCTGCGCATGCGGCAGACGGCTTTGCGCGTGCTTCAGGTAAGGTCGGCGTGTGTATAGCTACATCAGGTCCCGGTGCAACCAATCTGGTCACAGGTCTGGCAACGGCATTTTTAGATTCCGTACCGGTTGTGGCCATTACAGGTCAGGTAAACAGGGCGCTTATAGGTCATGACGCATTCCAGGAGGTAGATATCACCGGTATAACAATGCCTATTACCAAGCATAATTTTTTAGTTAAAAAGCCGGAAAACCTGGCGCAGACATTGCGACTTGCCTTCCAGTTGGCGCGTGAAGGACGCCCGGGACCGGTGTTGGTAGATGTGCCGCGCGATGTGCAGACGGCGCTGATAGATTTTGAGGAAGCCCGTCTAGCGGAGCTGCAGCCGCTGGAGCCTGATGCTGAACGTGTGGCAGCGGCTGCAGCAGCTATCAATAAGGCACAGCGCCCGGTAATGCTGGTCGGCGGTGGCGTTATCAATGCCAATGCAGAATATGATGCCATGCATTTGTGTGAAAAACTGCATATCCCGGTTGTCAGCACGTTGATGGGGCTTGGTGCGATTAGTGCCTACCGACAGCTGTTTTTGGGAATGACAGGCCTGCATGGACATGAACGTGCCAATAATGCCGTCAAGGAAGCCGACCTGATTTTGGCTGTCGGCAGCCGTTTTAATGACCGCGTTACAGGCGAACGCAGCAGCTACAGTGCCAACAAGCTTATTATTCATCTTGATATTGACCCTGCCGAGGTGGATAAAAATATTGATTCGGGTATAGGCATAACCGGAGATATGGTGGCAACGCTGAATGCTTTGGAAAAGGCAGCGCAGCCGCACGATTTGGGCGCATGGTGGGACAAGATAAATTCCTGGCCGGGTATGGATGATGATTTTGGGGACGAGGAGGCGCCCAAGTTTTTTAAAGCATTGAATCCGGTGCTCAAGGACAAGGATTATATTATTACTACGGACGTAGGCCAGCATCAGATGTGGGCAGCGCAGCATTTGAAGATACAGTTTGCCCGCCAGTGGCTTACAAGCGGCGGCTTGGGAACGATGGGATTCGGCCTGCCTGCTGCGTTAGGCGCACAGCTGGCGCGTCCGCAGAGCCGTGTCATCAGCATAAGCGGTGACGGCGGCTTTAAGATGACCGGCAGTGAGCTCTTTACTATTGCCAGCAATAATGTGCCTGTTATCGCCATAGTCTTCAACAACAGCGGACTGGGAATGATACGCCAGCTGCAGACGGTGCAGTTTGCCAAACGCTTTACGGCCTGCGAGCTGCCGGGCTATGTTGATTTTGTAAAATATGCTGCTGCCTTCGGAATTGAAGGTGAGCATGCGGATACGCCGGAGGCCTTGGCTCAGGCAGTTTCCAAGGCGTGGGAAAACAGGAAGCCTTATCTTATAGAGGTTTGCGTTAATCCTAAAAATATGGTACTTCCGATGGTAGCTCCGGGACTGGGAATTAATGATTTTGTAAAATTCGCTAACGATGAGATAAACTGAATTGGCTAAGATTTTGCTTAGTTACACTTAAAACTCTTGCTGAAACAGGTTAAAAATGTTACGATAAAGGGACAGAAGAAAATATCATCTGTCCTTTTATTTTTTTATGCTTTGGAGAAGAAAATGGGAAATTTATCACAAACTTCTGCTCCGGTGTACGAGGCACTGGAGCGTTTTCGTAAAAAACGCGTTGTACCATTTGATGTACCAGGTCATAAGCGCGGTCGTGGCAACCCGGAGCTTCGTGAACTGCTGGGAGAAAAATGCGTAAACCTGGATGTCAATTCCATGAAGCCTCTAGATAATCTCTGCCATCCTGTTTCGGTAATCCGCGACGCAGAGGAGCTGGCAGCAGAGGCCTTCGGTGCTGCACACGCATTCTTTATGGTAGGAGGTACGACCTCGTCCGTGCAAAGCATGGTCCTGTCCTCCTGTAAGGCAGGCGATAAAATTATCCTGCCGCGCAATGTACACAAAAGTGTGATTAACGCGCTCGTACTTAATGGCGCGATTCCGGTTTATATCAATCCGCAGGTTGACAGTAAGCTGGGAATTTCTCTGGGGATGGAGATCGGCGAGGTAGCTAAGGCAATTAAGGCAAATCCCGATGCTACGGCGGTGCTCGTAAATAATCCTACTTATTATGGTATCTGTTCGGATTTGCGTTCTATCGTCAAGCTGGCGCATGAGCATAACATGCTCTGCCTGGTAGACGAGGCGCACGGTACACATTTTTATTTCGGAAAAAATATGCCTGTTAATGCGATGGCGGCCGGTGCTGACATGGCATCTGTTTCTATGCATAAATCGGGCGGCAGCCTGACTCAGAGCAGTCTTTTGCTGACAGGGCCTAATGTCAACTGGGAGTATGTAAGCCAGATTATCAATCTGACGCAGACTACCAGTGCTTCGTATCTTCTGCTTTCCAGCCTGGATATTTCACGCCGTAACCTGTATATGCGCGGCGAGGCATCCTTCGGCAAGGTGCAGGAGATGGCGGAATATGCCCGTGAGGAAATCAATTCTATCGGCGGCTTCTATGCTTACGGACGCGAGCTGAAAAACGGCAGCAGTATTTATGATTTTGATGTTACCAAGCTTTCGGTCTATACGCGTGATATCGGTCTTGCAGGCATCGAGGTTTATGATCTGTTGCGCGATGAATATGATATCCAGATTGAGTTCGGCGATATCGCCAACATTCTTGCCTATATTTCTATCGGCGACCGTATTCAGGATATTGAACGTCTTGTGGGTGCTTTGGCGGATATCAAGCGCCTGTATTCCAAGGATCCGTCGCAAATGCTCAATACCGAATATATCGCACCTAAGGTTGTTGTTTCGCCGCAAAAGGCTTTTTATGCCAAGGACGAATCTTTGCCTATACGCGAAACCGCAGGACGCATCTGCAGTGAGTTTGTAATGTGCTACCCGCCGGGAATTCCTATTCTGGCACCGGGTGAGGTTATCACCAAGGATATTATCGATTATATTATTTATGCCAAGGAAAAGGGTTGCTCCATGCAGGGACCTGAGGATCCGGATGTTAATAATATCAATGTATTAGTATAAAGGACGTGATTAAATGGAGCTATGGTTTTCTGACTATCATACAGAAGATGTGAAGCTGGATATCAAAATCGAAAAGCAGCTTTTCGGTGCGGATACGGATTTCCAAAGAATAGACGTTTTTGAATCTAAGGAATTCGGTCGCTTTATCAGCTGTGACGGTACCATAGTCTTTTCGGAAAAGGACGAATTTGTTTATGACGAAATGATTGTCCATGTGCCTATGGCAGTGCATCCGCATGTGCGCAAGGTACTGGTAATCGGCGGCGGCGACGGCGGTGTAGCGCGCGAGCTGACGCATTATGATGAAATAGAGGAAATCGACGTAGTAGAAACAGACCATGTTTTTATTGATGTATGCCGCGACTATTTCCCCGACAACGCCTGCGGTCTTGATGACCCGCGTGTAACTGTTTTCAACGCTAACGGTCTGCGCTTTTTGCGTACCAAGGTTGATGAATACGATCTGATTATCAGCGATGCTATCGATCCCTTAGGTCATGCAGCGGGCCTGTTTACCAAGGAATTCTACGGTAACTGCTTCCGTGCGCTCAAAGAGGACGGCATCATGGTTTATCAGCATGGCAGTCCCTTCTACGATGAGGACGAGGAAACCTGCCGCGCCATGCACCGTAAGGCCAGCCACAGCTTCCCCATCAGCCGTGTATATCAGGCACATATTCCGACCTGTCCCTCCGGCTACTGGCTGTTCGGCTTCGCTTCCAAGAAGTATCATCCGCTGAAGGATTTTGATGCTAAGAAGTGGCTGGAGCGTGGTATTAAGACCTGGTATTATTCAGAGCATCTGCATAAGGGAGCGTTTATGCTGCCGAAGTATGTTGAAGATATGCTTGAGGAAGAAGAGAGGTAGACGCACGATAGTGCATCATCTGCGTCGTTGCGGCTCCTAGACGTACTGATAGTACGCCGTCGTCGCCGCGCCTAGCATCTAATACACTCTCGTGCGTCTATGAGAAAGGTGTATACTATAAGGCGCCATCTGCGTTGTTGCAACTCCTAGACGTACTGGAAGTACGCCGTCGTCACCACGCCTCGTATCTAATACCTTCTTGTGTGTCTATGAGAAAGGTACTGTCTGGCACCTTCTTATACGTTTGGATAAAGATGTAAAAGAAAGGCTCCCCTTGGGGGGAGCTGTCGCCGCAGGCGACTGAGAGGGGATTGAGTTATAGTCCCTCTCTTACTCGGTACCTCTCCCCAAGGAGAGGCTTTGAAATTAGCTTTTATTTTCCATATTATTTAATTTATGAACAGGAGATGATTTGAATTATGAGTAAATTATTAGTAATCGGCTGCGGCGGTGTTGCCGGCGTAGCTATCGCAAAATGCTGCCAAAACAGTGATGTTTTTACCGAGCTGTGTATTGCCAGCCGTACGAAGTCCAAATGTGACGCAGTTAAAGAAAAGCTGCAGCCTACGACCTCTACTGTGATTACTACAGCACAGGTTGACGCTGACAGCAAGGAACAGCTTGTACAGCTGATTAATGCTTACCAGCCGGACGCAGTGCTGAATGTTGCTCTGCCTTATCAGGACCTGACTATTATGGATGCCTGCCTGGAATGCAAGGTTGATTACATTGATACCGCTAACTATGAGCCGGAAAACATTGACGATCCCGCATGGCGTGCAGTTTATGACAAGCGCTGCAAGGAAGAGGGCTTCTCTGCTTACTTCGATTATTCCTGGCAATGGGCTTATAAAGAAAAATTTGAGCAGGCCGGCATTATGGCTCTGCTCGGCACCGGCTTTGATCCCGGTGTTACCAGTGTTTTCTCTGCTTATGCACTGAAGCATTATTTTGATGAAATCGAAACTATTGATATTCTGGACTGCAACGGCGGCGACCACGGTTATCCGTTCGCTACCAACTTCAACCCCGAAATTAACCTGCGTGAGGTTTCTGCTCCCGGTTCCTATTGGGAAAACGGTCATTGGGTAGAAATCCCGGCAATGGCTATTAAACGCGAGTATGATTTCCCTGAGGTTGGCATGAAGGATATGTATCTGCTGCACCATGAGGAAATTGAATCTCTGGCTAAGAATATCCCTGGCGTAAAACGTATCCGCTTCTTCATGACCTTCGGCCAAAGCTATCTGACACATATGAAGTGCTTGGAGAACGTTGGCATGCTGTCTACCAAGCCGATTAACTATGAAGGCAAGGAGATTGTTCCTATTCAGTTCCTCAAAGCACTGCTGCCGGATCCTGCTTCCCTCGGTCCTCGCACCGTAGGCAAAACCAACATAGGCTGTATCTTCACCGGTACCAAAGATGGCAAGAAAAAGACCATTTATATTTATAATGTCTGCGACCATCAGGAATGCTACAAAGAGGTCGGCTCTCAGGCTATCAGCTACACCACCGGCGTTCCTGCAATGATCGGTACTGCTCTGGTTATTACCAAGCAATGGCAGGGCAAGGGCGTATTCAATGTGGAAGAATTCGATCCGGATCCGTACATGGATATGCTGAATAAGTTCGGCCTGCCGTGGGTTGTTGACGAAAACCCGGCTACGGTAGAATAAGATGACGGACGCTAAGGAAACTGTAATGCCGGCATATGTTGTCGACAAGGCTGAAGGGGCTAATCGTTTGGCTGATTTGCAGAAGAATTTGCGCACAGAGCGCGAGGAGGCGGCGCTGAAGGCGCTGCCGACTCCCTGTTACGTGGTTGATGAAGCAAAGCTGCTGAATAATCTGCGCCTTTTGCAGCATGTGCAGCGCGCAAGCGGTGCGCATATTCTGCTGGCACAGAAATGCTTTTCTATGTTCCGCCTCTATCCGCTGATGGGCGAATATCTGGCAGGCACAACGGCGAGCGGTATTTATGAAGCGCGCCTAGGTCATGAGGAGATGGGCAAGGAGAACCATGTTTTTGCACCTGCCTTTAAGGAGCAGGATATGCAGGAGCTGGTGCGAATCTGCGACCATATCATTTTCAACAGCTTTGCACAGTTTGAAAAGCATAAGGCTGTCTGCTCTCAGGCCGGTGTGAGCGTGGGTATCCGCGTGAACCCGGAATGCTCGACGCAGGAGGGTGAGCATGCAATTTATGACCCTTGTGCTTATGGCTCGCGCTTGGGCGTAACGCTGGCGAACTTCCCGGATGCTTTGCCGCCGGAAATCGAAGGTCTGCATTTCCATACGCTGTGTGAGCAGAACTCTGATGATCTGTTGACGACCTGGAAGGCCTTCGAGGCGAAGTTCAGCAAGTATTTTGCACAGCTTAAATGGCTGAATTTGGGCGGCGGTCATCATATTACGCGCAGTGATTATGATGTGGAAGCGCTGATTGATTTAGTAAAATATATTCGCGCTACCTATCACGTTGAGGTATATCTGGAGCCCGGTGAGGCTGTGGCACTCAATGCCGGCTATCTTGTGACCGAGGTTCTGGATATTGTGCATAACGGTCTGGATATTCTTATCCTTGACGCATCGGCTGCCTGCCATATGCCTGACGTGCTGGAGATGCCTTACCGTCCGCCTCTGCGCGACGGCTATGAGGCTGACGAAAAGCAGTATAAATACCGTTTGTCCTCTATGACTTGTCTGGCCGGTGACGTGATTGGCGATTACAGCTTTGACAAGGAAATCAAGGTTGGCGATAAGCTGATTTTTGAGGATATGGCGATTTATTCCATGGTTAAAAATAATACCTTTAACGGCATTCCGCTGCCTGATATTGTGCTGTTGCACAAGGACGGTACTACGGAGCTGGTGCGCCGTTTCAGTTATGAAGATTTTAAAGGACGTTTGTCATGATGTTAGAGAAAAACTTTACTCCCGCTGCCGACGGCTTTCATATGCCCGGCGAATACGAACCGCATGATGGCTGCATTATCGTTTGGCCGCAGCGTCCGGGCTCCTGGAGCTTTGGCGCAGTTGCGGCCTGCGAAGCGTTTACGGCTGTGATTAAGGCGATTGCGGCGAGCGAAAAGGTTTATGTTATCTGCGGTGCTAAGAATTTTGCCGTGGCTCAGGAATATCTTGCCGGTGTTGCTAACGTTGAGCTGGTAGCTATGGAAACAGACGACAGCTGGGCGCGTGATATCGGTCCGACATTTGTTGTGCGCGACGGCGCGCAGGGACGCGAGCTGCGTGGTGTAAACTGGCGCTTCAATGCTTGGGGCGGCGAGGTAGACGGCCTGTATCCCGATTATGAGCAGGACGATGCTTTTGCGGAAAAGTTTGCGGAGCATTATGGTGCTGCGCTGTATGATGCTGTTCCCTTTGTGCTGGAGGGCGGTTCTATTCACTGCGACGGCGAGGGTACGGCACTGGTGACAGAGGCCTGCCTTTTGAGCGCAGGACGCAACCCCGATTTGTCCAAGGATCAGATTGAGCAAAAGCTTAAGACTTACCTGGGCGTAGAGAAGGTTTTGTGGATTCCGCGCGGTATTTATAACGATGAAACAAACGAGCATGTAGATAATGTCTGTGCCTTTATCCGCCCCGGTGAGGTGGTGCTAGCGTGGACAGATAACGAAGCTGATCCGCAGTATGCTTTGAGCAAGGCCAGCCTGGATGCTTTGGAGCAGCTGACGGATGCCAAGGGACGCAAAATCATCGTGCATAAGCTGCCTGTGCCTGCGGTGCCTGTGTGCATCACAGAGGACGAGGTAGCAGGCTTCGACTTTGTCGAGGGTGAGGACATGCGCGAAGCCGGTGAACGTCTGGCGGCTTCGTATGTAAACTTTTATTTCAGTAATGACAGTGTTGTAGTGCCTGCCTTTGGCGGTGAGAATGTGGCCAGCGATGCATTGGCTGCGGAAATTCTTGCCAAGCTCTGTCCGGAGCGTAAGGTAGTGCAGATACCGGCGCGGGCAATTTTGACCGGTGGCGGCAATATTCACTGCATTACACAGCAAATTCCGAAGGGAGTGTGCTTATGAGCAAGGTAAAGGTGGCAGCAGTGCAGATGCGCTGTGCGCCGACCGTAGAAGAAAATTTGCAGCACGCTGAAGCACTGGTGCGTGAAGCTGCAGCGAACGGTGCGCAGATTATTCTGCTGCCGGAGCTGTGGGAGCGTCCGTATTTCTGCCAGCAGCGTCGCTATGATTTCTATCAGTATGCACTGCCTACGGAAGAAAATCCTGCGGTGCAGATGGGCAAGCGTTTAGCGAAGGAGCTGAATATCGTTCTGCCTATCAGCTTCTTTGAGCGTGATGTCAACGAATTATATAATTCCATCGCCTGCATTGATGCCGACGGTGAGATTTTAGGCGTTTATCGCAAAACGCATATTCCTGACGATCATTTTTATCAGGAAAAATTTTACTTTAAACCCGGTAACAGCGGCTTTACGGTTTTCAATACCAAGTATGGCCGTGTCGGTATCGGTATCTGTTGGGATCAGTGGTTCCCTGAGACAGCACGCTGCCTGGCGCTGAACGGAGCAGAGCTTTTGTTCTATCCTACGGCAATCGGCTCCGAGCCTATCTTAGACTGCGACAGCATGCCGCATTGGCGTCGTGTTATGCAAGGCCATAGCGCAGCTAACCTGATGCCTGTGGTAGCAGCAAACCGCATTGGTCTGGAAACTGTAGAGCCCTGCGAAGGCAATGCAGGCCAGCAGTCCTCCTTGCTGTTTTACGGCTCTTCCTTCATGACTGATGGTACCGGTGCGCTTGTGCAGGACGCATCGCGTGATCAGGAAGAAATTCTTTATGCGGAGTATGATTTGGCAGACTTGGCTGAGGACAGACTGAGCTGGGGACTGTTCCGTGACCGCAGACCGGAATGTTATGGTAAGATTGCCGGTAAGTAAATATTGAAGCTATAAAAAAATCACAATCGGTTATATATGTAACCGGTTGTGATTTTTGTTTTATCCGATATTGAGCTCGTGCTTGAGAGCATCCTGTAAAATTTTGGAGAAGTTAAGCTTCTTGGCAATCGCCGCATCATTTAACCATTTAGGGATGGTGAGAGTTTTTTTGACTATCTCATCCTCCTACTTTATCATCAGGCAGATACATAATTGTTATGCTGTAAATAATAATTGTGCAGACTGCCAGACAAATAGCTATAATTATGAATAGCTTCAGCCAGGGGATTTCCTGCTGCAGATATTTGCGGCAGTAGCGCCAGAAGCAGGTGATGGTGAAGATGTTGAAGATGCTGCCTAAAATAAGCATAGTCCAGACGCTTTTGGCGAGCGGCAGATAGGATAGGCTGAGGTTAATCGCCGCAAGCACAGGCATAGCGGTCATGGTGTTGTAGATTTTGCCGTCTGCTATGGCAAAGCTGGCGGTGAGAACGACGCTGCCTAAAATCAGCGGCAGCAATGAGGCACAAAGCAGCTGTGTACTGCTAAAATTATATTGCTGTAGCCTGTTGCGCCAGAGAAAACGCCCGAAGAGCTTGTAAAGAATAAATGCATAAAGTGTTGTCAAAATAGCGCTGGCAAGAGTATCCATGCCGCCGAAGCCGATGAAAGCAACAATAAAATGTATTACAAAAAAGCCCAGGGCACCCAAAAAGAAGAAGAGCTGGTTATAAAGCCAGTACCAAAAGGCCAATGGCAGAAAAGTGCGCATAGCAGAACCTCCTCACATAATGTATTCAGCAAGTGCTTGTTGATGGTTTAGTGCTTACTTTTATTATAATATGAGTGCGGTAAAAATGCTATGCTTTTGCTTTTGTATAATTTAGATAAGAGTGGTGAAGAAAATATAAAAAGCGTTCTGCCGCTTGGGGCAGAACGCTCAGAGGTTAACAGAAGCAGGCTTATACCAGTCCCAGCCATTTCCAGTAGGTCATACCCAAAAGCATAATCAGGCAGAAGCCGATGATGGTCAGCGGGATGCCGCAACGGACGAAGTCACGTACCTCAAAGGTATTGGTGCCGTAGGCAATCATGTTCTGCGGCGCGTTGACCGGTAAAATAAAGCCGAAGCTTACGACATACTGCAGAATCATCGTCATCCCGATAACGTTTACACCCGGTGTTTTGAGCTGTTGCAGCACAGAAATGATGATAGGAATGATGGCGGCAGCAAGTCCTGTGGCACTGGCGAAGCCCATGTGCACGATAATAAGGAACAGTGCCATGATTGCCAGTACCATAATGGTGGTGGAGTTAGACAGGTCAAAGGTATTGACGATAACGTTGGCCAGCCAGGTAGCTGCTTTGGTGGACAGCAGGGCGTTGCCAAGGGAAATACCTACACCGAAGAGAACGACGGTGCCCCAGTTGATTTTATGAACAACTTCTTCCCATTGCATAACACCGATTTTCGGCAGCATCAAAATGCTGATAGCGACAATAGTACTGGTGGAAGTGTCGATGACATGCAGCTTCTTTTCTGTCGTCCATAAAACGAGCAGGCAGATGGAGATGCATAAAAGCTTAATTTCATCCTTGGTGATTTTGCCCATATCATGCAAAAGCTTTTTGACTGTCTGCTGACCGCCGGGGATTTCATCAATTTCCGGTGGCATTAAAAACATCATAACGTGATACAGGGCAAAGCTCATGAGTACGGCAAAGGGAGCAGCGGCGATGAACCAGTCCAGCCAGGAAATATCTACTCCCAGCTGCGAGCGGATGAAGTTGATGGCTACCATGTTTTGCGCAGCAGCCGTTTTGATGCCGACGTTCCAGACGCTGTCGACCTGAGCTACGGTAATCATCAGCATACCGGCGAAGCGGCTTTTGAGCGGTACGCCAAAGGCGCTGATCATACCGAGAACAATAGGTACAAGGCAGGCGACGCGGGCTGTGGTGCTTGGTACAAAGAAGCTGAGGATAAAGCCGCAGCAGATAACGCCGATAACAACACGGTTGGCTTTAGCGCCCAGCTTAGATAAAATGACGAGAGCAATACGCTTATCCAAGCCTGTTTTTGTCATAGCAGTAGCTAAAAACATAGCGGCGGCAACCAGGCAGAAGGCCGTGGTGGAAAAGCCCTTGAGGCCCATGCCCAGGCCTGCGGCGGTGCCGAAAATTTTACCGGTTGCAGGGTTAGGCGCAAAGCCTATAAGTACTGCCATAAGTGCGATGATAACACCGGCACTGACCGGATAGGAGATTGCTGTTGTGGCCCAGACGATGACTGAAAAGACCATGATGCCGAGCATCCTTTGTCCTGCGATTGAAAGACCGTCCGGCGTAGGGCAGGCGACGATGCCCAAAAGAACGATAAGCGCGATGTAAAAGCCGTACTTTTTGAAGAATCCTTCCGGCTTTTGTGTAGTGATTCTTTTTGCTTCTTCCATAATTAAAACCCCTCTCAATAAAAACATATGGAAAAACACGAAAGCCCGATTTGTCGTCTGCTTTGACAAATCGGACTTAACTATATCTACAGTATAGCGCTTTTGTGTGATTATGCAAGAAAAATTCTTGAGAGGGATAACATTTATGAGTAATTGTAATAAGCTTTACAATTATTCCTCAACGTAGTTGTTGGCTTTATCATAAAGTTCAGCAACATCCTTGGAAGGACCGCCGCTGAGCAGGGAAACAATGACGCCTGCTACAAGGCTGGCAAAAAAGCCGGGGATAATTTCGTAGATACCGGTGGAGGCTGCCATAGTCAGGTACCAGCCGATATCAACAACAGCACCGACGATGATGCAAGCTACCGCACCCTGGAAGGTGAAGCCGCGCCAGAAAAGGCTGAGCATGATAGCAGAACCGAAGGCTGCACCGAATACGCCCCAGGCGTTGGCAACCAGCTCCATAATGCTGCCTGCACGCGGAGAATCGGCAATAAGCAGAGCTACGAAGGAGATAACGAGTACGACGATGCGGCCTGCCCAAAGCATTTCCTTGTCACCGGACTGGTATTTACGGATTACAGGCTTATAAACGTCGCTGGCAAAAGCAGAAGCGGAAGCAAGCAGCTGACTGGAAGCAGTACTCATGGAAGCTGCCAATACGCCGGAAAGCAGGATGCCGCTCATCAGAGCCGGGAAAATGCTGCGAACCATGGCGATGAATACCAGAGAGTTTTGATTGATGTTTTCATCCATGCCCAGATACATACGGCCGACAACGCCTACCATGGTAGCGAAGAAGCAGATGAGGGCGGTCCAGCTGATAGCGATAACAGCGGATTTCTTCATTTCCTTCTGGGATTTGAGGGACATGAAGCGGATGATGATATGCGGCATACCGAAGTAGCCCAGGCCCCAGCCGAAGCCGGAGATAATATCAGAGGTTTTGGCAACCGGATTCCAGTAATCGGGCGGAATGCCGGCAACAGCCTGCGGATTGATTAAGGATACTGCGAAGATAGGTGCAATCAGCAGAGAACCGAGAATCATCAGGCCTTGATAGAAGTCAGTCCAGCAAACAGCGGAGAAGCCGCCTAAGAAGGTGTAGCCGATGATGATAAAGGCTGCCACATACATGGTGTAGGTCTGGTCAATGCCGATAACGGTGTTGAACAGAGTACCGCAAGCCTTGATGCTGGATGCGGAATAAATAGTGTAGGCAATAAGGAAAACAATTGCACAGATTACCTGCAGCACGTGGGACTTAGATAAAAAGCGGTTGCTGAGGTACTGCGGAATAGTGATGGCATCGTTTGCCACGATAGAAAAACGGCGCAGGCGCGGTGCTTGGAAAATCCAGCTTAAGGAATAGCCGGTGAGCAGGCCGATACTGATCCAGGCTTGACCGAGACCAAGAGCATAGATAGATGTCGGCAAGCCCATGAGCACCCAGGCGCTCATATCAGAAGCACCGGCAGAAAGCGCGGTTACCCACGGTCCCATCTGACGGCCGCCGAGGAAGTAGGTCTTTTCACCACCCTGACGATTTTTATAGAAGAACCAGATACCGATTGACAGCATGAATAGCAGGTAGACGATGAAGACTACCATTTCCGTATAATTCACAAACACCCCTCCAAAATTTAAGAATAGATAACACTATTATACACTTAAAGTTTAGGCTACTGCAAGCAAATAATAAAAATAAAGTGCTTAATCTGCAGCGGACAGTGTTTTGGGTACTAATCCGAATACTGCTTGCTGCTGATTAAGCACCAAAAGTTTACCATGTAAAATATGTATAAACTGTAAAGAGAGTCAGAATAATGATTTCGCAAAGCAGAACCGGCTTAAGCGTTTTAAAAAAGTTGGCTTTGAAATAATCGACGGTGATAACAAGACACATATGCGTCGGCGTGAGCATCTGTCCGGCAATACCGAAGGCCATGGCAACGCCGGCCAGGTTCAGGCTGCCTGTCTGCATAGCGGCAACGATAGGCATAACGATAGCCACATGTCCCTGTGACATGCCGGTGAGTACGCCGATGATGAAGCTGACGCAGGCGATGATAACAGGCACCGGCAGCGGCGAGCTTTGGAAGGCTGCGACGATTTCCTGCAGCACGTGGGTGACGGTCAAGATCTGAATGAAGTAGAGGATGCAGAGCACATTGAGAAACATTTTGATGTCCAGCGCACCGATAACAACATCCTTGAGGCCAACCTCGCGATTAGTAAAGCGCAGTACCAGAAACAGGCAGGCTGTGACCAGACCCATGCCGGCAGAGGCATTAAAGCCGCAGAATACTACGAGAATAAAGGTGATAATGACAGGCGAAAGCGCCAGCCATAAATCCTGCGTACCCTGACTGTCATTGGCAATGGTTTCGGTACGGCTGTTTTCACCTTTGATGGGGCGGATGAGAACAAACCAGCCTGCGGCGAAGGCCAGTACGGTTAGCCAGGCCAGATGCAGAATGAATTCACCGTAGCTGACGCCGGCGATGTTGCAGGCCATAATCATACCGGGAATAATCGGACTGGAAAATTCAAAGATGTGACGGAACCAGAAATTGATGGCTGCCTTGTGGTCCTGTTCGATAGGGATATTTTTGCTGGCTTCCTCTACAATGGGAGCCGAGAAGCGTGCGCCGCCCAGTGACGGCAGCAGGCCTAAGAAGGCAGGCATCACGGCCAGGGTTACCTTAGCGCTGGAAAAGATGCGCTGCAGCGCCTGCACCATACCTGCCAATGCACCGCTGGTGCGCAACTCGATTTCCAGGCACATGACAAAATAAAGGGCAAAAAGAATATCATAGGTGCGCGGCATTGTTAATGTTTCGCGTAATGCCTGCACCAGATACGGCAGCTCCGGTGCTTTCATCAGCCAGATAAAAATACCGCTGGTGAGCATACAGGGGCCTATGGGAATGTGACGCCGCAGCATGAGGATGATTATGAGCATGGCGATTGTAAGCAGAAGAAATATATTCATAAACAGTTTATCCTTTCGTTTGATTGATTGTTGGCAAGTACCAAGTAATTGCTGATGATGTTTATTTATTATACACCCTGCCACAAAAAAATCATAATAAAACTGTAAAAAATCTTAGTATGGGATGCAAATAATGCTATAATGTAAGCAGAGATACAGAAACGGAGGTCGGGTTATGCAGATAGAAAGATTAAGACTGAAGAATTTCCGTTGTTACGATGAGCTTGATATTGATTTTGAACCTAAGCTGACAGTTATTGTAGGCGAAAACGGCAAGGGCAAGACGGCGATTTTTGATGCGCTGGCAATTGCTCTGGAGCCCTATCTGCGCAGCTTTGATGCCAGTGGCCGGCAGATTACTCCCCAGGATGTACGGCGTGTGCCTGTTTATAAAAAGGATATGCGTCATATTGATGGCATGGAATGCCATTATCCTGTAGAAATTAAGCTGGAGGGTGAGGTTTACGGCAAAAAGCTTACCTGTACCCGCCGCCTGCTGGAGGGGAATGTGCCTGAGGATGATGCTGATGAGCTGTGCGAACGAGGCTGTGCACTGGCGCATGACGCACAGGAGAACGGTAACAGGCTGCTGCCGGTGCTGGCCTATTACGGTACTCAGCGTATTTGGATAGACAGCAAACTGATGACAAATGTTCATAAATCGCTGATGGAACGCAATGTAGGCTACGAGGAATGCCTGGAGCCGTCATCTTCCTACAGCACCTTTGGCAAATGGTTTGAGTATGTCACCAAGTGTGCGCAGTCAGAGCAGCAGTATAGCGCCGAGGTGAAGCGCAATGTGATGTTGAAGAATGCGATTCAGAACGCTGTCGACGTGTGTCTGGAAAGTACCGGCCTGCGTGATTTGTATTATAATTACCGCCTGAAATGTTTTGTTGTCAGCCATCCAGATATGGGCGAGATGGTGGTAGACGAATTGAGCGACGGCTTCCGCAGTATTATCAGTATGGTGGCTGACCTGGCCTATCGCATGGCGCGTCTGAATCCGCAACTGCGTGAGGATGCGATAATCAAGACCCCCGGACTTGTATTGATTGATGAGGTGGAAATGCATCTGCATCCGCTGTGGCAGCAGACGGTGCTGCTGGATTTACAGAAAACCTTCCCGATGGTACAGTTTGTGGTGACTACGCATAGTGCGCAGGTGCTTAGCAGCGTGCCGGCCGAGAGCATACGCGTATTGGCCTGGGGCAAGCAGTTCGAAGGCGTGCGCCATGTAGATTTTTCTTTAGGTGCCAACAGCTATCAGCTGTTGCAGGATATCCAGAATGTGAGCCCACGTCCGCAAGCTCTGCCGATTGTGCAGGATTTAAAGCGTTATCTGCAGCTGGTGAGCGAGGATGCCTGGGATACGCCGGAAGCGCTGGAGCTGCGCAAAAAACTGGATAAATGGTCTAAGGGCAAGGAACCTGCTCTGCTGCGTGCGGATATGGATATCCGTATGCGTCAGTTCCGCAGGAGGCGCTCATGAAACGTGTTTATAAAAGCAAGGAGGAGCCGGAGCTGCTCAAGCAGTATCGTCTGCATAATCCCGAGGAAACCTGGGAGCATTTCCGCCGTCGCTGTCGCAAGGGCTATAAACAGGTACGGGAAGCAATTTTGCGTGACCAGCACGGCCTTTGCGCCTATTGTGAGGTAGGCATTAAGCTGGCGGAGGAGGAGGGCGAGGTTGACGACTTCCGCGTGGAGCATTTTTATCCGAAAAATGCTACGCAGGAGCATGGGCACAACTATCATCTGGATTGGCGCAATCTGTTGGGCGTGTGCCACGGCGGCAGTCAGCCTTATGTGCCTGATCCCGAGTGGCGCTATTCCAGCCAGAAGCGTGACCGCAGCTGCGATGTGCCCAAGGGTGGGCGTGAAATTACCAACTATATCCTTAATCCGCTGAAGATTCCCGGAAAAATCCGTCTGTTCCGTTATGCGGAGCATAGCGGGCGGATGTATGTAGACGAAGACACCTGCCCCAAAGATTTGCAGGGTAAGGCGCGCAGTACCATCCGCGAGCTGAACTTGAACGCGCCACGTCTGATGCGCATGCGCCGAGAGGTAATCCATACACTGGAGGATCAGATAAGTGAGGAGCTTAGTAAGGGCCGAGATTTGGATGAAGTATTGGAAATGCTGGCAACCATCTGTCTGGTGCCTGATTATAATGGTGTGACGTTGCCTTTCTTTTCCGTTATCCGTTGGTATCTTGGCGAAGCAGCGGAAGAAGTTATCCGTTCGAGCGGAGCAAAGCTGTAGCGTTCAAATCCTGTCTGCGATGCAGGCAGGATTTTTTTCGTCCATGAAGAATAATATAAAATGGTTCTTGAAGCATGAAATTTTGATAAATACACTATAAAAAAGGAGAATAGACAAATGCAAGTTACGAACAAGGCTTTTAAGGCCTACGATGTACGCGGCGTTTACCCCACAGAAGTTAACGAGGAAATGGCTTACCGTATGGGACGCATTTTTTCAGCAATGTTCGCTGCGGAAACTGTAGTTGTAGGACATGATATCCGCCTTAGCGGCAGAGCGTTGGTGGATGCACTGACAGAGGGATTGCGCCATGGCGGCACCAGGGTTATTGATATCGGTCAATGCGGTACGGAAATGATTTATTTTGCTACCGCTCATCTGAAAGCAGACGGCGGTATTATGGTTACTGCCAGCCATAATCCCAAGGAATACAACGGCATGAAGCTGGTGCGCCGTGATGCACGTCCTGTTTCCAGTGATACAGGTTTGAAGGAAATCGGCGAGATGGTTGCAACAACCAAGGAGTTCGCGCATAAGGTGGTAGCAGGCAAGACCATGGGTGCTGTAGAGCAGATGGATATTATGCCTGCATATATCGAGCATTTGCTGACCTATGTTGATACAAGCGTGCTTAAGCCGATGAAAATTGTTGCTAACCCCGGCAATGGCGGCGCCGGTCCGATTTTGAAGGAACTGGCGAAGCATCTGCCGTTTGAATTTATTACGCTGAACGAAACGCCTGACGGTACCTTCCCGAACGGTGTGCCTAACCCGCTGCTGCTGCCCAACCGTGAGGCTACGGCTAAGGTTGTACGTGAGAGCGGTGCGGATCTGGGTATTGCCTGGGATGGCGACTTCGACCGCTGCTTCCTCTTTGACGAGAAGGCAGATTTTATCGAGGGCTACTATATTGTCGGCCTGCTGGCGGAGGTTTTCCTGCACAAGGAGCCTGGTGCGAAGATTATGTTTGACCCGCGCCTTACCTGGAATACGGAAGCTATTTTGCAGCGTGACGGCGGTGTGCCTGTACGCTGCAAGAGCGGCCATGCCTTTATGAAGGAATGCATGCGCAACAATGACGTGCTGTATGGCGGAGAAATGAGCGCGCATCATTATTTCCGCGATTTCTCCTGCTGCGACAGCGGCATGATTCCCTGGCTGTTGGTTACCGAGCTGATGTGCCGCAGCGGCAAAAAGCTCAGCGAGCTGGTAGGCGAGCGCGTTGCGATGTATCCCTGCAGCGGTGAAATCAACCGCAAGGTGGCAGATTCCGCAGCAGTGCTGGCAGAGCTGGGCAAAAAATATGCTGATGGCGAGCAGGACCATCTGGACGGCCTGAGCGTTGCCTATGACAACTGGCGCTTTAATGTGCGTGTATCCAATACAGAGCCTGTAATGCGCTTGAACGTAGAAACTAAGGGCGACAAGGAGCTGCTGGCGGCTAAGACTGCAGAGCTTCTGGAAGTTATCGGCGGCGAGAAAGCCTGATTTTAGATGCTTCCCGTAAAGCACTGCTTGCTGAGTCACTATGATTTATAAATTAAGTATATACAAGGAGAAAAGATAAAATGTTTAAACCTGTACGCAAAGCTGTTATTCCGGCAGCAGGCCTGGGCACACGCTTCCTGCCTGCAACCAAAGCAACTCCGAAGGAGATGCTGCCGATTGTTGATAAACCGACCATTCAATATATTATCGAAGAAGCTCTTGCTTCCGGCATTGAGGATATCCTGATTATTACCGGCCGCAGTAAGCGTGCCATTGAAGACCATTTTGACCGCAGCATTGAGCTGGAGCTGAACCTGGAGGCCAGCGGTAAAACCAAGGAGCTGGAGCTAGTTCGCAAAATTTCCGATATTCGCATTCACTATATCCGCCAAAAGGAACCGCGCGGACTTGGTCATGCTATTTTGTGCGCTAAGCATTTTGTGGGCGATGAACCTTTTGCCGTACTGCTGGGCGATGATGTTGTTGACAGCCAGGTGCCTGCACTGAAGCAGCTGATTGATGTTTACGATAAAACAGGTGCCAGCGTTTTAGGTGTGCAGGAGGTACCGTTGGAGAAGGTTTCTGCCTATGGTATCGTTGCCGGTGAACCTACTGATGAAGCACGCACCTGCAAGGTAAACGATATGGTAGAAAAGCCTGCGGTAGAGGAAGCACCCTCTCGTCTGGCGGTTTTGGGCCGTTATGTAATTACACCGGAAATTTTCCCGATTCTGGAGCAAACTCAGCCCGGTCGTGGTAATGAAATCCAGCTTACCGATGCGCTTAAGGTATTGGCCAAGGAGCAGCCGATGTATGCTTATGATTTTGCAGGACGTCGTTATGACGTGGGCGATAAGCAGGGCTTCTTGGAAGCAACTGTGGAAATGGCGCTGAAGCGTCCTGAGCTGCGTGACAAGTTCCTGACCTATCTGCAGGGAATCGTTGCAAAGGAGAGCAAATAATTAATGAATATCCTTGTTACCGGCGGAGCAGGTTATATTGGCTCCCATGTAGTGGAGGAGCTGCAAAAGAGCGGCTTTACTCCTATTGTTTATGATAATTTTTCTACCGGCCATGAAGCGGCAGTGCCTGACGAAGTACAGCTGGTAGAGGGTGATATCCATGATGTGCGCTTTGCCAAGCACATTATGGAGCAGTTTAAAATCGATGCGGTTATTCATTTTGCTGCCAGCAGTCTGGTGGGTGAATCTATGACCGACCCGGCGAAATATTATTTTAATAATGTTGAAGGCAGCCTGCATCTTTTGGAGGCTATGCGTGGTGCCGGCGTTGACCGCATGGTATTTTCTTCTACCGCAGCTGTTTACGGTGAGCCTGAGGCAGTACCTATTACTGAGGACAGCCGTCTGGCACCGACCAATGTTTACGGCCGTACTAAGCTGGCAATTGAAGGCATGCTGGCAGATTATGATCATGCCTATGATATGCGTTATGTAGCGTTGCGTTATTTTAACGCTGCCGGTGCTTCTCCGACGCGCGATATCGGCGAGGACCACAGCCCTGAAAGCCATCTGATTCCGCTGATTCTGAAAACAGCGCAGGGTGTGCGCAAGCAGGTTTCTATCTTCGGTACCGATTATCCGACGGCTGATGGTACCTGCGTGCGTGACTACATTCATGTCTGCGATTTGGCGAAGGCGCATGTGCTGGCACTCAAACATCTTTTGAGCGGCGGCAGCAGCCGTGTGTATAACTTGGGCAGTGAAAACGGCTTTAGCGTACGCCAGATGATTGACAGTGCCAAAAAGGTTACCGGCGTTGACTTCCCCGTTGTGGAGGAGGAGCGTCGTGCCGGTGATCCCGCAGTGCTCATTGCTTCTTCGGCAAAAATCCGTGAGGAGCTTGGCTGGGAGCCGCAGCACAGCAGTGTAGATGAGGTTATCAGCACCGCGTGGAAGTGGCATAAGGGCCATCCGCATGGCTATTGCGGTTAAAAGTAAATAAGTGCATACTAAAAAACCGGTTTCCCTGGCTTTTAAGCCGATAGGGAAACCGGTTTTGTTATGTGCTGAGAAAGCTTTTCTTAGCAATAACTGTCTAAGCTAAGCAATAAAATTACTTAGCAGTCTGCTTATTTGCGTTTGTTGAGGAACTTGCCGATGTCGAAATGCTTGCCTGCCAGCAGGCAGTCGATACGCGCGGTAACTACATCGTTATTGCTGAGCTGGCGTGCTTTAATCAGCGAGCGGCGGATGGCAGGCGTGATAAATTCCTGTCCCCAGTCATCGACAATGCCGCAGGCAATGCCGCGCGGCAAATCGAAGATGGATTCCAAGGCAGCGCAGATAATAGCATCGCTTTCTCCCGGATGAGTGTTGAGATAACGCAGCGGTACCAGCAGGTCGTTTTGTTCTACGCAGTAGCGAGGCAGGTCTGCTTCGATTTGACGCAGCACACGTTCGGAGCGCTGCTCGCCTTCGTAGGAAAGCAGGTAGGGGAACAGCGGTGTTTCGTCCGGATGCGCCAGCCAAAAATCGAAAAGCCGCGGCCAAACGTCTATATCCAGCTCCACTGCCAGATTGCACAGCTGGTAATCGAGTTTATCGTCCTTAATTAAATTATTTTCTATTTCCGGCTGCCAGTCCTTGCTGTAGATTATTTTTTCGCAGGCGGCAATCTGCTCATGGCATTGGTTAAGCGTGAGCTGCATATGGTTCTGCTCATCGCAAAGCTGCTGTAGCGCCGTAACGTAGCTGATTAAATCAAGTACATCCTCAGGCTTGCTGACATGTGCTTCGGCCTGTTCGAGCAGACAGGTAAGCAGCTTGTTCAGATGGATATCGCTGATGTTGAACTGCTCTTCGATAACCTCTGCCGGGAAGTGGTTGAGCATAATCAGATAATTGCCCACGATGATAACAGCGCTTTTATACTGTGCGTAGTTAAGCGGCTGCGCCAGATGTTCCTCTAAATGTGTTTCTCTGATGAATTTGACAGACAGTGGCGGATATTCTACGTCGATATCGGGGCCGTTCTGCAGCAGCCAGAGGCGTTCCTCCTCATCACGGCAGTGGCAGTCGGTAATGCTGAAAACCTTGCCCCAGCCGCTGGTGCAGCGGATAAGCTCCCAGATAGCGTTTTGCGGGCTGAAGTTGGTTACGCGGCAGGAATATAAAAAGGCGAAGGTAAATTCCTCACAGTGTGCTATACGCAGTAAATCCTGCCAAAGCTCCGGCTCCTGCTGACAAATTTTTTCCATGCCGTACATGCCGAAAAGCAGCAGGGCGAATTTAACCTGCTCGCGTCCGTCGGCGTTATAGAAAAAGCGTCGCGCCAGGTCGAAGGCAACACTGTTGATATCATTCTGGTCTAAAGCTTCGATAAAGGGGTCGCAATATTCCGCAAAGGCCATGCCCTTCAGTTCATTGTACAGTTTGCTGCACTGCTGGGTTGTAGGCTCGTTCAGATAGGCTTGCAGCAGCTTGAGCAGTACGCTGGCGGATTTGGGATTGGGCAGATTGCCCATTGTATAGTGAAAGGCATCCTCGGAGCCAAGGGGACGTGGAATAGTGGCGTAGCGGTCATCGCACAAATTGGTAGCAGTAAAGCGGCCATGCTCGTCCAGATGGCTGTTTACATATTGGTAGATTGTCTGCTTCATGTGCTCACCTCGTAATAAAAATATGTATTGCAGCAAATAATGCTGTTTAAAAAAAAGCAAAGAGTAACTATATCATAACATAGAGGAAAAATAATGACCAGCAAAAAAAGTAAGGCTGCCGTAGCAGCGGAAATCCGCCACGGCAGCAGCCTTAAGTTTAAGCGTATGTGATTTACATTTGAGTTTTGATTTCCAGGAGGCAGTCGCCGCTTTCTACGCGTTCGCCTGCAGCTACATGGATAGCGCTGACGATACCGGAAATCGGTGCCGAAAGCGTGGTTTCCATCTTCATAGCTTCGGTAACAATCAGCGGAGTGCCCTTGGTAACGGACTGGCCCTTTTCTACCAGCACCTTGACAACGGAGCCGGAAAGGGAAGCGCCGATTTCGCCCATGTTGCCTTTTTCTGCTTTTTTGCGGGTAACAGTAGTGGTCTTGGCGTTGCGGTCCTTGATTTCGATTTCACGCGGCAGACCGTTGAATTCAAAGAATACGGTACGCATACCGGCAGCGTTGGCTTCGGAAATGTGGTCCAGCTTGATAACGAGCACTTTGCCCTGTTCAATCTCAACCTTGATAACCTCGCCCGGAGTCATGCCGAAGAAGAAGGTAGGAGTATCGAGAACGGATACATCACCGAATTGGTTGTAACGGTTTACCCAGTCGGTGAATACCTTCGGATAGAGGCAGTAAGCGCTCACTGCTTCGTCCGTAGTAGGTGCTTCAAGCTCTTTGAGCTTAGCGCGTACATCCTCAAAATCTACCGGAGGCAGTACGGAGCCCGGACGCTCGCTGATAGGTGCGCGTCCTTTGAGCACCAGCTTCTGCAGCTTTTCGGGGAACCCTTGGTACGGAGTGCCGATGCGTCCTTCGAAGAATTCTACAACGGAGGCCGGGAAATCCAGAATATCGCCTTTAGCGTAAACATCTTCTTCCGTCAGGTCATTCTGCACCATGAAGAGTGCCATGTCACCGACAACCTTGGAGGATGGAGTAACCTTGATTAAATCGCCGAACATCATGGATACGCGGTGATACATATCCTTGATTTCCTCCCAGCGATGGATGAGGCCAAGAGCCTGAGCCTGCTGTTTGAGGTTGGTATATTGTCCGCCTGGCATTTCGTGTACGTAAACCTCGGGGTTGGGGAAGTTTTCGGTTCTGTCGGCTGCCTTGTAGTAGGGGCGCACGGTTTCCCAATAACGGGACAGCTCGTTCATAGCATCTACATCCAGACGCGGTTGGCGCGGATGGCCGCTGAGAGCGTAGTACAGGCTGCTGCCGCTTGGCTGGGAGGTACCGCTGCTCATAGCGCTCATAGCGGTATCTACGATATCAACGCCGGCATCAATTGCACGCGCATAGGTGTAGATAGCGTTGCCGCTGCCCTCGTGGGTGTGCAGATGGATAGGTACGTTGACGTAGGATTTGAGGCTGCTTACAAGGCGGTAAGCTGCTTCCGGCTTCAACAGGCCTGCCATATCCTTGATGGCGATGATGTTGGCGCCGGCTTTTTCCAGCTCTTTAGCCATATTGATGTAGTAATGTAAATCGTATTTATCGCGGTTGGGGTCGAGAATATCGCCTGTGTAGCACAGTGCTGCCTCTGCTACCTTACCGCATTCGCGGACGGTGTCAATCGAAAGGCGCATATTGTCCAGACCGTTGAGGCTGTCGAAGATACGGAAAACGTCGATACCGTTCTTGGCTGCCAGCTTGATGAACTGTTTAACAACATTATCCGGATAGCTGGTGTAGCCTACAGCGTTGGCACCGCGCAGCAGCATCTGGAAGAGAATGTTCGGTGCAGCCTGACGGAACTGTGCCAGACGCTGCCAGGGACTTTCGTCAAGGAAGCGATAGGCTACGTCAAAGGTAGCGCCGCCCCAGCATTCAAAGGAGAAAAGTCCGGGCAGCTTGCCGGCGGTGTCGCGCATAACGCGCAGCATATCGGCAGTACGCAGACGGGTGGCGAAGAGGGACTGATGCGCATCACGGAAGGTGGTGTCTGTAAGCAGAACCTCCTGCTGTGCCAGTACCCATTCAGCAAGACCTTCAGGTCCGCGGGTATCAAGAACGTGCTTAGCACCCAGCGCCAGAATGCCGTTGTAGGGTTTGGGCATATTCAGCGGCGCAAAGTCCGGCTTCGGTTGTACGCCGACGTTGGAATAACCGTTGACGGTGATATCGGCAATGTAGTTCAGCAGCTTGTTGCCGCGGTCCAAGGTTTTTTGGAAAACAAACAGCTCCGGTGTATTATCAACAAAGTCGGTTGTGTAATCGCCCTTGATGAAGTGCGGGTTCTGCAGTACGTTTTCCAAAAACTGGATATTGGTTTTGACGCCGCGGATACGGAATTCTTTTAAGCAGCGCAGCATCTTGGTAATAGCAATCTGGTGAGTGAGGCCCCAGGTGGTAGCCTTAACCAGCAGAGAATCGTAGTACGGAGTGATGACGGAACCGGTGAAGGCGTTGCCTCCGTCCAGACGGATGCCGAAGCCGCCGCCGCTGCGGTAGGTAATCAGCTTGCCGGTATCGGGCATAAAGTTGTTGGACGGGTCCTCGGTGGTAATACGACACTGGATAGCGTGGCCGATGGTGGTCAGCTCATCCTGCTGTGGCAGGGCGATTTCCGGGCCGTGCAGGTTGTAGCCCTCGGCAATCTTGATTTGTGTCTGTACAATGTCGATACCGGTGATCTGCTCGGTAACGGTGTGCTCAACCTGAATGCGGGGGTTAACCTCGATGAAGTAGAACTTGCCGTCGGGTGTAGCTAAAAATTCTACGGTGCCGGCGCTGATGTAGTCAACATTTTTCATCAGCTTGACAGCAGCGTCGCAGATAGCCTTGCGCTGCTCCACAGGCAGAGCGAAGGCCGGAGCAATTTCAACCAGCTTCTGATGGCGGCGCTGTACAGAGCAGTCACGCTCAAACAGATGCATCAAATTGCCGTGGGTATCGCCGATAATCTGTACTTCGATGTGTTTCGGATTTTGCAGATATTTTTCCAGATATATTTCATCATTGCCAAAGGCTTTTTTAGCCTCGCTTTTAGCCATGTCGTAGGCAGTTATAGCCTCTTCGGCGCTGTGAACAACGCGCATACCGCGGCCGCCGCCGCCGTTGACTGCTTTAATGATGATAGGATAACCGCATTTTTCGCCAAAGGCCAGTACCTCATCGAGGCTGTTTACCGTACCCTTGCTGCCGGGAATCATGGGGATGCCTGCCAGCTCGGCCTGTTTGCGGGCATTGATTTTGTCGCCGAACATTACCAGGTGCTCCAGACGCGGGCCGATGAAAATCAGGCCTTCCTCAGCACAGCGGCGTGCTAAATTACTGTTTTCGGATAAAAAGCCATAACCGGGATGGATGGCATCTACGTCGTGCTCCTTGGCTACGCGCAGAATGTCTTCGATATCAAGATAAGCGTCGGTCGGACTTTTGCCTTCGCCTACCATGTAGGCCTCGTCGGCTTTGTTGCGATGCAGGGACAGGGTGTCCTCCTTGGAATATATAGCAACAGTACGGATTCCTAATTCGTTGCAGGCGCGGAAAACGCGGATGGCGATTTCGCCGCGGTTAGCAACTAAAACTGTGTTAATTTTAGGCATAAGTTTGACCTCCTTAGATAGTTACATGCTAATTGTATAGAAAACGGCATATAAATTCAAGGGATAGGACGCATGTATACAAGTATTCTTGCAGGGGACGGGGAGAGTGTTTCAGACTGTTCAGTTACGGCAGATAATAATATTTGTTGCTGCCACGTCCGCTGACTGCTAAAAGACCGCTGCTCATCATTTCTCTGGCGATAAGATAGGCGCGTGTGCGTTTGACATCCAAAAGCTGCTGCAATTCTGTTTCGGAAATCCTTTGGTGTTGCTTAAGGTATGCTATAACTGTTTGTTGTTGCTTGTCAGGATATTTATAGCTGACAGTTTTTTCTGCTGCAAGATTAAGCTCAGGCGAAGGCTGCGTACGGTGTTTATTAGGCAAAATTATTTTGAAGGTGTGTTGAGTAATATTTATTTGTGGCTTTATGTAACAATCCTTGTAGAGAGCAAAAATGCGTCGGATGCCTGTGCCGTAGGCTTCTATAAAATTCAGACGGTGGAAAAGCTCTGCCAGTTTTACGTTGCGTGGCTGAGAAATACCGGCCTGGATATCTTCTAGGGTGAGCTCCGGCAACAATCCTCCTAAAGAAATAAATTCCATACATTCTTTGTTGACGTTGACTATAATACTGCCGCTATAGCTGTAATCCCGATGAATCATGGCGTTGAGCAAGGCTTCGCGGACGGCCTCCTGCGGATAGTCCCAGCTGTCTATACGCGAAAGTCCTGCAAAGGTAGAGCGATTTTGGTTACATAGCATAAGAAATTCATAGGCTGCTTCCAACTGCTGCAGCAATGAACCGCTGAATTCACGGTGTGCCTGAAATTTAGTATTTTCTCTATCCTCGAAAACAGCTATTTTAATACTGTGCTGGCATTGGTCGGATAGCAGTAGTCCCAGGTTGGTATAAAGATTATCTTTCAGATTGATAAGGCCTAAGGCGCTGTATTTATTTTCACTGAAAGTAATGCCATTGGCAGAAAATACAGTGTGAGCTGTATTGAATGTCAGTTCTTGTGAGAGGGAGCGCATAGCTTCGAAGGTGTCACCATCTGTTGCTTTGATAAAATAACGGATTTGTTCAAGTGAGGCTGGGACGGAGGATGCACCTTGGCGGACATAGACACCGCTGGGCTTTAGGCCCTTGGATTTAAGATAATAAGGCTTTGCACTGCCTTCGGCGATCTCTATGGTAATAATTCCGTCAGAATTTGAGCTGTATTTTATAAACATAGTGATATCCGGAAGGATAGCATCACGGATAGTATTGGTAATTTGTGTATATATCTGGTCAAGATTATCTAAAGGTGCAAGCTTTCCATCATCTTTTAGACCGACTATGATTTTGCCACCATTAGTATTGGCGAAAGCGATAACGCTTTTACAAAGATTAGGGATAGCTTCCTGCTTGAATTCCAAACTTTCGCTTTCATATAGCATTTCATTCACTCCGTTCATGTATATATTCACTATATTCATTATAAGTGAATATACGGTGAATTGCAAGCTACCTGCCTATGGAAAAATTTACGTTTTATTTCAGCAAACATGTTGACTATACGATCAGCTTCACATTTTTTTCGTTTGTTTATTGCTATAAATAGGTATACAATAAGACTTATAAAGCATAGCGAGGAGATGAAATGATGAACGATAATAATGATAAAAAACGGCCATTGACGTATTATTATATGCTGATGTTGGTTTTGATTCTGGTGTTCAATTCCGTAATCATGCCAATGTTCTTCAACCCGAAAATGAAGGAGGTTTCCTATAATAATTTTCTTCAGATGGTGGATGAAGGCAAGGTATCTAAGGTAGAAATTACCGATAAGCGTTTGGCTGCGGTTGATAAGAACAACGAAAAGGAAATTTATGTTACCGGCAGGGTGGAGGACCCGGAGCTGGCCAACCGCCTGATGAAGAGTAAGGTTGAATTTACGCAGGTTGTGCCTAAGGAACAAAGTCCGCTCGTAACCTTTTTCACTAATTGGGTGCTGCCGATTCTGATTTTCTTTGGTCTGGGACAGCTGTTCATGTACTTCATGGGCAAGCGCATGGGTGGCAACGCCATGAGCTTCGGCAAGAGTAATGCCAAGGTCTATGTCGAAGCGCAGACAGGCAAAAGCTTTGCCGATGTAGCAGGTCAGGATGAGGCCAAGGAAGCACTGATGGAGCTGGTTGATTTTCTGCATAATCCCGGCAAGTACAAGGATATCGGTGCCAACATGCCGAAGGGTGCATTGCTGGTAGGCCCTCCCGGTACAGGTAAAACCTTGCTGGCGCGTGCGGTAGCAGGCGAAGCCAAGGTGCCGTTCTTCAGCATCAGCGGCAGTGAATTTGTAGAAATGTTCGTCGGCATGGGCGCTGCCCGTGTGCGCGATTTGTTCAAGCAGGCGCAGGAAAAGGCACCTTGCATAGTATTTATCGATGAAATCGATGCCATCGGCAAGCGCCGTGACAACGGTCAGTTCGGCGGCAATGATGAACGCGAGCAGACTTTAAACCAGCTGCTGAGTGAAATGGACGGCTTTGACGGCAGCAAGGGCGTAGTAATTTTGGCGGCTACCAACCGTCCGGAATCCTTGGACAAGGCGCTTTTGCGTCCGGGACGTTTTGACCGCCGTATTCCTGTTGAGCTGCCTGATTTGAAGGGCCGTGAAGCTATCCTGAAAGTTCATGCACGTAATGTGCATATGGCAGACAATATCGACTATGGTACGTTGGCGAGGGCAACAGCCGGAGCCAGCGGTGCAGAGCTTGCCAATATTATTAATGAGGGTGCGCTGCGCGCCGTAAAAATGCATCGTAAAGTGGTGGAGCAGGAAGATCTGGAGGAATCCATTGAAACCGTTATCGCCGGTTACCAACGTAAGGGTGCGGTAATTTCTCCTGAAGAGAAAAAAGTTATTGCCTACCATGAAATCGGCCATGCGCTTGTGGCTGCGATGCAGAAGCACAGTGCTCCTGTACACAAGATTACTATTATTCCGCGTACTAACGGCGCTTTAGGCTACACCATGCAAATCAGCGAAAATGACAGCGTGCTGATGACCAAGGAAGAGCTGTTTAACAAGATTGTAACTATGACCGGCGGCCGCAGTGCCGAGGAGGTTGTTTTCGGCAGCATTACCAGCGGCGCTTCCAATGATATTGAGCAGGCTACCAAGCTGGCACGCAGCATGGTAACACGTCTGGGCATGACGGAAGAATTTGATATGATGGCTACCGAGGTAATTGCCAACCGTTATTTGGGCGGCGATGCTGCCCTGCAGTGCAGTGAAGCGACGGCCGGCAAGATTGATGCCAAGGTTTTGGCGTTGATTAAGGAGGCGCACGCAAAGGCACGCACGATTTTGCAGGACAACAGAGATAAGCTGGATGTACTGGCACAGTACCTGCTGGAGAAGGAAACTATTACCGGTGAGCAGTTTATGGCTCTGCTGCAGCAGGAGCAGGCTAAAGAAAATGCTGAGGAGAAAACTCCGGAAGTATAACAATTACAAGCTTAAACGCAGTTACGTATTCCGTAAAACGGCAACGTGACTGCGTTGTTTTTTTTGTAAGCGGCATTAATCGCAGAAAAAAATAAAAAAATTAAAATTAGCTATTGCTAACTGTAACAATATGTGCTACAATAATCGTGAAGTTAGTGATGGCTAACCAATGTATATCGTCCCTTCCTGATTTTGCATTGCAGCCTTGACCTTTGACCTTGACAATTTCCTTAAGTGCATTGGTTAGCTCCTCTACTTTTAAACAAGCTGCTATTTGCTTTTTAAGCAAATTCATATTTTCTCCTCCAAAAACAGACAGAACGCTGAAAATCCGTTAGGCAAGCGGGTTTCGGCGTTCTGTTTTGTTATAAGCGCAACACTTCTGCAACACTTTTATATATTTTTTTGTTGCGGCGGAACTCGTTTTTCTAAGCGTAATTTTATTATGCAATTGAGGCTGTATTACAGATTTTTATTTGCAAAAAAACAGCTTTGGCGTTATAATAATTTGTTACTATTGTTTTATTTTGAGGTGGAATTTTATGAAAAACTGGAAGCTTATTCTGGCTATCCTCACGGCTAATGTCGTGCTGATGGCCGCAGGCTATACCATGCTCATTCCCTTTTTGCCGATGTATCTGATGAACGAGCTGGGAGTGAGTGCGGATGATGTAAAAATGTGGAACGGCGCGATTTTTTCCATAACCTTTCTGATTGGCGGTATCATGGCGCCTATCTGGGGTAAAATGGCTGATACGCGCGGCAAAAAGATGATGGCGGTGCGTGCGGGCGCAGGCCTGGCGCTGTCGTACTTTTTGGGCGGCATAGTAACTACGCCGGAGCAGATGTTCGGTGTGCGTGTGCTGCAGGGCTTTGCTGCCGGCTTGTGGAGCGCATGCCTGGCGATTGCTACCAGTCTGGTGCCGATGGAAAAGCTGGGCGTGAGCCTGGGCATTATGCAGGCGGGACTGACCTGCGGCAATGTCATTGGACCGCTTGTCGGCGGTTCACTGGCAACACTGTTTGGCATGCGTGCTTCATTCTTCGTTGCAGGTGGGTTGCTGACGATTATTACGCTTGTATTTATGTTTTACATTCCCGAGCCGCCGAAGGCAGAGCCGAAAAAGCTTGCGGCTAAGCCGCAGGTACAGCTTTTGCAGCAGCCTGTGATTCGTGAAACGCTGATTTATATTGCTGTAGCTCAGATGGTTATTCTGCTGATTCAGCCGATTTTGAGCCTTTATGTGGCAGAGCTGAGCCATGGTGATGGCAATATTATGTTTCTTTCCGGCGTGGCCTTTTCACTCGTAGGTGTTGCCAGCGCTATTACTGCTCCGAGCTGGGGGCGCTTCGGACAGGCGCATGGCTTTTATAAAGCGCTGTGTGCTGCAGCGCTGCTTTCAAGTATTATGAATGTAGTGGCTGCATTACCGCGAACCTTACTTTTGTTCTGCGTCTGCAATTTTGGCTATGGTTTGTGCTGTGCCGGTATTCAGCCTTCGCTGAGTGCTATTTTGGCCAGCAATACATCTACCGACCAGCGCGGACGCGTTTTTGGCTTTATGTTCAGTGCGCAGCAGTTCGGCTCTATGGTAGGTCCTTTGATTGGCGGAGCCATTGCTACCTATGCACCGCTGCAAAGCCTTTTTGCTGTAGCAGGCGTTATCCTTTTTGCCATCAGTGTCAGCGTTTGGCTGCGTCATGGTCATGAGCAAAACATTATTGCTTAAACCGTTATAATTGCAGATAATTTTCAGGAAATTAATTAATGGAGAAAAACTCTGTAAGCCTTGTAATATGAGGCTTGCAGAGTTTTTTCTTTTGCTTGCGATAAAAAAAGAATTTTTCATGTCACACAGATTTCACATATGTGACAAATAAAATTAGACAGAAAATTCACAAATAGCCTATAATCTGCCATGTGGAGGTGATGAAAATTAAGCTTAGAGGAGGCGTGAGCCTGGCGGAGCAGATCAGCTTCTACAGGCAGCTGGCGGTTATTCTGCGCAGCGGCCTGCCGCTACTGAATGCGCTGCAGCTTTTGCAAAAGCATGGGAGTGCTAAGCAGATGCTGCTTTGCTATCGTCTGCAGCAAAGGCTGCGCCGTGGCAGCAGTCTGGCACAGGCCCTGGCAGCAGAAGCGGACTACGGCAAGCAGCTTACAGTTACTTTGGTAGCGGTGGGTGAAGAAAGCGGCGAGCTGGCAACGCTTTTAGAGCAGCTGGCGGATTATTACAGCCGTCAGCTTAAGCTGCAGCGTTTTGTGCAGCGGGCCGTAACCTATCCGGCGTTTTTGCTGCTGGCTTCGTTATGCGTGCTGCTCTTGTTCTTGCTTTATATCCTGCCGGTTCTGGCGGATACCTACAGCGCTATGGGCGTGCTGCCTATGGGTACATTGGCTTTGCTGCTGATGCTGAAGGATGCTTTGCTGCAGCAGCCTTTGACGGCGCTGGCGGTGACGGCAGGCGTGGCAGCAGTACTTTGGCTCTTGGGACGCAGGCTGCTGCGCTGTTTTTTGCGCAGCCGGTTAAGCGGAAATTTTCATGGCCTTTTATTAGAAGTACGCTTTTGCAGATTGCTGGCCCTGCTTTTGGAAAGCGGTGTAGGCATAACAAGAGCGGTGGCGATTGTGACGGATACCATGGATGATGAGCAGTATGCCCGGCAACTGCGCCTGCTGAATAGCAGGCTGCAGCGAGGCATTGCGATTGAACAGGCTGCAGGCGGCGCGAAAGAGCTTTTTTCGCCGCTGATGCTGGAGCTTGTATGCGTGGGCGCATCTACAGGCTATCTGCCGCAAATGCTGCAGGAAGCAGTAACGGCCGGTGAGCAGCGTCTGCAACAGCAGCTTGGCAGGCTGCAGGAGCTGCTGGTACCATTGCTGCTTTTAGTGGCAGCGATTATCATAGCGGGAATCGTCTGCATAGTTATCGGTCCGCTATTTGAGATGCTTTCGGCAATGCCGGAGTAAATTCAGGAGGTGCGATTATGTTAAAAACAATGCGTAAACAGGGAGGCTTTACTTTAATCGAGGTAGTGGCAGCGGCGGCGCTGATTGGCATTATGGCTACCATGCTGCTGCCTTCGCTTTCGGGTGCTAACGACAGAGTGAAGAATGCCCGTCTGCAAAATGATCTGGTGACTATCGACCAGGCCATTCAGCTGTATAAGATGGATGCAGGCACGGTGCCGGCAGAGCTGACTACACTGGATAGCGAATATCTGGGCGGCAAGCTGGAATTCAAGGATGCCAAGGGCGAAGCCTTGACTTATACACCCAATACAGCCGACGGCACCTATACCCTCAGCGGCAAAAACAGCAAGGGTGCGGCAGTAAACTCACCGGGCAGCAAAGCTAACGCCGGTGAACAATAAGGCAGCAGGCTATCTGCTGTTAGAGCTGCTGCTGGCGCTGGGGTGCATGGGACTTGCGGCAGTAATGCTTTATCCCGGAAGCAAAACGCTGCAGCGGCAGTATTACAGGCAGCAGCTTTGCTATACAGCCTATCTGCTGGCGGCGGATATCAGACAGATGCAGCAGCAGACGCTGTTTCAGCCGGAAAATTATACGTACACGCTTAAAGTCAGCGACAAGGATAAGCATAGCTACAGAATTGAGCGTGCGCATAAAATCTGGAAGCGTGTAAGGCTTGATGCGGATATCAGCCTGACGTGCGAAAAAGAGATTAAGAATCTCAGCTATAATGAAAACGGCAATCCGACAGCCATTGGCGGTTACAGGCTGGAGCATAGGCAGTTGCCTGATATGTACTGCCAGCTGACGGTGCAGCCGGTTACAGGCAGGGTGTCGGTTTATGAAAAATAGCAGGGGCTTTTGCCTGGTACAGGAACTGGTGTGCTTCTGCCTGACGGCAGTACTGTTGGCGACAGCGATACAAGGCTTTTACCGCAGCAATTATCTGCTGAATGAAAGCCTTGAACTGCAGCAGGCGACGCAGGCCGCACAGCAGGTGCTGGCAGGCGAAGAATATAGCGGCCGCTTTGACGTGACGCAAAGGAGTAGCACCGGCAGCACAGAAGGTTTGGCGCTACAGGAGGTGCAGGCTGCGTATGGCAAGGTCAAGGTTAAGCTTATTCGTGCGCTGCCGACGGCAGAGGGGCTATCTGCTGCCGGAGGTGCTGCTGGGATTACTTCTTGCAGTAGTGCTGGTGACATTGGTTTTTAAAGCAACAGGCGCTGCCGGGCGCAGCTTTGGCCGCCTGCAGGATGAGCTGCAGCTGCAGGAGGCCAGGCGTCATATTCTGGCGCAGCTGGAAAAGACTGTCTGCTATGATGCGCAGAGCGTGCATTTACAGGCTGACGGCAAAATAAGCTGCAGGATGCTTGAGGGGTGTAAGCAGGTGACTGTTTACAGTGATAAGCAGGGCATATACCAAAGGACGCGTACCAATAAAGGCACGGGTGTGAATCCGGTGTCGCTGGAGGGTGTGGGCGTTTTTGCATGGCAGGTGCGACGTTGCTCGCCGCAAATGCTGTGCGTAAGCTTCAGTCTTTATCGTAACGGCAGAAGCATGCGGGTGACGCAGTATCTTATTTGTTATAGTGCGAGGATAACAGATGATGCATAGCGCAAAGGGCAGTATATCGCTTCCGTGCCTGCTGGCAGCGCTGCTGTTGGCGCTCAGCGCTCAGCTTTGCCTGCATTATGCAGTAAAGGGCTATGAGGCGGAAAAGGAGTTTTTACGGGGGCAGCAGCTGCGGCTGCTGTGCGGCTCCGTATTGCAGGCCATGGGTCAAAAACCGCAGCCTGCGGGTACGCAGCTTTGCTATGAGGGCGAGCTGCAGCCGGGCAACGAACCGGTAACGGTGACAAGCGAAAGCAGTTACAGCTCGGATGGGCAAATAGATTACCTGAAGGTGTCTGCCGCAGCCGCTAATCATGTTGGCGCAGTACAGCGGCTGCACAGGCTCAGGGTGAGTTTCAGTTCTGAGATTCAGGCTTTGGCAGCCAAGAGCGTTCTTGCGGGACGTTCGCTGACAGGAGGTGAATATCTGCAGCAGGCAGCGTTATATACAAGCACAGAAGAAGTAAGGCTGCCGCAGATTAGCTTTCTGCAGAATAAATGCGCTGCTTCGCTGAACAAAAGGACTACGGAGGAAAATGGCCTCAGCGCCCGCTTTTATTATCTGAGGAGTAATACTTCGTTGAGTCTTGGCAACAAAGGCCTGCAGGGTGCAACGCTGATAGCAAATAAGCTGGCGATAATTACAGCGGCCGGTTCCTACTACCCGGACCGCATAGTGCTTATCAGTGAAGAGGGCGATATTACGCTGGGCGACGGCACCCAAATGGCACAGGCGCTGCTGTTGGCGAAGGGAACGGTGACGATAGGCGCGGGCTGTCGGCTGAACGGCTTTGTTCTGGCGGACAAAATCGTGCTCAGGGGAACAGCCGACCTTACTCCTGATACAGGTGCTGTAGAACCGATGCTGACACCGGCCTTCAATAAGCCGTAATTTTGTTGAACAAATTGCATAACCAAAAAAGAACTAGCCGGAGCTTAGAAAGCTCTTGCTAGTTCTTTTGCATGTTTTGTTATTCAACTGCAGGTTTTTCAGCCTTAGCCTTTTTCTTGTTGTGGGCCTGCATAACTTCTTCGATATCACCGGATTTAATCCATTCCTCCAGTGCTGTGGCCATTTCTGCTACTGCCGCTTCGATAGCGGTTTTGTCCTCGCCCTGGAAGGCATGCAGTACATGGTTGACAACGGCCTTATTATTGCGTGCCGGATGGCCGATGCCGATTTTAAAGCGCGGGTAGGCGTCGGTGCCCAAATGCTCGGTAATGGATTTGATACCGTTGTGGCCGCCGGCGCTGCCTTTGCGACGGATGCGCAGCTGGCCTACGGGCATATCCATATCATCCTGGATAACAGCGATATCATCCGGGTCGATGTGATAGAAGTTGGCGTAGGCACCTACGGCAACGCCGCTGAGGTTCATGTAGGTGGTAGGCTTGATGATGATGATTTTTTCGGGAGCGCGGTATTCTGCCATATAGGCACTGCGGTCCTCCTTGCCGAAGCTTACGCCAAGACGGCGTGCCAGCTCGTCAACTACCATAAAGCCGATGTTGTGACGGGTATTTTCGTATTCGCGGCCGATATTGCCAAGGCCGACAATTAATTTCATATTGTTGCTCCTTTTTATTTATTAAGTTCTTCGATGGTGACAAATTCATATCCCTCTGCACGCAGGCGGTCGATGATGAGGCCGACTGCCTCAATCGTCTGGTCGCGCGGTGCGGAGTTTTTGGGACTGTCGCCGTCATGCAGCAGGACAATAGCACCGGGGGCTACGTTCTCGCAGACTCTGTCGGCAATCACCTGCACGCCGGGGTTAGTCCAGTCGCGGGGAATGATGCTCCAGTTTACTGCCTGCATGCCTGCATCATTGATAGCCTTAAGCGTGCTCCAATCCTTGAAGCCGTGCGGCGGACGCATATACTGCGGCGCAGTACCGGTGATGCTCTGCAGTGTTTCCTTGCCGTAGGCGATGTTGGCGGCAGCTTCGCTGCTGCTGAGCTTAAGCAAATCCTTGTGATAGCCTGCATGCAGAGCAATCAGGTGTCCTTGTGCTTGGACGAGCTTTACTGTTTCCGGATGCTTGGCAGCGTTTTCGCCAACCATAAAGAAGGTGGCGTGCACGTTCTTGGCTGCCAAAAGCTTGAGCAGCTTTTGGGTATAGGGCGGATAAGGGCCGTCATCAAAGGTGAGGGCAATGAGCTTACGCCCGTGGGTATTTTCCGCATGTGTTATAACCTTACCGTAAAAGCTGTTGCCTGGAAGTACGGCGAGCAAGAGCAGCGCGCCTGCAAGCGCAAGGCTCAGAGCGGCGCTTATAGCGGCAGTCTTTCTGCTGATTTTTTTGTATATCCCCAGCCACAGCAGCAGTACGCCGGCAAGGGAACAGATAATGAGAAGATAAATGATACGCATAGTTACTCCAAATATTAAAGCCGGTAGTTTTGCCGACTTTAATCATAACAAAAAGGCTTGCCATAGGCAAGCCTTTTTATATTACGCTTAGTGTTTGGTATCGAATAATTGGCTTACAGACCAGTCATTGTAAATGCGCAGAATGGTTTCTGCCAGAATCGGCGCAATGGAGAGCACCTTAATTTTCGGGTGCTTTTTGGAAGGAGCCAGAGGAATGGTGTTGGTAACAACCAGCTCGGTGATATCGGATTGAGCAATGCGGGACAGTGCCGGATCTGTCAGGATCGGGTGAGTGCAGCATGCATATACTTCTTTAGCACCGAATTTCTTCAGAGCGCGTGCGCCTTCGGTCAGGGAGCCTGCGGTATCAACCATGTCGTCTACCATGATGCAGGTTTTGCCTTTAACGTCGCCAATCAGGTTCATAACCTCAGCAACGCCGGGTTCCGGACGACGTTTGTCGATGATAGCCAGCGGTGCATTCAGCATTTCAGCGAAATTGCGGGCACGGCTTACGCCACCAAGGTCCGGAGAGATAACAACCATGTCTTCCAGATTCTTGGATTTAATGTATTCTGCCATCAGCGGGCCGCCGGGCATATGGTCAAAGGGGATGTTGAAGAAGCCTTGAATTTGTGCAGCGTGCAGGTCGATGGTTACTACACGGGTAATGCCTGCGGTTTCCAACAGGTCTGCCATCAGCTTAGCAGTGATAGGCTCACGGCCGCGTGCTTTGCGGTCCTGGCGTGCATAGCCATAGTAAGGAATAACAGCAGTGATGTGGTTAGCGCTGGCGCGTTTGAAGGCATCAGCCATAATCAAAAGCTCCATTACGTTATCGTTAACGATAGGGCCGCAGGTAGGTTGTACAATGAAGATATCCTTGCCGCGTACGCTTTCGTTAATCATTACCTGAACTTCGCCGTTGTTGAAACGGTTAACTACGGAATCACCAACGGTGGTTCCGAGGTAAGCAGCGATTTCGCGTGCCAGATCAGGGTTTGCATTACCGGTAAATATTCTTAACTTATTCTCGTCAGACAACATGTCCAATCCCTCCAAAATTACCTTGTTGTAGTTTGCTGGTGCGATGAGCAAAACTTTACTTAAATTTAATTATACACAAAAAACACGTAAATCACAAGTTTTTTGTAAACTTTTTGACACATATGTGACTATAAAAGCTTATTTACCCTCGTTACGGTATTTTTCGGCCCAGCCTTCGATATTTTTCTGACGGGCACGCGCAATACCCAGAGCATTTTCGGGTACTTCCTTGGTGATAGTGCTGCCTGCACCGATGTAGGTGTTGGCCTGTACGGTTACAGGAGCAACAAGGTTGGTGTTGCAGCCGACGAAAGCGTTGTCGCCGATAACGGTGCGGTGCTTCTTCTTGCCGTCGTAGTTGACGGTGATGCAGCCGCAGCCCATGTTAACGCCGCTACCGATGTCGCTGTCGCCAATGTAGGTGAGGTGAGGCAGCTTGGTGCCTTCGCCTACGTTAGAGTTTTTAACCTCTACATAGTTGCCGATTTTAACGTGGTCGCTGATAACGGTGTCGGGACGCAGATGAACATAAGGACCTGCGGTAACGTGGTTTTTAACCTCGCAGTCATGGCCGTAGATGAATTGCAGATGGTTGTCGTCACCGATTTTTACATTGGTGAAGCGGGCGTTAGGACCGATTTCGCAGTCCTCGCCGATTTCCGTGCTGCCCTCCAGCCAGGTGTAGGGATAAATAACGGTATCGCGGCCGATTTTTACGCTTGCTTCGATGAAGGTGCTGGCAGGATCCATAATGGTTACGCCTGCATCCATCAGCTTATCCAAAATGCGTTGGCGCATAACGCCTTCGGCAACAGAAAGCTGCTTGCGGGAGTTGATGCCCATAACCATATCGCTGTCGGCAGTGGAAATACCGCCAACCTTAGCACCTGCTTCGTTGAGCTTTTGCAGTACGTCGGTTAGGTAATATTCGCCCTGCGCATTGTCGTTGGTCAGGGTAGCCAGTACGTCAAACATTTGCGGGCATTCCATGCAGTAAATACCGGTGTTGATTTCCTTGATAGCCTTCTGCTCTTCGGTAGCGTCCTTTTGCTCTACGATGCCCTGTACATTGCCGTCAGCATCGCGGACAATGCGGCCGTAGCCGAACGGGTCATCCATAATTGCCGTAAGTACGGTAGCAGCAGCGCCGCTTTCCTGATGTGCTTCGCAGAATTTCTTCAGCTCTTCGCCGTCCAGCAGCGGGGTGTCACCGCACAGGATGAGCGCAGTGCCGTGGAAGTCCTTCAGGGCATCGGCAGTTTGCATTACAGCGTGGCCGGTGCCAAGCTGCTCGGCCTGCAGGGCGATGGTTCCCTGATTGCCTACCATTGCTTCTACCAATTCTGCCTCATGGCCTACGATAACAACCTTTTTGTCTGCGCCGGCAGCGCTTGCAGCGTCAATTACGTGCTGCAGCATGGGCTTGCCGCCTACTTTGTGCAGTACTTTGGGGTATTTGCTGCGCATTCTTGTGCCTTTGCCTGCGGCGAGGATTATTGCTACTAATTCTGACATTTCGTTTCTTCCTTTCCTGACTGTCTATAAGGCATCATCTGCGTCACGACGGTTCCTAGACGTACAAGTAGTACGCCGTCGTCACCGTCGTTTAGCATCTGATACCTTCTAGCCAGCCTGACGTAGTTTATAGTTGATAAAAATTCGGTATGCCCATAAGGCATCATCTTAAAATACCTTCCGGGCAGCCTGACGTATTCTATATTATTTATTTACTTCTAATGTTACCTTCTGCTGTTCTTCGTCTACGTTATGCAGGGTGAAGAAGGCGGTGTAATCTTCCACCAGCTTGCGTTCCGGTGCGGCCGTGGCAATTAAAAAGGCCTTGCCCACAACCTGAGCGCCAACCTCATGTGCCAAAGCAATCATGCCTTTGGCGGTGCCGCCGCCCTTCATAACATCATCCACAATCAGCACACGGCTGCCGGGCTGCAAAGCGCGCTTGGGCATGGCCATGTTTTGGATAACCTTGGTGGAGCCGCTGACATAATTGATGTTGACGGTGCTGCCCTCTGTAATATCACTGGTGTGACGGGCGATGACGAGTGGCACGTTAAATGCACGCGCGGTTTGCATAGCCAGCGGAATACCGCTGGTTTCAACCGTCATGATGCAGTCCGGTGCCAGCTCCTGCAGGCGGAGCATAAAGATTTCACCCAGACGCACTACGGTTTCCGGATGGCAGAGAATATCGGTAGTATAAAGCATACCGCCGGGCAGAATGCGGTCCGGAGAGGTGAGGCGGGCAGCAAGCTCTTCCAAGAAGGCTGCGTCGTCCTCCGGCAGGTGTCCGGGGATAAAGCGTACACCGCCGGCAGCGCCGGAAACTGTTTCTACCTTGCCGAGGCCGTAAAGCTCCAATCCGGATTTTACGGCTAAAACATCCTCACTGAGGGTGGATTTGGCGATAGCAAATTTTTTACAGAAATATGAAAATGAAAACAGCCGATATGGATGATCGGCTAAAAGTTTACTTAACGCTGCTACGCGTTCAATTCTTTTGGCTTTTACCATATGTAAGCGTCCTCCTTGCAAGTTCTAAGTCACTTGGTTTATCTATATCCATGCCGATACCTGCATGACGGGTGATGATGGCTTTGCAGCGCATTTCCAGAAGTGCGGAGGTGCGTGCTTCCGCATCGGCCACTGTCAGACGATGGCACAGGAGCTTTAGCAAAAAGCCCCATCCGAGCCAGTTGCACAGCTTGAGAGGTGATTTGCGGCGGGCAAAGATTTCGCGTGCCTTTTGCTGGCCGCCGGGAATAATTTCTTTAGCCATCAGCATCATGTTGCCGCCGGTAAAGATGCCGTCACGCAGTTTGCCGTAAGTGCGCTTTGCATCGGGATAAGCGCTCAGGCAGGCATCCTTGGGGATGATGGGATAATAAAGCTGGCCTTCGGGTGAGGCGTTGCAGGCTGCAAGAAAGTCGCGTACTGCCAGAGAGGTCAGCAGCGGAATGTCGTCGCATACTCCTAACAGCTTTTCGCTGGCATCCGGTCCCAAAACTTCGGCAGCAGCGACGGCTGTTGCCGGCAGGTCGCCTGCGGCTTCACACAGCAGGACGTCGGCCGGTAACGTGCCCTCCAAAAGCGCCAAGGCTTCGGGGCGGGCAGCTACGACAATACGGCGGATGCGTCCGCTTCCCTGCAGGGCTGCAATGATATAGTCTATGAGGCGCTTGTCGCCAAGCGGTGCCAGACAACGGTGTTCGGTGCCGGCGCAGTCCTTCAGCCAGGGACTGAGACCGCCTGCTACAATAAAAGCATCTATATTAGCAGTTGTCATGCTCACGCCTTCTTCTGCGGCAGATGCTCGCTGAGGGAACGCATGAGGGTGTGCTCGGCGTTTTCCAGATGGATGCGGGCTGCGTACTGCGCACGTTCTACATCATGTGCGGCAATAGCTTCTACCAGATTGCGGTGCTCGTCCATGGTTTCCACTAAACGTCCCGGGTAGCTCATGGAACGGCCGCGGATAGTGGTCATCTGCTCGCGCAGGTTATTGATGATGCTGCGCAGACGCTCGTTGCGGCTGGCAGTGTATAACATATCGTGGAAAGCAGTATCTACTTCGACGATTTTATCCATATCGTTGTTGGCGATATGCTGGCCGATTTCAATAAGATAACCGTTAAGCTGCTCAAGCTCCTCATCAGTAATACGCTCAGCGGCCAGACCGGCAGCCAGAATATCAAGGCTGATACGGATTTCGTAAATTTCGGTGATATCCTTAATGGAAATATCGGCAACATAGGTACCGCGACGGGGAATCATAACAACGAAGCCTTCCAGCTCCAGCTTACGGATGGCTTCGCGCACGGGCGTACGGCTTACGCCCATTTCGTCAGCCAGCTGGATTTCCATGAGGCGTTCACCGGGGCTGAAGGTGCCGTCAATAATAGCTTGACGGATATTTTCACAGACAAGCTCACGCAGAGGCTTGTAGCTGTCTAGTTTTATAGGCTGCAAATGTCCGGACATATTAGTTTCTCCTTCCGATAGTTGTCGTAATAGCTGTTTCTACATCAAAATCTGTGAGTGCCTGCTGCACACGCTCGGCAGTTTCTTTGTCGGCGGTAAGGCCGAATAGTGTCGGACCGCTGCCGCTCATAAGAGCGTAGTAGGCACCTGCTCCCAGCATAGCGGCCTTGATAGAGGCTATAACGGGGTGTGCCGGGATAGTTACTGTTTCTAAAACATTGCCCATGTAGGGAGCGATGGCCTTGCCGCCTTCGCGCAGATATGCTTCCAGCTGCCAGATGCAGGGTGCATGTACCACGCGGCCGTGGTTGAAGTTTTGGTAAACCCAGGCGGTGGAAACCTCCAGACCGCGGGGCTTGGCTAATACCAGCCAGGTTTCGGGCATATCCTCCAGCTTGGTGAGGACTTCACCGCGTCCTGTTGCCAGCATGGTGCCGCCTTCGATGCAGAAGGGTATATCGCTGCCTAATTGTGCAGCGAGCTGCTCCAGCTCATAATTTTCCAGGTTAAGCTCCCAGTAACGGTTCAGACCGCGCAGAACTGCGGCTGCATCACTGCTGCCGCCTGCCAGACCTGCCGCCAGAAAAATTTTTTTGTTCAAGGCGATGTGAACGTTCGGAATAATATTGCAGTGACCTGCGAGCAGGGCGGCTGCTCTGTAGGCCAGGTTATCCGGACCGCAGCTGAGGTTGTGCAGATTAGAGCTGATCTGAATGCCGTTACCCTTGCTGATAACAACCTCGTCGCTCAGACCGACGCTCTGCATAATCATGCTTACCTCATGGTAGCCGTCCTCTCGCTTGCCGAGAATATCAAGTCCCAGATTTATTTTGGCATATGCCGTTTCTTTTATTTGCTTCATTATAAGTTCACCTGCCTAATGTTGTATACAGTATTATTTTATACTGCTTATGCCTGCATAGCAAGAATTTTTTTCGAACGTTCGGGATTTTGCCGAGAAAAATATTTAGTGGTTGCCTTTCTGCGTTAAAGTGTTACAATATATACATAAAAAACATATTCAGAATATTTTGTTTGCAAAGGAGAACTCTATGAATCCCGCTTTGAAGAAAAAAATTTACCATTATGCTATGGTGACCTTGGCCTGTGCTATTATGGGCATTGCGATGAATACCTTTTACATGCCTAATAAGATGCTCAGCGGCGGCATTGGCGGCGTTGCCGTACTTGCTTATTATGTTGCCGGCCTGCCGATGGGCGCCACCAGCTTAATCTGCAACGTGCCGCTGTTCTTTTTGGCCTATAAGTATATGGACAGGGAATATACCGTCAGCGCGCTGTATGGTATTATTGCTTTTTCTGTATCCCTGGATTTCTTTCATTTCTTGTCAAGTTATACTGTAGTGCATGACAAGCTGCTGGCCTGCATTGCCGGCGGTGTGCTTTACGGCATCGGTGCTGCGTGCATGTACCGTGTGGGCGGCTCCAGCGGCGGTACGGATATTATCGGCGCTATTATCCAGAAAAATTATTCTATCTCTATCAGTACGACAGGTTTTGCTTTCAACATCTGCCTGCTGCTTGCCAGCGTTTCCTTATTCGGCATTGAGCCGGTGCTGTACACATTGCTTACCTTTTTTGTGATGACCAAAACCTGTAATGCGTTTACGACAGGTTTTGATTATAAAAAGAAGGTTATCATTATCAGTGAGCATCACGAGGAAATTGCGGAAGCGATTATTAAAATCGTCGGCCGCGGTGTTACCTATATCAGCGGCGAGGGCTGCTTTACGCATCGTCATCGTGAGCTGGTTTTTGTAGTCATCAAGCTGACGCAGCTGGCGAAGGTGCGCTCCATTGTGCGCGAGATTGACCCCAGTGCTTTTATGATTATCAGTGATGTTAACGATGTCTTTGGCCGTGGCTTTACGCTTAAGCCGTCCGGTCCTAACTTCCCCAGACCTAAATTCCCGGAGAAGCATGAATAAGCTTATACTTTCTTCCCCTGCCTGCTTGTGGGCAGGGGATTTTCTTTCACTATAAATACGAAAATATTTTTATAATATTACAGACATGTACGCTTAAAAGTGCTATAATAGAAACAAAGCCGATAGTAAAGGAGGAGAAGAAGTTGCAGCGTACTTATGTTTCTATAGATTTAAAATCGTTTTATGCATCGGTAGAATGTCGTGAGCGCGGACTTGATCCTCTCGATACTAATCTGGTAGTGGCGGATGAACGGCGGACGGATAAAACTATTTGCCTGGCGGTGACGCCTTCGCTGAAAAGCTATGGCATTCCCGGGCGCGGGCGCTTGTTTGAGGTGAAGCAGCATGTACAGCGGATAAATGCCGCACGGCGCTTTGCTGCTCCCGGCAGGCAGCTTTGCGGTTCGTCGTGCTCCTATGCGCAGCTGCAGGCCGAGCCGCAGCTGGCACTGGATTTTATTATTGCGCCGCCGCGGATGGCCTATTACATGGAGTACAGCACGCGGATTTACGAAATTTATCTGCGTTATGTGGCGCCGGAGGATATCATCGTCTATTCTGTGGACGAGGTGTTTATGGATGTAACACAATATTTTGAGCTTTACGGCTTGACGGCGCGGGAGCTGGCGATGCGTATTATTCTGGATGTTTTGCGCGAAACGGGTATTACCGCTACCGCAGGCATTGGCACTAATTTGTTTTTGGCGAAGGTGGCGATGGATGTGCGGGCGAAGCATGTTGCGGCGGATGCCAACGGCGTGCGTATTGCGGAGCTGGATGAGCAGAGCTTTCGGCGTGAGCTGTGGCAGCATCGGCCGCTGACGGATTTCTGGCGCGTAGGCCGTGGCTACGCAAGCAAGCTGGAGGCCAGAGGCATATATACTATGGGTGATATAGCGCGTTGCTCGGTATATAATGAAGAGCTGTTGTATCGTCTTTTCGGTAAAAATGCGGAGCTTCTGATTGACCACGCCTGGGGCTGGGAGCCTTGTACGATTGCCGATGTGAAGGCCTACCGGCCGCAGGTCTGCAGCCTGAGCTCGGGGCAGGTGCTGCATCGTGCGTATGCGTCGGCGGAGGCGCTTTTGGTGCTGCGCGAGATGGCGGATGCGCTGGCGCTGGAGCTGGTGAGCAAGGCGCTGGTGACCGACCAGATTGTGCTTACAGTGGGTTATGATATCGACAATTTGAAGCAGGGCAGCAGCTACCAAGGCGCGGTTAAGGTTGACCGTTACGGGCGCAGGGTGCCGCAGCATGCGCATGGCAGCTTTAATCTGGGGAGCTTTTCTTCTTCATCTAAACTGCTGGTGCAGGCGGCAGCGGATTTGTATGAGCGCATTACGGACAGCAATCTTTTGGTGCGGCGGCTGACATTGGCGGCGAATCATGTGCTTCCGGCGCAGGCTGCGGCAAAAAAGCAGGAACGGGAGCTGAGCCTGTTTGATTTCGGTGATGAGGCAGTGCAGCAGGCTGCAGGGCAGCGCGAAAACAGACTGCAGCAGGCACAGCTGGAGATTAAGCGGCGCTTTGGCAAGAATGCCGTGTTGAAGGGCATGAGCCTGCTAGACGGGGCAACAGCAAAGGAGCGCAACGAACAGATAGGAGGTCACAAGGCATGAGTGATAATTATGCGGATATTATCAATCTGCCGCATCATGTATCAAAAAGGCATCGGCAGATGCCGCTTACAGAGCGGGCGGCACAGTTTGCACCCTTCGCAGCGCTGGAGGGACACTCTGCTGCCGTAAGCAGTACGGCGCAGCGGGTGCGTCTGCAGGTTGAGGAGGAGGAGAAGCAGCAGGCTGATTGGGAATGCTGAAAGCGGTCATACAAAAAAGAAGCTGCGGCACATAGGTGCCTGTCAGCTTCTTTTTGCTTAAGGTATATGGTTATAATTTAGATTTTAGCCTTGCCGCTTAAATCTGCCAGCGTAAAGTTAAACAGCTTATCATAATTTCTGCGGATGGCAACCTGCGCTGTCAGGTCATGCAGATTATATACTACGGACCACTGCGTCATGCTGGTTGCTTCTTCGGTTTCCGGCTGGCTGACCAGGGAAAGCAGGGACATAGCTTCAAAGGGCGTAAAGATGCTCTTTTTGAACTTTACAGCAGAATCCAGTACTGCAAAGCGGTCATAGGCGTGTCCCAATCCATGCATTTTGGGTGCCAGATAATGGTTGGCAACATAATTGGTATCGATAACGGTCATATCATCAATAGTATATTCTAGAACAACGTTTTTCCCATCTGCATCGCTGAGCAGAAAATGGAAGTTGGCAGTTTCCATAGATGAATTCATATCATATTTTTCCAATAATGCTAAAGCTTCGTCTACATTGGCTGCCTTATCAAGCATCAGGCGCAGAGCAGCTGTTGTTGTGATCTGAGGCTTGCCGGTGCGTTGGTGCGTAGGCTTGCCGTCCAGCTTCAGCACGCTGACAGCAAGGCCCTTTTCGTTCATACCGTCCATAATCAGGTATGGCATTGCTACTGCTGCCGACAAATCACTCTTGCCGTCGCTGAGGCTGCCGATATCGTATCCTACCCAGCCTGCATCCGCCATACCGATAGAGCGATAGCCGTCCTTAGGAGCAGTGCGTACCATTACGGCAGTCATTTTCATTTTATAGTCAAAGTTGCGTCCGTAGATAGGCTTGCCTTCTTCCGTGCGTCCGGCAAAGGCACTGCAACCGGCATCAATAGCGCCCGGAGCCGGTTTAGCTGCGCCGAGAAGCTCCCTGCCGACGAAGGCCAGCATGGTGTCAACGCTGTTGACATTCTGCTGCAGCATTTTGTCCAGCTTATAGTCTGCCGTATAATCCATTACGTACAAACGCCCGTTATCCAAATCTTTAATGGTAGAGATTGATGCCTTTTGCGCTTTGTCGGTTACAGAGGCAGCAGGATTTTTAGCCATGATGCTGCTGCAGGGACACATAATAAGCGTTGCCATAAGTAAAGCGGTGATTGTTTTCATGCCGGAACCTCCTCTTTGTTTTTCATAATAAAATGTTAAAAGCTGTAGCTCAGGCCGCCGTACCAGCCGGAAAGCTTGTACAGACCGGTGCCGTCGTCGTTTTTGATTTTCAAATCCAGAACACGATAGCCGGCGTTGGCGCTGAGGTTTTTACAAGGACTGTATTTTACGCCGATATCAAGGTCGTAGGTGTGCCCGCGGCCGCCTAAGGGTAAGCCGGAAAGCTCGCTGTAAAGCTGCAGTTGGTGTGCATCATCAAGGTAATGCTTGCCGCCGATGCCGAAGGCAGGGGCGAACTGGTTCAGCTGCTTAGCATACTTTTTGTTAAGTGCCGGTACGGGGCTGCTGAACTGCAACGCAGTATCGAAGCGGTAACAGCGCAGGCCTGCAAGCCAGTAGGCTGTGCCGTTTTCAGTTGTTTTGATGGGAGATAAGTAGTTAAAGGAAGCATAGTCCAGATTCAGCTTAGTGCGGCTGTCCGCCGGAATCAGGCTGCCTTGTACCGGGACGTGGTGCGAGGCATAGCCTTTTTCGTGGATAGCGATGTAATCTACATACCAGTTTTTGCCGCTTAACCTGTATTCGGGTGCATTACCGTTTTTAATGTTGAGCGTATCGCGAAAATTACTGTAGGCAGCAGGCACAATTCCGTTAGATGTAAATTTCAGCTTAGGTGCATAATAACGCAGCTCCAGCTGCAGATCATCATCTGCTGTCTGTGCGCTTGCCAGAGCAGGCAGGAGCAGCAGAATTGTTGTGAAAAATGAGCTCTTGGACAGCATTCTCATCCCTCCCTTTCTTAAATTTTATTTTAGCAGAAAGTGGATAAAAATACTATAATGTTAACATAAATTTCTGATATATTACGATAGAGGAGATGTTTACTTGACTTTTTTTCAGAGCAGATTTACAGCAGACAGAAGCATTATGCTGGTAAAAAAGCCTGAACGGTGATTATTTAGGGAAAATCATCTGTAAAAAGTCTGCGATGGGAGATAAATCAATAATAATTTTCGGCAGGAATCGTCGGCGAAACAAAACAATATATAAGTTATGCCAAAAGGATATATTCCCTTGATGATATTATGCTATAATAAATGGGAATAATTCGGGATAATTTTGCGGAAAAAATGGCTTGTTTCATCATTTTTGTAATAAAAGTAATTGACGCAAGTGTCAAAAATGTTATACTATATAAGGAATGAATAGTTTAGTGTTTTTCGTGTGCAAGGAATCAGGTTTCGGTGGAGAAAGAAATAAATGTTAAGTGCTTATGGTTTTCCCTTTCTGCTTGCCGCTCTGGTGAGCTATATATTGACCCCTTATATTAAAACATTAGCCTTTAAAATCGGCGCGATTGACAAGCCCGATAACCGCAAGGTGCATAAGAAGATTATGCCTCGTCTTGGCGGTCTGGCTATTTATATTGCCTTTATGATTGCCGCAGTGGCAAGCTTGGAAATGACGAAGGATATTGTCGGCATTCTGCTTGGCGGCAGCGTGATTGCCATCGTAGGCGTACTGGATGACAAATATCAGCTGCCGGCAAAGGTCAAGCTGCTGGGGCAGATTTTTGCTGCCTGCGTACTTGTAGCCTTTGATATCCGTATCGAATGGCTGAACAATCCCTTCGGCGGCTATTTTTATCTTAATGAATGGTTTATTTCCGTACCGCTGACAATTTTCTGGGTTATCAGCTTTACGAACGTTGTCAACCTGATTGACGGCCTGGACGGCCTGGCAGCAGGCGTATCTGCTATCGCTTCGATGACGGTCATTCTGGTTGCGGTTCAGATGGGTTATTACCATATAGCTGTAATGACTGCGGCTCTGGCCGGCGGCATTATCGGCTTTATCCGCTATAATTTTAATCCCGCTACTATTTTCATGGGCGATACAGGCAGTATGTTCATCGGCTATATGCTGGCAGCCATTTCGGTTTACGGCGCAGTCAAGACTGCTGCTACCGTAGCGCTGATTGTACCGGCGATTGCACTGGGCCTGCCGATTATGGATACAGCCTTTGCGATTATGCGCCGCTACAGCAACGGTCGCCCAATTTTCCAGCCCGATAAGGGCCATTTGCATCACCGCCTGTTGGCGATGGGCATGAACCAGAAGCAGGCAGTTTTGCTGATGTATGCTATTACAGCCGTGCTCGGTATCGCAGCCGTGCTGTGGGCAGAGTTCGACGGCTTCTACGCCGCACTTATTATAGCGGTTATTATTACGGCAGTTGCCGTTGGTGCTAAGAAAATCGGTATTCTGAACGACAGATAAGGGGGAGGAAGAACCGTGGAGAAGATAAAGTTAATGACAGTTTTCGGCACTCGTCCGGAAGCCATCAAAATGTGCCCGCTGGTGCTGGCAATGCGTAAATATCCCGAATATATCCAGCCGATTGTGGCAGTTACCGCACAGCATCGCGAGATGCTTGATCAGGTACTGGATTTGTTTGGCATTACGCCTGATTATGATTTGAATATTATGTCGGCAGGTCAAACCCTGTATGATGTTACTACCCGCGCGCTGATGGGCCTGAAATCCGTTATGGAGGAAGCAAAGCCCGATATGGTGCTGGTGCATGGTGACACCTCGACTACCTTTGCTGGTGCTCTGGCTGCCTTTTATGCGCAGATTCCAGTAGGCCATGTGGAAGCAGGCCTGCGTACCGGTAATAAATATTCTCCTTACCCGGAGGAAATGAACCGCAAGCTGACCGGTGCGATTGCCGATATGCATTTTGCGCCGACTTCTACCAGCAAGGCGAACCTGCTGAAGGAAAACATCTGCCCCGAGCAGATTCTGGTAACAGGCAACACTGTTATCGATGCTCTGCAGACTACGGTGAAGGAAGGCTACCGCTTTGAGGACGAAGAGTTCAACAAGGTATTTGCCAGCGGTCATCGTCTGATTCTGATGACTACCCACCGCCGTGAAAACCTGGGCGAGCCTATGCGTCATGTTTACCGCGCTTTGAAGAGTGTGCTGGAAGCGCATCCCGATGTGGAGGCAATCTTCCCGGTACACAAAAACCCCAAGGTGCGTGAAATCGTGCGCGAGGAGCTGGGACATTTAGACAGAGTGCATCTGATTGAGCCTATGGAATATGAACCGTTTGCCAATTTAATGGCTAAGGTTGATATCGTGCTCACCGACAGCGGCGGAATTCAGGAGGAGGCTCCTGCCTTAGGCAAGCCGGTTCTGGTTCTGCGTGATACCACCGAGCGTCCGGAGGCTGTTGAAGCCGGTACTGTTAAGCTCGTTGGCACAGCTTATGATGATGTGCTGCGCGAAACCAATCTGCTTTTGGATGATGCCGAGCATTATCGCTCCATGGCAGAGGCTGCCAATCCTTACGGTGACGGCAAGGCCTGTGAGCGTATTATCCATGCGATTTTAAGAAAAAATGGCTTTGACGTAGAAAATTTGCCGGAATTTGCGTCTAAGGCATAGACAGAAACTGTGAAAAATATTAAAATTAAAAGAGTAAATATGATTAATTTGTGAATTCGTGCTGTGGTGAAAATATCATGACTAACAAAACACCCGATAAGGAGCATATGCGGATGCTTGAAGCTTTGGCTACTGTGTCCTCTCTGGCGTTTATGGCCGTGATTGATTTTCTGCTGGCGTACTTCGGCGGCGACTGGCTCGACCGTCATCTGGAAACCGGCGACCATACGATGCGGGGCATCTGCATCGGTCTGGCAATAGTTTCACTTGTTATGACCTACTATAATCTGATTCAGAGGAGCGTCCTTTCACGGGACACCGAAAACAAGAAGGATGAAAAGTAACTTTGATTTGACGCCCATAGCGAGAAACGGCGCGAACGCCTTTGTAGCGCGCATCTGTATGTGTGCGCTGCTCGTAGCGGTGCCGCTCTGGTTATGGCAGCGCAGTGCCTTTGCCCACGGCGTGCTTTGCGGCGTGCTGGCCGGCACGATAGATCTGTCCATTCTGTTTTTAGGCATCAAAAAATCTCTGCCCTACGTAGAGGTGCCCAAGCAGGGACTGAAAATCATGAAGCGTTTCCGCTGGGCCCGACTGGCCGCTGCGGCTGCGTTTATTATTACGATGTTAAGGATGAAGCTTGCTGTGCATGGCGCATTTGGCGGGTTTCTTCTGATACATATATTCTTTATTTTAAATCTATTATTTATCGCGTACCAACATCAAAATGAGAGGGCGTGAAGAAAGGAGTGTGTAAAAATGGGAAATGCAGCAGCTGAAGGTGCAGAAAAATCCGGAGAGATTATCCATTACCTTACCCAATCTACCTTTTTAGGTGAAGTCAACATGCAAACCATGTACATGACCTGGGTAACCATGGCAATCGTCTTCGTACTGTTCCTTCTGGTTTGTAAGAACCCGAAAATGGTTCCTTCCGGACTGCAGAATGCAATGGAAATCATTCTTGATTTCTTAAATGGTCTGATGGAAGACAACCTGGGATCCAAAGGCCGTAAATTTATGGCACCGTTCATCGTTACCTTGTTTATGTTTATCCTGGTAGCAAACGAACTGGGCATTTTGCTTCCGCAGATTGGCGTTCACTGGACTTCACCTACCAATGACATTAATACCTGCTTTGCGCTTTCTTTGCTAATTGCGTTTAGCGCGTACTGCGTTGGTGTGGCGAAACAAGGTATCGGCCACTTTAAACATTTCATCAGCCCGAGTCCGGCATTCCTGCCGTTGCATCTTTTGGATGCAGTGACTAAACCGCTGACCATGGCTCTTCGTCTCTTTGGTAACATCCTGGCAGGCGAAATCCTGTTGATCGTACTGTATCAGCTGGCTCCGTGGGTAGTTCCTGAACTGTGGGTAATGTTCTCCCTGTTCATTGGCTTCGTTCAGGCTTTTATCTTTACCATTTTGTCTTTGGGCAGCTATGCACTGGCATTTGCTAGCCACGACGAACACTAAGCTTTTTAAGCAAAAAAAATTTAAAATCACAATTTCGAAAGGATGAAACAAATGTCTGAAAATGCAATCATTACTGCTGCATCTGTAATCGGTGCAGGCCTTGTTTGCTTGGGTGCTGCTGCTGGCGCTGGTATCGGTAACGGCAACATGTGCGGCAAATCTATTGAATCCATGGCTCGTCAACCGGAAGAAGCTGGTAAAATCTTTACCAACATGCTGGTTTGCGTAGGCTTGATCGAATCCATGCCTATTCTGTGCTATGTAATCGCTATCGTTCTGGTATTCGCTAACCCGTTCATTAAATAATTTAATTTTGCAAGATATTACAAAAAGGAGCGTGCTATAATTGGTTAACTTCAATGCAACACTTATCGCGCAGATCCTGAACTTTTTGGTTTTAGTTTTCGTTCTTGCAAAATTCGCTTACAAACCCGTATGCAACATTATGGAAGAGCGTAAGAACAAAATTGCAAGCGATCTGGAAGCTGCAGAAAAGGCTAAGACTGACGCAGAAGCAGTTAAAGCTGAATACGCTGCAAAGCTGGCTGAAGCTAAACAAGAAGCTCAAGCTATTGTTGATGCTGCCCGCAAAACTGCTCAGGCTGCTCATGACAAGATCATGGCAGACACCAAAGCTGAACAAGATCAGGTTATTGCAACTGCTAAAGAAGCAATCGCACTGGAACAGAAGAAAGCTATGGACGAAGTTCGTGCACAAGTTATCAACCTGTCCATGATTGCTGCTAGCAAGATCGTAGAACAAAAGTTAGGTTCTGAAGAAGACAAAAAAATGGCTAGCAAAATCGTTGATTCTATCATGAAATAATTTTGCTGCTTTCCCTATTAAGCCGGAAGTATGCTGCTGAAATGCGAAACAGCAGGCAAAACCCCGGTATTCGGAGGTGATTGGTACAATATGAAGACAGAAGAAAATATTGCTTTAATTAAGCAACAATTGTCCGACTTCAAAATCGATCTGGGCTCCATTAAAGAGCTGTTAGATGTAAACGTTACTACCGCCAAGAAATTGTCGGCTGACGAGTATCAATCCATTTCTGTAATCCTGACCGAGAAACTGGGCCGCGATATTTTCCTGAACAAGAAAGTTGACCCGTCTATCCTCGGCGGCATCATCGTACAAGTTGGCGATAAGGTATTCGACGCTTCCGCACTGCGCAAGCTGAAGAAAATGGAAGTTGCTCTGAACGGCATCGACGTTCACGAGTACACCAAACCGGAAGCCCTGGGTGATGCTCTCAGCAATAAGCTGGAGAATTACAATGTGGATGCTGATCTGGAAGAAGTTGGTATCGTAGAAAAAATCGGTGACGGCATCGCAACCGTTATCGGTATGAAAAACGCTATGGCTGGCGAATTAGTTGAACTGCCCCACAACGTATCCGGCATGGTTCTGAACCTGAACCCGGACAGCGTTGGTATCGTACTGATGGGCGGCGAGACCAAAATTAAAGAAGGCGACGTAGTTCGCCGTACCGGCCGCATCATGGAGGTTCCTGTTGGTGAAAACCTGCTGGGCCGTGTAGTTAGCGCTATCGGTGACCCGATCGACGGCAAAGGCGAAATCGCTGCTGCTGAACGTCGTCCGGTTGAATCTCCTGCACATGGTATCGCAGATCGTAAATCCGTTGATACCCCGCTGCAAACCGGTATTAAATGTATCGACGCACTTGTTCCTATCGGACGTGGTCAGCGCGAACTTATCATCGGCGACCGTGGTACCGGTAAGACTGCAGTTGCAATCGACACCATTATCAACCAAAAAGGTCTGGGCGTTATCTGCATTTATGTAGCTATCGGCCAAAAGGCTTCTAACATTGCTCGTATTGTTCGTACTCTGGAACAACACGGCGCTATGGAATACACCATCATCGTTGCTGCTACTGCTGCTGACTCCGCTCCGCTGCAATACCTGGCTCCGTACGCTGGCGTAACCATGGCTGAATACTTCATGGATCAGGGCAAAGACGTTCTGTGCGTATACGATGACCTGTCTAAACACGCTGTTGCATACCGTGCAATGTCCCTGCTGCTCCGTCGTCCTCCAGGACGTGAAGCATACCCTGGCGACGTATTCTATTTGCATTCCCGTCTGCTGGAACGCGCTGCTAAGCTGAACGATGAACTGAAGGGCGGTTCCATCACCGCACTGCCGATCATCGAAACCCTGGCAGGTGACGTAGGCGGCTTCATTCCGACCAACGTAATTTCTATTACCGACGGTCAGATCTTCCTTGAATCCGAGCTGTTCTACTCCGGTATCCGTCCGGCTATCAACTCCGGTCTGTCTGTATCCCGTGTAGGTGGTGCTGCTCAGATTAAAGCTATGAAGCAGGTTGCAGGTACCTTACGTCTGGATCTGGCTCAGTTCCGCGAGCTGGCAGCATTTGCTCAGTTTGCTTCTGACCTCGATAAAGCTACCAAAGCACAGCTGGACCGTGGTCAACGTCTGACCGAGGTTCTGAAACAAGGCCAATACAGCCCGCTGTCTGTTGAAAAACAGGTTATGGCTATTTACCTTGGTACCAAAGGCTATCTGGATGACGTAGCAGTTAAAGATGTAACCCGCTGCGAAAAAGAATTCCTGGACTTCATGGAAGCTAACCATCCGGAAGTTGGCGGAGACATCATCAAAACCAAGAAAATCACTGATGAGAACGAAGAAGCTCTGAAGAAAGCTATCGCCGAGTTCAAGGATACCTTTGTTAGTGAAGGTAGGTGATTAACTAATGGCTACTGCACGCGAGATTCATCGCCACATGAAAAGCGTAGGTAACATTGGCAAGATCACGAAGGCTATGAAAATGGTTGCTGCTGCCCGCCTCAGAAGAGCGCAGGAAAGAGCTGCTGCAAGCCGTCCGTATGCCATCAAGATCAAAGAAGTGTTATCCAGCGTTGTGAGCGATCCGAGCATCCTTGCAGGCTTAAGTGCCAAAAAACACCCGCTGCTTCAACATCGTGATGTTAAAAAAGTTGGTTATCTGGTGCTCGCCTCTGATAAAGGTCTGGCAGGCGCATATAGTTCCAACGCTTTGAAAAAAGCAGTTGCGGAGATTTCCGAATGTGAGCATGACGTAGTCATTATCACCAGCGGCCGTAAGGCTAGAGATTTCTTCCAACGTCGCGGCTATAAAGTGCTGAGCAGCCACTTCGGCTACTCCGACAGACCGTCTTACGCAAATGCAGTAGAAATTGCTCAGGATGCAATCAAACAATTTGCTGACGAGCATTTCGACGAGCTGCATATTGTGTTTACACTTTTCAAAACCGCTTTGTCCCAAATTCCTACCAGCGATAAGATTCTGCCGGTAGAGCCTCCTGTAAAGGAGAAAGGCAAAGCTAGCGCAAGCTTTATTTTCGAGCCTGATGAAGACGAAACTCTGCAGGTACTTGCACCTAAGTATCTGGAAACTGTAGTTTACGCTGCACTGGTACAATCTGCTGCCAGTGAGTTGGGTTCTCGTATGACTGCTATGAGCTCTGCTACCGATAACGCAGGCAAGCTGGTACAAAACCTGGAGCTGTCCTATAACAAGGCACGTCAGGCATCCATTACCCGCGAGCTGAACGAAATCGTTGGCGGCGTAGAAGCTCTGAAACAGGCACAAAACTAATTAGATATTTCGTAGGGAGGCTAAAACCTTGAATACAGGTAGAATCGTACAAGTTGTAGGCCCTGTTATCGACGTAGAGTTTCCTCCTAAAAGCATGCCTGCTATCCTCAACGCACTGCACATTGACGGCACCACCGATGAGGGTAAAGTAAAAATCCACTTGACCGCAGAAGTTATGCAACACATCGGCAATAACATTGTCCGCGCTGTTGCTATGAGCTCCACCGACGGTCTGGTTCGTGGCATGGAAGTTGTAGATACCGGCGCTCCTATCAGCGTTCCGGTTGGTCCTGGTGTACTGGGCCGTATCTTCAACGTTTTAGGTGAAACTGTAGACCATGATGACACTCCGGTTGAAGCAGCTGATCACTGGCCTATTCATAGACCGGCTCCGAGCTTTGACCAACAGGCTACAGCTACTAAAATTTTGGAAACCGGCATTAAAGTCGTTGACCTTATCGCTCCGTATGCAATGGGCGGTAAAATCGGTCTGTTCGGCGGTGCTGGCGTAGGTAAAACCGTTATTATTATGGAGCTTATCCATAACATTGCTACTGCACACGGCGGCTATTCCGTATTCGCAGGCGTTGGCGAACGTACTCGTGAAGGCAACGATCTGTGGGGCGAAATGAAAGAGTCTGGCGTTATCAACAAGACTGCTCTTGTATACGGCCAGATGAACGAGCCTCCTGGAGCACGTATGCGTGTTGGTCTGACCGGCCTGACCATGGCAGAATACTTCCGTGATGTTGGCGGCCAGGACGTACTGCTCTTTATCGATAACATTTTCCGTTTCATTCAGGCTGGTTCCGAAGTATCCGCATTGCTCGGCCGTATGCCTTCCGCAGTAGGTTACCAACCTACCCTGGCAAACGATATCGGCGCACTGCAAGAGCGTATTACCTCCACCAAGACCGGTTCTATCACATCCGTACAGGCTGTATATGTACCTGCGGATGACTTGACTGACCCGGCTCCGGCAGGCACCTTCGCTCACTTGGATGCAACCACCGTATTGTCTCGTCAAATCGCAGAGCTTGGTATTTATCCGGCAGTTGACCCGCTCGACTCCACCAGCCGTATCCTCGATCCGCTGGTAATCGGCGAAGAGCATTATCATGTTGCTCGTGGCGTACAGGCTATCCTGCAACGTTACAAAGAATTGCAAGATATCATCGCAATTCTGGGTATGGAAGAATTGAGCGAGGAAGACAAAGTAACTGTTGCTCGTGCTCGTAAGATTCAGAAGTTCCTCAGCCAGGCATTCTTCGTTGCTGAACAGTTCACCGGTACCCCCGGTCAATATGTTCCTCTGAAGGAAACCATCCGCGGCTTCAAAGAAATCCTCGAAGGCAAGCATGATGACCTGCCGGAAGGTGCTTTCTACATGGTTGGTACCATTGATGACGCTGTTGCCAAGGCTGCAACTATGAAGGATTAATAGATGGCTACTCCGTTTTCTTTTGAAATTGTCACGCCGGATAAGATGCTGTTCGCTTCTGAAGAAGTAACTTATGTGGGTTTCCGTGCTTTGTCCGGTAATCTGGGCCTCAAAGCTAGACATATGCCTATCATTGCGACCATGGATATTGCGCCGATGAAGCTGGAGTTCACTGACGGCAGCGTTAAAGAATTTGCTGTTTGCGGCGGCTTTCTGGAAATGAAAGACAATAAATGCACCGTTCTGGCAACTATTGCCGAAGCTGATGCAGATATTGATACCGCTCGTGCAACCGCAGCAAAAGAACGTGCAGAGCAACGTCTTGCTTCCAAGAGCGAAGACATTGATACTGTTCGTGCCGAAAACGCGCTGAAGAGAGCTGTTGCCCGCTTGCGTACTACTCACAAGCTGTAATAAGCATTGCGACAATGCCAAAAAAATTACCCCCGTCCGTCAGGGCGGGGGTTTTTGTATGCGCGGAAAACGAATTTACCATGTTATTTTTCAGATGCTTATCATAAGCAGGTTAATAATTGATAGCGTGGCAGCTAAAAAAGCGTCACAGCGTCACTAAGCGTCACGCAGTTTTGGCTTCAAGCTTTTGCAAGGTAATATCAGAGCCTTTATTAACACGCTTATTATGATAATAAACTCCGTAGTCCTGAAAAAGCCTGTCAACATTAACATTGAGCTTGCGGGTAAGAATGTGCGATTTCATATCATCTATATTAAGATCTTGAAGCATTTGCGTTGCGCTGCCGCGCCAAATTTTATTCTCACTGTTTACTAAAGCTGCTACCTGTTCCAGCAGCATATCTTTGGGCTCCTCCCATAATTGCTGGTTGGAACGGATAAACTGCCAGGTACAGCTTTCCGGCGAAAAATCAATAATAATTTCCTGGTCAGGCAGCTCTCTGCCCACAATGTTTAATTGGGCACGCTTGTCGGTACGGCTTTTCTTTTGCAGAATCATCGCCCCGTCAGCGGCACCAAGCAGGCCGGTGGTGCCGGAAATCATATCAAATTTATCTTCCGCTTCCATTTTTCTGGTGTGATGAACGACAATAATACAAATATTATGGCGAGAGGCTATTTCCTTGAGCAGGTTAATAATGTGGTAATCGGAAGCATAGCTGTAGGCAGCACTGCTGAATTCGCGGATTTTTTGCAGAGTATCAATAATTATCAGCTTAGTAGCAGGCTTGCTTTGCAGAAAATCCGTTAATTGTTCTTCCAGTCCCTGATTTAAGCAGTCGGCCTTGGTAGCTAAATATAAATTGGCGTTACCCTCTACACCGAACATACGCGAAAAGCGTTTTTGCAGACGTACCAGATTATCCTCCAATGATAAGTACAGTACGGAAGCAGGTGTTACCTTATGGTTGAAAAATTCCATACCTGCGGCAACATGGTAAGCAAGCTGTGCCATGAGGAAGGATTTGCCTGTTTTGGGCGGTCCCGCTAAAATATACACACCGCTATATAAAAAATTGTCGATTAAGGCTGTGGCCGGTGTGTAGCTGGTGTCATAAAGCTCAGGCAGGCTGACTGCTTCCAGAGAAGAGGAGGCAGCAGAGGTTGGAAAGGTGGTGGGATAGAATAAATTGTCTTTTTGCATTTCAATACGCTCCTTTAACAAATATGATTAGTGAAATACTAACCTGTTTAGTACTTATCTTGATAATACTAAACTATTAGAGTAAAGTCAAGCAAAAAGAGAATTTTTCATAAACTTTTTTGCTTATAAAAAGAAAAGGTGCTATACTATACTTAACAAAAAAATTAAGTAGGAGGTGCTTGGCAAGTGTTTACAAGAAATAATATCGGTGAACGCATCAGCTTTTTTCGCCGTTTACATAATTACACCCAAAAGGAATTAGGAAAATTATTGGGCTTCAGCGATAAAACCTGCGATGTGCGTGTTGCCCAATACGAATCGGGTGACAGGGTGCCCAAAGAAGAAATGCTGAAAAAAATTGCCGCTATCTTCGGGATCAGTCCTTACGCTTTAAATATACCGAATATAAGGACCTGGGCGAGCAGAATGCATATTTTCTTTGCTATGGAGGATAAATACGGCGCGGAAATCAAAAAGATAGATGATGAATATTACTTGCGTATTGAAAAGACTTATCCTGAGCACCCAACTATCACCGGTGTCAGGAATGCGGTTTTACAGGAATGGGTTGACATGCATTCTGCCTTGCAAAAGGGTGAAATCAGTAAGGAAGAATACGACAGATGGCGTTATAACTATCCGCTGCAGGGAGAATACGGATATATTACCTTCGGGCGCAATGAGGAGGAAGAAGTTGCCACCTATCCAGAGAAGTATTTTTCGCTGCTTAATCTGCAGCAGGATGTACAGAATCTTGCTGACGAAAAGCAGGAAATCGACGAGGAAACTATTACTGATTTAGAGGCACGCTATAAGGATGCCGAAAGGATTATCAGTCAGGAGCTGGCGGAGCTGCGCCGGGCGATTGAAAGGGCTAAGCAGAGCAGATGACGCTTAGTGACGCTGTGACGCTATTGCAGTGGGTAGAGGGATAAAAAAGCTAGCGGAAGCTTCGATTGTATACATTTCCCTTCCTCTCCCCAAAAGGTGCTATTTGTGGTATTATTTACATAGTGCTGTTTGGCACTGCTTACTAAAGCTTATACAAGGAGTGATAGATTATGACAACTGCAAAGGAATTGCAAAAGAATTTGACATGGGAATTCCCTCATATCGCTAAGAAGAACACTGCTGCCAAGGAAGCAGCGTTTGCATACTGCGAAGGCTATAAGGAATTTTTGAATACAGCAAAGACCGAGCGTGAATTTACCGCCAAGGCTGTAGAAAAGCTGGCTGCTGCAGGCTATGTTCCCTTCGAAGAAGGCAAGGCATATAAACCCGGCGACAAGGTTTACTTTGTAAATCGCGGCAAATCTCTGGCTATGTCCACCTTCGGCACCGCACCGCTGGAGGCAGGTGTGCGCCTGAACGCTGCGCATATCGATTCTCCGCGTCTGGATTTAAAGCCGAATCCGGTATACGAAAACCATGAGATGGCCTATTTTAAAACGCATTATTACGGCGGTATCCGCAAATACCAATGGGTGACCGTGCCTCTGGCTATGCATGGCGTTATCATCAAAAAGAACGGTGAGCTGGTGAAGGTCTGCGTGGGCGAAAACGCCGGCGACCCCGTATTCTGCGTAACAGATTTGCTGCCGCATCTTGGCGCCAAGCAGAACGAGCGCAAGCTGAGCGAAGGCATTAAGGGCGAGGAGCTGAACATTGTTATCGGCAGCCTGCCTTTTGTTGACGAAAGCGAAGAAGAAGGCGTAAAGGATGCCGTTAAGCTGAACGCACTGGCTCTGCTCAACGAAATGTACGGTATTACCGAGCATGATTTTATGCGTGCGGAAATTGAATTTGTTCCCGCAACCAAGGCGCAGGATGTGGGCCTGGACCGCAGCCTGATCGGTGCCTACGGCCAGGATGACAAGGTTTGCGCTTATACCGCACTGACTGCGGAAATTGATACCAAAGCACCGTACTACACCACTGTTACGGTTTTGGCAGATAAAGAAGAAATCGGTTCCTACGGCAACACCGGCCTGAATTCCGATTTCGTGCTGCACTATCTGGAGGACCTGGCAGCAACTCAGGGTGCCAACATCCGCAAGCTGCTGCGCAATACCACCGCACTTTCCTCTGATGTTAACGGTGCCTACGATCCGAGCTTTGCTTCCGTATACGAAGAACGCAACAGCTGCTTCGTGAACAAAGGACCTGTACTGACCAAATATACCGGTGCGCGCGGCAAATCCGGCTCCAACGATGCCAGTGCCGAAACGATGGCCAAGGTTATCAGCATTATGGATGAGGCTGATGTTTTCTGGCAGATCGGCGAGCTGGGCGCTGTAGACGAAGGCGGCGGCGGTACCGTTGCCTTGTATGTTGCTTCTATGGATATGGACGTAGTCGATCTTGGTGTGCCTATCCTGTGCATGCATTCTCCGTTCGAGCTGAGCTCTAAGCTGGATGTTTATTACACCTATAAAGCATTCGCTGCTTTCCTGGAGAGCGACAAATGAATACAGCAGCTGTAACAGCTTTGCTTGCAGGCAAGGAGCCTGTGCGCGTACTTGTTCTGGCTTCTGAAAAAGAAGCAGCAGAGCTGGCTGATTTGGGACTTCCTGTAAATACTGTTGACAGCAGCTTATCGATGCAGCATCTGGCAAGCGCAAAATTTGCTGCCGAGCGCATGCTTGGCAAGGCCGGCAGGCTGCAGGTAATGACTGTTACGCGTGAGGAGCCGCAGGCTACGGAAGCGGAGCGGGCGCTGATTTATGCGATGCTTGTGCGTTGCCGTAAGGTTATCAGCTGCCGTGACAAGCTGGAGGATATGCTGAAATTTGACGACCGTGAGGGCTGGAATGAATATAAGGCTGCTTATGAAAATAAGGTGCTGGATATTTTTAAGGCTACCTGGCGGGAGAAGGATGTCTATCCCTATAATATTATTGACAATATCAAAGAGTACAACAAAAACGAAAGCTATATTTTGAAGCAGCTGTACTGGCATTTGGCAGAGCGTACTCCGGGCAGGATTAACGACGGAGACGCCAGGATGATTAACGAGCTGCGGCAGATGTTCAGCGACATCAGCATCAGTCTGCTGGCACCGGATACGGTGCTTGTGGGTGATGTGGCGCAGGACGCGCAGCTTGCTGCGTTGGCGGAAATGTTTGCTGGTAAAGCCGAAATTATCAGGCTGTAAAGTTAAGCCGTCCGGCGGGATGCTCCTGTCGGGCGGCTTTTGCGTTTTGTCACAGATTTTTCCTTGCATATTAAACTTGCTTATAGTAGACTATAATATGTAGAACTAGGCAAGGCCGCTAAGCTTCTTGAGAAGAAGCACAAGATATATAAGTAAGGACGGTGACTGTAAGATGGCTGATATCGTAGAAAGTCTGGCAGGAAACAAAATGCTGATGCTGAAGCAGGATATAGCTTTTTTGCGCAAGCGTCTGGCGGAATGTGCTGATGAGGATGCTAAAAAGGCTATCCGCAGGGAATTAATGGAGAAGGAAACCTATTATAATATTTTAGCAGACCGCCAGCGGGTGAATTTCTGAGCCGGAAGCAGTGCCGGCTTTTTCTTATAAGGTCGGGCGAAATATGCCTGTGGCAAAATTTTCCGGATTTTTATTAAGTCTTGAAAAGAGCCTGTGTTTGATGATAAAATATTTGTTACGGAAAAATTTTTCCGACTTCGCATATGCAGGAGGGTTATTTTGGAAAAACTAATTGTGAAGGGCGGAAACCGCCTCGTTGGTGCAGTTAAAACCAGCGGTGCGAAAAACGCTGTACTGCCGATTATTGCAGCTTCTATCCTGGGAACTACCCCAAGTCATCTTGATGAAGTTCCGATGCTGGAAGATGTGCATACTATAAGTGAAGTTTTAAAATGTCTGGGACTGGCTGTAGAATGCAGTCCGGAAAAGAATGTGCTGGATATCGACAGCACTGAGATAACCTCGTATGAAGCACCGTATGAGCTGGTGCGCACCATGCGTGCGTCCTTTCTGGTAATGGGACCTCTGCTGGCGCGTATCGGTAAAGCGCGTATTTCTATGCCCGGCGGCTGCGCTATCGGCGCCCGTCCGATTGATATTCATCTCAAGGGCTTTGAGGCTCTGGGGGTAAAAATCGAGCAGGGACATGGCTATATTGAAGCAAGTGCTCCCGAGGGACTGAAGGGTACCAGCATTTATTTTGATTTCCCGAGCGTAGGTGCTACCGAAAATATTATGATGGCAGCTTCTCTTGCTGAGGGTACTACTATTTTGGAAAATGCTGCCGAAGAACCGGAGATTGTAGATCTGGCCAACTATCTGAATAAGATGGGTGCCAAAATCCGCGGTGCCGGTACCGATACTATCCGCATTGAGGGTGTAGAGAAGCTGCATGGCGCAGACTATACCATTATTCCGGACCGTATTGAGGCAGGCACTTATATGATTGCTGCTGCTATGACCGGCGGTGATATTGTTGTGGAAAATGTTCTGCCGGAGCACCAGAAGCCGCTGATTGCCAAGCTGCGCGAGGCAGGTGCCGTGGTAGAAGAGGATATTGATAAGGTACGCGTTATCGGCAAGAATCCGCTGAAGGCTGTATCTATCAAAACTCTGCCTTATCCGGGCTTCCCGACGGATATGCAGGCTCAGATGATGGCGATGATGGTTATTGCCGAGGGCCGCAGCAAGGTTACGGAAACTGTTTTCGAGAACCGTTTCATGCATGTGGTTGAGCTGAACCGCATGGGTGCGCAGATTTCTACCGAAGGCCGCAGTGCCGTTATCGACGGTCCCTGCAAGCTGACAGGCTGTGATGTGCGTGCAACCGATTTGCGTGCCGGTGCCGCTATGATTCTGGCTGGCCTGGTGGCTGAAGGTACGACACGTATCGGCGATTTGCACCATATTGACCGTGGCTATGAGAACATTGTTGCTAAGCTGAAAAATCTGGGTGCGGATATTGAACGCGTAGATGTAGATTAAGGAGATATGACTAATGTTTAAAAGTATGGATATCGGTATTGATTTGGGTACCGCTAACATTCTTGTTTATGTCAAGGGCAAGGGCGTTGTCCTGAAGGAGCCTTCTGTTGTGGCTATTGATAAAGTGCGCAACAAGGTATTGGCTGTGGGCGATGATGCCAGAGAAATGCTGGGACGTGCTCCCGGAAGTATCGTTGCTATCCGTCCGCTGAAGGAAGGCGTTATTGCGAATTATACCGTAACGCAGAAGCTGCTGGCTTATGTTATTGAGAAGGTTGCGGGCAAGAGCCTGTTTTTTAAACCGCGTGTTATGACCTGTGTGCCTATCGGCATTACTTCGGTAGAAAAGCGTGCTGTTATGGAGGCTACTACCCAGGGTGGCGCTTCCAAAACCTATCTGATTGAGGAACCGCTGGCTGCAGCTCTTGGTGCCGGTATTGATATTTCCGTACCGCGCGGCAATATGGTTGTTGATATCGGCGGCGGTACTACCGATATCGCTGTGCTGAGCCTTGGCGGTATTGTTGTTGATTCTTCTATCCGTATCGGCGGCGACCATTTTGATGAGGCTATTGTGCGTCATGTGAAGAAGGTACATAATGTGCTTATCGGCGAGCGCACGGCTGAAGAAATCAAGATGAATGTTGCTACTGTTATTACTGATGGTCGTCATGAGTCTATTACTGTGCGTGGCCGTGATATGGTTACCGGTCTGCCGACTACCTTCAGTGTAAGTTCTGAGGATTGCCGTGTGGCATTGGAGGATGCTGTTGCTTCTCTGATTGCTACTGTGCGCGGTGTTCTGGAAAAATGCCCGCCGGAGCTGGCTGCGGATATTGTTGATAACGGTATTTATCTGACCGGCGGCGGCGCACTGCTTGACGGCCTGGCTGAGATTATGCAGCGTGAAACCGGTATTACTACGCATATTGCCGATGATCCGTTGGAGTGTGTGGCTCTTGGTACCGGCAAGGCGCTGGAGAATCTGGATAAGCTGCATCCGGGCACTGTTTATACTGCGTCTAATCTGGTGGATTGATGCTAGGGTATTGATTGTTGATTATTGATTTTGGGGAGGAGCTGCCTTTGGCAGCTCCTTTTGTGTAGATGTGAAG